>Ga0307471_100000415_pt1 | contig 21856 bp, 20 predicted proteins | sample atmos_gasesAM3C__2_FD_204566 | JGI IMG/M metagenome (GOLD analysis project Ga0307471, IMG submission 204566) | Hardwood forest soil microbial communities from Morgan-Monroe State Forest, Indiana, United States - atmos_gasesAM3C_515 | ecosystem: Environmental > Terrestrial > Soil > Temperate...
TGGTGCTTCCAAGCCGTCTATTCCGTTCCGCAATTGTAGTGAAGCCTTCGACACTGCTTGGCCTTCACAGAGCCTTGAGCAAGCGAAAGTACCGCCTGCTGTTCTCCCAGAATCGCCGTCGGAAGCCCGGCCCGAAAGGGCCGAGCACAGAACTCATCCGTGCGGTCGTCGAAATGAAGCAACGGAATCCCAACTGGGGCTGTCCGCGAATTGCTCAACAGATCGCCTTGGCGTTCCACATCCACATCGACAAAGACGTGGTTCGAAGGATTCTCGCGCAGCACTACCGGCCGGGGCAGGACTCCGGTGGTCCTTCCTGGCTGACTTTCCTTGGGCATATGAAAGACAGCCTCTGGAGTGTCGATCTATTCCGGTGCGAGTCGGCCACCTTGCGGTCCCACTGGGTCCTGGTGGTCATGGATCAGTTCACGCGGCGGATCATTGGATTCGGTGTCCATGCGGGAACGGTCGATGGTGCCGCACTCTGTCGCATGTTCAACCGCGCCATTCGAGGCCAATTCTGGTTGCCGAAGTACCTCAGCTCTGACAATGATCCACTGTATCGGTTTCACCAGTGGCAAGCCAATCTGCGGATACTGGAGTTGAAGCAAATCAAGTCTATCCCTCACGTGCCCCTGTCCCATCCATTCGTGGAAAGGCTGATCGGCACCCTGCGGCGGGAATACTTGTATCACCTGTTGTTCTGGGCGACGGCAGACCTCGAAAACAAGCTGCTCGATTTCAGGGCCTACTTCAACAACCATCGCACGCATAACTCACTGGAAGGGCAAACACCGGATACGCCCACGTCACGACCAGTCGTCAATCTCTGTTCGTTTCGATGGCAACCGCACTGTCGATCCTTATATCAGACACCAATGGCTGCGTGATCCCAAAGACTCGGGCTCGCTGCCGTATCCGGTCGACCTCGGCAAAACCCCCAAGAAATCATTCGGTATTCGCAACGTGCTTTGCGGATTCGATCGAGTCACTGCAACCGGATGGGTTCGGGAATGCGAGACGCAGCTCACTTTCACAGCCCGATTACCCGTAAGATCGGCCCCCGTAACAATTCGCCAGCTACAGCCACAGTTATTGCGGGAACAGTTCCCGCGCTACGTACCGAAAAGTGATCCAAAACCTCGTTTGGGCTACGGCCTACAACCTTGTCGCTATCCCGGTCGCCGGAGGTCTTTTCGTCCACTGGGGATTCGATCTCCCCATGAGTGTCGGTGCAGTCGCGATGAGCCTGTCCACTATTATTGCGGCGGCAAACGCGCAACTGCTTCGCCGACTGAAGCTGTGGCGCGGTTGAGACCAGATGCCCTTGGTCATCAACTGGCCACGAAACTGACGAGTAGATTCCTGCGGTTCTCGAGTCCGAGTTTCCTGAGAAGATTGGAGACGTGGAATTTTGCCGTGCGTTCTCTAATGTTCAACTGGACCGCAATCTCCTTGTTTGTGAGGTGCCTAAAAAGAAGTTGGAGCACTTGACCTTCCCGTGCCGTTAGTGATTGACCCGCCAGAAGCTGCCTATCAAGCAATGTCTTCATCTGCTTGACGAATGCCAGCAGCACCTCCGAAGGCACCCAAAGCCTGCCCCGGAGTAAAGCCATGGTCGCCTTTGGAAGTTCCGTCTTCCACTTCTTGTGCAAAGTCACGAAACCGTCGATTCCCCAATGAAATAGGAGCATCACCTCGCTTTCACCACTTCTATCGGGAGGAAGAAGGGCCAGGAATTTGCTTCCCGGCGAATTCGCCCGCAATCGGCCGCTCAAAGGCCCCAATGCCAAATTCAAAGAGCAGCCGTCTAGCAGGAAAAGCCGTGGGCAGTTTGGCGGTTCGAGTGTCTCGGCTTCACTTGCGGCGTGTGGTAGGAGCAGCTTGACAAAACCTTCCTGAACAGAGAGTGCCTGCTCGATGTCCAGGGCGCCCAGGACGTGAGAGCTAACTACTTGAAGGGCGAGAGCCATCTTGGCCTCCGCCGCCTCGTTCCGAAAGACACTTTCTAATAATTCCCAAACCGCATTAGCCGCTGCGCTATGCAAAGTACGAGGGGGGAGACTCTGCAGCAGGGCTAAGCGAACAAGCGAAGCAGTAGAATACTTTTTTTTCGGGCGTTTGCAACCAGAATTAAGTCTGGAGGAAAGCCTCCCCGCGCTCTCTGCAAACCATCCGCTGGATCTCGTATGTACGGTCCTTCTCTTCTCCTTCTCTTTGCTGGCCTCGGATCGGCCAGGGAGGGACAGGAGGAACTGCACTAATCAATTGAATCGGGGACGTGGTAATTGCCGGAAAACGGGATGATGATGCGGCTTCGAGAGAGGAATTTGCCAGGCGAGGTCATCTGGCAATTTCCAATCAATTTACCTGCGCGCCTGGATCATTTCGGCGCTCCAGTTGCGCTCAGAAAGATTGTAAGACGCCGCGAAGTGGTTTTGATCTTTGTCCGGATTGGTTACGGTCGAGTCCCCTCCGCTAACCCAATCCAGTGCGGCAGAGATCGCGATCAGTATAGGCTAATGCCCCTGGTTGCCTACCGGGTCGGCTTGAGACCTTTTGCGGACCACGAGATTCTCCACGGGCCATTCGAATCCGCCGGTCCTTTAAACGAAGTCCGGTGGGTGTCAATCGGGCGCCCAGCCATCGTATCCATTCCCAACTACAAATTAGGATAAGAAAGGATAGGGTCATGAAGCGACGAACACTAGTAGCCTCATTCGCGGTTTTCGTCACGGTCGTTGCCGCTTTGCTCATCTCCTCTCAAACTGTACTCGTATCGGCGCAAAACCACGGGCATGGAAAAGGTGATCGCGACGAGCCACCGCCATTTTACAACCCTTACCCGCCGGGGATTCTGCCATCCGATTTGAATTCCGAGATAGCCCGCGTCCTGCGTGAGGTGGACTTCATCGAAAACGAAGCGCTAATGCAGTTGCGCGCCTTGCCACCGCCGACGCTGACAAATCAACCGCCATTACTGGCCCACACCGGACAAAAGTTAAACGTCTTAGTGGGCAAGGCCCTGAATTTCGACAGGAATATCTCGCCTTTCAAGGATAGGGCTTGCGCTTTCTGCCATATGCCGTATGCCGCCTTTGGCCCGCCGATCCCGTCCGTCAATCTGACGATGATCGCGTATCCCGGGTCCTATAACTTTCGGGCCGGCAAGCGGAACCCGCAGAGATACACCTATGCACCCAGTTTCCCTGTTCTCAACTTCAACGAGACCCAGCAAGCCTTTTTTGGCGGAAACTTCTGGGATTCGCGAGCCACCGGCTACTTGCTTGGGAGTCCGGATGCCAATCAGGCACAGGGCCCTCCGGTCGATACCCAAGAACACGCGTTGCCGGACACGGCTTGCGTCGCGTTCCGGCTTCGGAGCGCCGTGTATAAGTCTTTCTTTATCGAACTATGGGGCGATGACTTAGATGCCATCAAGTTCCCGCACAACACCGAGGAGATCTGCGACACCCCAGGTGGGGCCAGCATATTCGGAACGGACACCATGCCGATCAAGCTGTCTCCTGTGGATCGCGCCATAGCAAACCACGTCTTCGACCACTGGGGACAGTCAATTGATCAATACGAAGGCTCACCGGATGTCAGCGCTTTTTCGTCGAAATTCGACGCCTTCCTGTTTAACCCAACCACAAATCCGTTGTCCGCAGATGAGATGGCCGGTTACAACCTGTTCCGAGGCAAAGCGAACTGCAACTCCTGCCATCTGGACGGCAGGTCCACTGCGCCAACGCCTGCCAACGGATCAGCGCCGAACGGTGTAGACACGGGCGCCGCAGCAGACACGCGGCCGGTGTTCACCTGCTTCGGCTCGGCTAATCTCGGCCTGCCACTCAATCCGAGAAACGCTTTCTACTATCAGACCACGCCGGATTTCTTCGGCTTCACCGCAAATCCCTTTGGCTTCGGCTACCGCGATCTGGGATTAGGAACTTTCCTGCGAAGCGGTTTCGGCACTTGGGCAAGCCCGAATGACGATTGGACACAATTTGCGCCAACTTCAGACGGCCAAATGCAGACCTCCTCGGCGCGCAACGTGGCCATGACACCGCCACAGTGCCCCACCACAGAAGCTGGCATCGGGCAGCCGTACTTCCAGAAGGAGTTCTTCCACAACGGCTACATCAAGAGCTTGAAGCAACTCGTACACTTCTATAACACCCGCGACGTTGCCGCTTATCACTACAACGTCACTTCCGGGCACTGCCCGGCGGGCACGACGGAAAAGGTGGACTGCTGGCCAAATCCCGAGGTTCCAAACAACATTGACACGACCATTGGTATGCTCGGCCTAACAGATACGGAGGAGAACCAGATCGTTGCCTTCCTCCAGACGCTCACGGACGGCTTCACAAGGCCGTACCCCGATATCAATACGTTTACAGGCATGTGCATGACGTGCAACCCCGCCACCGATCCAAATTGTTCACCGTCGAGGCAAGGAAACGGCTTCCTTATCCCGACGCCGTCGCCGCTTCCACCCTGTGCGTCGGCGGTCTGCGCCGTGGCGCCTTTGCCAAGACCCAAACCTATTCCGTGATAAATGTCGGTGGGCACACGCCCATCTGAACTTCTCTCCGTCCTCTGGCTCGTCCGTCTCGCAAACGCCCGGATGCGAGCGGGCGAGCCGGAGCAGGAGATGGCTGACGCTAGTCGGCTGCGGTTGCGTTGCTTTTGATCTTCTTGGTTTGAGTAATTTCCTTTGAGGTGTGAATATGAATAGACTCCTTCTGATGCTGGTGGTCGTAGCTGCGGCCGGCAGCTTGCTGGTCTCAAGTCCAACCTCGGCTCAATTCGTTCCCGCTGCCAAGAAAGCCGCGCACGTCCGCATCCTCAAGGGACCAGAGCTCGAATCGGCCAGCGAAGATTTGACCATTATTAGGTGGACATCCAACAACCCTGGGGGCTCGCCCGAGCACTTTGGCGTTGTACACTACGGCACGGATCCCAAGAACCTGAGCCAGACGGCCAAATCGCACATCCGGCTGAACCCGACCCATTCCTATACGGTGTTCCGCGTTCGCATGGACAACCTGAAGCCGCGGACGAGATACTACTACACGGTGGACTCGATGGAGCCCAACGGCAGGAGCGATAGAGTTCCCAGTCCGATAAAGTCCTTCACGACACCTTAGTAGATCAGGAGTAAATACTTCCATACGTGCTGAAGTGGGTGAACTCGTCGTGGTCCCCTACACTTCCCAGAACCCGGTTTCTGGATAGCTTCCGCGTAGCCGACCACTCGTCCAGAACCGGTAGTCCATGCTAGGCTTTGCCCCAGGGGGACGCAAAAAATACATATATAAGGATGTGTCTTCCCTGAGAGTCTCGCGCAGGGAATTCACGGTCTTTGCGCTAGGTGGCAAGATGGTACGCCCTATTTGCATTCTCTTGATCTCTTTGCTTCTGGAAGGTTGTACGAGGGCATCTGTTCGGGAACCGGTTACGTTAACCTTTCTGGAGGAATGGTCGAACAGGGCTTTCAGTGAGGCGCGCCAGCAGGAGTTGCAGCAATTCACTCGGGAAACAGGAGTCCGAGTCAGTCTCCTTCCGTCTCCGGAGTCCGCGCGACAAAAGCTAGTTTTGTGGAGAGAGTTACTCGGGACGGGCGCCTCGGGTCCGGACGTATACGGCGTGGATGTGATCTGGCCTGGGATCCTGGCCGAATATTTCATAGATCTACGGCCATATTTCGCCAACGAAATCTCCTTTCAATTTCCGCGAATAGCTGCCAGCTACACCGTGGATAACAAGCTCGTAGCCATGCCGTATCGTGCTGACGTCGGGCTTCTGTTTTATCGTATCGACCTTCTGCGACAGTACGGATATCGTGAGCCGCCCACAACATGGGATGAGCTGGAGATTATGGCGTCTCGAATTCAGGCTGGCGAACGAACCAAAGGTAAGAAACAGTTTTGGGGCTTTGTGTGGCAAGGGGCGGCTGACGAAGGGTTGATCTGCGACGCGCTGGAATGGCAGGCAGCCGAAGGTGGCGGGCGGATCATCGAGGAGGACCAGGCGATCAGCGTGAATAATCCGGAGGCGATCCGGGCGTGGCAAAGGGCGGCGCGCTGGGTTGGTTCCATCTCACCCCCAGGTGTGGTCGGGTATAGAGAGTGGGATTCGCTAAACGTTTGGGTCGCGGGCGACGCAGCATTCATGCGGAATTGGCCGTCAGCCTACGCCGACAGCCAGGCAGCGGGGTCGCCAATCCAAAATAAGTTCGATGTAGCCCTGCTACCCGGTGGTAAGGCAGGCCGAGTCGGTACTTTGGGAGGCTGGGGCTTGGCAATTTCCCGGTTCTCGGCTCATCCCCGTGAAGCCTTAGAGCTCGTTCGGTACCTGACACGTAGAGACGTGCAGGTGAAGCGGTCCCTCGTGCTTTCGCAGCCACCCACTTTACCGGAACTGTACAACCTGCCTGAAGTACTTGAACTAAATCCCCGTTTTGGCCTTTTGAGTCAAGCGTTCCGTACGGGCATCGTCTTGCGTCCTTCCAACGTCACTGGCAAAAAATACCAAGAGGTGACCGACGCTTACATCGAGGCGGTGCACTCCGTGCTCACGGGCGAGAAGAGTGCGCCGGAAGCTGCCGCAGCCCTGCAGAATGAGTTGGTTCACATAACCGGTTTCAAAATCGGACGGCCCCCAGGCATTATCAGTGGAACCGCGAAGGGAAGTTCTGAATCTGTTCATTAAGCTCGGCTCGCTCCGCTGATCAAGGTTTTTTTGTGCGAAGAGTGAAAGGCATGGGCGCGACTTCGAGGCCAGCCATAGGTCGATAGGAACAACCGATGGGGCTGCACACCGGAACAGGATTGAACCGTTGGGTCAAAAGCGCTGAAGCGAAAACTCTTTATGCCGGTCGGCTCAATATCGGCCCCCGTCTGATACTGGGTTTCGTATTCATCATCCTTTCGATGTTAGCCGCAGATGCCGTTATCCTTTGGCAATTCCACCTGGTCCGGACTCAGGCGGAGTGCCTGAATGGTATCGGCCAGAAACTGGTTGCCGTCCTACGCGTCCATACAAGTCTGTTGGCGTTTCACGACCGGCTGGAAGATCTCGCCGACTCCCAAGACGCCGGTCGACTTGTGACGGAAGGCGGACCCCTTCGGACCGCGGTCCTAGAGGACACCCGTCGAGCAATGAGCGCCCTAAGCCTGCTGCCCTTCGACCTGCAGCGAGATCCCACAATCCTGCCAACCCTCCATGCCGTTCAGAGCGCGCTGTCATGGCAACCTGAGGCCATCACCACACTGGCCACTTCGGGCGACTGGCGGGCTGTGCACCTGCGCCTGGCGAACCAAGTACGGCCACTGGAATCGCTGACCTCGGAGCTCATCGAAAAAGTCGACCACGACGCCGGCGAACAGCAGGCTCAAGCCGTGCTGAACGTTAGGCGCGTGGAACGTCTAGTTTTTTGGGTTGTGCCGCTGACCGCCGTCTTGACATTGCTGATCGCCGCTACACTCGGTTTGGCCATTACCCGCAGCATCATCCAGCCACTGGCGCAATTGGTGGAAGGCTCCAAGGCACTGGCACGGGGCGAGTTTCAGCATCAAGTGTCTGTCACTGGAAAAGATGAACTCGCTCACCTCGGGCAGGTCTTCAACGACGCCGCCCGGCGCTTGCGCGATCTCTATGCGAGTCTGCAACACAGCGAAGATCGCCTCCGCCTTGTGATCGATACCATTCCGGCGCATGTCTGGAGCACACGGCCTGACGGCTCCGTTGATTTCGTCAATCGACGTTGGCTGGAAACTACAGGCCTGAGCATGGAGGACGCACTGGGTTGGGATTGGGGCTCCGTAGTACATCCTGATGATCTCGCCAGGTACGTCGACGAGTGGCGCGCTGCCCTCGCCGCTGGGGAACCGACGGAGAGCGAAGTGCGGCTGCGGCGGGCGGACGGGAAATATCGCTGGTGGCTCACCCGCAACGTACCCCTGCGCGATGAGTTCGGAAACATTGTTAATTGGTATGGAACCGCTATCGACATCGAGGAACGCCACCGAGCCGAAGATGCCTTACGGCGCAGTGAGGCCTACTTAGCCGAAGCGCAGCGATTAAGCAAGACCGGCAGCTTCGGCTGGAGCGTTTCGACCGGTGAGATCCGCTGGTCTGAGGAAAGCTTTCGGATCTTCCAATATGACCGAACGACGAAACCGACCGTGGAACTTATTCTCAAACGCGTTCATCCGGAAGACGCGGTCCGCGTGAAGCAAACGATCGAGAGTGCGTCGATGAATGGGAAGAACTTTGAACATGAATATCGCTTGGTGATGCCGGATAATTCAGTCAAATATGTTCATGTTGTGACTAATGCGTTGAGCGATAAATCGGGGAGAATCGAGTTTGTTGGAGCGGTGAAGGACGTGACCGAAAGCAAGCATGCCGATGAAGCGTTGCGCGAGGCGCAGGCGAATCTAGCACGCGTCAGCCGGGTGACCACAATGGGAGAGCTGACTGCCTCCCTGGCGCACGAGATCAAGCAACCGATTGCCGCAGCGGTCACCAACGCCAAGACCTGCTTGCGGTGGCTTGGACGCGATCAGCCCGATGTGGCTGAGGCACGCGAAGCAGCCGCGAGAAACATCAAAGACATAACCCGTGCGTCTGACATCATTAGCAGCATCAGCTTGCTGTTCAAGAAGGGAGCTCTTCAGCGGGAGCTGGTTGATTTAAATGAGCTCATTCGAGAAATGATTGTCCTGCTGCGCAGCGAGGCGAATCGCTACTCGGTCTCCATCCGCACCGAGCTTGCCGAGGACCTTCCCAAGGTGATGGCAGACCGTGTGCAACTGCAGCAGGTTTTCATGAACCTCATGCTCAACGGCATCGATGCTATGAAGGAAACGACTGGCGGAGGTGAGCTTACCATCAAGTCAGAAGCCGGCGATGCTCAACTGCTGATCTCAGTCAGTGATACCGGTGTGGGATTGCCCCTGAAGCAGGCGGAACAGATCTTCAAGGCATTCTTTACGACCAAAGATAAGGGAACTGGTATGGGGCTGCCCATTAGTCGGTCGATCATTGAGTCGCATGGCGGCCGCTTGTGGGTCACCGACAACTCCGGCCGAGGCGCAACATTTCAGTTCACACTTCCTAGAACAGTTGCAGTGCACGCGTGACCCTTCCATCGCGGAAATGGGAATTCTGTAGGGCTGCCGCTGATCTTGGGCGAGTGCTCTCTGCATGTATCCTAGGTGGAGACGGTGTTTCTTGCCGGCGGCGCCATGAATTCGGGACCGATCGGATTGGCGATCGTCTCCCGCAGAATCTGATCGATCGCCGCGCGCGTATCTGCGTCGAGGCTCCAGTCGACGGCTCCCGCCACAGCTTCCAGTTCTGCAGGGTGGCGCGCGCCCCACAGCGCCGCGGTGATTCCGGGCTGGTCTAGCACCCAACGGACGGCAAGATCCATCACGTGTTTTCCATATCTCTTGTGCGCCAGATCATCCAGTTGCTGAACCGCATTCAGATATTGCCCGAAGCGCGGCGGCTGGAATTTCGGATCGGACTGGCGGAGATCGTCGCCGGTGAACTTCGTGTCCGGCTGCATTGTGCCGGTCAAGAGGCCCCGGCAGAGAGGCCCGTAAGCGAAAGCGCTCAGATTCTTTTCCAGCACGTAAGGCAGCACGTCACGATCAATTTGACGCTCAAAGAGGTTATAAGGAGGCTGGACGGTGTGCAAGTCAGAGACGGACATGAACTGGTTCATCTGCTCTGGTGAATAATTGCTAACACCGATCGCACGGATCAGGCCCTCCTTAAAAAGGGCTTGCATGGTCCGGGCGGTTTCTACGATCGGGACGGCCAAATCCGGCCAATGGACTTGATAGATGTCGATGTAGTCCGTGCGAAGCCGACGGAGCGAATCTTGGATCTCCTTCCGAATGCGATCGCGCGAGGAATTTCGCGAAACCGAGCCGTTGTGCCACTCGAGTCCAACTTTGGTCGCGATGAAAACCTTTTCTCGATTTCCTCTCTCCTCAATCGCCTTTCCGACAATTTCTTCGGAAACCCCGAAACCGTAGACCGGCGCCGTGTCGATCAGATTGATCCCTTTGTCAAGGGCGGCGTGAATCGTTCGAATCGATTCTCTTTCGTCTGTGCCTCCCCACATCCAACCACCGATAGCCCACGTGCCTTGCGCAATTCGCGAAACATTCATTCCCGTGCCGGAGATTACCGTGTATTCCATCTGCTTTATCCTTTCCTATGAAATGAGATCTGCAAATATCTAGTTCAACTTCGCGGTTGAGTTTTCGGCTGTCGAGCTGCCTTCAATTCGGGAAACACGTTGACTTCTATGTCCAACTTGTTCCGTCAAACACCTTGGTCGGCGATGCGAACAAGGGCGCACGATTCACAGTTCCACTTAACTCCCGGCGACCTGTAGGCTTCACGTTTCCATGATTCCGTATCTCCTCGCCATTTGTTCAAACAGAACCCAACTGTGAAAGGAGCAATGGCGATGCCAGAGTCTGCACATGACGAAGAGGCTATGGAAGTGGCTGGCAGAATGGGGGATGCGCCAAGTCGCGGGCGTCTCGGCAACGTGAGTGCTGTCGCATATCTGTCGGAGTGTAGGCACGATGTCTATTCGGCTGGACGAGGCAAGTCCGGGGAAAGGTTAATTTACGCCGGCGACCCGAAACGCGGTATCGCCGCATGTGCCTCCTGCCATGGTCCTGGCGGCGCACCCGCCTTGACCAAGCAAAATGAACTCTATATCGACCACCAGCTCCACGCGTTCGCACAAGGCACGGGATCAAAGAGGAGCTTTTGTGACAATGGAAGCTACGGCAGAAGCAAGCGCCGTTCGGCGTTTCCCCACTTGCATTGCTCTGAGGCGGTGGCAGTTGCTTGCCCAGCCGACAACAATTGGACTGTGCTCATCTCTTGTTCAACATCATCAGAACAAAGATTGCGGGAAGATAGATGATGGAAGCAACCAGCAAGCGTCGGGCGGTGACGCTCGATCTGCGAAAGGCAAAACTCGCGGCGTAATAGGAAAAGAGAAAACTAACCGCAAGAATTCCGACAGAATAGCAGAGATGCAATTCGCCTGTGGCCGCTGGAATCATAGAGAGAGGTAAGAAAAGCAGTGAAACACCAAAACTCTGGCAAATCACAAACCGATCTCTCAGTCCGCCTGAAGGCAAGACCAGAAATCCCGCTCGCACGTAATCCTCGCGATACATCCACGCAATCGCCATGAAATGAGGGAACTGCCAGAGGAAGAGAACGGAATAAAGCAGCCATGCGTGGGAGTCGATCTTTCCGCTCGCGGCGAAGTATCCGATGAGGACAGGCGTGGCACCCGGACAGGCGCCGACGAGCGTGCACATTGGCGTTCGCCTCTTAAGAGGTGTGTAGAGTAATAGATAGCCACCGAGCGTCAGGAGGGCAAGCAGGCTCGCAACAAGGCGCACCTCCAGAGCCAGATAAAACACGCCAGCAAACGATAACGTAGTTCCGAAAACGAGCGCCGAAAAGGGTCTGATTCTGCCAGCAGCAATAGGCCGACGAGCGGTTCGCCGCATCTTTGCGTCGAAGTTCCGCTCCATCAGCTGATTCAAAGTGCTGGCGCCGCTCGCAACCAGAACAGTCCCCAGCACCGTGTCTACAAGCAGTGTCCATGGGAGATATACAATTGATGCGTCGCAGGCCAGGTAAAAAGCGGTCGCAGTTGTTATCGCTATCAAAAAGTTTATTTCTGGTTTGGTTAAAGTCCAATAGTCGGACAGCGCGCTGGACCACATGAAGTGACCGATTTGGACCTCCGGCACATCAAGTGCCGTAAGGATGGGCTCACTTGCCATGCTCAGACGACCTCCAAGCTGCGGGGATTGCTTTGCGGCGAGGCGATGCCACGCGATGCCGATTGCATCGACTCCTCTTGCGCGGAACTCTGCGCTGCCAGGAGTCGCATGGTGAGAATCACCGCCGGCACCAGATAGACAAACGTGACGCACGTCCACATCAATGCGCCCGCGCACTGTTGGTCTGCGAGAGCGGAAATGCCGAACCGGCGAGGGACGGAGAGGTAATCCGGGTAAACGACACGGTCACAGAACGCGAGAAAGGCAGAAAGAATGTCGCACGGCACCGTAGCCAGAAAGAGATAAAGAAGAATCGACCAACGCGGCCAAACTGCGACACTCGGCCAGGGTTGAATAACCGGCCACCAGAAAAGGAATCCGGTGCCGAGAAAACATGCGTGCTCGACAACATGCCACCCTTCCGAATGAAGAGCCTGTGTAAAGATCACTGGGATGTGCCAACCCACTAACGCAGCGGCGGCGGAGAGCCAGCAGAACGTAGGTTGGGAGATTATGCGCCCCACCCGCTGCAGCAGTGACCAGCGAAACACTGGGCCGAGAGCACCCTGCACAAATCGCCGCGGCAGACCGTGCAACAGCGGCATGAAGGGTGATCCGAGCAAGATCAAAGCAGGAGCAACAGTCATGAGCAGTAGATGCTGAACCATATGGACAGTCAGCAACATCTCATCGAACGCGCCGAGTGGTGACCCCAAAACGGCCCAAATCAAAAACAAACCCAGAAGAAAACTGCCAGCCCGCCAAACTTGGATAGTGTTCACAGACGATGAATGAAGGTGGAGCGATCCACGCAGATACAGGAATGCCGTTAAGAAAGTAGCTAATGTGAGCGAGACTGGAAAGGTCCACCATTCGAAGGCAACATGAATGAAGGTTGGCATGGGTTGTTCTATGGCTGCGAGGACAGACGTCTCTCGGAAGCTTCCCCGAGCACCGCGTCTCGTGCGGGAACTTGTCCTGCCGGATGCAAAGTCTCTAGAAATGCGACGAGTGCTGTTGTTTCCACGGGACTCAAGTTCTTCCCGTACGCCGGCATGTTGCCGCCTCCTTGGATCACTTGGCGGATGAGCTGGTCTTGTGTGAGCCGCACGGCAACGCTGTCCAAAGCCGGCCCGCGCTGCCCTCCTGCCTCACCGAGGGAATGGCAGTTGCGGCATTGCTTGACCTGAAAAACGAGCGCGCCTTGCCGCTCAAGCGCGGTTCTGCCGTGCAGGAATCGCTCCGGCACGGGGTCACCGCTCCAAGCGTTCATGTGCGGGCTCCACGGCGTGTAGCCGGAGAGATGCGTAAGTGTCCCTAGCGATATCGCGATCAGCAAGATTGTGAGAACGGCGATCGGGCGGCGGCGCCAGCTCTTTTCTCCTTCTCCCGACAAAAATGGAAGAAGAACCAAAGCAGCGATCACGACTACAGGCCCAATGAGAAGGGCAGGCGTCTCCATTGAAGGAGGCAACAACGACAGTAAGGCGTAGAGCCAAAGAAAGAAGTAGTCTGGTTTCGGCGCCGTCTGGATGATCGCCGGGTCGGGGCGGCCCGCAGGACCGAAAGGACCGAAGTAGAGAGCGCATGCGGCCACGGCCAAAAGGATGAAAGCGGAGAAGAACAGGTCTTTCCATACCGCGTACGGAACGAAAGGAGCGCCATCTGTTCTTGTGAGTTGATGATATTCGTTTTCGTACGTCGCGCGCTTTACGAGACGTCCCGGCATCGGCCATTCGTTGATCCCCAGCTTGAGCACCATCAATAGGTGAAGACAAACGAAACCGATGAGCATTCCTGGAATCACAAAGACATGCAGAGCGAAAAATCGAGACAGTGTCGCTCCGGCAATAATCGGTCCACCAAGCATCAATTTCACGATCACGGGCCCAGCAATAGGGACGCGGCTTGCTATCGAAGCTCCGATTCCAAGTCCCCAATAAGCGTCTTGATCAAACCGCAGCACTTGCCCACTGAAGGCCATGCCCAGTGTCATGAGCAAGAGAAAAACGCCCACGATCCAGGTGAGCTCCCGCGGAAATTTATAGGCTCCGAAGAGGAATACCTGCACCATGTGAATGAGGACAATCGCTACCATGAAGTTCGAGCCCCATCCGTGCATCGCGCGGATAAACCAGCCTAAAGCCACATCATGGTTTAGAGCCTGCAGACTGCTCCATGCCTCACTTGCCGAGGGGACGTAGATAAGGGCCAGCAGAATTCCGGTCACGAGTTGGAGAAGAAATACGGTGAGCGCGGCGCTGCCGAAAACGTACCACCAACTGGCCGTGTTGCGCGGAACGGGGTGCTCCGCAGCTTCGCGAATAGGCGCAGCGAGCTGTAAGCGATGGTCGAACCACTCCCCGACCTGTGTAATCAGGCGGCGCACGGTGGCTTCTTTCCGTAGAGAGAGGCGGTCGGGGCTCCTGGCGTTGGCAATTCACCCGCCTGAATGGTGACCAGACCGTCCTGCACTTTGTAGGGATATTCGAACAGCCCGCGTTCCGGCGGACCCGACGCGCGCGAACCGTCACGGTAGTAGGCTCCGCCATGGCACGGGCACATAAACAAACCGGATTGCGGAAACCAGCGGACAGGGCAACCCAGGTGCGCGCAATTAACTGCAAAGACCTGGAACTGATCCCCTGCGATGCGCCGCACCCAGCAGGCGGTGTCCACGGTTTTGCCGTCGGATGGCATCACATAGGGATTCTTGAAGGTGGCTAGGCGCGTTTCGCCTTCGGGAAATTCAGCTACGGATCCAATAGGGACCCAGGAAAGATAAGCGTTCGCACGCCCGCGGGTGACTGAGGACAAAACAAATCTGACGATGGGCACGGCAAGGGCGGTGGCCACCAAACCGTTGAACAGGATTCCCATGTTCATGAATAAGCCGCGACGAGAAATGGTATTGTCATTCGACATCTCTTAACTCCTACTGCTGCGCGTAATTCGAAACTGAATAAGGTTGTCCCGGATTTTGAACGCGTCGCGAGGCGAGCCATGCGACTACGTCGCCGACTTCCTGGTCTGACATCGGCTTGCCGGGGACATTTCCGCGCCAATCTGGCGCTCCCAATTCGGGACGGCCGGTGATTACAATCGTGCGCAGCCCCTGATCACTGACCAACGCGAGAAAAGAATCGTCTGTAATCGCGCCGCCCTTTGGGCTTCCGCGACCGGCTGGGCCGTGGCAGGATTCACAGTAGGTCTTGTACGTGATTTCGCCATGGGCGACATTGCCAGTGGATTTCGCTCCGTAAGGAGGTGGATTGGCTCCGTCGAGAATTCCGCGCTGGCTCCAGCGCGATCGGATTCCACTTGTGATCACGTCAATCTGTTTGTCCGTCAGCATCCCGCCAGCACTCTCGGCGAAGGCTGGCATCGCGGTTCCGGACCTACCTTTGGCAACGACATTGCGAATCGCAGCATCGTCCGCGATGGCTAGATAAACGGGATCGGACAGAGCGATGGCGGCACTTCCGCGGCCTTCCACGCCGTGGCAACCTGCACAGTTTTCCGTGTAGAGCGTGCCAAAGTCCATAATTTCATTCGGGGCCAAAGGCTCGGAGCTTTTGCGGGGCTGACCCGGCGGCGAAGCGCAACCAGACAGCAGTATTGCGCTGAGAGCGGTCGAGGCTACGACATGCCGAAGTACAGTCACGACCGTTTGTCTCCGTCTTTCCGTGGCGACATAAGGCCGGGGGCTTCAATTCCTGCGCGCAGGACAAAGGGCAGGTTCTCGCGCGTCGGTACACGTGACTGGCGCATAACGACAAGTCCCGCGACGATGCCGAATGCAAACTGCGAGGCCATGAACCAAACCCAGTCGATGTGACTCCCGAGCACAGGATTGAGAATGTTCATAATGGAATACAGCAGCCCCGACCACAGCACCGGAGCGATCAGGCCGCCTAGGAGAATGGGATGGCGCGCGAACATGGGAAGCATCGCCCCGTAGAGCAATCCCACAAGGATTGAGGTGACGACGTGCAAGATCAGGGCAATGAAAAAGATGCCTGCGTGAAAGGAGATAAATTGGGCAGCTGAAGGCACCTCCGACGGTGCATACACAACAGCGCCAAGAAGATTTATGGGATACCAGATGCTCCCAGTCTTGAGCAGACCATAAGCACAGGCCAGCACAGCCATCGTTACACATCCCGCCAAGCCGCCTTTCACGCCAGCGGATATCGGATAAGTTTCGAGGGGAAGCCAGGCGCGCAGTTGATAAGCCGGAACAGGAAGCCGCTCAACGACACGCCGCCACGTGACCACGGAGACGTGCTCTGGAACGACCGGCACAACTTCTTCGTGTTCGTGTGGAAACACTTCGCGAAACCAGCCAACGCAACCAGCGATCGCCAGCACCGCTCCAAGGATACTCACCGAAGCGCTCGTCAATAGTCCCGCGAACAACAGCGTAAATCCGAAAGCCAATACCAGAGGCCATGCTGTGGATGCTGGCATCTCGACCTCGCTGGGCATGCGAGGGCTTTGCTCCATTTGTTCCGCAGGTAAGAGAATTGCCATGGGTTCTCCTCAGCGACCCAAAACGTAAACCACAGTGAAAACAACGACCCACACCGCGTCAACAAAATGCCAGTACATGGAAAGCACATCGACGCGAGCGGATTGCTCCCGGCCGACATGCCCTGACAGACCGAAGAGTAGAACAACGGTGAGCATGAGCAGACCTACCGTGACGTGAGTGGCGTGCAGACCGACGAGCGAATAGTATGTCGTTCCAAAAAGATTCGTGGAGATGGTCAGACCGTGCTCGTAAATCAGACGGTGCCATTCCTGGGCAGTGCCATAGATAAAAAGAGCGCCCAATACAATAGTGAGCAACCAGAAGCCGAGAAATGAGCCGCGCTTACCGCGTTCTAGAAATCCTGAAGCGACGTGAATCGTAAGGCTGCTCGACAGTAAACAAATCGTGTAGAAGATGGGCGTCTCGAGCACTTCACGGGGAGTCGGTCCGGTGAGGCTCTTCCCCACGTAGAAGAGATAAGCCACAACGAAAATCGTGAAGATGGCCGACTCGGCGATTATCAGGCAGGCCATCGCGACCTTGCCCCGATACGTAAGGCTCCAAGCTTCGGGCGCTTGAGTGATTGGAGTAGTGATTGCACTCATCGGTCGGTCCCTTCACTCATAGCGGCTGTCCGGATCTTCAGGATGTTTGCGATCCCACAGCGGGCGACGGCTGGCGACCGTCGGGATAGAGGCAAAGTTGTAAGCCGGTGGCGGTGAACTCACCGACCACTCGAGAGTCCAGGCGTCCCAAGGATCGTTCCCTGCTTTAGGTCCGCTGAAATAAGAAAAAACGAGATTCGCCACAAATACCAATATGGCGACGCCCTGGATGAAAGCGCCAATCGTTACAATCAGGTTCCAAGTATCCCAGCCCCGGCCGGGCTCGTAGGTGTAAATGCGCCGCGGCATGCCGAGCATGCCGGGAATGTGCATGGTGTCAAACGTCAAGTGAAACCCGATGAGGAACAACCAGAAATGCAGCTTGCCGAGGGTTTCGTTCAGCATCCTCCCGGTGATTTTTGGGAACCAGTAATAGAATGCCGCGAACAGAGCGAATACGATGCCGCCCACGATGACGTAGTGAAAGTGCGCGACGACAAAGTATGAACCGGTAAGCTGCCAATCGAAAGGCGCCGCGCCCTGCATGATGCCAGTGAGACCGGCTATCAAGAATTGGAACAGGAATCCGATACAGAACAGCATCGGTATCTTGAACTGGATTTTCCCACCCCACATAGTGCCGAGCCAGTTGAAAATCTTAATGCCAGTCGGAACGGCAATAACCATCGTCGTCAGCACGAAAAAACTATTGGAATAGGAACTCATGCCGATGCTGAACATGTGGTGCGCCCATACGCTCAAGCTCACGAAGGCGATAGCCACCGTCGCTCCAACCATGACCGGATAGCCAAAGATAGGCTTGCGCGAAAATACCGGAATGATTTCGGACACAAACGCGAACGCAGGAATGACCAGGATGTACACCTCCGGATGGCCGAAGATCCAGAAAAAGTGCATCCAGAGGGCCGCGGACCCGCCGGCCTGGGTATCAAAGAAGTGCCCGCCGAGATAACGGTCGACGAGCAGCATGATCTGCGCCGCGGACAGCGGGGTGATCGTAATCAGGACCAGGCCAGCCATCACCAAGTTGAGCCAAGCCAGCAGCGGCATACGGCCCAGCTTCATGCCCGGACACCTCATACATAGGATCGTGCCAATGATATTGATCCCAGCCCCGACGCTCCCGAATCCCGAAACCAACAACGCAATCGTCCAGTAGTCGGAACTGTGGCCGGGAGAAAACGCGCGCGACGTCAGCGGAGCATACGCCCACCAACCGACGTCTGGAGCATTGCCTGCTCCGTACAAGCCGCTTCCCCCAATCAAACTGAAGTACAGAAGGCATGCTCCGAAAGCGGTCAGCCAGAAACTGAATGCATTGAGCCGCGGGAACGCCATGTCACGAGCCCCAATCATTAACGGCACGAGGTAGTTCGCAAACCCGAACATAACGGGCATGATCACGAAGAAAATCATGGTCGTGCCATGCATCGTAAACATGCGATTGAAAACTTGCGGAGAAACAAAATCATTGTGCGGACGCATCAACTGGATCCGGATAATGGTGGCCTCGATTCCGCCAATGATGAGAAAAATCAAAGCCAAGAGAACGTAGAGGATCCCCAAACGTTTGTGATCGACCGTAGTCACCCATTCGTGCAGCGTTTGAACCCACGGCTGCGCCCCGCGTACTTCTGCTGTTTGAATGGCCATTGCATCCGACGACATATCTCGTCTCCCAAAATCCTTCTCTATTGGAGCGTTTCCAGATATCGCACGAGCGCGTCCAGATCGACGTCGCTTAACTTCATTGCCGGCATAAGCGAGCCAGGTTTGATGGCGTCCGGGTTCTGAATCCACAGGCGAAGATTTTCTTTTGTATTTTCGGCTGCCCCGGCTGCGATCGTGTGGCGACTCATCAGGTGCGTCAGATCAGGGCCGAAATGCCCCGTCGCATTCGTGGCGCCGATAGCATGACAGTTCACGCAGGCGGTCCTTTCAAAGACGCGCTTTCCGGCGATTTCCCTGTCATCCTGATTCGCAGGCTGTTTTTCTGCCTGCGCCCATGTCTGGAACTCCTCGGGGCTATCCACCGAGACCCGCAAAAGCATCTTTGCGTGCTGCGTGCCGCAGTACTGCGCACATTGACCGAGGAAGACGCCTGTCTGGTGCGAGTCGATCCACGTTTCATTTACTTTATTCGGAATCAAGTCGGTCTTTCCCGCAAGCTGAGGGACCCAAAAGCTGTGATCGGTGTCGGCGGAGAGCAGTTTTAAGAAAGTGGGCGTAGGGTGAGCGGGGTCGCTGACGGGAATGTGTAGCTCGTTCGCCGTGACAATGCCGAGCGCGGGGTATCGAAATTCCCACCAGAATTGGTGCCCGATGGCGGTCACTTCTACAGCCGCGGCGGGTTTTGGAGCATCTTGGATCGCGTGAATCACCCGCGCGGTGGCCAGAAACAGAACGACCACGATTAGGATTGGAATGACCGTCCAGGCCAGTTCAATCTGTGTGCTCCCGTAAACCTGGGCCGGCTCGCTTGTGGCGTCCACCGTTCTGTTGCGAAATTTAATGACGACATAGGCCAACAAACTGAAGACGACCAGGAAAATCAATCCAGTGATTGCCAGGACGAAACGTGACAAATGATAAATCGACTCTGCTTGAGTTGAGCGTGGATCGAAGATGCTGGGGACAGCGTTCTCTGACGGCGTGGTCGCGTTGCACAGGCTAGCCGCGAGAAGTATCCCACCCAGGAGAACGAGTATCCGTGTGGCCCTGCCAACGAGTACTGGCCGTTCCGTTTTGTGCTTCCCAGCCATTGCTCACCGTGCTCCTTGTCGCCAAGGAGCTTCCCGATAGCCCATGCGCTGCCAATCCCAACCTTGAAAACTATCACTCTGAGGCGACACCGCTGAATGTCGATTGCGACGTCGCCTACGTTCGTGCAGGTGCACGCAGCACTCCAATCGATCCATCCTCACATTACTGACTTATCTCCCGTGCGTGCAGGTGCTTGCAGTCGGAACAGCTTTTACGATGTCGACCGCCGGAAAGATATACTGTTCAACGAGTCGACAGTCTGTCAGCGCGCTGGCGGGATTACTGACGGGTGAGATCATTCGATGTCGTGCGGGACCTGCAACCTTGTCTACGTTGACGATGGGGAAGCCTTCTGCAGGGTGGCAGCGGTGGAGCGAATCCTTCGGTCTAGGAGTGGCGGGGAACTAGGAGGTCTCTCTTTGCAAAGCATTCGTGCGCTTCGCCCGTTAAGCTTATTCCGCTCTTTAGGCTCTGCGCTGGAGGTGAAACAAGGCGTAAGGGTCAAGGGCAGAAGCGCGGCCTGCCCAGATCCACGCATAGCGGCTGAGAAGGGCCCCGATCAGGAAACAACTTGCAGCGGCATAGCGTCCCGCAGGAACCGAGCCCCAGAAAACACGCAGCAAAAGTGCGGCGGGCCCTTCGAGAAGTCCCGCGATGCGTAGTGTCGTGCCCGACCTTCCGTGGTGTAGCGGCGCATCGACGGGCCGCTTCCGCACTTCCAGGAAGATCTCAATCACTGTTTCGATTCCTGACGCGGCAAAGCCCAGGATTTGCGTGGCGGGAATCAAAAATCCCGCGAGCTCGAGTATCGCCGCCGAGCCGCCAAGGCCGGACGTTAGAAAATGTGCCGGAAGGAGCTTACGATTTTCCGACCACACTGGAATAGTCGTTGCTCCGATCAGCACAGCGGTGTAGCTGGCGAGAAGCAGACCAACCGCGGCGGCAGATGTTTCTCCCAGCCAAAGCAATGAAGTCAAAAGCGGATTCGCAAAACCTCGCAAGAGCAACTCGAAACAGAACACGGCAACAAACGCGCAACCGGAAAAGGCCGCCAGAATCCACGCGCCAAGCGACATGGCGGAACGGAGCTTGAACACGCGCAACATATTCAAGAATCGAGCAGGCCTGCCAAGATCGGCGATGAGAAGGACCGGGCATATTGCGGCTCCCAGGAGCGCGGCCCAGAGCGACACACGGATCAGCGCTGGATCGCTCCGGAAAGACTGCGCGACGAAGGCCACACAGGCGGAAAGACCCGCGATACCGCCGAAGAAAAAATAGAGCGCCACTTCCCAAGTCCAGACAGGACCCTTGAGCGCAGGCAGGCCATAGTAGCTCTGCTCGCCCTGGGCGGGTGGCTTTCTCGTGGACTCCTGAGTAGCCAGGGCTTCTTTGGTGGTTTCACTGGCGGCCTTACGGATTTCCTCGAGTCGTTCCTCGGTCATTTTGGGTTTGGCGGCTGTTTTCATATTGCTTATCTCTGTTCCGCTGGGGAGTTGACCCTTCTTCGACGAATAGGAAGTCAAAAAGCAAAAGCGGCACAAACAATGGCAAAAATAATCGCGGCGGAAATGAATGCCGAGGTCCAGGCGCTCTTCAAATAGGCGGTAGGCACTTCCGGAGCGGGAGGCAGATTGTACGCTTCCGGTTCTCCCAAAATGACAAAGAAGGCATGAATTCCACCTACGCTGGTCTCTTGCGGGTCATAAATACGCGCGTCGGAATATCCGCGCTCTTGCAGTTCTTGCACGCGCTTCTTGCCACGCTGCCTCAGCACTTCAAGATCGCCAAATTGAATCGATTCTGTCGGGCATGCTTTGGCACAGGCGGGAGTTAGCCCCGCTTTCTGGCGGTCATAGCAGAACGTACATTTAAACGCGCGTCCGTCCTCAGGGCGCTTTTCAATCACTCCGAAGGGACAGGAGACGACGCAGTATCCGCAGCCATTGCAGATATCGGGCTGGACAAACACCGAGCCAACTTCGGTGCGCACAATCGAGCCGGTCGGACAGGCTTCCAAGCACCCCGCGTTAGCACAGTGCTTGCAAACATCGGAGAGAAACTGCCAGCGAAACGGCTCG
>Ga0307471_100000416_pt1 | contig 21836 bp, 19 predicted proteins | sample atmos_gasesAM3C__2_FD_204566 | JGI IMG/M metagenome (GOLD analysis project Ga0307471, IMG submission 204566) | Hardwood forest soil microbial communities from Morgan-Monroe State Forest, Indiana, United States - atmos_gasesAM3C_515 | ecosystem: Environmental > Terrestrial > Soil > Temperate...
GAATCCTATCTGTCGCGTTGACTCTTTGTCTGATTGTGCCGCCATCGTACGCGCACGAGCCGGTCTATGCACGCAAAGGGATGGTGGTTGCGCAGGAACCATTGGCTGCGGATGTAGGAGTTGCTGTTTTGAAGTCCGGCGGCAACGCGGTTGACGCTGCCGTGGCCGTGGGTTTTGCTCTCGCCGTAACTCATCCCTACGCCGGAAACCTGGGAGGCGGCGGCTTTATGCTCATCCGCATGGCGGATGGACGCACGACGTTTATCGATTTCCGCGAAAAAGCCCCTCGCAAGGCCACGCACGACATGTATTTGGACGCGAGCGGCAATCCCACGAAAGACAGTGTGCTCGGCTGGCGCGCTGCGGGCGTGCCCGGAAGCGTTCGCGGTCTCGAACTCGCCCTGAAAAAGTACGGCACCAAACCGTGGGCGGAATTGCTGCAGCCGGCGATCCATCTCGCTTCCTCCGGCTTTCCCATTTCCTATCCGCAGATGCGTTCGTTCAAGGCGAGCGCTGATTCCCTCTCTCAGTTTCCAGAATCGAACCGGATTTTCCTAAAAGGCGGAGCTTTCTACGACTGGAATGAAAGCTTTCAGCAGCCGGAACTGGCTCGCACTCTCGAACGTATCGCGCGCCATGGCGCTAAGGATTTCTACGAAGGCGAAACCGCGCGCATCCTGGCACGTGAAATGGAGAAAAACGGAGGGCTGATCACTCTGGACGATCTTCGCGAATACCAGGCGGTCGAACGCAAGCCTCTCGAAGGCGACTACAAGGGCTACCACATCATCACTTCGCCGCCGCCCAGTTCCGGTGGCGTGGGCATCCTGCAAATGCTAGGAATGCTCGACGGGACCGGTTATGAGAAATCCAAGGCCGGCTCCGCCACGGCCTATCACTACCTTGCAGAAGTGATGCGCCGCTTCTACGCCGACCGCAATGAATATCTGGGCGACCCCGATTTCGCGAAGAATCCCATCACGGCGATGCTCGATCCCGTATACATTCGCGCGCGCCGCGATTCCATCGATCCAATCAACGCAACCCCCAGCGACCAGATTCGGCCCGGCCTTCCCGCGGGCGCCGTTGAAGGCTCGGACACCACGCACTACAGCATTGCCGACGAACAAGGCAACGTCGTCGCCGTTACGTACACGCTCAACGCGGGCTACGGGAGCAAAGTGACTGTGCCTGGATTAGGCTTTCTCCTCAACGACGAAATGGACGATTTTTCGGCCAAGCCCGGCACGCCCAATCTTTTCGGTTTGGTCCAAGGCGAGACGAATTCAATTGCTCCGGGCCGGCGCCCTCTTTCTTCCATGGTTCCCACCATCGTGGTGAAGGATGGCAAGCCTTTTCTGGTTCTAGGCGCTCCCGGAGGCTCCACGATCATCACCGCGGTTCTGCAAGTGATGCTCAATGTCATGGACTTTGGAATGAACGTGCAGGACGCCATTGACTTTCCGCGCATACATCATCAATGGAAGCCGGACACTCTTGGCTTCGAGCGCGGCGTCTCTCCGGACACGATCGCCTTGCTCAAGAAGGCCGGCTATTCCATTGAGGAAGCCAAGCCCATTGTGATTGCGCGGGTCGAGGCCATTCTGCTCAACGACGGCTGGCTGCAAGGAGGCCACGACATGAGCGGCACGGGCAAAGCCGCCGGATATTGACTGCCGGGCCGCCCGAATCCTGCTCGCGACCAAGTCGCATAGCTCTTGACCCGGACGAAACGCATTAGGTTCGAAGTCCTGCGGTGCCTCGTACGGGGGAAACCCCTAATGGGGTTTCTTCTTGGCCTCATTGATCTGTGGAATCAGAATGTCCCGGACATAATGCCAGTAGGGAACAATCTCCAGAGCAGAACGTGCATACTGCTCTGCCGCGTTCGGGTCCGGGACTGCCCGGTGCAGGTTGGCCCATGCAAGAGCCGCTAACAATTCCGGCTCCCCCCACGACGGTTCCAGCGGATCGCTCGTTACTGCTTTTTGCTTCCGAGCCACTTCCAAACCCTTCTTATCCATCTCTATCGCTTTGTCCTGACTGCACCCGCGTTCAGGGGGCGCATACCAACAAATGGGACCAAGCACCCAAAGCAGGCGCGGATTCTCGGGTTCTGCGGCTTCAGCCTCCTTGCGCAATGGCACGGCCTGAGCTACTAGCTCCTGCACGCGCGCTGCATTGCTCTGGTTTAAGAATATGAGATTGCTCAAGCACGATATTGCCCCAACCTTGGCATCTACAAATCCAGGATCCATTCGCAGCGCTTCATCGAATTCGCCGACAGCCTGATTTAGATCTTCTTCTAACTCCTTCGGATCGACCGATTCGTTGAATCCGTTCATAGCCCTACGCCAGAGTGCAAACCCGCGCCAATATCGCACTCGCGAGGCAAGTTTCCTGTCTTGTTCCACAGGCGCTAGCGCTTCACGGAGGCGCTTCAGTGAGGCGCGGTCGCCTTCGTAGTCGGCCCGCTGAATCTGCCTTACGATTTTGATCACCTGTTCGCGGGATGGATCGACTGCCTGCGCCGCTAGTGTCGTCGCGGAAATGAGGAAGATACCCAACAATTTCGACACGGTCCCCTGCCTGTACTTCGCAGAATTTGGAGCCCGCCTCTCAAACCCTAGGGATATGGTTCTGAGCCTGATTACCAAGTGCTCTTTACTCATGGGTTTCTCCTCCCGTTCTCCCTTATGCCTGGAGCGCGATGACTGGCGCTCGGCACCGTCGGTATTACTACGTAGGGCCAATGTTCTTTACAACATGCAGTGGATTTCGTTTAGGATAGCCGCGCGGAAAGGCAAGAACAGAAGGGCATGCGCCGCCTCACGCCGTAAGCTCCGAGTCGCATCTTTCCAGTAAATCGCGGCAGATCTCGACGACGGTGTCTACTTCCACGGGCTCACCGTTTAGCAGCGTGGGCTGATAGCGCCACTGGCAGGCCGTCCCGTCAACCCGGTTGCGTCTTGGGCGCTTCTGGCGTATCAAAGATGCAGGGCGGAGCTGCGTCCCACAGACCCGCGAGACCAAGCCAAGGACGCGAAGAATGAGCGCACTTAGGTTCCTCATGTATACGGTATTGGCCTGCTGGGTGGCCGTGACGGCGGTTGCCGTTGCGACAGCGCTGCAGTGGTTCAACGCAAGCGCGACGGCCGAAGTCAAGGTTCAGCGGGCCCTGAATGCGCAGAAGGAAGCCAATAACAATTCCGTAAGCGATTCGTGGCAAGATCCAGGGGACACTCCACAAGAGCGGGAAGCGGCAGCGGAGATGCGACGAAATTACAACCGCTTGGTTCTAAAATCAGAATCCGCAAATGAAGAGATGAGCGAAGCGATTCATCTCGAGCAGATTGAACGAAAGTACTTCTGGATGCAAATTGTCGTATGGGCCGGGCTGACCCTGTTGGGGAGCGCCCTGCTAGCCGAAAGGCCCCGTGGCGATGAACGTACGCAAGCTCTCCAACGTGATTCCGTTCTCCCCCGGTAGCTACATCTAAGTCTCGGAAAGGGCACGATAGGTCGTGCCCCTACGGGAGAGAGCGGAGAGCCGCTCAGGGCAGTAGGGTGAATTTCACTTGGATGGTGGTATCGATTTCGACCGGCTCGCCGTTCAGCAGGGTTGGCTGATACCGCCATTGGCTCACCGCTTCGACGGCGGCGCGGGCGAGGTCGGGATTTACCTGGCTATTCAACACTTGCAGCTGGAGAGGCTTGCCGTCCATGCCTACTACCGCGTGGAGCAGCACCGTACCTTGAGCGCCCGCGGCTTTCGCACTCTCGGGGTAGATGGGCTGCACTTTGGTAATAATCTTTGCCGCTTGTACGTTACCACCAATGCGAATGCGCACGTCGGTTGCCTTCTCCGAAGCTTCGTTCTTGACAGAAGCTTTCGGAGAGCCTTCGGCCTTTACGTCGGCGGTCTCGTTCAGGGCTCCTATTTCCAGCTTTACCTTCCACGCCAAGTCGCGCCCTGGTTCCAACACGACCCGCGCGGCGCGGTACATGGCAAACCCTGGCGTGAGCACCTTTATTTCGTACTCGCCCGCCGGCAAGGCTCTGAAAACAAAATTGCCGTTCGTGTCCGAGGTGGTCATATCAATAGTGTTGGCTTGGCGATTGGTCATGACGATGGTGGCGTTCGGAATTGCCCCGTCACTGGGATCAAAGATGGTGCCGGTGAATTTTCCTGAGAGGTTCTGTCCTGGCAGGCGCAGGGCGGCGAGCGGAAGGACCAAGCACAAGGCAGCGACTTTCAGGAGCAGCCCCGTTCTTCGCGAGATTCCCCCGCGGTTTAGATTTGGATTCAGCATGGCGATAAATCTCCTTTCCAGATTCGTTGGGCGGGCAATGGCGAGTGCGGTGGACCAGCCGCGATGCGCGTTCTTCAAAGTGCGCGCGAGTTCGAGCAGCTGGTTCGCGTAATGTGAGGGGTCCACACCGCTGTTCAGAACGGAATCGTCGCAAGCGCGTTCGCTCTCGCTTCGCAACCTCGCACACGCAAACCACACGAGCGGGTGAAACCAATAAAGGGCGCGAGTAAGCTCGGCGAAGATTTGCGACAGCCAGTCGTGACGGGCGATATGCGCGAGTTCATGGGAAAGCACCGTCCTTCGACGCTCCGGAGACCACTCCATCGCTCCGGCAGGAAGCAAAATGCGGGGCCGGACAAATCCCCAGGTCAGCGGCATGGAGGCAGGATCAGCAGAAAGCAGTATTTGCACAGGACGCGGGATGCCGAGTCGCGTTCGCTGGCCCGAGACCATCTGCGGCCATCCTTCTTCAATTACCGGAGCCGACTGCGCGGACACCAATGCAAGCCACACCAGACCTGTGAGGAGCTTCACGATGACAAAAAGGGCGCCAAGCGCCCACAAAAGCAGAGTCAACTGGATCAATTGGCCAGCGAGCGGGGAGGCTGCTACGGCGTCAATTACTGTAGACGGCAGCTTTTGAAAATTGACGCTTCCTGGGGCCGCGTGGGCCGGGTCCCAAAGTTCGGCCGCGTTGCCGAGTGTCACGGAATGCCACGACGGGAGCATCAGCGTCAGTACGGGAAGCGCCAGCGAACACAGCATGCCAATTGCCCATACGTGGTGGCGCATGGCCGCCGAGCCGTTGCGCAAGGCCCGGGCAGAGACGGCGGTTACTGCCAACACTAACGTCGCCTTCACCGCGCAGGCGATCAGGAATGACAGAGCCAATTCTGAGCTTCCGGGCCAATGCATGGTCATCTCTCCTTTTTGCTGTTGGCGATGAGCGCCGCAAGCCGGTCGAGTTCCTGAGACGAGATTTTCCATCCTTCGCCGCCAAGCAAAGCGGCGACAGCCTTCTCCGTGGAGCCTTCAAAAAACGTTTCGACGAGATGCTGCAGCGCAGAACGGCGCGCGACTTCGCGGGGAACGCGCGGAACGTACACGTATCTCAGCCCGTCTTCTTCATGCCGGACGTGCCCCTTTTCTTCCAGCACGCGAAGCTGGGCCCGCACGGTGGAATAATGGGGCTTGCCATCGAGCTGCGAGAGCACTTCTCCGACCGAAGCGCGCTCGAGCCTATAAAGAACGTCCATGATTTGGCGCTCGCGCCGCGTGAGAGCGTTCGGTTTTGGTTTTCTCTTCATCATTTCTTCGGCGATGCTATTTCTCTAGCATACATGCTACAAATCTAGCACATAGTTGCTCGTGTCAACTGGTTTTTTAAGAAAAACCGACAGCCTCAAAAAAAACAGGAGGACGGGAGTCCAAATCGGGGACCGCCGCAGCCCTATTCCCCGGCTTGCAGGCGCAATTCGCCGGTAATTCCCTCCTTTTTGCCGAATCTCGCGTGCATCCTGAAAGGAGGCCGCCCATTCTCGCATCGGGCACGGGAAACCAGCCCACGCGAGGTCAACATGGCAAAGCCACAGACATCGTCCAAAAACCTCCACACCGTTGCAGGCGCGGTCCTTTTCTCCTTCGGGCTGACGTTGCTGACCGCCAACCTGGATGCCGTTGCCGCCCGAATGAGCACTTGGTTCTCTTCAACGCCCGGCTCTCTTGGCACGGCAATTGAAGTTGGCCTGGCGGGCCTGCGCGCCGTGCAGGCTTATTTTTTCGACCAACCCGCGTTTCAGGCCGGCTTTCTTTCGATCTTGGTATCCCTTTGGCCTCTGATTCTGGTTATTATCGGAGCTATTCTTTTGTATGACGCAATGGGCAAGCGTTTCGCCAAGGCGAAGTTGGCGCGGACTCTTCCATCAGGGGAATACGAACGTGAGTCCTAGACGGCTGATGTGGCGCGCGAACCACAGGAGAATTTCGTGAGCGACGAATCCAATTTCGACCCGAAAAGATTCAAGGATGACTTGCATCAACGCATCCATCGGGACATCGACGATCAGTTGAAGAATACCTATCGGAGTTGGAAAGAACGCCGCCGTCGTCCCATGGTGATCGGTCTGGACCTGCGCGCCCGCGGCCGCGGCGGCATGATTACGGGCGGAATTCTCGTCTTGGTCGGCATCGCTTTCCTGCTGGATCACATGGGAATCATTTCCATCGGCAACCCCTTTCGGTTCTGGCCATCGGCCATCATCCTCGTCGGGCTATTAAACTTCATTTCTCATCGCCGTTCCTGGGGAGCCCTGCTGATGTTTGCGGGCGTGATTTTGCAGCTTAATGAATTGGGGATCACCCACTTTGGCTGGAACCAACTGTGGCCCATGCTGCTGATCGCCCTGGGCTTTTTCGTCTTCTGGGGGTCGCTCGAGTGGCGCAATAAACCGGCTTCTTCCTCATCCACATCTTCAGATGGCGATCCACGCACGACGCTCAATGAGGCGGTTGTTTTTGGCGGTTTGGAGCGCCGGATGACGAGCCAGGACTTTCAAGGGGGAGATGTCACGGCGATATTTGGCGGCGTCGAACTGGATATGACCGAAGCAAACATGCAAGCCAAAGAAGCCACACTGGCAATCACCGCGATCTTCGGCGGTGTGGAGATCCGCGTTCCGCCCAACTGGCAAGTGGCCTTTCGTGGAGCGCCTATTTTCGGGGGCATCGAAGACAAGACGCGGACGGCACGCGTTGAAGACCCTGCAAATTCCAATCTCAAAGTGCTAATCATCACCGGCGCAGTCATTTTTGGCGGACTGGAAATCAAAAACTAAACTAGCTCGATGCACCCACTGTTCACACGCAACCGCCTGGGGCTCTATCTGCTGGCTTGGGTGCCACTCGCGGCCACATCGGCCTACGTTTTGGTGTCGCGAGGAACCTTAGGCTGGTTGCAAGCATCGGCCCTTTCCACAACCGATTATCTGTTCTTCGCTCTTCTGTGCCTCTCGGCCTGGTACCCTTGCCGCGCCACGCCTCTGGGCAGAGTCAGTTTCCTACGCTTGCTGCTGACACACTTGATCGCCGCCGTATTCATGAGCCTTGCTTGGACCAAGGCCTCTGCCGCGCTTTTCTACGCCGCTCTCAGCCCTGAGAAATGGGCTGTGCTCAATCGCGAATTTGGGCAGCAAGGTAATGTGGTCTTCACCGTCGGAGTACTTCTGTATTTGCTTTCCGTAGCTTTCCACTACGTGCTGATTGCAATGGAAGACTCGCGGCGGGCGGAAGCGCAGGCGGCTGAAGCGCGCGTTCTCGCGCGCGATGCGGAACTCAAGGCCCTCAAGGCCCAGATAAATCCTCACTTTCTTTTCAACAGCCTGAATTCCATCAGCGCGCTGACTAGTATTGATCCGACTCGCGCTCGTGACATGTGCGTTTTGCTCGGTGAGTTTCTGCGCATGACTCTGGGGCTCGGCGAAAAAACGCTGGTTCGCTTTTCCGAGGAGCTCGACCTCCTTGAAAAATACCTGACCATTGAAAAAATCCGCTTCGGGGAGCGGCTGAAAACGCAGGAAACGATCCAGGAAGAATCCAAGGCTTGCTTGCTGCCCCCCTTGCTCCTCCAGCCGCTGATGGAGAACGCCATAAGGCATGGCATTGCAAGCCTGCCGGAAGGAGGCGAAGTACGCTTGACCGCCGGACGCCAAAACGGCCGTTTGGAAATCCTCGTCGAGAATTCCTGGGATCCGGAAGCGCCGCCGCGGCGCTCGAGCGGGCTCGGCTTGAGGAACGTGCAGCAGCGGCTGGAAGCGCGCTACGGAAAGGAAGCACTTCTTCGCGTGATGGCGGAAGGAGATCTTTTCCAAGTTAGCCTGTCGATTCCAATTGAAAGCGAGGACAAAGCGTGAGCGTTTCAACCAAGAAACGCTGGCGTGCGCTGATCGTCGACGACGAGGAATTGGCGCGCCACATCATCCGTGAATTATTGCAACCGCACTCGGAAATCGAAGTCGCGGCGGAGTGCGCCAACGGATTCGAAGCGGTTAAAGCTTGCGCCGAACACAAGCCCGACTTGATCTTCCTCGATGTGCAGATGCCAAAACTCACCGGCTTCGATGTCCTCGAGCTGATTGGCGAGGACATTTCGGTCATTTTCGTCACCGCGTACGATCAATACGCGATGCGTGCATTCGAGGTGCATGCGATTGATTATCTGCTGAAACCCATTGGCAAGCAGCGCTTCGAGGAAGCGCTCGAACGAGCAAAATCGCGGCTTGGCGAGAAAATGCCTTCTGCGCAGAAGCTCGCCGACTCCGCGCGTCCCCCCCAACAATTTCTGGAGCGCATCGTGGTCAAAGACGGTACGCGAGTGACGCTGATTCCGGCCGCCAAGCTTGATTATGTGGAAGCGCAAGACGATTACGTGGCGCTCGCCAGCCAAGGTAAGAAACATCTTAAGCAGCAGACCATCGCGAGCCTGGAAGCCTGCCTCGACCCGAACTGCTTCGTCCGCATCCACCGCTCCTATATTGTGAATCTAGGAAGAGTCGTGCGCATCGAGCCCTACGGCAAAGACAGTCGCCTTGCCATTCTCAGCGACGGCGCACGCCTACCCGTCAGCCGCGCGGGGTACGCGCGGCTGCAATCGCTTCTTGACGAGCGAAAATAGCCTCGGTGTGCGCAAGAATTGTGACCGGGTTGCGGAGCAATGTTAGGAGTCAAGGACCTGACGGACTTTTCCGAGAAGGCCGGCGCGGCCAAAGGGTTTTTGCAGGAGAGTAGTGCCTCGGTTCAAAACTCCGCGGTGAACAATCACATCGTCCGTGTAGCCGGACATGTAGAGAACCTTGAGAGAGGGACAGGTTGACGTGAGCCGACGCGACAATTCATGGCCGTCCATGCCAGGCATCACCACGTCCGTCAACAGCAAATCAATCTTGCGGTGGGCGCTCTCGGCAAGCCGAATGGCGTCCTCCACATTTGCGGCTTCAAGCACGGTATAACCGGCAGTTTCCAGCAAGCCACGGGTAAGTTCGCGAAGGGCTGTTTCGTCCTCGACGAGAAGCACCGTCTCCTTGCCGCCGGGAAGCTCGGCCCGCCGGCCCGAAGCGCGCGGAGCCTCGGGAGTTCCGCTAACGTGGGGAAGGTAAACTTTGAAAGTCGAGCCGCGGCCGGGTTCGCTGTAGGCCATGACGTAGCCCCCACATTGTTTGACGATTCCATATACGGTCGAAAGTCCGAGGCCTGTGCCCTTCCCTTTTTCCTTCGTGGTGAAAAAGGGCTCGAAGATGTGCGACAGCGTTTCCTGATCCATGCCGCAACCGGTGTCGCTGATGCTCAGAAGCACAAAAGGCCCCGCGGCAGCGCCCAAGTGCTGGCCGACATACGAATCGTCGAGAGTTACGGATGATGTTTCGAGAATCAATTTCCCGCCGTTCGGCATAGCGTCTCGAGCATTCACCACGAGGTTCATGAGAATCTGGTCGATCTGGCCGGGATCAATCAGAATGGTGCTCGCACCTGGTTGTACGCGGATAATCAGTTCAATGTCTTCTCCGATCACGCGGCGGAGTAGTTTTTCGATTTCGCGGACCGCCACGTTGAGGTCAAGGATTTTGGGCTCGACCATCTGCTTCCTGCTGAAGGCGAGAAGTTGCGTCGTGAGGGCCGCGGCACGCTGTGTGGCGCTGTGAATGGCCTCAACACTTTTTTGGAGCTGCCGGTCTCGCCCAGCAGACTCCTCGAGAATCTCCGTGTGGCCAAGAACGACACCGAGCAAGTTGTTGAAGTCGTGCGCGATTCCTCCGGCCAGCCGGCCGATCGCCTCCATCTTTTGCGATTGAAAGAGCTGACGCTCGAGGATGCGGCGCTGGGTGATGTCTTCAGCAAATACCTCATAGTAAGTTTGCGTGTGGTCAGGCCCCGCAACACGGCGCCCATTGAGGAGCGCCGTAATGATTTTGCCGTCCTTGCGCTTCCATTGGACCTCCACGCTGTGAAAGTCCTTTTTCTGTGAGTGCTCCTCGATAAGATGCTGGCGCTGCTTTGCATCGTGATAGACATCCCGCTCGATATTGAGCTTGCAAACTTCCTCTTCAGATTCATATCCCAGCATGTTCACAAGCGCGGGATTAGCTTGAAGAATGCGGCCTTCGAGAGTGACCTGAAGGATTCCAAAGGGAGCATCGTGAATGAGAGAACGGAAGTTGGCTTCCGAGCGGCGAAGTTCTTCTTGCGCGCGCCTTTTCTCGGTGATGTCGCGGCTTACCGACAGCATGCATGGTTGATTGCCGACGGCGACCCTGACCGCAGCGAGCTGGCCGAAGCGAATTTCGCCGGCTTTCGTGCGAAAACGAAATTCTTCTTCGTGTACTTCGCCCTCGCGCAAAACCTTCTGGAGAGTGGCGCCGCGCTGATCGGGATCGGCCCAGACGTTGAGTTCGGCGGAGGTTTTGCCGATGACTTCTTCGGCCGTGTAACCCGTCATGCGGCAAAAACCTTCGTTGACCTCGAGGTAGCGGCGCTCGGGGAGCGTACGCAGAGTGATAGCGTCCGGGCTGGACTGGATCATGCGCGTGTATCTTTCGTTGGATTGACGAAGCTCTGCGATAATACGGGGTAGATCGCCGTTTAGGGCTTGGCGGGAACCTGCCTTAGTCTGACGTAGACGGCGCGGACTTTTCTCGCGAAGCTTGGCCATGAGCGCATTCCCATCCTGTGCAAGCAAACAGGCAATTCTGTCCCAATTCGCCGCGAGTGAAGGGGCACTCTATTCCCCGCCGGGACTACACTAGAATCTAACATTGCTTTGCAACTCTCCGGGAAGTACGTTCAGAAGATATGTCGAATCAGCTACTGGAAGCGAACGGTATGGGTTCGATGAGTCGGCCACAAGGTGTGAAGGAGCCTTAAATCTGAAGACCGAACCGAGCCAGCATTTCACGGCGGCCAAACGCGGTCACGCTCAGGATCCTGCTGTCCAGATCCTGTGTCACCCACTTTCCTTTTAGCGCGACTTTCAGAAGCGCCGCGCCGACAGCGCCCCCAAGGTGCGGCCGCCGCTCGCTCCAATCCACGCACGCAAACGCGAAACGGCGCCGCAACACGCGCGTTGCGTCAACGTCCATTCCCAGCGCTTCCAGGCCTATAGTCCCGCGCGCCGTTAGGTCGTACGAATTGGCGTCCCTTGAATCCCCCATCAGCCACCCCATTGCCCGGATACGGTCGTGAAGAGCAACGCCGAGCGAGCCTGCGATATGGTCGTAACAAGTCCGCGCGGCGCGCAGCGGGCCTGGAGTATTGGGAACAAATGTGTTGCGCGTTCCGCCGGCAAGAACGCTCAGCGCCTCCAAGGCCGCCGCGACATTTGGACCTTCCAGGCTGTAGTAGCGATGCTTCCCCTGCGCAAACACTTTCACCAAGCGATTGATCATAAGCCTTTGCAGATGCACGCTGGCGGTGGACGGACTCACGTCCGCTACGATCGCAAGTTCCGTGCTTGTCCGGGCGCGTCCGTCCGCCAGGCAATAGAGCATGCGCGCTCGTGCAGGTTCACCGATGGCCGCAGCGATAGAGGACGCCGCAGCGTCCGCTGTTTCGACATTCATACTTTGATGTTAAACGAAGTGTAGATGTTCCATCGAAGATGCCACCGGTTGCCCGGACGATCCGATTTACGAGATGCAGCATGCCGTGGAGCGCGTCCGCGCCGCGGTCGAGGCAGCGCACGCACTTCCCTTTTCTTTCACATTGACCGCGCGCGCAGAGAACTACTTGCACGGCCGGCCGGATTTGCTAGACACCATCAAGCGCCTGCAAGCCTTTCAGGAAGCCGGGGCTGACGTTTTGTACGCGCCGGGTCTCACGAGCAAGGAGGACATAACCACGGTTGTCCGCTCTGTGGACCGCCCGGTGAACGTCGTGATGGGATTGCGAGGTGCGCAATTGAGCCTGGCCGAACTCTCCGCGATCGGTGTCAAGCGCGTGAGCTTGGGCAGCGCGCTTTATCGCACTGCTCTAGGCGCGTTTCTCGTCGCGGCTCGCGAGATGCGCGAGCAGGGCACGTTCACCTTCGCGAAAAATGCCGCCAGACCTCAGGAGGTTGGCTCTATTTTCGGGTAGTCACGGCTTAGTGAGTTTCTTCACCCAGATGCGGCTCGTGGCGGGTTTGCCAAGATGGACCGTCTTTCCATCCACGCGCAGAGTCATGGTCTCATCGTACTCGCGTTTCAGCACATCCACGGTCGTGGATGGCCGCAAGTGCAATCCTTCCAGGAATTCCAAAAATTGGGCGTCCTTTTCGTACACGCACAGAATTTCCCCCGAATCCTTTGCGCGCAAATCCGACAGCAACACCGCGCCTTGCTTTCGCAGCGTCGCGATTCCTCCGCGCATCGGCACGCCATGCGGGCAGCTCTTCTTATCCCCGAAGCGCTTAATCAGCAACGCTTCCAATTCCGGTGAGATTGCATGTTCCAAGCGCTCGGCCTCGTCATGCGCCTTGGCCCAGGAAAGCCCGATCACGTCCGTGAGCAGCATCTCCGCAAGTTGATGCCGCAGTGCAAGGTGTTCAGCAAACTTTCTTCCCTTATGCGTGAGGACAATCTGTCCCTTTCGGTCAACGCTCACGTGGCCGTCGCGCGTCATGCGCTTCAGCGCCGCAGTCACCGCCGGAGGAGTAACCTGCAACTCCTCGGCCAGCCGGGCGCTGATCGGAATCTGGTTCTCCTCCAGCATCTCCCAAATCGCCTTCAGGTAGTCTTCTTGCGATACGCTGGTCTTGTCTCGACGCAACGAAGCTCCTATCTTCCTAGTCTCTGGCTCAGCCGTTTCTCGCGCAAGCTGAGAGCGAGTTGGTTCACCCTTCGCCGGATCCCTTCAAAAACGCGCTGATACGTTTCCGGATCTTCTCCGTAAGGATCCTCCACGAGCCAGTCTTCTACGTTTTCCCGGCCACCGAAAACATGCTCGCTAGTCGTCCCCGTCATGTTGATGATCAGTTCTGCCTCATCCATCGTCTCCCGCATAATAGGGTCGGACGTAAGCCCAGTCACTGAATAGCCGTTCTTCATCAGTATCTGTTTCGTGAGTTCCGCAATGTATCCGAGAGGATACAACCCTGCGCTGGAGGCTTCCATTACATCCGCCGCGTCGAAGCGCGCGATTGCCTCCGCCATCGGACTTCGGCACGCATTCCCGACGCACACAAACAGCACTCGCGTGCGCTGGAAGTGGGGAACTCCCGGTGTCTGGAATTTATCCTTTTTCACGAAGAGGATTTTACGCCGTTTGCAGGCTGCTTGGCTCCTGTATTGGCCAAGCGCAGAAAATACTCGTGCACCGTAGTGTCGTTGGTCAGCTCCGGATGGAACGTCGCGGCCATGATGTTTTCGCGCTGCACCAGTGCCGGTTTCCCCGCATATTCGGCCAGGACTTTCACGCCCGGGCCGGCGCGCTCAATCACCGGCCCGCGAATAAACACCATTTCGAGCGGCTCCTTCTTGAGCACAGTGGGGCCGCTGACCACATCGCTGGCGATCTGCCGCCCGTACGCGTTTCGCACCACGGTCATGTCCATCAGATTCAGCGAATCCTGCTGCGGATGCTTCACGTCTTTGGCGAGCAAAATCGCGCCCGCGCAGGTTCCAAAAATCGCTCCCCCGCGCTCGGCGAACTTTACAATTTTGTCGGCCAAGCCTTCTTCCTGCAGGAATTTTAGCTGCGTCGTGCTCTCACCGCCGGGGAGAATTAATCCGTCGCAGCCTTCTAGGTCGGCAGGCGTGCGAACTTCGGCCGTCTTCGCACCGAGCTGTTCCAACATCGCGGCGTGCGCCTCAAAATCTCCCTGCACGGCTAGAATCCCGATCTTCACTTGGTCTGCCTCAAAAATGAGTTTGTTCTCTAACTCTCCCCGCGCCGCACGCTGTGCTTCGGAGTCTTAAGTCATAAGTTCTAAGTAAGAACCAAAAAAAACAAAGCGTGGACAACTCAGAGCTGAAAACTGTTTTCCGGCTCACCAGCCGCGCGTCGAAAGCAGGTCTTTTTCTTCCAGTTGCCGCACGTCGAGCCCGCGCATCGCCTCGCCAAGTTCCTCGTGTGCTTCCAGCACTGCCTTCGCGTCTTCAAAATGTGTGCTCGCCCTCACCACCGCTTTCGCGCGCGCCTCGGGATCGCTGGACTTGAAGATTCCCGACCCGACGAACACCGCTTCCGCGCCAAGCCTGCGCACCAACGCGGCGTCCGCTGGCGTAGCGATTCCGCCTGCTGAAAAATTTGGCACCGGCAGCTTCCCGGTCTTCGCGATTTGCCGGACCAGCTCCAGAGGCGCGCCCATCTCTTTTGCTTCATGCATCAATTCATCATCGCGCATCGTCGTGAGCTTCTTCATTTGGCTGACGATCGCGCGCATGTGTCGCACGGCCTCCACCACGTTTCCCGAGCCTGCTTCGCCTTTGGTTCGAATCATTGCCGCGCCCTCCGCGATGCGCCGCAACGCTTCGCCCAAATTACGCGCGCCACAAACAAAGGGCACGCGGTAATCGTGCTTCCAGATGTGATTTTCTTCGTCCGCCGGCGTCAGCACTTCGCTTTCATCAATAAAATCCACTTCCAGAGCTTGAAGAACTTCCGCCTCCGCAAAATGTCCGATGCGTACCTTGGCCATCACCGGAATGGTCACCGTTTTCATGATTTCGCGAATCACTTTGATGGACGCCATGCGCGCCACGCCGCCTTCTTTGCGGATGTCCGATGGCACGCGCTCCAGCGCCATCACCGCGCACGCTCCGGCATTTTCGGCGATTTTGGCCTGCTCCGCGTTCGTGACGTCCATGATCACGCCGCCTTTGAGCATTTCCGCCAGACCAACTTTGACACGCCATTCGTTCGAGCCTTTATTGCCGTTGCCGCTGCCATTTGGCTTTTTCACTTCCATCTTCCTTCTCCCTTCGCTATTTAAGCTTTCCGACGGTGTTTCGCCGTAAAATCTCTTACTTCGGCTTGATCACTACGAACCGCCCTTTCCCTCGCGCCAGCACATCTCCATTCTCGTTTCGAATCTCGCCAACTATGAATAGGTTTCTTCCGTTCATGTCCGTCTCACGCCCTTCCACCACAATCTCATTGTCCACCGCAACCGGTTTCAAGTATTCCACACTCAACTCCGCCGTAACGGCGCGAACCTCCCGGAATCGGCAGACTTTCCCCATGGCTTCATCCAGCAGCAGCGCTATGATTCCGCCGTGCGCGAATCCCGCGCCGCCTTGGTACCGTTCACCCAGCACGAACCGCCCCACGATCTTGCGATTCGCATTGTCCTGTTCGAACGTCAGCTTCATCCCACTGGCGTTGTCTCCGCCACAGCCAAAGCATTTGTTCGTAGGATTCGGCTCCAGTCTGATCGTGTCGCTCAAATTTTCCCTCGCTGCTCTTTTCCTTGCCTCCCTGCCTCCTTACTTCATTAAACCAGCGCCACGCGGCTCCGCTCCGCTCTCCTCACGCCGCGCTGGCGCTTACGCATTTCCACTTTCAACATTTCCGCCAAAGTGGCCACACCGCGCGCCACCTGTTTTTCGTCGAGGCTGGAAAATGCGAGCCGCAGCGTATTCGGCAACGGGCTTTGCACGTAGAAGTATCGCCCTGGCGCAAACAACACGCCGCGCTCTTTCACATGGATCAGCAGCTCGCTCGCATCAAACCCCGGCGGCAATTCCAGCCACAGGCACATCCCACCCTCGGGTCGCATCCACCGGGTTCCTTCGGGCATGTGCTTGCGTAGAGCTTCATCCACTGCCTCCAGTCGCGAGGCATAAACCTTGCGCATTTTGGCCAGGTGCTTGCTGAAAAGTCCGCGCCGCAAGAATTCCGCTAGCGTAGCTTGCGCCAGTTGGTCCGTGTGCAAATCCGTGGTCTGCTTCACCACGCGCAGCCGCTCGATCGCTTGCGCCGGCGCAACAATCCATCCCACACGCAATCCGGGGAAGGCTACCTTCGCAAAACTATCAATGTGAATCACCAGATTCGAACGGTCCAGTTGCTTCAACGACGGGACGCGTTCTTCCCGCGCATGCAGCCGCGCATAAATGTGGTCTTCCACCACCGGCACCTGGTAACGCCCCGCCAGCTCCAGCAATTTGCGACGAGACGCCAACGGCATAGACACGCCCGTAGGGTTCTGAAAATCCGGAGTCAGCAAGATCAGCTTCACGCGGTTCGCCGCGAGAGTGGCTTCCAGCGCTTCCAGGTCAAGTCCCAGCGTCGTTCCGGGCTCTGCATGCGTGCGCATCGGCACCGGCAAACAGCGCGCCCGCGCGCCATGGAAAATCGCCACTGCACCGGGGTACGTTGGGTTCTCCATGATGACCGAATCCCCCGGCCGCACGAACGCTTTGCTGATTAAGTCAAACGATTGCTGGCACCCATCGGTGATAAGCAGGTTTTCATCTTTCGCTGCAATCCCGTCTTGACGCAGCAATTCCAGCAATGCCGCCTTCAGGGGCGGATAGCCGTCCGAAGGACCAAGCGTCAGGACTTCCGTAGCCTCGCGGCGCAACACGGCGTTGACGCAAATCTGCAGCTCATCAATGGGAAAGAATTCCGGCGCCGGACACGCCATCACAAAGGATAACGCGCTTTCCGGCACGCCGGCCGTCAGTCGGCTCAAAACCTCTTCGCCGCGCTCGTCGGCAAACAGCAGTTCCCAGCGAATGCTTCCGTTGCCGTTCAACACCGGCGGGGCAGGCGGCGTGATTTTCAAGCCGTTGCCATTGCCTTTGATGAACGTGCCGCGGCCCACGTGTCCTTGAATCAATCCTTCCGATTCCAATTCGGCGTACGCATTCGCCACCGTAGTACGGTGCACGCCCAGCATGGTCGCAAGCTCGCGGCTTGCCGGGATGCGGTCGCCCGGGCGCAAATCACCGGCATGCACTAGGGCGCGCAGCTGATCGCGAAGCTGAACATACAGAGGGACATGGCTTTGTGGCTGGAGATGAAGTGGCAGCATTGTCTCTCACCTTCAGCCAATTTTAGCAGGAATTGGCCTGCTGCAAGAGCCAATTTGTCTTCCGCCATTTTGGCTGCCATTTGCAGCCTGCAACGCCGCCTTGGCCCTTTTGGAGTGCGGGAGCTTGTTTACCCTGAGGTATGAAGGGCTCCCACTTTTTCGTCTGCCAACACCCCTCTATTTTTGCCGGCCTCCACAGTAGTCTCCTCACCTCGCTGATTCCGTAGCTTGCCGGTTAAAGTGAACCCCTTTATTCTCAATGAGCGTATGCGCTCAAAAAAACCGTTGTTCTTTGCTCTCCCCGCATTCTTCCTCGGCACACTCCTAACCGTTGCCCCTGATAAGCATCCCTTCGGCCAACAATCCGCTGCGCCCTCCCCTGCTCCGGTTTCCGCCACAGGTAGCAGCGACTTGCCGCAGCCCATGAATTGGACAACCGAGCAGGACCATCAAAACATGATGGATCAGCTTGGTATCAAGGCGCTTCGTCCCGGCCCAAGCGGAAACGAAAGCGCGCCCAATCACGCCAATTACGACGAGTCCAAAGCAAATCCTTTCACGGATCTCCCCGACGCTCTCACGTTGAAGAACGGCAAAAAGGTCACCAACGGCGAAGTGTGGTGGAAACAACGCCGCCCGGAAATCGTCGAAGATTTTGAACGAGACGTGGTCGGCCGCGTTCCCCAGAACGTGCCGAAAGTGACCTGGACCGTTACGAACTCCGAAAGCGCAGTAGTTGCCTCGCATCTCGTCCTGAAGCAGCAGCTCATCGGTCATGTCGACAATTCGTCCTATCCGTTAATCGACGCGGACATCCAGATGCTCCTGGTCAAACCCACGGACGCCTCCGCTCCCGTTCCCGTCATGATGATGTTTGGCCGCGGCGATTTTGCGCGAGGTGGCCCCGCGCCGTTTCCCTTCGTCATCCCCGGCGCTCCCGGTTCTCCAGGCAGCGATCCTCCCGCCACAGATCAACTCATCACCGATGGCTGGGGCTACGCCTATATCAATCCCACAAGCATTCAGCCGGACAACGGTGCGGGCCTCACCAAAGGAATCATCGGTCTCGTCAACAAAGGCCACCCTCGCAAGCCGGACGATTGGGGCGCGTTGCGCGCGTGGGCGTGGGGCGCATCGCGCGGTCTTGATTATCTCGAAGCGGACAAGACTGTCGACGCGAAGCACGTTGGCATCGAGGGCGTTTCTCGCTATGGCAAGGCCGCTCTGGTAACGATGGCCTTCGACGCCCGCTTCGCTCTAGTGCTCGTTGGCTCTTCCGGCGAAGGCGGCGCCAAACTCCACCGCCGCAATTTTGGGGAAGCCGTCGAAAACTTGACCGGTTCCGGCGAATATCACTGGATGGCAGGAAATTTCCTAAAGTACGGCGCTTCCCAAGCCACGTTTGGCAGCAAAAACCCCGGCGACTTGCCCGTTGACGCGCATGAACTCATCGCTTTATGCGCGCCGCGCCTCACCTTCATCAGCTACGGCGTGCCCGAAAAGGGCGACGCGAAGTGGCTCGACCAACAAGGCAGTTTCATGGCCACCGTCGCCTCCCAACCTGTATTTCGCCTTCTCGGAGCGAAAGACTTGGGAGTTTCGGACGACTATCACTCCGCGAGAATGCCGCCCGTGAATGTCGGCCTGCTCGATGGCAAAGTTGCATGGCGCCAGGATGATGGTGGACACACCGACGGCCCAAACTGGAAATATTTCATCACCTGGGTTGACAAATTTCTGCATCACAGAGCTGCTTTTGCGCCAAGCGCAGCTACGCAAGTCGCGCTGCCTCCCGCCGATCAACCGGCTCCTCGCACCGATCCCAATTCGCTCATCGCCCACGAGCAGTTGCTCGAAAAAGCAAAAAAAGGCCGCATTGACATTTATTTTGAAGGCGACTCCATCACGCGCCGCTGGGGAGGGATTGACTATCCGGAGCTGCTTGCCAACTGGAAACAGAACTTCTTTGGCTGGAACGCGGCCGATTTCGGCTGGGGCGCGGATAAGACCGAAAACATTCTTTGGCGCCTCAACAACGGCGAACTCGATGGAGTGAATCCGAAAGTGATCGTGTTACTCGCCGGAACCAACAACGTTGGTCCCACCGTGCCGCCCGGTGGCGATGACCCCAAAGTTGCAGACGTCACGAATGGCATTCAGGCCATTCTTCGTGTTCTCCAGGCCAAGGCACCCGACGCAACCATCATTCTGACGGCGATTTTCCCGCGAAACGATAACACCGCTGTCAATCCGATCATCGACACGATCAACGACAACCTGTCTAAACTCGCCGGCGGCAAGAAAATTCGCTTCCTCGACATCAACGATAAATTGGCGGATCGCGACGGCAAGCTATTCGACGGCATGATGAATCCCGACAAGCTACACCCCGCGCTCAAGGGCTATCAGGTCTGGGCTGACGCACTTAAGCCCGTCTTCACGGAGCTCCTCGGCCCGCCCGCAAAGGAAGATCACGCGCCTCCTCCTACCGGCGACCCCAGCGCCGCCCACTAACCGTCTCAGGCTAGCGACATTGCTTCATACCAGCGCGCTTCTCTCCTTTACTTTTTGCTCCAGCATTAGTGTCGTGTTTGTGCACCATGATCTTGCGACCAGTGTTTTATACAGTCGACATCCTTAACTATACGAACGGGCCGCTTGCGTGGTCTGTTCAGGTTCGAAATAGGTCCCTCGCTCAAGGTCGGCAATAATCCCCGGCTGCTTCGGCTGCCATTCCAGCTTTTCCTCAGTTAGCTTGCTTGACGCGGCGCAGTCGACACCAGCGAAGTGTGCGAGCCAACCGAAATGGGTAACGGCCTCCTCGGACGACTTGCTGACAACCGGCACGTGCAGGCGGCGGCCTATCACGCCAGCGATGTCCTTGAAAGGCACGCCCTCGTCGCCAATGCCGTGGTAGCTCGCTCCTGCGGAGCCCTTCTCCAGTACGAGCCTGTAGAGATGAGCAGCATCGAGCCGGTGCACGGCGGGCCAGCGGTTAAGACCGTCACCTACAAACGCTGAATCCCCCTTCTCACGCGCGAGCTTGATGAGAGCCGGAACGAAGCCGTGATCGCCGTCCCCATGGACCGATGGAGGAAGGCGCAGCACGGAGACCCGCACGCCACGCGAAGCCATCGCCGCTGCTGCCTGTTCCGACTTGCGCGGAAAACTGGGAATGGGCGCATCCTCTTCGGTTGCAAGGAGACCTCGCCGTTGAAGGAGCAAGGTCCCGGAAGTAACGACCAACGGACGCTCCGAACCCGCGAGCGCGCTTCCGAGTGTCTCGATAGCGCGCCCGTCTTTCTCGGCGGCCGGCGAGTAGTTCGAGAAGTCGTGGATAAAGGCCGTGTGGATTACCCCGTCCGCAGCGGCCGCTCCGCTGCGCAAGCTCTCGAGATCTTCCAGCGAACCGCGGTGCACATCGGCCCCCGTGGCGGCAATGGACGCGGCGGCCGCATCCGAGCGAGCGAGGCCGAGCACCTGATGGCCCGATTTAATCAATTCCTGAACGATGGCTGAACCGATAAAGCCCGTCGCTCCCGTAACAAATACCTTCATAAATCCTCCTTCGCATCAAGCTGCTGTAAAACTGAATCGTTAAAACGACTCTCCTACGAGTGCTTCACTTTTCTTCCAAAGCGCCTCAGCATTCTTTGAATCGAGCGCATATCCGCGCACTCCTTCGCTTACGCCAGTAATGGTCGTGTGATCCGGCGCGATTTGCCCAGCATGGCAGTTCTCACAATATTTGCCGCCGATCTCGCTAGCCGGAGCGACCGCACCGGCCCATACCGAAGTTGCGGCTCCTTGAGGAATGGTCTTCCACTGAAAGGGCCCTTTGCCCTCCGCTGTAAGCTGTTTATCTATCTGCTGAATTAAGTTTTGGAGGAGGCTCGGGTCCATGTAGCGCCCCAGCTCTGTCTGTATCACTCCCGGATGCACGGCCGCAGCACGCACGCCACGCTTGCGGTGCCGTTGGTCGAAAGCCACAGAGAAGAGGATATTGGCGGTCTTCGAGCGGCCATAGGCAACCAACGGATCGTAGGGCGTCCGCTCAAAATTCGGATCCTGCAGATCTACGTTGGATATGCGATGACCGGCGGAAGACAGGTTGATCAGCCTTCCTCCTGCACGGATCAGTGATGCAATCCGGTTGACGAGAACAAAGTGACCGAGATGGTTTGTGCCGAATTGCGTTTCAAAGCCGTCCAACGTGTTGCCAAACGGAGTGGCCATCACGCCGGCGTTGGCAATGACCACGTCGAATGGTTCACCCTTTGCGAGTAGTTTGTCGGCGCAGTCGCGCACGCTCCTAAGGCTGCCGAGATCAAGCGCAACCAGCTCGAAGCTCCCACCCCCGGTCGCTGCGTCTCTTCGCACCTCGGCGGTCGCTTGCTCGGCCTTAGTCAGATCCCGTGCAGCACCCACGACATGTGCGCCATGCGCGGCCAGAGACCGCGCCGTTTCCACACCAATCCCCGCGGAAACGCCGGTGACCAGGATGCGTTTACCGCGCAGAT
>Ga0307471_100000417_pt1 | contig 21734 bp, 17 predicted proteins | sample atmos_gasesAM3C__2_FD_204566 | JGI IMG/M metagenome (GOLD analysis project Ga0307471, IMG submission 204566) | Hardwood forest soil microbial communities from Morgan-Monroe State Forest, Indiana, United States - atmos_gasesAM3C_515 | ecosystem: Environmental > Terrestrial > Soil > Temperate...
GAGTTCTCGGTGGACGAGCCCATCGCGAACTCGTCGCAGTTGGTCTTGCCCACACAGACGGCGCCGGCTTCGAAGAGCCGCTGCACCGCGGTCGCCGTGTACGGCGGACGGAACCCACCGAGGATTAGTGATCCCGCCGTTGTCTCGACGCCGTCGACGCAGAGCACATCCTTCAGGGCAACCGGAATCCCGCAGAGCGGCGACGCGGCGTCGGGGGATTCACGCAGCGTGCGCAGCGCGATGTCTGCCTGCCGGCCGGCGAGGTCCGGGGTGCGGCTGAGGTAGGCGTGCAGCAGCGGATCCGTCGCGTCGATATGCGCGTACGTCTCCTCGAGCAGCGCATGCGGCGTGAGCGTGCCGTCACGAAGCGCCCCGCCGAGATCGCGCAGCGACCTACTCGTCCAGCTCATTCTCTTGGATCGCACCGACGAGGAAATAGCTGCCGTCGGTGGCAGGTGCGTTGCGCAGCGCGGCGTCAGCGCCGATCGACGGCGTGGGGACATCGTCTCGCCATACGTTGACAAGCTCGCCGACCTGAGCCGTCTCGGCGATGTCGGACGTGTTCACCCCCTGCAACTTCGAGACAGCCTCGAGGATGGCATCGAGCTGAGAGGCGAATCGTCGCTTCTCGCTTTCGTCGAGGCCGAGGCGGGCGAGGAGCGCCACATGTTCGACGTCGGCCGCTGTGAGCGTCATGCCCCCGAGATTACCGGGTGATCCACTCAGTCGAGTGGGAGCCAGGTCAGCACGGCCTGCTCGGTGGGGGCAAAGCCGGCCGTCTTGTAGACCGTCATGGCGGCCGAGTTGTCGCCGCGCGTCCAGACGCAGGCGAAGGTGACGTGGCGGCGGCGGAACAGCTCGACCGCCGCCGCGACGAGCCGGCCGGCGATCCCGGCGCTGCGCACGTCCGGGCGCACGAAGAGCTCCGCGACCTCTCCCTCGAGACCCGTCCCGGGATCGAAGAGCACCACCCAGCAGAGCCCGAGCGGCGACCCGGCGCCGTCGCGAGCGATGAGGAGATGGTTCTCACCGGTGAATCGCCGCGCCGGGCGGACGCGCGCGCGAATCTCGTCCGGCGACTCGCGAGGGTGGTCGTACCTCTCCTGCTCGGCGACCGCGAGGTCGGTGAGCATGTCGAGGATCGCAGGCTCGGCCTCGTCGACGAGCTCGGTGATCTCGACGTCGTCGTCCATCGCATCGATTGTGCGGTCGATCGTCGCCGCGACGCGCGAGTGCGTTCAGCGGCCCAGCGACGGCACCGACGCGGGTGGGATGGGGCAGATGGGTGCTACCCCGGCGCCGGGCACCGCGCCCGGGGTCGGACATGCGTACGGGAGTGGATACGGAGATCCGGGTGGCCCGGGGATGGGCGAAACGCCGGGCGGTGGCGCCGGGGTCGGCGGCCCCGGCGGTACGGCGGGCGGCGTCGGATTGCCTCCGCGCAGGGTCCATGCGGTTCCGTCCCATGTCCAGGTCGTGTCCAGCACGGGGGCGCTGCCGACGGACGCAACCGCCGGACCACTCCACAGCGGGAGTCCGCCGAACACCACGAGCTGCGACGTCTGCGCGTCGTAGGCTGCCGATGCGCCCGACGCGAAGGTCGGCTCGGTGGCCGGGTGCAACCGCCTCCACGTCCCGTCCCACGCCCATGTCGCCGACGTGAAGGCCGGGGCATGTGCTTTCGGCTGGGGGACGACGCCCGTCGCGAGTATCTGATGGGCGGCCGGGTCGGCAGCGAGGAGTCCCGGGGTGAACCCGGGGCCTGACCCCAACTGAGCCCAGGGGCCCCAAGCCGAGCCGGTCCACTCCGCTTTCGACCACGAGCAGCAGGGGGTGACCACGGTGGGTGTTACGCCCGACGGAGCCAGGTCTTCGATACACGGCCTCGCGCTGGAAGGCGCGGTCGGGGCTGGAGGAGGCGGCGAGGGTGTCGCCCAGACCTGCGGCCCGCACTGATATGAGGCGTATGTCTGGGCGAAGAGGGCGAGGTGACCGGTGGTCGGATCCGTCAGCAGCGCCTTGTCGGTCGAGAAGGCCGGCAAGGGCGCAACGCTGTGAGCTTCGCGCCACGCGCCACCGTCCCACGTCCACGTCTTGGCTCCAGTTCCAGACTGCGGCGGCACCATGGGGCAGCGGACTGCAATTTCCGTACCCTCGAGTGGCCATGGGCAACCGAAGGCAAGCGGCTCGGTGCCACTCACGAGAACGACGTGGTGGCTCAGAGGGTCGGTCGCCATCCACGTCGAGCCGGGGACGAAGTCGGGCCCTCCGAATTGTGCCCGTCTCCACTCGTGACCGTCCCACGACCACGTCTCAGCGGGGATGGAGTGCGCGGAATCGTCGCCGACCACGGCGCGGCTTTCCGTGTTGCCCCCGAACAGCAGGACGTCGTGATTGACCGGGTCGTATGCCATCACGCCGCCGGCACGCGCCGAGGGTGAGGTGGCCGGGTGCTGCTGACTCCAGGAGCTCCCGTCCCACGTCCACGTGTCGCCCTCCGGCGCACCGGTGCTGCCGGCGCCGCCGAACATGAGCACGCTGCCGGTCGCTTCGTCGTAAGCGATCGCCGCCTGGGCGCGCGAGCTCGGGTTGGCGCGAGCAATCCCCGCGCCACCACCGGCGTGCGCTCGAAATCCGAAGTAGGCTCCGAGGGCCGCGGCAATCACCACGACGCCGAGCAGGGCCACCAACGGCCTCTTCCAGGTCGACGCTGCGTGCGCACCCGCGGACATCATGGCTCGCATACAGTCTGAGACGCGCAACGTGCTCGAACAGTTCCCGACATCCTGAGGCGAATCTGACCTGCTCTAGACTGGCCCGCGCCACATGAGTGACGCCGCCGTACCCAAAAATCCTGAACGCCTCGAGATCGAGGAGCTGACCGCGCTCCAGCCTGGCCTTGCCCGGCTGATGCCCGAGATCGGTGCCCGGTTCTGGAAGGCCTTTTACGCAGCGCAGGCGGAGAACTGGCCGTTAGCAACGTGGCAGCTCAAGGAGATGCTCAAGCTGATGCGGCTCGGAGCGGTGACGCGCCCGAAGTACACGAGTGACCTCGAGGAGTTCATCCACGACGACGTCGAGCCCCTTCTGCGGGAGCTCGACGCTCATGATTTCGTGGCGTTCGAGCGTCGCTACCACGATGCCGTCGAGACGGCGAACGAGCTGCATCGGCGTTGGAAGAAGGAATTCATCGTCTGGAGGCTGCCGGACAGCGCACCGCCCGACCTGGATCTCACCCCGCCCTCCTGACGGTTGCGCAACGGTGCAATGGTGGTAGACCCCCTTGCGATGGAGGCGTACGAATCCAGAGCCGGGATGCTGGCCCGATTGCGCGAGGGAGGTGTGCGCGACCAGCGCGTCCTCGCCGCGATGGCCACGGTGCCGCGTGACGAGTTCGTGCTTCCCGGCGACCGGGCCCACGCCTACGCCGACCGCGCCCTGCCGATCGGCAGCGGCCAGACCATCTCGCAGCCCCTCATGGTCGCGCTCATCGTCGAAGCGCTCGAGCTCAGCGACGGGGATCTGGCGCTCGACGTGGGGACCGGCTCGGGCTACCAGGCTGCGGTGATGGCGGCGTGCGGTGCCCGCGTGGTCAGCGTCGAGCGTATCGACGCGCTCGCCCATGAGGCCGACGAGCGGCTGCGCGCGCTGGGATTCGCCGTGGAAGTGGTGGTGGGCGACGGGAGCCTCGGCGTGGCGACCCGCGGTCCGTTCGATGCCATCGCGGTGGGCGCGGCGGCTCCGCGACTGCCCGTGGCACTGGCCCGACAGCTCCGCAACGGCGGCCGGCTCGTGGTGCCGATCAGCGCACAAGCGGAGGGCGAGGTGCTGACCCGCCTCCGCCTCCTTGACGGGAATTGGCGGACCGAATCTCTCGGTCCCTGCCGGTTCGTGCGCCTGATCGGCGCCGACGCCTACGCCGAGCCCGGCTGACCTGCCGGCACCCGGAACAGACGAACCAGTGTTCCACCCGCCGACCGCTCCGTCGCCTCAGACGCGGCCTCGCCGAATGCCATGACGAGCACGGTGCGGACCTCGGGCTCCTCGGGCGGGTGATCGAGTGCCGACCGCGAGAGCGTGACGGCGTACTGATCGACACCGTCCTCGCGGTTGGGATAGCGCGAGCGCGTCACGCTCACCCGGATTCCCAGCTCCGGCAGATCCAGTTGGTGGCGCCCCGCCTCGCGATCGACGGCCGGCCTGAGGAAGTCCTCGTCGGCTCGATTGCGAAGCTCGCGCAGTTGCGCCTCCAGCGAACTGCGACCCGCCCCGACGCTCACCGTCCCACCCTATCAGCGAGGCTGCCGCGGCAGGCAGCGGCGAGCGCCGGGACCCTGCGCAGCGCGAGTTCTGCAGACATCGGAGCGCAAGATACATGCGCTCCGCTGTGTCGAAGCCTGTCTGAAGCGCCAGCAGGGTCCCGGGCGCTCGCCGCCGGCTCGCGACCTCAGCTCGGGTGGGTACGGACGTTTAGCATCGAGGTGGATCGCGGTATCCCTAGACTGCGCAACTGCGCAGCATCAGGCAATTGAAAGTCCGCGGGAGGGACTGTCCACATGGCCAAGACCGTCGGTATCGACCTCGGCACCACCAACAGCGTGGTGGCGGTGATGGAGGCTGGCGAGCCTACCGTCATTCCAAACGCCGAGGGCGGTCGTACCACGCCGTCGGTGGTCGCGTTCACGCGCACCGGCGAGCGCCTCGTCGGGCAGCTCGCCCGGCGCCAGGCTGCGGTCAACCCAGAGAACACGATCTACTCGATCAAGCGCTTCATGGGGCGCCTCGTCAGCGAGGTGACCACCGAGTCCAAGCAGGTGCCCTACAAGGTCATCGCCGGCAAGGACGGCCGCGTCGAGGTCGAGGTGCTCGGCCAGCGCTACACGCCCGAGCAGATCTCGGCGATGATCCTGCAGAAGCTGAAGACTGACGCCGAGGCGTACCTCGGCGAGAAGGTGACCGACGCGGTCATCACCGTCCCCGCGTACTTCAACGACGCGCAGCGGCAGGCGACCAAGAACGCCGGCCAGATCGCGGGACTCAACGTGGTGCGCATCATCAACGAGCCCACCGCGGCGGCGCTCGCGTACGGACTCGACAAGAAGGTCAACGAGAAGATCCTCGTGTTCGACCTCGGCGGTGGCACGTTCGACGTGTCGATTCTCGAGGTGGGTGAAGGCGTCTTCGAGGTGAAGTCGACCAACGGCGACACGCACCTCGGTGGCGACGACTACGACCGGCGCATCGTCGACTGGCTCGCCGACGAGTTCAAGCGCGACCAGGGCATCGATCTGCGCCAGGATCGCCAGGCGTTGCAGCGGCTCACCGAAGCCGCGGAGAAGGCGAAGGTCGAGCTGTCCCAGCGTCAGGAGACCGAGGTCAACCTGCCGTTCATCACAGCCGACGCATCCGGTCCGAAGCACCTGGCGATCACGCTCTCGCGCAGCAAGTTCGAGCAGCTGACCGAGGATCTGACCGCGCGCTGCCGTGGTCCGTTCCAGGCCGCGCTCAAGGACGCGGGAATGTCGACGAGCGACCTCGACGAGGTCATCCTGGTCGGTGGCGCGACGCGCATGCCCGTCATCCAGGCGCTGGTCAAGGAGCTCACCGGCAAGGAGCCGCATCGCGGCGTCAATCCCGATGAGGTCGTCGCCATCGGCGCGGCAATCCAGGCGGGCGTGTTGAAGGGCGAGGTCAAGGATGTCCTCCTCCTCGACGTCACGCCGCTGTCGCTCGGCATCATGACCGAGGGCGAGGTGAACACCAGGCTCATCGAGCGCAACACCACCATCCCCACCGCGAAGAGTCAGGTCTTCTCGACGGCGTCGGATAACCAGCCGTCGGTGGAAGTCGTCGTCCTGCAGGGTGAGCGTCCGATGGCTCGCGACAACCGCGTGCTCGGCACGTTCAACCTCGACGGCATTCCCCCGGCTCCGCGCGGCATGCCGCAGATCGAAGTGACGTTCGACATCGACGCCAACGGCATCCTCAACGTCACCGCGAAGGATCGCGGCACCGGCAAGGAGAACAAGGTCACCATCACCGGCTCGACCACCCTCGAGAAGCAGGAGGTGGACCGCATGGTGAAGGAGGCCGAGGCGCACGCCGAGGAAGACCGCAAGCGGGCCGAGGGCGTGGAGACTCGCAACCGCGCGGAGCATCTCGCGTACCAGGCCGAGAAGGCGCTGACCGACGCGGGCGACAAGGTCCCGGCCGACGTGCGCTCCGAGATCGAGACGAAGATCAAGGCGGTGCGCGACGCCATCAGCAGCAACGACGCCGACGCGATCCAGCGCGCGCACGACGATCTGCAGTCGTCGATCCAGAAGATCGGCGAGGCCGTCTACGCGCAGTCGCAGGCCGGCGCGGGTGGTCAGAGCGACGGCAACGGCGGCGGACCGGCCGGAGAAGGCGCCGGCGCGGGCAGCGGCGGCGGTGGCGATGACGTCGTCGACGCCGAATTCAAAGAGGTCTGAGCGGGTACCGACCTTGGCGCCGCAGGACTGAGGTCGCCCTCAGTCAGCGGCGCCGCAGCGTGTCGCTGAGCGACGGCGGCAGCGGCGGGCCGGGTGGGCCCGACGGTGGCAGTCCGGACACGAATGACGTCGTCTGTCCGCGCCGCCGGCCGCGAAGCGTACGGCGGAAGATCGCCTGTGCCGCGATCGGCAGCAGGATGGCGACGACGCCGGTGATGAACGTCACGCCGTTGGGGAGGTTGGCCGCGCTCGAGAGGCCCGAGTAGCAGAACAGCGCGGTGAGGAAGCCGAGGCCGATGATCACGCCCAGCGCGCCGACCAGAACCAGTTCCTGATTGCGTTCGCTGACCAGCGACGCCTCCGGTCGATGTCGCTGCACGACGCGGTAGATGTTCAGCCCCGCCCAGGAATTGAGCATGATGCTGCTCACAAACGCCAGGATCGCGATGGTCCAGCGGAAGGCCGCCAGGTTGTTGACGATGAACGCCGAGATGTTCACGACGATCAGCCCGACGGGCGTGACAGCTCCGATGATCGGGATGATCCAGCGCTTGCCGAACGCCATGCGCCGGTGGCCGCTCTCCTCTTCCGGTTGGGGCCTCAAGCGCCGGCGCAGCATGACATAAGAGTACGGCTGCGCCGGCTACGAGGCACGCCCATTCATGTAACCGGGCGTCCGCTTACTTGAAGCCGTACAGGCCCTCGTGGAAGTCCCCCGTCTCGACCCACTTCTCGATGACGCGGTCGACGACCGCCACGTCCACCTCGGTGACCCCCAGAACTCGCGCGTTGCCCTCGACCGCCTCGAGGACCTGGCCCTTGACGAACTCGGGCACGCGCTCGAACCGTGAGAGCGCGTCGTCGGTCCAGGGAAGCCGCGGTTCGTCGCGCTCGCGGATGCGATGCGACACCTGGCCCCACATGTCGTACTTCACCTGCATGACCTCGGGCGTGATCGTCGTGCCCAGGCCCTTCTTGTACGCGGTCCACTCGACGCGCCAGCGGGTGAGATCGCGACAGAACTCGGGGACTTCTCGGAGCCGTTCTTCAGCCTCGGGAGTCCACGTGAACTCCGCAATGCCGGTCCGCTCACTGAGTGGGTGGCCGTGCCCGAGCTTCCTGCCGAGGGTGCGCACGAAGAGCTCGGTGATCTGCTGCACGCGCTGCTGATCGGCGCGAGATTCTGCTGCGGCCTGAGCCATGGCGACAGCGCGGTCAGAGTCGATGTGGCTGGCCCCCGCCTTCTCGGTCGCGAAGTGCCGTGCATGCTCTCTCGCAGCGTCGTCCCACGCTGCGTCGGATCCACCGTGTGGATATGGGCAACGTCCCGCCGACGTCTCGCTCACCGGGCAGATGGTCGCACAACCGGCAGTTCGGACAGGAGCACGCTCGTAACGCGTCGGATGGGCGCGCCGTTCTTCACGTGTATCGACACGGAGGGCGCCTGGATGACCGGCAGACTTTGGGGGATGGCGATGAGTGCTTTCGCCATTGGCCTGCTGGCCGGCTGCAGCTCGAGCACGGCGACACACCCCACGAGCAAACCGACGCCAAAACCCACTCCGAATGCGCATGCGATCTCAACGCCGGTGCCGGCACCTTCGGGCCCGTTCGCGGTGGCGGTGACCAACAGCAGCCGCCAAGGCGCGACGTACCAGGTGTTGCTCATCGACCTCTCCGGGAACATCGTCACCCGGGCGGTTGCGAAGCTCCCGCTGATCAAGCCGAACCAGTCGATCCAGCCGCCGTTGCTGAGCGCGTCGAATTCACTTGTCTACTATCTCGACGGCGACACTGACATTCACTCGCTCTCCACTTCTGGTTCGACCACGGTGGTCAAGTCCGTCGCGGCAGGGTCGAAGAGCATCCTCACGTTCGCGGTCAGCCCGGACGATCAGCGAATCGCCGTCGCACTCATGAATCAAGACAGTGACCCGACCAAGTCCAGCGGCGACGGCTACGTCGAAGATCTTGCCGACGGTAACCATCACCAGTCCCTGTGGATGAACACTGCCGCGGACTCACTTCGCTGGCCCGTCGGTTGGCACGGCAGCAAGCTCGTCGACGACATCGGGCAATGCGGTGGGTATTACGGTCAGAGTGCTGGCGCGCAACTTCCGAGCGCCTGCTCGTATCACGTCGTGGACTCGAACACCGGCTCGAGGACGGCGACGCTGTGCGAGACCCCGGCGACACAGTCGGCTTCCGGAAGTGACTACTACTCGGTGGACGGTCTCCCCACTCCGGCGGGGGTCGCGTGCGCTGAAAACGCGTACCAGGCTGGGACAAGTCAGCAAACGCTGTCGTGGGATGACTGGTCAGGCACCGAGCACACTTTCGCAACGTCTCAACAAACGACTGGACCGAGTTCCATCACCGTCGGAAACTGCTCCCTGGACGTCACGGGGTCACGTATGGCATGCGGCGATAACTCAAGCGGCGCCCTGACGCTACTCACTCCAGACGGGAAGACGCACAGCCTCGGCCGCAAGTACGGAATCCTGGGATGGATGGACGACGGTCATCTGTTCGTCCAGGTGGACCCAAGCACGTTGGGGGTCGTCAATGTCGACAGCGGTGCGTTGACATCGATTCCCTTCGACCACGCGGATCAGGTGTCCATGATCACCACGCTGCCCGGCTCGCTCTAGCGAGCCGTTGGCAAGCGCGTCAGTACGTTGCCGTGAGCGACTTGCTCAGCGGTGACGGCGACCGTGGGTGGCCGTCGCTCGTGACGGCCGGAAGACCGTCGCGATACGTGACGGAGTTGGTTCGCACCGCAGGCACGCGTTGTCCGGGAACGATGATGCCCACGAGGTTCAACGGGTCGGCGGCGGACAGCTTGACCTCCTCACCGTTGCGTTCGCGCTTGCGCACGGCGCGCAGCAACTCAACCGCCTCCGGGAGTGCGTACTGCTCGCCGATGAAGCCGGTGACGAAACGTCCACCACGCACGGTCCCGCGCGCTTCCATTCGTCGCAGCGCCCACAGGATGTCGCGCCACGGGATGGCGAGCGTCTCGCGCGCCAGCAGGTCGCGGAATACGACACCCCAGCGCGCGAGCAGCTGCTCCGCGGCCGCCTCCGCGAGTGCGTCGTGGTCGTCGACCGGCATCGCCGGCGGCACCAATGACCAGCGGCCCTCGCCGTCGGCACGGCCGCTGGAGCCGCGACGCAGTCCGCGTCGCGAACGTGACGCGCTCGACCATTGACGGCGAAACAGCAATCCGCGCACAGCCGCGAACCCGTCGGCTGTGATCAGCCCGCGCGCAACGCCATCCCACAGCGCGTTCTCCACCTCGGTCGGCAGACGGCGCGTGAGCGTGGCGATATCGCCGATGAAGAGCGCGCCGTAGGTGCGCAGCGCGTCCAGCACCTCGCGAGTTGCGCCCGCTGAGGGTTCCGCCGGCTGGAGGTCACCGCGGGCCGATTGCAGCAGCCAGGGAAGATCGGCACGCAACATCAGGGTGATCGGCGTTGCCCGCGACGTGAACGCGGCGCCCCGCCCGGGCGAGCTTCCGTTGGACTGCTCGTCCCGGACTTTGAGGCGGCCCCAGGCGACATCACCCGACAAGCAGAGCTGGTCGAGCCACTCCCGGCGATACGCGATGACTCGCGCGCGCAGCACGTCCTCCTCCCACGTGCCGGCGGGGACCTCGGCACCCTGCAGCTGCTCGATCGCTCCAACGAGTCCGCCACGCCCTTCGCGCTGGGTGCCGGGAGCGACGTGGTGCCAGCGCAGCAGGAATCGCATGAAGTCCTGCGCGGTCACGGGTTCGATCTCCGCACGCAGCCGCTTCTGCGTGTACACATGAATGCGAACCAAGAGGCGCCGCGCGCACCACTGCTCGTCCTGCACGCCGGGATCGAAGCGGCCGCGAAGCGCAAGCCCTTCACTCTCCAGCAGCGCCATTCCGGCGCTCACCTGACCAGGCGTCAAGGCGGTGATGAACGCGAGCTCGGCGACGGTCATCGGACCGACGACCTCGAGATGCCCCCGCAACACCGTGGCCGCGGTAACGCCGGCATCACTGAGGTCGTCGTGCGTGCCCGATGGCGGCTGCGCATCAGGCGCGAAGCGCGCGTCCGGCCAGAGCTGCTCGACCAAGCGCCCGCGCTCGACTGTGCTCCACAACTGCGCACCGCCGGTGTCGACCACCGTGGCACGACCGCGCTGCACGAGCTCTGCGAACCACGTTTCCCATGCCGGTACCGGCCGCGAAACGACCAGCGAGAGCAGCAGGTCGTGCAACTCGTCGGCGTCGCGCGGCTCGGGTGCGGCCTCGTCACGCACCCGTGCGATCGCGTCCGGGTCGAGCGCCGCGAGGTCGTGCGCGTCGACGGGCAGACCTCGGCGCAATGTGATCGCCCGGCTGCGCCGTTCTTCGAGCGGCGCGTCGTCGAGGAACGTATAGGGACGCCCGTTGATGATCTCGTGGGCGAGCGGAGACGGCTCGACCGTGTCGCGACACGTGATGGCGATTGTCTTCGACTCGAATCCGCTCACGAGGTCGCGCAGACCGTCGACGTCCATCGCCTCGTGCATGCAGTCGTAGAGCGTCTGGCGGACCAGCGGGTGCTCGGGGATCTCTATCGGTCCGCTGGCGTTCTCCTGGCAGGCGACCAGCGACGGGAATACCGCGGCCATGATGTCGTCTGCCTCGAGGCGCTGGATCGGCGCGGGATTCTTGCGCCCGCCCTTGAACCGCAGCACGGTGAGTGCGCGGTTGAGGTTCCAACGCCAGCGCACCGCGAACATCGGCGCGAGCAGCGCTGCTCTGCGCAGCACTTCCTCCACGGTCGACGAGGACAGAAAGCGCGGCACGTCCTCCAGCGGAAAGCTGTGCTGCGGACCGAGCGAGAGCAGCACCGCGTCGTCGCTCGCGGCGGCCTGCAGCTCGAAGTCGAAGGTCGCGCAGAAACGTTTGCGCAGCGCCAGGCCCAGCGCTCGATTCAGCCTGCCGCCGAAGGGCGCGTGAACGACGACCTGCATGCCGCCCGACTCGTCGAAGAAGCGCTCGATGACCAGATGCTCGAGCGTCGGGAGCTGCCCGAGCGCGGCGCGCCCCGCGGCGAGGTAGCGCACGACCATTGCGGCGACGTCGTTGTCGACGCCGCAGCGCTCCTCAACCCACGTCACCGCCTCGTCGGCGCCGCCCTGCTCGAGCAGTGCGTCGATACCGCTGCGCAGCGTCGAGACCTCTTCAGACAGCTCTCGCGTGCGCGCCGGTGCTTCTCCCAACCAGAACGGGACCGACGGTGGCGCTCCCTGCGCGTCGACCACTCGCACAGTTCCCGGCTGCACCTGACGGATCCGCCATGACGTGCTTCCGAGCAGGAAAATGTCCCCTGCCATCGACTCGATGGCCCAGTCCTCGTTGACCGTGCCGATGAACGTGTCGTCCGGTTCGGCGACGACTCGATAGTCGCCGGTCTCCGGTATCGCTCCGCCCGACGTCAGCGCAGCGAGGCGGGCTCCGCGACGTCCGCGCACCTCACCGTTGACTCGGTCGCGATGCAGATAGCCGGCCACACGACCGCGGCCGGTCAGGATTCCCTCGGAGACGAGGTCGACGACCTCATCGAAGGTCTCGCGTTCGAGGTCGGCGAACGGCGTGGCGCGCCGCACGAGCTGGAACAGCTCATCTTCACGCCACGAACGGGACGCACACTCCGCGACGATCTGCTGCGCAAGGATGTCCAGCGGCGCGACCGGCGGGAGCACCGCGTCGAGGCGCTGCGCCCGCACGCCGGCCAGCAGCGCGCTGCACTCCACCAGCTCGTCTCGCGTCATCGGGAAGAGACGGCCCTTGGGTGTGCCGCCGCGGCTGTGACCGGAGCGCCCGACGCGCTGCAGGAACGTGGCGAGGCTGCGCGGCGACGCGATCTGACACACGAGCTCGACAGGTCCGATGTCGATGCCCAGCTCGAGCGACGCTGTCGCGACCAGCGCGCGCAGATCTCCGGCGCGCAGCCTGGTCTCCACCCGCATCCGCCGCTCCTTCGACAGGCTGCCGTGATGCGCGGCGACGACGTCCTCGCCGAGCCGCTCCGCGAGCTGGTGCGCGACCCGCTCCGACATGCGCCGCGTGTTGACGAACACGATGGTGGTGTGATGCGCTCGCACGTAGGTGGCGATGCGGTCGAGCACGTCGGCCAGCTGGTCGCGCGAGGCCACGGCCTCGAGCTCGCCCGCCGGCAGCTCGATGGCGAGATCGAGATCGCGCTGGTGTCCGACGTCGACGATCTCGCAGTTGGGCCGGCCCGCGTTGTCGTTGCGACCGGGCCCGGACCCGACGAGCAGCCGCGCGATCGTCTCGATCGGCCGCTGCGTTGCCGACAACCCGATGCGCACCGGCGGTGTATCGCACAACTCCTCGAGGCGTTCGAGAGTCAAAGCGAGGTGCGATCCGCGCTTGTCCCGAGCCACGGCGTGGATCTCGTCGACGATCACGGTGTTCACGGTGTTGAGCCGCTCGCGACTGCGCTCCGCGGTCACCATGAGATAGAGCGATTCAGGCGTCGTCACGAGGAAATTCGGCGGCCTGCGCAGCATGGCTGCGCGCGCCGACGGCGTCGTGTCTCCGGTGCGTACCTCAGCGCGCAACTCTGGCGCGACGAGGCCCATGCCGGCGGCCACCTCGGCGATCTCGCGCAGCGGAGTCTCGAGGTTCTGCTGGATGTCCACGGCGAGCGCCTTCAGTGGCGACACGTACACAACCTGGGTCGCGCCTTCGACGGTCTCGTCTGCCGCAGCTGCGCGGTAGAGGCGGTCGATGCACACGAGAAACCCGGCGAGCGTCTTTCCAGAGCCGGTCGGCGCCGCGATCAGCGTGTTGTGCCCGGAGCGGATCGCCGGCCACCCGCCGACCTGTGCCGGCGTCGGGCCCGCTGGGAATCGATGCTCGAACCAGGTCCGCACCGCTGGATGGAATGAGTCCATCACCCCCTCAGCTCCCGGCTTCGACGCGGACGCGCTCCGGCCCTCCGGCGAAGGCTCCATATCCGTCGGGCATCGGTCGCGGGGCGCTGGGGCCCACGTACAGCGCGGACGGCCGGATCAGCCGGTTGTTCGCCGCCTGCTCGGCGATCGCCGCCGTCCATCCGACCGTGCGGCTGCAGGCGAACGTCGGCGTGAACATGTCAGGCGGGACCCCGACGCTGTTCATCACCACGCCCGCATAGAACTCCACGTTTGTGTACAGGCGCCGCCCGGGCTTGAGCTCGTTGAGCACCCGCAGGGCGGTCTGCTCGATCTGACGTGCGAATTCCACCTGTGGGCCACCGAGCTCGGTGGCCACTTCGCGCAGCAGGGTCGACCTGGGGTCGTCCGTCTTGTACACACGGTGTCCGAATCCCATCAACCGCTGCCCTGAGCCGATCTCCTGCCGGAGGTATGCCTCGGCGCGATCAGGGGTGCCGATGGCGTCGAGCATCGCCAGCGCGCGCGACGGCGCGCCGCCGTGCAGGGGACCGGCAAGAGCGCCGATCGCGCCCGTCAGCGCCGAGCCGATGTCCGAGCCGGTCGATGTGATCACGCGCGCCGTGAAGGTCGATGCGTTGAAACCGTGATCCATGGTGAGGATCAGGTACTGCTCGAGCGCCCGGGCCGCACGCGGAGTCGGCCGCTCCCCGGTGAGCATCTGCAGGTATGCAGCCGCGTAGCCGAGATCGGGGTCCGGGTCGACCGACGGCAGACCGAGGTGATGCCGGTGCAGCCGCATCAGAAGCACGGGTGTCACCGCCGCCATGCGCAGGCCGTCGTGCCGCACCAGCTCGGGGGCGATGTCGAGGGTGGGCTTGGCTCCCAGAGCCGCGGCTGTGATCGACACGGCGGAGCGCAGCGCCATCAGCGGTGAGTAGTCGGGCAGCCCGGCGATCAGACCGAGAAGGTCGGCGACACCCGGCGGGAGCGCGCGCGCCTCGACCGTCCGCCTGGCGAATGCGGCCAGTTGAGCGTCGGTCGGCAGCTCGCCCTCGACGAGGAGGTACCAGACCTGCTCGAAACTGCAGCGGCGGGCCAGTTCGGTCGCGTTGTACCCGCGGTAGTGGAAGAACCCCTCCTCACCGCGGACATCGCCGATGGATGTCTCGGCCACGGCGACGCCCTCGAGTCCGCGCGGGGCCAGCCCCGGAGGGGCCGATCCCGCAGGCCTCACCTCTTCGATATGGGCGACCCGAACGACATGGCGGATCGATAGGATCCCGGCCACGTGCTCGCCGTCGAGGACCGGAAGGTGCCGGAAGCGGCGATCCCGGAAGATCCCCATCGCGTCCTCGACCGAGTCGGTGGCCGCGAGGCTCACCGGATTCGGGGTCATCACCTCGGCAACGGTCGTCGTGGACGGATCGATTCCGTGCCCGACCGAGCGCAGCAGGTCGCGCTCACTCACCATCCCGCGAAGATGGCCGCTTTCGTCGAGCACCGCGGCAGCGCCCACGTTGGCACCGTCCAGAACCTTTGAGGCCTGAGCCAGGGTGATGTTCGTGGGGACCACTACCGCCGGCTTGTGCATCAGGTCGGCGACGGTCAGCGACGCTGCCACGAGATCAGTCTAGAACTCAGGCGGGGCCCCCGGCATCGACGCGCGCGCCTTGGTGCGCAGGCGCATCTCCTTGGCCATCCAACCCGCTGCCACTGCGGCGCCGCCGACCGTCAGGCCCGGCGTCCATGGGAACTCGGGGACGACCGCTCCCGGTGGATGTGGTGTGGAATTGGTCGGGCCACACGGCGTCGTCGTGGTGGTCGTGGGGAGGGGCAGGCCACCGGGGCCGGCGTTCTGCGTGCTGCCGGACAGGTCGAGGAACTCCGCCAGATTGCGAGCGTTGGCGTCGCGCGCAGCCAGCGCCTTCAGCCCGAAGCGCCACTCGATCATGCGCAGAGCCGACGTGTGTTCGAACGGCGCCCCACCCTTGATGAGCGTGCCGGCGGGGACCAGCGGGGAGATGACCGCGAGGGGCACGCGAATCCCGAGCTGCGTGGTGTCGAATGGCGGATGTAGCGGCGCCATCCCCGTATTGAGAATCAACGGCTTGTCGTCGATGACATGGGGCGGTGGGACGTGGTCGAAAAATCCGCCCCATTCGTCGTAGTTGATGATGAGCACGGTGCGATTCCAGGCCGGACTGTTTCGCACCGCCTTGTAGACCGTGTAGAGGAAGAACTCGCCGGCGCGCACGTCGGCGTGGGGGTGGTCGTCGCGAGAGAATCCCTGCCCTTCAGCGAGGAACTCGGGATCGACGAACGCGACGTTGGGCAACTGGCCGGAGGAGCAGTCGGCGATGAACTGACTGAACGGCGCCTCGAAGCTGGCGTACTTGGTGCCCCACAGGGCGATGAACGGGAGGTCCGTCGAGTAATAACGCCCAGTCACGGTGCCGCTGACCGGGCTCGACGTCAACGGTGTGAGCTGATCCCAGATCGCGGGAAGCGTCGAGTTGCCCTGTGCATCGCCGCCGGACTGGGCAGGGGTACCCGTGTAGCTCCGGTCCGTCTGCGCGGAGTGTTGATAGAACCGATTCGGATACGTGGCGGCGAGGATCGAGCAGAAGTAGTTGTCCGACGTCCCGAACGCCTGGACCAGCGTGCCGAGCACATTGATCGCGTCCTGCGTGTAGTAGCCGATGGGAAACGTGTCGCCGGGCACGGACACGGTGGATTGCAGAAAGCCGTCCATGGCGCCGCCGTTGACCTCATAAAGCCCGCCCGCGTAGCTGTGATCCGGGTCCGCGTAGCCGCAGCCCTCGTAATCGGCGCCGAGGTTGTACGTGGGGTAGCGCACGCCTGCCTTGTCCAGGTAGCTGAGCCCTGCCTGTTTGCCGTTCGCGCCGGGCAGCCAGCCCAGGAAGTGGTCGAACGACCTGTTCTCCATCATGCAGATGACCACGTGGTCGAACGGCGCGTTGGCGCCCGTCGGCGGCAGCGCGCTGGCGGATGGGGCCGCGAGGACGCGTTGTGGCAGCAGATCTCCCAGCATCAACCCGGCGCCTGCCACGGCCCCCGCGGAAAGAAACTGGCGTCTGCTGACCCTGGCCTTCATCACACCTCCCCGAGCTCGCAATTGGGCGGCTTCGTTCGAGGAGCCTATGCATCCGCGAGTTAAGAGCGGTTGAAGACCCGGTTTGGGAGTCGTCAGCGCGAGCGCGCGCCGCGATCAGCGACGGGGCAGCAAAAAGTTCCTGTGCACCACGGCGGCCAGCACCGCCCCGACACCCGGGCCGACGATCCAGACCCACGCGTTGGTCCAGATGCCTTCAAGCGCGGCGGGGCCGAACCAGCGCGCCGGGTTCATCGCTGCTCCGCTGACGGCGGCCACCGCGAAGATGTCGAGCGTGATGGTGAGGCCGATCGCGAGGCCTGCGATGACACCGGGTCCGCGCTTGTCGATGGCAACGCCGAAGACGACATACATGAGGAAGAAGGTGGTGATCAGCTCCGCGAGGAAAGCGTTGCCCGCGCTGAACTGCGAGCCGACTGCGGGGATCCCCAGGTTCACCGGCGCGCCCGTCATCGATGCCGGGAAGATGGCGGTGGCCGCCCAGGCGCCGAGCACTGCCCCGAGCAGCTGCGCGCCGACGTAGACGACACCCTTCAACGCGGTCATCTGGCGCGCCACGACGAGCCCGAGCGTCAGCGCCGGGTTGAAGACACCGCCGGAGATGTGGCCGGTCGCGGCCACCATCACGCCAATGGCAAGCCCCTGCGCCAGCGCGGCGGCCACCAGGTTGGGCGCGCCGATCCGGTGGTCGAAGGTGGCGGTGATGGTGCTCGCGCCGACGAAGATCAGCGTGAACGCGCCGATCGTCTCGGCGAGGAGGTTAGGAAACCAGGCCCCTGCTCGGGTTTCCTCGCGTGCGTATGCGCCTGTCTGTGCCATCGTCAGCGGTCGCTGAGGATCTGCAGCCAGCCGAGCATGGCCGACGTGCCGAGAAGTGTGGACATGATTGCGGTCCTGCGCAGCTCGCGGCGCGCAATCGCCGGCACAACGACCGTCAGGTCGGCGATGTCGACAGCCATGTTGAGCTGCAGGCACCGGCGTCGCTCGTCCGTGCTCGCATCACGCATCATCAACGCCCAGCTGCCGAGCACGATGTTGCGGATCCCGAAGATCCGGGCAAGCAGCCGAGCCGCATGCGTCATCTGCTCCGGCGGCGCGCCGAAGACATGGGAGCCGACCGACGGCACCACCCCGTTCAGCCCGACGACGATCCTGGCGATGCCCATCCGAGTCATGCGCGAGCGCGCGTCGCTGGTGCCGATCAGCAGTGGGGAGAGCATGGTCGACGGAGGATAGCGACTACACGCGACCCCGTGCCCGAACCGCTCCCGAGCCGTTGACGCACGGGAAGGCAGCCCTTCACAGCCGACAACGGGAACGCCACAATCCACAGCTGAGGTGGACGCGGAGGTACGCGACTATGTCGATGCCATCGCCGCCGAAGACCGGCCGCTGTTCGACCGCCTGCACGGTCTGATCACCGAGGCCCACCCCGACGCGGATCTCGTGCTCTCGTATGGCATTCCCACGTACCGGGTCGGCAGGCGGCGCCTGTACGTGGGCGCGTGGAAGCACGGCGTTTCGATCTACGGCTGGCAGCGCGGTGGCGAGGCCGGCTTCGCCGCTCGCCACCCGGGGCTCATCAAAAGCAAGGGCACAATTCACCTGCGACCGAAGGATGCGGCGGCGATTTCCGATGACGAGCTCCGCGAACTCGTGGGTGCGGCGCTCGACCCCGGATGATTAGAGGGCGCGCTTCCTCCGGCGGAGCGCGAGGAGGCCGACGCCGATCGCTGAGCCGGCGAGCGGCAGGACCAGCGGCAGCGGCGCCTCGGGCACCCGCGCCTGCGGCCCGGTGATGGCGAGCGACCACACCCCGCGGCCGAACGTCGACACGTAGAGCGTCCCGTTCTCCGGCACGAAGCGCAGCATCGACGCGGGCGCGGCGGGGAGGTTGTTGCCGAGCTGGTCCCAGTTGAACGCCGGGCCGCTGAGGACGCTGCTGCCGGGGGCGCTCACATAGACGCCCGTGTCGTTCGCCGCGTAGAGCCGTCCGCCCGCGAGCGCGAGGCTGTTGACGGTCACCTCGGGCAGGTTGCTCGAGAGGTTGGTCCAATGGGCACCGCCGTCGTTGGTGCGCTCGACGTACGCCGCGTTGTCACCGGAGCGATACCCGCTGAAGCCGACGAAGACGACCTGCGGGTTGGTCGGATCGATGAGGATCTTGCTGACGAACTGCGTGGGAAGCGCGGTCGTCAGCGGCGTCGATGCCGGCGGCGTTGCTGACGGGCCGCACGACCCGCTCACATCCGTCCAGGCCACCGTCGAGTTGTCGGCGAGCGCGTTCTGCGTATACCAGAGGCAGCCGGAGTCCGTGCCGATCCAGACGATGTTGTCGTTGCTTTGCGAGACGGCGATCGTCGTCGCAGCGCCGAAGTGTCCGGCGTAGAGCGGGTCGGTGTTGGAACCCGTGCTGGGTCCGCCGAGGTTTGAGCTGATCAGGTTCCAGGTGCTGCCGTCGTCCTTTGACTCGTTCATCTCGTCGCCGCCGTAGTAGACGATGGACGGGTTTGCGGGGTCGAAGGCCATCGGCGTGAAGTACGCGTTGCGCGTGGTATGCGTGCACGTATTGCAGTTCTGATTGAGGCTGAGCGGCGTCGTGTCGATCTCGCTGCAGTCCGAGGACGGATTGCAGTTGCCTCCGTCGGTCGACACCTGGCAGACGCCGTACTGCAGACAGGAGAAGACGATGTTCTGGTTCGCCGGGTCGATGAGGTTCTGCTGACCGTCGCCACCAAACACCGAGTTCCACCCGGTAAGGCCGGTGGGATTGCCGTTCTTGTCCCAGTTCCGCTGCGAGCCGTTGTCCTGGAGGCCGCCGATGATGCGTGCGGGGTTCTGCTCGCTGACGTCGAGGCCGTCGAACTGCGTCCACGGCTCGTTCGTCGCGGGCACGTAGCTGCCGATCGCGCCGTTGTTCGTGGACCGGTAGAAGCCGCCGTCGTCACCGAGGTAGACGGTGTGGGAAAGGTTTGGATCCCAGGCCATCGCGTGCTGGTCCGCGTGCACGTTGCAGTCGGAGTTCACGCTGTTCGCGCCATCGGTGGATTCCCAAAGGCACAAACTGGTGATGAAGAGGTGCTGCGGGTTGGCGGGATCGACGAACACCTTCGCGAACCACCAGCCGTACACGTACGAGGCGGCGGTGATGTTGGAGGCGAGGGTGGCCGACGTCTGGGCATCCTCGGTGAAGGTGCTGCCTCCGTCCGTGGACGTGAAGAACGCGACCTGGACGCCCTCGGTCTCGTTGGCGTAGTTGACGTAGACATCGCTGTCGTTGGAGGGGGCGACGGCCACACCGATTCGGCCGACGTCCGCATTGCCGTCTGCGATGAGATGGTCGGTCGCGGTGTTCGCCGCCGAGGTGAGGTCGGTCCACGAGGTGCCGCCGTTGGTCGTCTTCCAGACGCTCGAGCCGACCCCGGTGTACGCCCAGGAGTTCGGCGTCCGCTGGTGGTCCCACAGCGCGGCGTAGATCGTGTCCTGGTGCTGCTGGCTCATTGCCAGGTCGACCGCCCCCGTGGTGGCGTTCGGCGGCGCCAACGATTGAGTCCAGAGCACACCGTCGTCGGTCCCGCCCGTGTTGGCGAGACCGTTCGTCGTGACGTACACCCCGCGCTGATGCCCGCTGAGGAACAGGTTGCCCGACGCGGCGACCCACACCTTGTATGTCCCGGTGGCGCTGGAGCGCGGGTCGATGACGATGCGACCGATGGTCCAGGAGTCGGTCAGTCCGATGTTGGTCCAGCTCGCGCCGCCGTTGGTCGACCGGTAGATGCCGTCGCCGTAAAAGGTGATGCTGCCGCCACCCGGATTGGTCTCGCCGGTCCCCGCGAAGACCGTGCCGTCCGGACCGACTGCGATGGCGCCGATCGCCTGAGGATTGCTGATCGGCCACACCGACGTGATGTGCGCGCCGCCGTCGGTGGTCTTCCAAATGCCGCCGCTCGCGGTTGCGATATAGACGGTGCCGCCGTGGCCGGCACGCGGATCGACTGCGACGTCAGGTACGCGGCCGCCGCCGTCGCTGTTCCCCGGATGCGGGTTGTCGATGTTGGTCGGCCCCTGGAACTGCCACTGCTGCATGGCGTCGCTCAGATCCGACGCGGCGGTCTGCGCTCGAATATTGAGCGCCTCCTGGCCAATGGTCGTGAAAGCGTCCTGGGTCAGCGGATGGTTGCCCGTCCCCAGCCGTTCGTCGAGATAGGCCTGATCCGGCGCCGCCTCGAACGACAGGTGGCCCTGCCGGGCGGCGGCGTGCTGGACGGCGGGCGGGCGCGAGGCGGTGATCGAGACCACTCCCGCGAGCGCGACGGCGGCAAGCGGCACTGCAAGACGGACGCTATTGGGTCGCACCGAGGAATTCCCTCCCTGAAACCTGACCCGGCGGTCGTTGATGGTAGCAAATCCCCGATCAGCGACTGAGGTCTCGAGGACGCCTGCGGCGGATGACCGCGACGGCGGCCAAGGCCGCACCGCCCGTACCGAGCAAGAGGGGCAGCGTCACCGCCTCAGGCGTCACCGCCTTCGAGCTGAACACCACGTCCAAGGGCGCCGCCTGATCGATGGCGTCGAGGAAGCCCGCCGACCCGGATGCCGCCCCAGGGGCCGTGCCGCCGGTGATCCCGGTCGTGGCGGAGGATGCCGAGGTGTCGGCGGTGAAGCCGGTGAAGCCGAACAGCTCCGAAGGGTTCCCGACATCCGCGAAGGGGACGTCGACCTCGATCTTGTTGCCCGTCGCGGAGCAGCCTGTCTCCTGCTTGTTGCCGCTCCCCTGCACGTACTGCAGCGCCTTCGGAGCGCTGCTGCTGAAGACGTCGAGCGGCTTGCCGGCCAGGCACGTCAGCGTCCCGCTGTTGTCGACGTTCGCCGACGCGAACCAGAGGTCGTTGTTGAAGTGCCACGTGGCGAGCCAGATCGCCCCGGTGTGCAGCTCGTTCGCCGCGGCGGTCGCCGCGTTGTTGACGATCGCGTCGGTGGCGCCGCCAAGCGGGCACGTGGTGTTTGGGCATGCGGCGAGGTTCTTGACCGTGAAGGTCATCGCCATCGTGTTCGCATCCTTCATCGTCACCGAGACCTTCGTTATGTCCGCGGCGTCGACGTTCGGGCCGGGCGCCGGCTGATGCCCGGGCAGCAGCGCGTCGCCGGTCGGGTCGGTCACTGTTGCGTTGACGCCTGCTTGGCGCACATCGGTCGACTGGCCG
>Ga0307471_100000418_pt1 | contig 21728 bp, 20 predicted proteins | sample atmos_gasesAM3C__2_FD_204566 | JGI IMG/M metagenome (GOLD analysis project Ga0307471, IMG submission 204566) | Hardwood forest soil microbial communities from Morgan-Monroe State Forest, Indiana, United States - atmos_gasesAM3C_515 | ecosystem: Environmental > Terrestrial > Soil > Temperate...
TCCGCACCATCTTCCACAAGGTCGCACAGCGTCCCGGCAAGCCGCTGTGGTTCGGGGTTGCTCCCTCGGGGGCGGCCGTATTCGGGCTGCCCGGGAACCCCGTGTCGACACTCGTGTGTCTGACGCGCTATGTGCTGCCGGCGCTGCGCGGCAGCCTCGGACAGAGCCCGGACCGCGTCGAGCGCATGGCGCTCAGCGCCCCGATCACCGTCACGCCAGCGCTGACGCACTTCTTTCCGGTGCGGCTCGAGCAGGACGACTGGGGACGGGACTGGGCCGTTCCGGCCCCGACGAATGGCTCGGGCGACTTCACCTCGCTGGCAGGTACCGAGGGGTTCGTCGAGCTGCCCCCGGGTCCCAATACGTACTCGAAGGGGTTCGTGACCCGGCTGTACCGCTGGTCCTGAGGGTTGCGAAAGTCCGTGTCGGCCTCCATGCACGGCGGCAGTGGCACCTCCAAAGGCGCATGGCCTTTGGCCCGGGCGGTGCTCATACTGTCGTAAGTCATGTCCAGTCGTGAAGTGATCGTACCCCTGCGGGCCCAGGCCGCGCCGCGGGACAGCTTCTCCCGGCCGATACGCGACCTGCGTATCTCGGTCATGGACCGCTGCAATTTCCGCTGCCCCTATTGCATGCCGCGCGAGACCTACCACGAGCGCTACCGATTCCTCGGCTCGCACGAGCGGCTGTCGTTCGATGAGATCGTGCGCCTCACGCGGCTGTTCGCGCAGCTCGGGGTGCGGAAGCTGCGCCTGACAGGCGGTGAGCCGCTGCTGCGCGCGAACCTGCCGGACCTGATCGGCGACCTGACGGATGTCCCGGGGATCGAGGATGTTGCGCTGACTACCAATGGCGTCCTTCTGTCGCGCTACGCGAGTGAGCTCAAGGCCGCGGGTCTGCAGCGCGTGACGGTCAGCCTCGACAGTCTCGATGCGCAGGTGTTCACGCGTATGAGCGGCGGCTTCGGCGGCGTCGAGGAAGTGCTCGATGGCATCGAGCACGCCCGGCGTGCCGGGCTCGCTCCGATCAAGATCAACGCCGTCGTGCAGCGCGGCGTGAACGACCACACCGTGCTCGATCTCATCGAGCGCTTCCGCGGCACCGGGGTGATCGTGCGCTTCATCGAGTACATGGATGTCGGTAACCGCAACCACTGGAGCGCGGGCGTGGTGGTGCCTTCGAAGGAGCTGCTGGAGCGGATCGCAGAACGCTGGCCGCTCGAGCCTCTCGAGCCGAGCTACCGCGGCGAGGTGGCGCGTCGCTATGCGTTCGCCGACGGCCAGGGCGAGCTCGGCTTCATCTCCTCGGTGTCGCAGCCTTTCTGCGGTGATTGCACGCGTGCCCGCCTCTCCTCCGACGGTGTGCTCTACACCTGCCTGTTCGCCACCCACGGCACGAGCCTGCGCGATGCGCTGCGCGGCGGCGGCAGCGATGATCAGCTGCTCGAGCTCATCCGCGGTGTCTGGCTCGGCCGCACCGATCGCTACAGCGAGCAGCGCGCGAGCCTGCGCCGCGCGGCGCGCGATGAGCGCAAGGTCGAGATGTTCTACATCGGTGGTTGATGCGTCGCGGTCTCACTCATCTCAACTCGCGTCGGCGGCCGGCGATGGTGGACGTGGGAGCGAAGGAGGTGACGCATCGCGTCGCCGTCGCTGAAGCACGGCTGCGCCTGCCGAGCGGCGTGGCCCGCGCCCTGCGGGCCGCCGGGCACCGCACCAGCAAGGGTCCGGTGTTCGACACGGCCATCGTTGCCGGAGTGCAGGCCGCCAAGCGCACTCACGAGCTCATTCCCTTCTGCCATCCCCTCGGGCTCGAGAACTGTCAGTTGCATATCGAGCACCGCCGGGCACAGGAGATCGTGGTGCGTTGCGAGGTGTCGGTCCATCACCGCACCGGCGTGGAAATGGAGGCGCTCACGGGTGCAGCAGTCGCCGCACTGACGATCTACGACATGTGCAAGGCGCTCTCGCACGATATCGAGATCGGCAGCATCCGGCTGCTGGCGAAATCCGGCGGCCGGCGCCACTTCAAGCGCACCGCTGCGGAGCGCCGTGCATGAATGCTCCCGCCGGCGACGGCGCAGCGCCGCTTCTCGGACTGGTGCTCGCCGGCGGACACAGCACGCGCATGCGCACCGACAAGGCGGCGTTGCGGTACGGCGGCCGCAGCCAGCTCGAGCGCGCCATGGAGCTCCTTGGCCCGCACGTGCAGCGTGCCTACATCTCGGTGCGCGCCGATCAGGGTGAGGACCCGCTGCGCGCGCGCTTCCCGCAGATCCGCGACGATCACGAGAATCTCGGGCCCATCGCCGGGCTGCTGGCGGCCCAGGCCCGTCATCCGCTGGCTGCGTGGCTCGTGCTCGCCTGTGACCTGCCGCTGCTCGATGAGGCGACGCTCACGTATCTGGTGCGCTCCCGGGCACCGGAGCGGGTGGCTACCGCGTACCGCTCGAGCCATGACGGACTGCCCGAGCCGCTGTGCGCCATCTGGGAGCCTCGCAGCGCTGCGCCGCTCGCGAGTTACGTGGCGCGCGGCCGCCAATGCCCGCGGCGCTTTCTGCTCGGCGCGGATACGCATTTGCTCGATGAGCCGAGCCCGCACGCGCTCGACAACGTCAACACGCCCGAGGAGTATAGGGGTGTAATGAGTGCGCTGCCGCCCGAGAGCACCTCTGCCCCCAAGCACATCACCGTGCAGTACTACGCGCTGTTGCGCGAGCAGGCCGGGCGGCGCGAGGAGGCGCTGGTGACCCAGGCGCGCACCCCGGCCGAGCTGTATGCGCAGCTCGCGCAGCGCTATCCGTTCTCGCTCGCACCGGAGGCGCTGCGCGTTGCCATCAACGCCGAGTTCAGCGAGTGGACCGCGCCGCTCGCCGACGGCGATGCCGTGGTGTTCATTCCGCCGGTCGCGGGCGGCTGAGGAGCTGCATCGCCATGCCCGGCTTCCAGTTCACCCGGATGCCGATCACACCCGAGCAGCTGCGCGTCCCGCTCGCGGACCCCGCCTGCGGCGGCTACGCCGCATTCGAGGGCTGGGTACGGGACAGCAACGAGGGGCAGCGCGTGCGCGGGCTCGAGTACGAAGCCTTCGAGACGCTCGCGGTCCGCGAGGGCGAGCAGATCATCGTCGAGGCGCTCGAGCGCTTTGGCGTGGCGCACGCGGCGTGCGTGCATCGCATTGGAGCGCTTGCGGTCGGCGAGCTCGCCGTGTGGGTCGGGGTGAGCGCGGCGCACCGCGACGAGGCGTTCCGCGCCTGCCGATACATCATCGACGAGGTGAAACATCGCCTGCCCATCTGGAAGAAGGAGCACTACCTGAATGGTGACTCCGGCTGGGTGAACTGCGAGCGCTGCGCCGCTGCGCCTGCGCACGCAGACGACGCTGCGATCCCCCACCACGTCCACGAGCACGGCTGAACGCGCGCTACCTGTGCAGGGGATGGTTAACCAATCGGTTAACCATTGGCCAAAACACACACGACCAACCCGGCCCCGATGACCCCGCCGGAGCTGTTCAGGGTCGCACCTGCCCTGTGCCACGGACTACGTACTTGTAGCTGGTGAGCTGCTCCACGCCGACCGGTCCGCGCGCGTGGAAACGGTCGGTGGAGATGCCGATCTCGGCGCCCATGCCAAACTCGCCGCCGTCGGCGAACTGCGTCGAGGCATTGTGCAGGACGATCGCGCTGTCGACACGCTGCAGGAAGCGCTCCGCGGCCGCCGGGTTCTCGGTCACGATCGATTCGGTGTGGGCCGAGCCGTAGCGGGCGATGTGCGCGATCGCCCCATCGACGCCATCGACCACGCGCGCGGCGATGATGGCGTCGAGATACTCGGTGTACCAGTCGTCCTCGCTCGCCGGACGCACGCGCGGGTCGACCCGCTGCACGCTCGGATCGCCGCGCACCTCGCAGCCGGCCTCGAGCAGATCGTGAACGACGGCGGCGAGATGCGTCGTCGCGCAACCCTCATCGACGAGCAGTGTCTCGGCAGCCCCGCAGATGCCCGTGCGGCGCATCTTGGCATTGAGCGCGATGGTGCGCGCCATCGCTAAGTCGGCGTCACGGTCGATGTACACGTGGCAGTTACCCTCAAGGTGCCCGATGACCGGCACGCGCGCCTCTTTCTGCACGCGCTCGACGAGGCTGCGGCCACCGCGGGGCACGATGACGTCGAGGTACTCGCTCATGCCGGCGAGCATGTAGCCGACCGCGGCACGATCGCTGGTCGGCACCAGTTGGATGCAAGCCGGCGGCAGTCCGGCGGCGCTGAGACCACTCGCGAGACACTCGTGCAGCGCACGGCTCGAGTGCTCACTGTCGGCGCCGCTGCGGAGGATGCAGGCGTTGCCCGACTTAAGGCACAGCGCACCGGCGTCCGCAGTGACGTTGGGGCGGCTCTCGTAGATGATGCCGATGACTCCGAGCGGTACCGTGACCCGCTGGATGCGCAGACCATTCGGCCGCTGCCATTCGGCCACGACGCGGCCGATCGGATCGGGGAGTGCCTTCACCGCCTCGATGCCCGCGGCGATCGCTTCCGTACGCCGCTCATCGAGCCGCAGCCGCTCGAGCCGCGGGCCACTCACGTGCCGGGTGCGCGCTGCGGTGAGATCGCGCTCGTTGGCGCTGAGGATCGCGCCGGTGCGCGCGCGTACCGCACTCGCCGCTGCGGCGAGCGCGGCGTCCTTCTGCGTGCCCGGAGCGAGCGCGAGCACCTGCGCCGCGGCGACAGCGGACCGGCCGAGTCCCTCCATCAGCTGGCCAATGCCTGCCGCGTCCATCGTCACGGCGCCGGCTGCGACGCGGGCACTACGGCGGCGCCCGCGCCGTGCGGCCGCAGCAATACCAGGTCGTCACGGTGGATCATCTCGTCCCGCCCGCGGAACCCCAGGATCGCGGCGATCTCGGAGGTCTTGCGGCCCATGATGCGCGCGGCATCGCTGTCGGAGTACGCGATGATGCCGCGCGCCACTTCGACCCCATCCGCGGCGAGCACGCTCACCGTGTCGCCGCGGTCGAATCGGCCGCGCGCTCCGGTGACCCCGGCCGGGAGCAGGCTGCGGCCTTCGAGCAGCGCGCGCAGCGCGCCCGCATCGATCGTGATGGCGCCGGCCGGGCGCAGCGTACCGGCGATCCACTGCTTGCGCGCGGCGGCCGGAGTCGCCGTGGGGACGAACCAGGTACACTCCGCGCCCTCCTCGAGGCGGCGCAGCGGGTGGCGGGGTGCGCCCGCCGCGATGCACATGTGGCAGCCGGCGGCGAGCGCGATGCGGGCCGCGGCAATCTTTGCGGCCATGCCACCCGAGCCGAGCGCAGACGCCGTGCGGCCCGCCACGGCTTCGATCTCGGGAGTGATGTGCCGCACCTCCGGGATGAGACGCGCGGTCGGGTCGCGGTTGGGATCGGCGCTGTAGAGGCCGGCAACGTCCGAGAGCAGCACCAGGCAGTCCGCGCCCGTCATCTGCGCGACACGGGCTGCGAGCCGATCGTTGTCGCCGTAGCGGATCTCGGCCGTCGCCACCGTGTCGTTCTCGTTGATGACCGGCAGAGCGCCGAGTTCCAGCAATGACTCGAGCGTGGCCCGCGCGTTGAGATAGCGCCGCCGGCGCTCGCTGTCCTCGAGAGTGAGCAGCACCTGCGCCACGGTCACGTCATTGCTCTCGAGCAGCTCCTTGTAGGCGTGCGCGAGACGAATCTGCCCGACCGCCGCCGCCGCCTGGCTTTCCTCCAGGCGCAGCGTTCCGTGCTTGAGGCCGAGCCGCCGGCGGCCGAGCGCGATCGCCCCGGATGACACCAGGATGACACGCTGCCCGCGCCGGCGCAGGCGCAGCAGGTCCTCGACCAGGGTCTCCAGCCAGGCGCGATTGACGCGGGCGCTCTCGGCGTCCACGAGCAGCGCCGAGCCCACCTTCACGACGATGCGCCGTGCATGCGTGAGGGGAGCTGCTGAAACAGCGAGTCCGTCGGTCATGGAGGAAAACTATACGCATCCGGCCCGCGTTGCCCAACCCGACGTCAGCCCCTACACTTATCGGCGGCGAAAATGAACACAGGGTGGTTTTCGCGGTGAGCAGAGATTACGAGCCGGTGCCCGGCCAGTGGTACGAAAACGTCGAAGAAGAAGAATCCTTCCGCGTCCTGTCGGTGGACGAGGACTCCGAGCGCCTGGAGATCGAATACCTCGACGGCGACATCGAGGAGATGGACCTGGAGGCCTGGCGCGAGATGGACCTCGAGCGGATCGAGGAGCCGGAAGGCTGGTCCGAGTCCGACGACGAAGAAGCCGAGGGCGATGACGACTGGGACGAGGAAGACGAAGAGGACGATGACGACGATGACTGGGACGAGGATGAGGACGACGTCGACGACGAGCGGGATGAATATTGACATCGACCGGCGTCGATAGCTGGTACCACGAAAAAGAGTCCGCCTGGCTGTACCGGCAGGTGGCAGCCGCCGAAGCGGACCCCGCCAAGAGTTCCCTGTTCCTGAAGCTCGCCGCGGCCGCAGAAGAGCAGGCCTCGAAATGGCAGCTCGCGGCGCAGCGCGACGGCGCGAGCGCGACGCGACAGTTCGTGCCGTCGTTGCGTGCGCGCATCGTCGCGCGGCTGCTCGGGCGTTTCGATCCGCGTTCGCTCCGCCCGGTGCTGGCCGCGATGAAGCTGCGCGGCCTGTCGATCTACAGCGCACCGCCGGCGGCCGCGGGACATGCCATGCCGACTTCGCTTGCGCAGGTGGGTGCGCGTCACCGCAGCGCGCTCGGCGGCGGCTTGCGGGCTGCGGTGTTCGGCGTGAACGACGGCCTGATATCCAACGTGAGCCTCGTGCTCGGTGTCGCCGGCTCGGGGGCGGCGAGCGGCTACGTGCTCACGGCAGGGGTCGCCGGACTCCTCGCGGGCGCCCTCTCCATGGCCGCCGGGGAATACGTCTCGGTGCGCTCGCAGCGCGAGATGTACGAGTACCAGATCGCCCTCGAGCGTGAAGAGCTCGCCGAGTACCCCCAGGAAGAAGCGGAGGAGCTGGCCCTCATCTACCAGGCGCGTGGTGTCGCGCTCGAGCAGGCGCGCGAGGTGAGCCGTGCGCTGCTCGCGAATCCGCAGGCGGCGCTCGATGTGTTGGCGCGTGAGGAGCTTGGCCTCAACCCCGACGACCTCGGATCGCCCTGGCAGGCCGCGTCGTCCTCGTTCGTCGCGTTCGCGCTCGGCGCCGCCGTGCCGCTCGTACCGTTCCTCGGCGGCTTCACCGGGACGCATGCGACCGTGACGGCGGTGGCGATCACGCTGGTCTCGCTGTTCGCGGTCGGGCTCGGGCTGTCACTGTTCACCGGTCGCGACGCGGTGCGCAGCGCCCTGCGCATGGTGCTGATCGGCGGCGGCGCCGGCGCCGTGAGCTACCTGGTCGGACACGCCGTCGGGGTGGCGATCGGCTGAGGCGCGATCGACGGTGAGCGCGGCCCTGGACTTGAAAATACCCCCCCTGTCCCCATGCTGGCAGGCATACCGCCGTAACGGTACAGTGCCGCCCGGCGAGTATTCCGCACCCTTTCGTCGGAGCAGGCTTTCCCATGAAACGCATCCTGTTGTTCATAGCCACGAACATCGCCGTGCTGCTGGTGCTGACGATCGTGGCGCGGCTGCTGGGACTCGACACCTGGCTCGCCGTGCACGGCGAGAGCTTCGAGGGACTTCTCGTGTGGGCCGCGCTGTTCGGCTTCGGCGGCGCCTTCATCTCCCTCGCCATGTCGAAGTGGCAGGCCAAGATGTTCATGGGCGTGCAGGTGATCGGCGACTCGCCCGACCCGACGCACCAGTGGCTGGTATCGGTCGTCGAGCGTTACGCACGCAGCCTCGGGCTCGGCATGCCGGAGGTGGGCATATTCGATTCCCCGGCACCGAACGCGTTCGCCACCGGCGCAAGCCGTAACTCGGCGCTGGTCGCGGTGAGCACCGGACTGCTTCAGGGCATGAATCGCCAGGAGATCGAGGCAGTCCTCGGTCACGAGATGACCCACGTCGCGAACGGCGACATGGTGACGCTCACCCTCATCCAGGGGATCGTCAACACCTTCGTGCTGTTCCTCGCGCGGGTCGTCGGCAACATCATCGACCGCGCGGTGTTCCGCTCGGAGGATGGCCGCGGCATCGCCTCGTACCTGACCTTTTACGTTCTGCAGATCGTGTTCGGGCTGCTCGCCACTCCGATCGTCATGTGGTTCTCGCGCCAGCGCGAATTCCGCGCCGATCGCGGCGGGGCGCAGCTCGCCGGCACGGGCAGCATGATCGCCGCGCTCGAGGACCTCAAGCGCGGTCACGAGCCGCTGCCCGCGCAGCAGTTCCAGGCCTTCGGTATCGCCGATGGTGGCGTTCGCGGCGGACTGGCGCGGCTCTTCATGAGCCACCCGCCGCTCGATGAGCGCATCGCGGCACTGCGCACGCTCGGCACACATTGACCTCCGAACCGAGCGTCGTGCCCGAGCGGCTGCGCGCGCTGCTCGGTGAAGATTCCGTCCTGACCGACCCACAGGACTGCGCCCCCTTCCTAGTCGATCACCTCGGGCGCTGCCGGGGGCGCGCGCTCGCGGTGGTGCAGCCGCGCACGGTCGCGGAGGTCGCGCAGCTTCTCACCGTGTGCGAGGCCGAGCGCATCGGCGTCGTACCGCACGGCGGCAACACCAGCTATTGCGGCGGCGCCATTCCGGATGAGTCCGGGAGCGAGCTCGTCCTGTCGCTGCGGCGGCTCAACCGCATCCGCAACGTCGATCCCGACAACTATTCGCTGGTGGCGGAAGCCGGCTGCGTCCTCGCCCAGGTGCAGGCGGCCGCCGACGCGGCGGAGCGCTTCTTCCCGCTCAGCATCGGCTCGCAGGGCAGCTGCCAGATCGGCGGTAATCTTTCCACCAACGCCGGCGGCGTCAACGTGCTGCGCTATGGCATGACGCGCGACCTGGTGCTCGGCCTCGAAGTCGTGCTACCCGGCGGGCGCGTGCTCGAGGGACTCAGCACGCTGCGCAAGGACAACACCGGCTACGACATCAAGTCGCTCTTCCTCGGCGCCGAGGGCACCCTCGGAGTCATCACCGCAGCGAGCTTCAGGCTCTTCCCGCAGATTCGCGCGCGCGCCACCGCGCTCGCGGCCGTCCCCGACGTGCGCGCCGCGGTGACGCTGCTCGGCGAGCTGCGCGCGGCGAGCGGCGAGCGGGTGAGCTCCTTCGAGCTGATTCCGCGCGCCGGCATCGAGCTCACCACCCGTCACGTCCCCGGGGTGAGCGATCCGCTCGCCACGGCCTACGAGTGGTACGTGCTGTGCGAGCTGTCGTCCTCGCGCGCCGCCGAGCCGCTCGATGCGGTGCTCGAGGAGGCGCTGGCAGCGGCCCTCGCCCGCGCAACCGTGCTCGATGCGGCGCTGGTGCGCAGCGAGCGCGAGCGCAGCGCGCTGTGGAAGCTGCGCGAGACCATCCCCGAGGCCCAGCGCCACGAAGGTGCGAGCCTCAAGCACGACATCTCGTTGCCAGTGGCGGCACTGCCGGAGTTCGTGGCGCGCGCGGCATCGTGGGTCGGCGAGCACGTGCCCGAGGGACGCCTGGTCGCCTACGGACATGTCGGCGATGGCAACCTCCACTTCAACATCAGCCAGCTTCCCACGGCCGACCGCGAGCGATTCCTCGCGCGCGCCGAGGAGATTCGGCGTGCGATCCACGACATGGTGCGCGAGTTTGGCGGCAGCTTCAGCGCCGAGCACGGTATCGGCCGGCTCAAGGTCGCGGAGCTCGAGCGCTATGGCTCGCCGGTGGAGCTCGAGCTGATGCGGTCCGTGAAACGCGCGTTCGATCCTCAGGGCATCATGAATCCGGGCAAGGTGCTGCGCGAGCCATGAGAGACCCCACGAGGCGCTGCCGGGCGCTCGCGCTCGGCCTGCTGCTGGTCGCGGCAGGCTGTGGCCGTCACGACGCAGGCAAGGGCCCAGCCGCGGGCGCCACGCCGCCGGCGAGTGGTGCGGCGAGCGCGGTCGCCGCGTCCGAGGCAAGCCCCGGCGAAGGTCCGCGCATCACGCTCTCTCCGGACAACGTGCACATCGAGTACCACGTCTACGGGCACGGCGACCCCGCGGTGCTGCTGGTGCATGGCTGGGCGTGCGATGAGAACTACTGGCACGCACAGCTCGATGCCCTCGAGGCGCGCTACACCGTCGTGACGCTGAATCTCGCCGGGCACGGCGCGTCCGGCGCCAACCGCGCCGACTGGTCGATCGCCAACTACGCGCAGGATGTCGCGGCGGTGGCCCGCCAGCTCCCCAATCCGCAGCTAGTGCTCGTCGGGCACTCGATGGGTGCGGCGGTGACGCTCGCGGCGACCCCGCTCATCGGTGAGCGGGTGATCGGCGTGGTAGCCGTCGAGGCATTGCGCTCGGTGGGCGAGCCGCCGCTCACGTCACGGGAGATCGAGCGGCGCGTGGCGCCTTTCGATGCCGACTTCGTCGGCGCGACGCGCAATCTCGTGAGCTCCTCGCTCTTCGAGCGGGGCGCCGACGCGGCGCTGGTGCAGAAAGTGGCCTACAACATGTCGCTGCGGCCGCCGGCGGTTGCGGTTCCGAGTCTCCGCTCGCTCCTCTCGATGGATCTCGCGGGCCTGCTGCCGGCCATACACGTGCCGGTGTACGGCATCAATTCGGACCTCCTGCCCACCGATGCCGCGCGCATCCGCCACTCCTTGCCGGATTTCCACCTCGACGTGCTCGATCACACCGGCCACTTCCTGATGCTGGAAGATCCGCCGCGTTTCAATGCGCTGCTGCTGCAGGACCTCACGGCCATCACGCAGCGCGCCGCTCACTGAGCGAGCTCGTCGGAATCGGGTGCCATCGAGCCGCAGCGCACCTCGAGCCAGTCGAGCCCGAGTGTGATCTGCTGCGCGTCCATCTGCGCCCAGGCGGTCGCGAGCGGACTCACCGCCCCCTGCTCCTGCAGCGAGAGCAGCAGCGCATCACGATCGACGGCGAAGGGCCAGTCGTGACCGTGCAGCGTGAGCTCGAATGAGCGGCCATCGGGCGTCGAGAAGCGCCCGTGACCACCCGCCTCGTACAGATCGAGTGTCACGAGCGGCCGCAGGTCGTGGGGCTTGCCGCTCGCCGACCAGGCGATGCGGCAGGTATACAGCCGCGCCTCGTTGGGCTCGAAGCGGTTGAACCCGATCACCTCCTGCTGCAACTCGCCATCGCTCTGCCGCAGCAGCCGGCGGCGATACCAGTACAGGTCCTCGCTGATCACCAGCTGGTAGTCGAGGTAGCGGGAGCTGCCGGAGCCGAAGTCGAGGCAGCGCCTGCCGACCGTGCCGCCGCGGAACTGATCGCCGGCACGCGTCAGCACCAGCTCGCAGCCGGCGGACGCATGCACATCCTCGCGGCGGAGCGCGGCCACGAGCGGCGGCCGGTGGTTGAGATGGGTCCAGCGCTCGGGGTCGGTGAAGGTGTACAGGTGCACCCGGACGGCGTGCGGCGGGTCGGCGGCCGGCTCGAGCTGCAGCAGCAGCTGCCGGCGCGGTTGCTGCGGGGCGTCCTCGATGAACTCCTCGAGGTAGAGCACGTGCGCGCCGAGCCAGGCGACGCCGACCGGTGCCACGATGGTGCGGACGCGACGCTCACTCGCTTGCGGCCAAACCGCTGCGCCGCGATCGAGGCTCATCACCACCTGCTCGCTCGAATCGCGCACTCCGGACCACAGGCGCTCGAGCGCTGCCGTCTCGCCGGCGTCCGCAGCGCCCCCGGCCGCGAACATCAATGCTGCAGGAAGCGCAAGCATGTGCCGTCAGCCCCCCGCGCACGTCTCCTTCAGGAATGGTCCTTGCTGCGTACCAGGCCTTCCTGGGCGGCGCTCGCCACCAGGCGCCCATCGCGCGCGAACACACTGGCACGGGCGAAGCCGCGCGCGCCCGACGCGCTCGGGCTGTCGATCGCGTACAGCAGCCAGTCATCCACGCGCAGCGTGCGGTGGAACCACATCGCATGGTCGATGCTCGCCATCACGAGCGTCGGCCGCAGGAGCGAAGAGCCGTGCGGGAGCGTCGCGGTATCCAGCAGGAAGAAATCCGACACGTACGCGAGCAGCCGCCGGTGCAGCATCTCGTCGTCGGGGAGCGGCGCGACCGCACGGAACCAGATCTCGCGCGCCGGCGCCTCACGTCGCGGCTGCAGGTACTCCATCGGCCGCACCATGCGGAATTCGAACGGGCGGGGTTGCTGGAAGAAGCGCCGCACCCGCTCGGGCAGCTGCGCGAGCACCTGCGGTGGCGGACTGTCGATAGCCGGCACACTCTCCGGCGGCGGCACCTTGGGGCTGGGGATCTGGTGGTCGAAGCCGCTCTCGGGCGTCTGGAAGGAAGCGGCCATGGTGAAGATCTGCTGGCCGTGCTGGATGGCCACCACGCGCCGGTTGGAGAAGCTGTGGCCGTCGAGGCTGCGGTCGACCTCGTAGACGATCGGCGCGTTGAAATCGCCGCGCCGCAGGAAATAGGCGTGCAGCGAGTGCACCACACGCCCCTCGACCGTCGCGGCCGCCGCCGACAGCGCCTGGCCTAGCACCTGACCGCCGAACACCTGCGGGCTGCCGATGTCGCGGCTCTCGCCTCGGAACAAGTTGAGCTCGAGCCGCTCGAGCTCGAGCAGCTGCAGCAGGTCCTTGAGGCGCTGATCCATCGGCGTTGCCGGTCAGCCGAACTTGAACGTGCCGCGCATCAGTGCGTTGTGTCCCGGAAAGGTGCACAGGTAGCGGTAGTCGCCGCCCGCCTTGAGCGCGGAGGTCGGGAAGGTGACGCTCGTCGTCTGCCCACCGCCGATGGTCTTGGTGTGCGCCAGCACCCGCTTGTCGCCCGGCTGGACGTAGTCGTTGGCGAGGCCGGCGCTCGTGCCGAAGTTCGCCACGGCGTTGAATTCGGCTGCGGTCACCAGCACCCAGTTGTGTCCCATCGCTTCACGCGGGAGCTTGCCGGTGTGGTGCAGCGTCAGGGTGACCTGCGTGCAGCTCGCGGGAACGGTAAGCGTCTGCGTGTCGTATTGCATCTGATCGTTGCCGCTGATCTCGAGCTGACACGGGTCCACGGCGTGCGCGAAACATGGCACAGCGAGCGCGGCGAGGAGCGCTACGGCAGCGGCAGCAGGACGCATGAGGATCATGGTGGCCTTCCTCCGGTGTTGGCCGATCAATCCGGCACCCCGAGACGCTGATGCATCACCGGGCTCGTGGTGGTGTATTGCAGGAACTGCTTCTTCTGCGGATACAAGTGGTGCTGGATGGCGAATGCCGCCAGCGCCGCCTCGTGGAACCCCGAGAGGATGAGCTTCTTCTTGCCCGGGTAGGTATTGATGTCGCCGACGGCGAACACACCCGGAATGCTGGTCTGGAACTTCTCGGCATCGACCTTGAGCGCCTTCTTCTCCAGCGCGACTCCCCATTCGGCAATCGGTCCAAGCTTCGGGTGCAGGCCGAAGAACACCAGCAGTTGCTCGGCGGCGAGCGGGGTGATCGCCCCGTCAGGGCCGCGGATGTTGACGCCGCGCAGCGCGCCCTCGGAGACGATCAGCGAGTGCGGCAGCGCCTCGAAACAGCGCATCCTGCCGGCGGCCACCATCTCGCGCATGCGCGCGACGGAAGCCGGGGCGGCGCGAAACTCGGCACGGCGGTGCACGAGCGTCAGGCTCGCGGACCTCGGCAGCAGCTCGAGCGTCCAGTCGAGCGCCGAGTCGCCGCCGCCAAATATCACCAGATGCTGGCCGGCGAGCTCGGCGGCGTTGCGTACCCGGTACTGGATGGCGCCGCCCTCGAAGGCCTCCGCGCCCTCGATGCCGATGCGCCGCGGTTGAAACGAGCCGAGGCCCGCAGCGATCACCACCGCGCCCGCATCGAACCTGACACCGCCCGCGGTCGCCAGGTGAAACCGCCCGTCCTCGCGCCGCGCGAACTCGACGACCTCGTGACCGAGATGCAGCGGCGCCTTGAAGGGCTTGATCTGCTGCAGCAGGCGGTCGACCAGTTCCTGCGCCCCGCATACCGGCAGCGCCGGGATGTCGTAGATCGGCTTGTCCGGGTAGAGCTCGGCGCACTGACCGCCGGGGTGCTGGAGCGAATCGACCACGTGGGCGCTGATGCCGAGCAGACCCAGCTCGAACACCTGGAAGAGCCCGCACGGGCCGGCGCCGATGATGACGGCTTCGGTGGTGATCGGCGCAGCAGCGGCGGGAGCGTCGGCAGTGTGGCTCAAGGGACGACTTTCGCGAAGGTTCTGGATGCGACGCCGCATTGTAGAGGCTCCGCAGCGCCGCTGCTCGCACCGCCGCGCCAGGCGCGCAGATGCACGGGGTGCTGGCGCAGCCGTATAGTACGCATGCGCCGCGCAGCGTCCACCAGGGAAGCGATGATCACCCTCGATCTCAACGGCAGGAACACCACGCTCGATGTCGATGAGGACATGCCGCTGCTGTGGGTGCTGCGCGACATCCTCGGGCTCACCGGCACCAAGTACGGCTGCGGCATGGCACTTTGCGGTGCCTGCACCGTGCACCTCGAGGGCGCGCCGGTGCGCTCCTGCGTGACGCCCGTGAGCGCCGCCGGCGGCAAGCGCGTCACCACCATCGAGGGTCTCTCGAGCGACAACAGCCACCCGCTGCAGCGGGCATGGATCGAGCTCGACGTTCCGCAGTGCGGTTACTGCCAGTCGGGACAGATCATGTCGGCGGCCGCACTGCTCGCACAGAACCCGCAGCCGACCGATGCCGACATCGACGCCGCGATGGCCGGCAACATCTGCCGCTGCGGCACGTATCAGCGCATTCGCGCCGCCATCTACCGCGCCGCCAGCCTCAAGGGCGGCGGCTGACGCGCCGCGCGCGCCATCACCCGGAGGACGCCCACTTGACATCCAACACCGAACTGCACGCCCGTCGCCAGCAAGCCGTGCCACGTGGCGTCACCAACTCGCTCGCCGTGTACGCCGAGCGTGCCGTCAACGCCGAGCTGTGGGATGTCGAGGGCCGCCGCTACATCGACTTCGCGAGCGGCATCTCGGTGCTCAACACCGGCCACGTGCACCCGAAGGTGCGGGCGGCGATAGCGCAGCAGCTCGAGAAGCTCACCCACACCTGCTTCCAGGTGACACCGTACGAGAGTTATATCGCACTCGCCGAGGCGCTCAATGCCCTCGCGCCGGGCAGCGGCCCCAAAAAGACCATCTTCCTCACTACCGGTGCGGAGGCTGTCGAGAACGCACTCAAGATCGCGCGCTTCCACACGCGCCGTTCCGCCGTCATCGCCTTCAGCGGCGGCTTCCACGGCCGCACGCTCGCCTGCATCAGCCTCACCGGCAAGGTGCAACCGTACAAGGCGGGCTTCGGTCCGATGCTCCCGGAGATCTACCACCTGCCCTTCCCCATGCCCTATCACGGCGTAACGGTGGAGCACTCGCTCGAAGCGCTCGAGCAGCTGTTCAAGGCGGACGTGGATCCCGCGCGCGTGGCGGCCATCATCATCGAGCCGGTGCTCGGCGAAGGAGGCTTCTACGCGGCGCCGCCGGAGCTGCTGCGCAGGCTCCGCAGCGTCTGTGACGCTCACGGCATCGTGCTGATTGCCGATGAGATCCAGTCGGGATTCGGACGCACGGGGCGCATGTTTGCCATCGAGCACAGCGGCGTCGAGCCCGATCTCATCACCATCGCCAAGAGCGTGGCGGGCGGGGTGCCGCTGTCGGCGGTCATCGGCAGAGCCGACATCATGGATGCGCCGGGGCCGGGCGGGCTCGGCGGCACCTTTGCCGGCTCGCCGCTCGCCTGCGCGGCGGGACTCGCGGTGCTCGAAGTGATGCGCGAGGAGCAGCTGCTCGCGCGGGCGCAGGAAATCGGCCGTTTCATGAGCTCACGCCTCAAGGGACTCGCCGTGAGCTTCCCCTGCATCGGCGAGGTGCGCGCGCTCGGAGCCATGGTGGCGCTCGAGCTCGTCAAGAACGGACGTGCGGACGCACCGGATGCGGAACTGACGCGCGCACTGGTGCAGGCGGCGGGACGCCACGGGCTCATCATCCTCTCCTGCGGGGTGTATGCGAACGTCATCCGCTTCCTCGCACCGCTGACGATTCCGGATGCGCTGTTGAAGGAAGGCTTTCGCCTGTTCGAGCTCGCGCTCGGCGAAGTCGCGGGAAGCGGCCTCAGGGTGAAGGCCGCCGGCTGACAGCGGCGGCGCCTCTTGCGGGACGGCTTCAGGCTCTACCGGCGTTGGCGTCGGTCGGTGTATGAAAGTACTCGCTCTCGGAGGCGAGTTGCCCGATCAGACGGTTGAGCTCGGCCATGCGACCCTGCGCGGTGCTGATCGGCATGCAGTCCTGACAACGCGGATCCCCGCACGGCTGGCGTGAGTACAGCCAGTACTGGATCGCGCCGGCGAGCAGTCCATCGGCGATGTCCCAGAGATCCGCGTCCTTGTCCTTGTCCGCGATCCGGTTCCCCAGGTCCACGGCCTTGGAAAATGCCGCGTCAAACGTATCCGCGAGCTCGCTCATGCCTTCGACCGCCCCTCATCGTTGAACGGTAGTATAGGCCAAAGCGACCGCGGTCTTACCTACCCCGCTTCCGGCCCCCGCAGCAGCCGCTGCCGGGCCCGGCGCCCGTTTCCGGCGCATCGCGCGACGCCTTCCCCAAAGTAAGGCGGCCGATATGCGATGCCCGCCTCGGAAGGGCGACATCCGACGAGTGATGATTTCACGACGACCCGTGCCGGCCGCCCGAATGGGCTTATGTCGCATGCCCGATGCCATGGCTGAAAACGACCGCCCGCCCCCCGCTGCCGCCGCGCCGGCGCGGCAGCGTGTTTGGCCCTGGGGAGGCCGGCCCCGCTTAGGCATCGGCTGGCGATTGGTCCTCGGTCTCACAGCCGTCGCCGCCGTGCTCATCGCCGGGGAGGTGCTCGCCACGCGCACCACGCGTGAGGCGCTCGCTGCCGTCCGCAGCATGCAGAACGAGCACGAACCGCTCGCGAGCGCAGCCAACCTCGTGCTCGAGAAGCTCGTCGCGTACGACCGCGCGGTGGGCGAGCACGTGCAGGCGCACAGTGCCGCGGATTTCAGCGCGATCAATGCAGCGGGCGCCGCGCTGGAAAGCGCAGTCGCAGCCTACTTCCGTAACGCGCCGCCCGCCTCGGTGCCGCAGGCCGCCGCGGGCCTGCGCGCGCAGTTGACCCGCCACATCGCGGTGGCGCGTCAGCTCGCGAGCCGCGCCGCGCAGCGCCTGCAATGGGTCGATGAGCGGCAGGCGGCCCTCACCCGCGTGTACGAGCGCATCGCCTCTGCCGGCGGCTCGGGCCTCGCCATCAACGGCACGCAGGTCGTGGCACGCCGCTCGCTTTCGGAGCTCGAGTCCGCGATCAACTCGGTGCGAGGAAATTTCGATACCTCTGCCGTCATCACGCGGCGCGAACGGGATTTCATGGCGATGCTGGATATGCACGCCGCCGAGTTCGAGAACTCGCCGGGACGCGCGTGGCTCAGCCTCGTGCGGCGCGACTTCCAGGCGGCCGCCCGGCTGCGGTTGCAAATCCAGCGCTACGACGAGCAAAGCGGCGCGGAATGGCACAGCCTGCTCGAGGACAGCGCGGCCCTCACCGAGGGCGTGCAGGAACAGCTGCAGCGGCCGGCCCGTGCCGGGCTGCTGCAGGCGGCGCAGCACGCGGCGACGGCTGCAGAAGTGGCCGAGCACACGCTGCGCGACACGGGGGCGGCGGTGCTGGCGCTGCTGGCGGTCGTGTCCGTGCTGCTCGTCGGCAGCATCAGCCTGCCGGTGCGCCGCCTCACCGCGGCGACGCGCCAGTTTGCCGGCGGCGATCGTGCGACGCGTGCGCGCCGCGGAGGCTCGGCCGAGATCGATGAGCTCGCCGAATCGTTCAACACCATGGCGGACCGCATCGCCTCGGCCGAGGCGGAGCTGCGCGCGCACCAGGCGGAGCTCGAGCGTCACGTGGCCGAGCGCACGCGCCAGCTCCATCACCTCGCGCATCACGATCCGCTGACGCAACTCCCCAACCGGCGCAAGCTCTCCGCGCACTTGGAAGGTGCACTGACGCGCGCCGGCAGCCGCCGGCGGCTCGCGCTGCTGTTCGTCGATGTGGACAATTTCAAGTCGATCAACGACACCCTCGGGCACAGCTTCGGTGACCGCGTGCTGCAGCACATTGCGCAGCGCCTGCACGCCGCGAGCCGCACCACGGGGCTCCTGGCTCGGCTTGGCGGCGATGAGTTCACGGTGCTGCTCGAGAACGTCAAATCCCCCGAGCAGGTGGCGAACCACGCCGCACAGCTGGTCGCCACCTTGCAACAGCCGCTGGTGGTCGATGGGCGCGTGCTCACCACCAGTGCCAGCGTGGGCGCCAGCCTCTACCCCGATCACGCCACCGACGCCGAAGGGCTGCTGCGCGCCGCGGACGTGGCGTTGTTTCGCGCCAAGGAGCTCGGCCGCAACCGCTACGCGCTCTACAGCCCGGCGTTGTACGACGCGGCCGCGCAGCGCTTCCGGCTCGAGCAGTCGCTGCGCCGCGCCGTCGAGGGTGGGGAGCTGCTGCTGATGTACCAGCCGCAGGTGTCCCTCACCTCGTTCGAGTCGACGGAAGTCGAGGCGCTGCTGCGCTGGCGGCGTCCCGACGGGCGCATCGCCAACGCGCAGGAATTCATCCACGTCGCCGAGAAGACCGGCCTCATCCACGATCTCACCGACTGGATACTGCACAACGCCGCCGCGGCCGCTGCCGCCTGGCGTGCGCAGGGCTGGCAGCGGGCGTGCGTCGCCATCAACGTGTCCGCGCCGCAGTTCTTCGAGCGCGATTTCGTCGAGCACGTCGGCCGCACGCTGGAAATGACCGGGCTGCCCGCGAGCGCCCTCGAGCTGGAGATCACCGAGACGGTGTTCCAGACCGGCCCGACGACCATCGAGTCGCTGCGCAGTCTGCGCGCACTCGGCGTCGCCATCGCACTCGATGATTTCGGCATCGGCTATTCCTCGCTCACCTCGCTCGAGCAGCTGCCGATCACCCGTGTGAAGCTCGATCGCCTGCTGATTGCCGGCGTCGACACCAACGCACGCTCGGGTGCCATCGTGCGCTCCATCGTCGCCCTGTGCCACGGACTGGGACTGCAGGTCGTGGCCGAAGGCGTCGAGCGCGCCGCGCAGCTGGAATTTCTCTCCCACTGCGGCCCGATCGGCGTGCAGGGCTTCCTGCTCGCGCATCCGGTGGAGGCGGCCGCCACGTTGCGCGAGGCGCAGGCCGCCGGTACACGGGCCAAGCTCGCTCTCGATTCGGCACTGCAGCAGGGCCGCCGCGAAGGCGCGGATCCGCTCGTCTACCTCGGCAGCTCGGGCCGGCGCCGCGTCACCTGACGGAACACCCCGCACAATTCCGCTCACCACACCAGCTGCAGCTTCCCGGCTCGGCAAGTTGTCCCACGAAACTTCCGCTTGCCGCAAGCGGATGGCTTTCATCTATCATCGAGACGCGAAGTTTCGCCGGGAACCCCGCGGGGACACACGGTGCTGTTGACGGAGCAGGACATCTATCATTTTCGCGAGGGCACTCATTTCCGGGTGTATGAGAAGCTTGGTGCCCACCCGGACCCAACTCGCGGGACACGCTTTGCAGTCTGGGCGCCGAACGCGAGCGCCGTGTCCGTCATCGGCGATTTCAATCACTGGCGGCGCGGCCACACCCGCCTGAGCTCCCGCACCGATTCCTCCGGGATCTGGGAGGGCGTGGTGGAGGGCGTTGGCCCGGGTACGCTCTACAAGTACCACGTCGTCTCGCGGCACGGCGGGCACGCCGTCGACAAGAGCGATCCGTACGCCTTCCGCACCGAGCTGCCGCCGCGCACCGCGTCCGTGGTGTGGGATCTCGCCTACGAGTGGCACGATGCGCAATGGATGCAGCGCCGGGGCGCGGTCAACGCGCTCGGCAGCCCCTGGTCGATCTACGAGCTGCATCTCGGCTCCTGGCGGCGCGTCCCGGAGGAGGGCGACCGCTTTCTCAGCTACCGCGAGCTCGCCCACGCCATCGCCGACTACGTGATCGACCTCGGCTTCACGCACGTCGAGCTGCTGCCGGTGATGGAGCATCCCTTCTACGGCTCGTGGGGATACCAGGTCACGGGTTATTTCGCCCCTACGGCTCGCTATGGCACTCCGCAGGAGTTCATGTACCTCATCGATTACCTGCACCAGCGCGGGCTCGGGGTAATCCTCGACTGGGTGCCTTCGCACTTTCCTGCGGACGAGCATGGACTCGCGCACTTCGATGGCACGCACCTGTACGAGCACGCCGATCCGCGCCAGGGATTTCACCCCGAGTGGAACAGCTCGATCTTCAACTACGGGCGCGCCGAAGTGCGCAATTTCCTCGGCAGCAGCGCGCTTTTCTGGCTCGAGCAGTATCACATCGACGCGCTGCGCGTCGATGCGGTGGCCTCGATGCTCTATCTCGACTACGGCCGCCGTGCCGGCGAGTGGATCCCGAACCGCTTCGGCGGACACGAGAACCTCGAAGCCGTGGAGTTCCTCAAGCAACTGAACCTCGCCGCCTATCGCGATCATCCCGACACCCAGACGATGGCCGAGGAATCGACCGCCTGGCCGATGGTGTCGCGTCCCACTTACCTCGGAGGCCTCGGCTTCGGTCTCAAGTGGAACCTCGGCTGGATGCACGACACGCTCAAGTACCTGCAGCAGGACCCGGTGCACCGCAAGTATCACCACAGCCGGCTCACCTTCAGCATCTGGTACGCCTTCAGTGAGAATTTCGTGCTGCCGCTCTCGCACGATGAAGTGGTGCACGGCAAGGGGTCGCTGATCGGGCGGATGCCGGGGGACGAATGGCAACAGTTCGCGGGGCTGCGGCTGCTGTACGGCTACATGTGGACGCATCCCGGCAAGAAGCTGCTGTTCATGGGAGGGGAGTTCGCGCAGCGCCGCGAGTGGCACCACGATGAGAGTCTCGAGTGGCACGTGCTGCAGCACCCCCTCCACGAAGGCGTGCAGCACTGGGTGCGGGATTTGAACCGTCTCTACCGGCGCGTTCCGGCGCTGCACGAGCTCGACTTCAGTGAGGAGGGCTTCGCCTGGGTCGATTGCGCCGATGCCGGCATCAGCGCGATCTCCTACCTGCGCATGGGCGCGAGCGGTCCGCCGGTGCTGGTAGCGTGCAACTTCACGCCGGTGCCGCGCGCGGACTACCGCCTCGGCGTGCCCGCCGCCGGCCATTGGCGGGAGTGCCTCAACAGTGATGCCACCGACTACGGCGGCAGCGGCCAGGGAAACCTCGGCGGCGTCCCGGCCGAGGACATCGCCGCACACGGGCATGCGCACTCGCTGCGCGTGCGGCTGCCGCCCCTGGCGGTGGTCGTGCTGATGCCGGAGTAGCCGGACCGCTCCATGGGTGCACGCGCTAAGGAGGGAGGGGGCCGTGATCCCCTGTGGTTCAAGGACGCGGTCATCTACGAGGTGCACGTGCGCGCATTCTTCGACGCCAACGACGACGGCGTCGGGGATTTCGCCGGACTCACGCGCAAGCTCGAGTACATCCAGGACCTCGGCGTCAACACCATCTGGTTGCTGCCGTTCTACCCCTCGCCCGGCCGTGACGACGGCTACGACATCGCCGACTATCACAACATCCATCCGGCCTTCGGCACGCGCGCGCAGTTCCGGGCGTTCGTCCGTG
>Ga0307471_100000419_pt1 | contig 21728 bp, 24 predicted proteins | sample atmos_gasesAM3C__2_FD_204566 | JGI IMG/M metagenome (GOLD analysis project Ga0307471, IMG submission 204566) | Hardwood forest soil microbial communities from Morgan-Monroe State Forest, Indiana, United States - atmos_gasesAM3C_515 | ecosystem: Environmental > Terrestrial > Soil > Temperate...
AACTAATTGTCAAGTGATATTTCGGAGAGAAAAGCCTACCACGGAGGAGGACACAGAGGGCGCGGAGGACGCTGAGAGTAAAGATAACGCTGACGCTCTGAGAAGACGGAGGAGCGCTTCGCGCGCTTTTGGGGTGAAAATACGTGCGTTGACGGTGGTGCGCGGGGACCCGTATAATAGTGGTTTGTCTAGAGCTTCTGGAGGAGAGATGTACGCCGTCATACAGACCGGGGGAAAGCAATATCGTGTCGCACCCGGCGACACCATCCGCATCGAGCGGGTCAAGGGCGATGTGGGCGAGCAGGTGAAGTTTGGGACCGTGCTGGCCGTGCATACCGATGACAAGAAGGTGCTGGCCGGTACGGACGCGTCGAAGGCCACCGTCACGGGCAAGATCGTGGAACAGGGTCGTGCGAAGAAGCTCACCGTGCTGAAGTTCAAGAAGACCAACCAGTACAAGATTCAACGGGGCCACCGGCAGAATTACACGGCCGTCGAGGTCGGCGAGATCAAGCTCTAAGAGCCCGGTCTAAGAACCGGCCACTACAGAACGAAGGGAATTGAGTCATGGCACATAAGAAGGGTGGCGGCTCGTCAACAAACGGGCGCGATTCACACGGCCAGAGGTTAGGCGTAAAGCGGTTCGGCGGGCAGTTGGTGAATGCCGGAACGATCCTGGTGCGGCAGCGCGGCACGAAGCACCAGCCCGGTGAAAACGTGGCGAAGGGCAAGGACGACACGCTGTTCGCGCTGGTGACCGGCTTCGTGAAGTTTGAGGACAAGGGCAACCGCGGGCGCTTTATCAGCGTGACGCCGGCGGAAGCTGCCAAGGCCGCGAACTAAGCCGGCCAGGCAGGCTTCGAAGCAGCTTGCAATGCAAAGGGCGGAGAGATTCCGCCCTTTTTCCTTTCCGCCTATGTACAAGCGAATTCCTCTCCTTTTCCTGGCTGGTGCACTTGTTGCCGGGGCTTTAGCGTCTCGTGCGCAAACGACGCCCCAGGCCGGGCAAGAGTCAGAACCCGATTCCTTCGTGTATGAGCAGGTGGGCGGGAAGGACCTGAAGCTGTACGTATTCGAGCCCGCGAAAAGCGAGTATCGAAAGCCACGCGGCGCTATCCTGTTATTTCACGGCGGGGGATGGAGTGCAGGCACGGCGGAGTGGACATACGGACTGGCGCGCTACTTTGCCTCGCTGGGAATGGTGGGAATTTCCGTGGAATATCGCTTGTCGGACGGAAAGCAGGTAACGCCGTTCGACGCGGTGGAAGATGGCAAGGCCGCGGTACGCTGGGTGCGAGGGCATGCGGCGGTGTTGAATGTCGACCCAAAAAAGATTGCAGCCTACGGAGAATCCGCCGGGGGGCTGATTGCGGAAGCCACGGCGACGACGAGCGAGAGCCCGTCGAAGGAAGAACTGAATGGGGTTCCGAACGCGTTGGTGTTGTTTTCGCCGGCGTTGAACATCGAGCAGAACGAGAGGTTCAAGAAGCTGGCGGGCACGAGCCGGGATGTGGGAAGTATTGCGCCGATGCAACACGTCCGGAAAGGGATGCCGCCGACAATCATTCTAACGGGCGAGCTCGACAAGTTGATCCCGGCAGCAGCGCTGGCCGAATTTTGCGACAAGATGAGGCAGAATCGCAATCGCTGCGAACTGCAGATTTACCCTGGCGCAGGACACATGTTGGATACACCGGGTGACCAGGGTGAAGACAAGGGTGGACCTTCCAAAACGAAGTACGATGCGTTTTTGAAGCTGGACCAGTTTCTGTTGTCACTGGGAATTTTACCGCTAGAAAAGCCGAAGAATTAGGGCGGCATGCCGCTGCAGTTGGATGCGGAGCACGAATGGCTGACAGGACCGAGCGATAGGCCGGGTTTGAGAAAGCAGGGACGGAAGCGTGTTTGTCGACGAAGCAAAGATTGCGGTGAAGGCCGGGGACGGCGGGAACGGCTGCATTGCGTTTCGCAGGGAGAAGTATGTGCCAAGGGGCGGCCCTTCGGGCGGAGACGGCGGCCGCGGCGGAAGCGTGTATCTCGAAGCGAATATAAACGACAATACGCTGCTGCGTTACCGCTACAACCGCGAATTCAAGGCCGATCGCGGGCGGCATGGAGAAGGCTCGAATTGCACCGGCGTCTCGGGCGACGACATGATCCTTAAGGTGCCTGTGGGAACGCTGGTGTACGACGAAACGAGTGAAGAACTTCTGGCAGATTTGAAAAAGCCGGGGCAAAAGGTTCTGGTGGCCCAGGGCGGCCGTGGCGGGCGGGGAAATCAACATTTTGCGAAGCCGTGGCACCAGGCGCCGCGGGAGCGGGAGGAAGGCGAGGCAGGGGAGGAGCGGCGACTGCGGCTGGAATTGAAACTGCTCGCGGATGTGGGGCTCGTGGGATTTCCGAACGCGGGCAAATCCACGCTGATTTCGGTGATCAGCGCGGCGCGGCCGAAGATTGCGAATTATCCATTTACAACGCTGGAGCCGAATCTGGGCGTGGTGAATGCAGATGGGGGAACCGGCGGCCATGGAACGGAACTCGGGCGCACGTTTGTGGTGGCGGATTTGCCGGGATTGATCGAGGGCGCAAGTGAAGGCGCCGGACTCGGGATACGGTTTCTGCGGCACGTGGAGCGGACACGGTTGCTGGCGCATTTGATTGACACGGGCGATACGGCAGAAATGGAGCCGGTGAAGGCGTTTGAGATTATTGAGGGGGAGTTGGCAGCGTTCAGCGAGGATTTAGTGGCCAAGCCAACGATCGTGGTGGCGACGAAGCTGGACGCGACGACAGATCGCACGAAGCTCGAGGAGCTGAAGATATTTTGCGGAGAGAAGGGCCTGGAATTTCATGCGATTTCGGCCGCCAGCGGTGAGGGCGTGAAGGATCTGGTGCGGTCCATGGCGGACGCGCTGGAGCGCATTCCGAAACGAGAATTGGTTGAAGATGACGCGAGTGAAGCGGGTGTCGAGTATATCGATGTGAAAGGCCACGAAGACCCTGACGAGCCGGAACCCGGCGATGAGGGCCAGCCGGTCTCAAAGATTTCGTGAGAGAATTGGATCAGGCGATTATTTGGGAGGCCGATTGACGACGGCGCAAGCGCACCGCACTGCTGCGAAACATCATCCTCGACGCATTGCTCTATTCGGCGGCTCTTTCGACCCCATTCATGCCGGGCACGTGGCCGTGGCGCGGGCCGCGGACCGGCGATTCAATTTTGACGAGATGCATTTTATTCCTGCAAGCCGGCCGCCGCACAAACTGAAACAGCACCTGGCTCCGTTTCCTCACCGGTTTGCGATGGTAGCGCTGGCCTGCGCGGAGCATCCGCATTTTGTGCCCTCGCTTGCGGAAGCCGGGGAGGATTTCAGCGGAACGCAGCTGCATTATTCGGTGGATACGGTGCGCTACTTCCGGCACGTCTACAACGGCGCGGGAGACAGAATCTTTTTTGTCATCGGGGCCGACGCCTTTCTCGATATTCCGATGTGGAAGGAATACGAGACTCTTTTGGGGGTGTGCGATTTTGTGATTGCGAACCGGCCGGGAATCCGGCTGGAGGCTTTGCGGCTGGTGATCCCGCCGGATTTGCACGCGCGCTCGGGCGCAAAGCGGGAAAAGGAAGAAGATGCCACCGCGCCGAATTCGCCGGTCGTGGCGCATCTGCACCGAACCACGGTCTATCTGCTGGAGAACGTAGCCAGCGAAGTAAGCGCCACGGACATCCGGCGGAGGGCGAGCCGGGGCCAATCCATCCATGGGCTTGTATCTGCGCGCGTGGAGGAATACATTCTAAAACAGGGACTGTACCGTTGAAGATCGAATCATTACCCAAAGTTGTAAGACTGGCCGTGGTAGCGGCGCAGAATAAGAAAGCGGGCAGGATCACGGTGCTGGACCTGAGCGAAGTGGGAGCGTTCACGCAGTACTTCGTGATCTGCACCGGGTACAGTACGCCGCAATTGCAGGCTATCTGCTCAGAAGTGGAGGAACTGCTGTACAAAGAATTGAAGCGCTCGCCGGAACACCGGGAAGGGCACCGGTCGGCGGATTGGGCGCTTCTGGATTTCGGAAGCTTTATCCTGCATGTCTTCGGGGAACAAGCACGGAGATTCTACGACCTGGAAAGGTTGTGGAGGGCGGCCCCAGCACTGGTGATTCCCGACGAAGCGGAGACCGGCGGGCAAGAGCTTTCGAAGCGCGTGGGCTAAATACAGGTCAGAAAACCGCCTGCGGCATACTCGGGCGGGTGGAGAAGCCCGAAAGCATGACAAGCGAGCGATTGCCCTGGATCTCAGAAGATCCGGCGTCGCAAAAACTCTTCGAACTCGCCCAGCGAGTAGCTCCATCTGGTAACACTGTCCTGATCATTGGAGAGAGCGGCACCGGAAAAGACCATCTAGCGCGCCTAATTCATGAACTCAGCCCCAGGCGCGACACACCTTATTTAAAAATCGATTGTTCCATCTTGCCGCCACCATTGGTGGAAAGCGAGCTTTTCGGCCACGAACGCGGCGCCCTGCCGGGGGCGGCGGAACGCAAACTTGGCCGGTTCGAGCTTGGCGGCAAGGGAACAGTGGTATTGGATGAAGTCGCATCGCTGACGTCGACGGTGCAGGCGAAGCTCCTGCGGATGATGCAGGAGCGGAAATTTGAACGGTTGGGCGGCAAGGAAGCCGTAGGAATGGATGCGCGGGTGATCGCTCTGACGAGCGTGAATCTGCCAAACAACGTAAGGGATGGACGATTCCGTGAGGACTTGTACCATCGATTTGAAGTGTCGAAGATTTGGGTAGCACCCTTGCGCGAGCGCCGCGCGGATATTGTGCCGTTGGCGACACACTTACTGGAAGGCTTGCAGACGATACACGGGACGCCGCGGCTGAAGTTGAGCGAAGCGACCAAGACAGCCCTGGAAGCGTACAGGTGGCCCGGCAACGCTCGGGAATTGCGAGACGCGCTGGAGCATGCGTTGCTCCTCGCGAGGGGAGAGTTTCTGGAGCCAGAGCATTTTCCCGTGGCGATTCTGGCAAGCCACCCCAGTCAGGATCAAACTCGGCTTCGTTCCCTGGAGGAAATCGAACGCGAAGCCATCGAGGTGACGTTGAAAGCCATGCATAACCAGATTGGGCGCTCGGCCAAGATCCTCGGGATTAGCCGGAAGACGCTACTGGAGAAAAGAAAGAAGTACGGGTGGACGTGAGGTTGTAGCCAAGCAATCCCCAAGAAACCGGAGCGTGGTTTTCACACTTCAGAATTTCGAATAATGACATTGCGGGATGGATACGCGGTAGACTCGCCGGATGAAGATTCGGTTGTTCGTGCTGGGAAAAACGCGGCGCTTGGAATTGTGCGCGATTCTAGCCGATTATGTGAAACGGATTGGAAGGTATTGTCCGATTGAAGTGACGGAAGTGCGGGACGGCGAGGCAGCGAGGAAAAAGCTGGACACGGACCGGGCCGCGACGGCGGTTTTGTTGGATGCTGGTGGGAAGGCGCTGGACTCGGTGGCGTTTGCGAAATGGCTGGGTGAGCAGCGGGATCGCGGCACCCGCGAGCTTGTTTTCGTGTGCGGCGATGCGGATGGCTTTCCGCAAGAGCTGCGGGAGCGCGTAAAACAAAAGATCTCCTTGAGTGCCATGACCTATTCGCATGAGCTTGCCCGGGTGATGCTGGCGGAACAAATTTACCGAGCGTTTGCGCTTCTATCGGGGAGTCCCTATCCAAAATAAAGCCGTGTGACCATACTGCGGCACAGCGATGAATTGCTCCCACGCAAGAGTCCAGGCGATCCCTATCAATCCGGGAACGCGAAAACCGCCGGGGAGATTCACCGGAAGCGTGCCCTTTTGTGCGTTCCGTGTAAGAATGTGCGACGGCACAAACTATGGCGATACGAATATCCCCGGATAAGAATAAACCTTCGGTGGCAATTGAAATTCCACTGGAGAAGCCATTACCCGAGTATGATCTCGTGAACCTCGAACAACCAACGCCGCGCGACGTGGATGCGATTCTCGTGTCGCAGGGCTTTCGAGACTTGGTGGACGATGCCCGCGGGGTGCTTACGGACTTAATCGCGAATCCGCCGCCGCTGCCGAATTCGACGTCAATTGTGGATTTGGACCTGACGCAAATTCAGCATTTGGAGATTGCGCAACTGACTGGAGCCATTTGCCCGGGCGATGACGAGGTGTACAGGCCGGGACTGTGGATTGTCCTGAGGGACCAGAAGGCACCAAAGCATCAAAGCCTGCATGAAGTGGCGCTCGAGCATGTGCGCGTGATTGCCGACGAATTGGTGAAGCGGCTGGGCCTCGCCTGAAAAGAGGGAGCACTTCGTTTTCGTGCCGCGCGAATCGTAGTGAAAAAAAGCGCCCGTATCAGCACACTGCCGCTCCACCGGATGGACGGATCTTGACGGGGGAAATTCTGAATGGGGGACGAGAAGGGATTGCTGATTGTTTACACCGGGCCAGGCAAGGGCAAAACAACTTGCGCGCTGGGGACAGCGTTTCGCGCGGTGGGGCAGGGTTTGCACGTGTTGATGGTGCAGTTCATCAAGGGGTCGTGGCACTATGGCGAGCTCGACGCCGCGAAATTGCTGGGGGACGACAAGTTCGAAATACGGCCGATGGGGCGCGGCTTTGTAAAAATTGGCGGGGCGGAGACGGATCCGGAGGACATTCGTTTGGCGGAAGAGTGCTGGGAAGCGGGACGCGGCGCGATCTACAGCGGAAAATATGACCTGGTAATCCTGGACGAGATCAACTACACCATCAGCTACAAGATGCTGGATGCGGGAAAAGTTGTGGAGTCGCTGAAGAGCCGGCCCCCAAAGGTACATGTAATCTGCACAGGGAGGAACGCGCACCCATCGCTCGTGGAGCTGGCGGACCTGGTGACGGAGATGAAAGAAGTGAAACACCCGTATACGAAGGGTATACTGGCGCAGCGGGGGATCGACTACTAGAGTGATTAGTTTTTAGTTTTAAGCCGTTCATAAACTGGCGGCAGCGGAAAGTTCCGTGGACCGAGAACGCAAATTACAAGCATAACCATCCCGATTCGCAGGTTGGACTTAAAACTGCTAGCTTAAGGCAGAAGATATCGCCATGTCCTGGTTCAAGAGAGAAAAAAAATCGATCGAACAGCCGACGCCGCCCGAGGAGCGCCGGGTGCGTACAGAAGGATTGTGGATGAAGTGCGAGTCCTGCCGGGCGATCGTGTTCCGGAAGGACCTCGAGGAAAATCTTCTGGTTTGCCCGAAGTGCGGTTTTCATTTCCGGATGAGTGCGAAGCAGCGGCTGGAAATGTTGCTGGATGGCAACTGGACGGAGCATGATGCAGGAATGGTGTCCACGGACCCGTTGAAATTTGTAGACACCAAGCCATACGCAAAACGGATCAAGGATGCCCAGAAAAAGCTGGGAATGAATGACGCGATCCTCACGGCCGAGGGACAATTGAATGGGAGGCCGGTGATCTGCTGCGCCATGGAGTTTGCGTTTATCGGCGGCTCGATGGGCGCGGTGGTCGGAGAAAAAGTGACACGCGCAATCGAAATGTCCATGGCGACGCGGCAGCCGCTGATCGTCGTTTCCTGCTCGGGCGGAGCGCGCATGATGGAAGGCACCATCAGCCTGATGCAACTGGCAAAGGTCTCCGCGGCCCTGGCGCGAATGGATGAAGAGAAGCTCCCATACATTTCCGTGCTGACAGATCCGACAACGGGCGGGGTGACGGCCAGCTTTGCGATGCTGGGCGATCTGAATATTGCGGAGCCGGGAGCGCTGATCGGCTTTGCCGGGCCACGCGTGATCGAGCAGACCATCCGGCAAAAGCTTCCCGATGGCTTCCAGCGGTCGGAATTCCTGCTGGAGCACGGTTTTCTGGATGCCGTGGTGCCGCGGAAGGAAATGAAGGCTTTTATCCACAACGCGCTGGATTTGTTGATGTCGTGAAATGAATTACGAGAGCGCGGTCCGGTATCTATTGACGCTCGGCCGTGAATTGGCCGCTCCCACCCAAGCTGCCGCTGCAAAATTCAACCTCGAAAACATTGCCATGCTGATAGAACGGCTCGGGCGGCCGGACCGTGCCTATCCGACGGTGCACATCGCGGGAACCAACGGGAAGGGCTCGACGGCCGCATTTCTCGAAGCCATTCTGCGCGAAGCCGGTTTCCGCACGGGACTGAACACTTCTCCCCACCTGGAACGAATCAACGAGCGTTTCCGCATCAATGGGGAGGAAATCGGCGACCAACTCTTCGCGGAGACATTTAGCCGCATCCATGGCGTGATTGAGGAATTGCTAGCCGAAGGAAAGCTGCGAGCGCACCCGACTTACTTTGAATGCGTCACGGCACTGGCGTTTGAAGTTTTTGCGCAGGCGCGTGTGGAATTTGGCGTGATCGAGGTGGGGCTGGGAGGGAGGCTCGATGCGACGAACATTATCACGCCGGCTGTTTCGGTGATTACCCGCATCGATTTCGATCATGAAAATTTTCTGGGCCACTCGCTGAAAGAGATTGCGAGCGAAAAGGCGGGGATTTTGAAATACGGAGTAGCAGCAGTGATAGCGCCCCAACTGCCAGAAGTTTTGGAAGTATTACGGGAGCGAGCCAAAGAATTACACTGCCCGGTGGTGGAGACGGGCGAGGCTTATTCTCTCGAAGAAGAACAATTTGAAGATGGTCGCGCGCGTGCCAGATTGCGGGAGATTGCGACCGGGCGTGAATTCGCATTGGCGCCGGAACTGCCCGGGCGATTCCAATTGCAAAATGCGCTGAACGCGTTGGCGGCCGCGCGAGTATTGCAAGAGCGCCAGTATCGCATCACGGAGGAAAGCATGGTGCGGGGGATTGCCGCCGCGAAGTGGCCGGGCCGGCTGGAACGGCTGCAGACACGGCCCGATGTGTATCTGGACGGCGCGCACAACCCGGGAGCAGCGCGGGAGTTGGCGCGATTTCTCGAAGAGAATTTTCGAGGGCGCAAAATATATATGCTGTTTGGCTCCATGCGGGACAAGGCCATAGACGAGGTGACCGGCGCAATCTTTCCTCATGTCCACGAGGTGATCTTCACGGAGCCGCGGACGCCGAGGGCCATCAGCGCAGCGCAGCTAGGGCAGCTGGCGGGCCACCATGCGAGGCATTATTCGGTGATAGCCGACGCGGAGCAGGCCATGGAAGCAGTCATGGCAAAAGCCGAGCCGGTGGACGCTGTGTTTATCACCGGATCGTTGTACCTTGTGGGGCAATTGAGGCATGCATGGAAGCAGCGGAGAAAATTCGCGTCGATGGGAGAAAGGCCGTAGAATAGGGGCTTACTTGGTGATATGGCCGGCCTTGTGGCCGGCGTTCTCTTTTGTGGGAGTCAGGCAAAGCGGGATGGAAGTCGAGGCTCATGAAAAACAGGGCGGGTGGTGCTAGGGGAAGAGATCAAAAAGCGTTAGTTGGTGTGATCATGGGCTCGACGTCGGATTGGGAGACGATGGAGCACACCGCGAAAACGCTGGAGGCGCTTGGCGTGCCTTGTGAAACGCGAGTGGTTTCGGCGCATCGCACGCCGGACTTGTTGTTCCAATACGCAACGGAGGCCGAAAAGCGCGGCCTTGAAATAATCATTGCAGGTGCGGGCGGCGCGGCCCACTTGCCCGGGATGGCGGCATCGAAAACGGTTCTGCCGGTACTGGGCGTGCCGGTGGAGTCCAAGGCGTTGAAGGGGCTCGATTCCCTGCTGTCCATGGCGCAAATGCCCGGCGGCATTCCCGTGGGGACGCTGGCGATCGGAAAAGCCGGGGCGATTAACGCGGCGTTGCTGGCGGCGGCAATTCTGGGAAACAAGTATCCGGCGATCCGCGAGGCGCTTCGGAGATTTCGGAGCACACAGACGAACAAAGTTCTGGCAACGCCGGATCCGGCGGCCCCCGCCGTCGCCCAGTCCAACAAACCAGTAAAGCGGGAAAAGAGGAAGAAGTGACCATCGGGATTCTGGGCGGCGGACAACTCGGCTACATGCTGGCTTTGGCGGGGTATCCCCTGGGGATGCATTTCCGGTTTTTGGATCCATCGCCCGAAGCGCCGGTGGGAAGAATCGCGCACAGAGTGACGGCGGAGTTCCGGGACGAACAAGCGCTGGAAAAGTTCGCGCACGGACTGGAAGTGGTCACTTACGAGTTCGAGAACGTACCAGTGGAAGCGGCGCAATTCTTGAACAAACGTGTCCCGGTGTATCCACCAACAGAGGCACTGGAGGAAGCGCAGAACCGACTGCGGGAGAAGCAGTTGTTTCGCCGATTGGGGATTGCGACGACCGAGTTTGTAGAAATGGCGCCGGGCGGCAATCTTGATGTGGCGGTGAAGCGCATCGGTTTGCCGGCCGTGCTGAAGACCTGCCGGATGGGTTATGACGGCAAGGGACAGTGGCTGTTGCGCAAGCAAGAGGATGTGGAGAAAGCGCGTCAGGAACTGCCGAACGTGCCACTGATTCTGGAAAAGTTTGTACCCTTCACGCGCGAGGTTTCCGTGCTCGGGGTACGAAGCCGCAACGGCGAGATCGCCTTCTACCCGGTGGTTGAGAACCACCATCGTGGCGGAATTCTGCGCTTGTCGCTGGCGCCCGCCCCAGGCTTGACCCTCCCTGTGCAACAGGTCGCCGAAGAGGCGGCGCGCAAGGTGCTCGAAGCCCTCGAGTATGCCGGAGTGCTCTGCATTGAGTTTTTTGAAATTGATGGAAAACTGCTGGCAAACGAGATGGCGCCGCGTGTGCACAATTCCGGGCATTGGACGATTGAAGGGTCGGTGACGAGCCAGTTTGAAAACCATCTCAGGGCGATTATGGGTATGCCTTTGGGATCGTGCGCCGCGGTCGGATACTCGGCGATGGTCAACCTGATAGGAGAAGTTCCCGAGCGCGCGGAAGTGCTGACGATTCCGAATGCGCATTTGCATTTTTACGGCAAGGAACCACGCCCCGGAAGAAAGTTGGGCCATGTTACCGTCCGCGCGGAAAAGCTGGATAAATTGCAGGAGCGGCTAAGAGCACTGCCGAAGTTTTTCCAGCGGCCAGAATTTTGCCTGGAGCAGGCCGCGGAGAGTACCCTGGCGAAGCGCGCATGAGGAGTTCCGGCTGAGTGCGGAGAATTTTCACGGCGTGCCAGTGATAGTCCGTGTAAGTTCAAGAATGAATTAAGGGTCTCGAAATGATGCGGTGGGCTAGAGCTGTTTCGGCGGTGAGTCACTTCTTCCTCTTTCTGGTAGCGCTCTCTTCCTTAGCCTCCGTGGCGATGGGTAGGCAAAACTACACAACAAAATCGGGATCGTGGTCCGGGATCATCGTGTCCAGCAGTTGCAACGCTGACGAAGCGTTTAACGAGTCGCCCGAGTGCATGAAGGATGTGCCGGGGGCGAAGCTGTCGCTGTATGACGATACGAACAGGGTCATGTACGACCTCGAGCCGCAGGAAAAAGTTCACGCCCGCCTGGGAGAGACGGTGACCGTCCGGGGAACGCTGGATGAGGATACGATTCGGATCGCATCGATCGAGTTGATGTCGATTGGGCTCGCCGTCGGTCAGAAGGCTCCCGCGTTTTCAATGCGTGACCAGTTTGGCCGGGTACAGACTCTCGAGACCTTGAAAGGAACGAACGGCACCGTCCTGCTCTTTTTCCGTTCTGCCGACTGGTGACCCTTCTGCAAAGGGCAGCTGGTCCAGCTGCAAAGCGCACTTCCGCGGTTCGAAAAGCAAGGCGTCAAGCTGGCGGCCATCAGCTACGACTCGGAAGAGATCCTGAAATATTTTGCGGACCGGCACAAAATCGAATACCCCCTGCTGGGGGATCCGGATTCGAAAACCATCAAGGCTTATGACGTCTTCAATCAGGAAGCGACGGGGATGCAGAAGGGTTTTGCGCGCCCGGGATATTTTTTCATTGATGCAAGCGGCGTTATTCGGGAAAGGTTCTTTGAAGCAAAATACCGCGAGCGGCTCACCGGAAACAGCATTATTGCCAAACTTTTCCCCGAATTAGGCCAGGAAGTAACGGGAACGGTTGAGGCTCCGCACCTGCAGCTGGCGCTTGAGCAATCCGATCCCACGGGCGTGCCAGGGACGCGGATCACGCTTGTGGCCGAAGTGTGGCTGTCTCCGGATGTGCATGTGTATGCACCCGGGACGCAAGGTTACAAACCCATCAAGCTCGTGCTTGAAGCGATCCCGCAGGTGGAACTGAAACCGGCCGTCTACCCGCAGTCGAAAACCCTGTATTTGCCTGCGATCAAGGAGAAGGTGCCCGTGTTCGAGGGCACGTTCCGCATCAGCCAGGACGTGAAAGTGAGCTCTTCGGCAGGGTTCTGGGGATCGATTGGCGAGGGCGGGAAAATCCTGACAATTTCCGGAAAACTTGAATATCAGGCTTGCGACAGTACCATGTGCTATGTGCCGACCTCCGTTCCGGTCAAATGGCAAGTACACGTGTTTCCCCTGGATCGGACGCGTGCGCCCGTGAACATTCGACACAAGTAGGGAGGTGGCCGCTGCTGGACCCCTGGCGGGCGTCCGGAGTTGCTTCCAGCTGGCGCAATTGGTCCAAGCCACTTGCTGCCCAAAACGCACCTTGGCTGTTGAGCCATTACCGGAATCTCCGGCCGGTTGCCCCTGCCTTTGCCGAATGTTACGATGCTGGATTCCATGAGACCCGGCGGACCCAACCGACCACGGATCGGCATCCCTTGGCGCACCTCGCAGGAGGAGGCCGAGCAGAACCGGCCCCGAATCCAGAATTATGAGAACGCAGTCCGGCAGGCAGGTGGTGAGCCGGTCCTTCTCCCGCTGCAGGACGAGGAGGCCCTGAAGGGCCAACTGGGGTCCCTGGATGGCTTTGTGTTGCCGGGCAGCCCCGCGGATGTGGCTCCCGAGAAGTACGGAACGATCAATCGAGGGCTTTCTGAGCCAGCGGACCTGGCGCGGGAACGGACTGACCGCGCGATCCTAGCTCATGCGTTTTCGGAGCGGAAGCCGGTGCTGGCGATCTGCTACGGTTGCCAGCTCCTGAACGTTTATCTGGGTGGGACGCTTCTTCAGGACGTGAGGAACGAGACCGGGACGCAGGTAGCGCATCGACGAAAGGATTTGCAGCCCGAGCCGAAAGACGATCCGGTGCACGGAGTTCGCTTCGAAACAGGGAGCCTGCTGGCCAAACTGGCAAATGCCGAGAAGGGGCAAATCAACAGTTCGCACCACCAGGCTATCGATCGGCCCGGAAAGCAATTGCGCGTGACCGGGACTGCTTCGGACGGCATTGTGGAAGGCGTGGAATGGACGGGGGACGGCAACTGGGTGGTGGGCGTGCAATGGCACCCGGAGCGGATGACGGGCGATGCGCTGGCAGACAGGTTATTTGAAGAGTTCGTAGAAGCCGCGCGGGCGGCGCACGGGGTATCGTCCGCGAAGCGTTAACACGTTGCTGAAAAGGATCTCGGGCCGTCATTCTTAGCTAACGAAGAATCCGTCCTGGATGAAGATGCAAGAAAAAGAGAGATTCCTCGTCATTGCGCTCCTCGGAATGATGGGCGCAAGGTTTCTTTCAACAGCCTGGTAGGAGGGTGAAGCCCTGGCCGCCTGAAGAAAAGTACTCCGGCCGGAGCTTTCGAAGCTCCTAGCAAGGGTTGGGGTCTTCAACTGAGAACAACCGCGCAAAGAGTTTTAGAATCTCACATGGGGGAATCATGATTTCACTGGCGGGCAAGGCGGCACTCATTACCGGAGGATCGCGCGGCATCGGCGCCGCAGCAGTGAAGCTTTTTGCGCAAGCCGGCGCGGACGTGGTGTTCAGCTACAATGCCTCCAAAGATGCCGCGAAACAGGTGGAACAGGAAGCTGCGAAACATGGCACGCGCGTGGAAGCCTTCAAGGCTGATGGCGGGAAACACGCGGACAGCAAGAAGCTGGTCCAGCATTGCGTGATGCGGCTGGGACGCTTGGACGTGCTGGTACCCAACGCCGGCGTGTGGAACCTTGAAGACTTACCCATCGAGAAAATGACCGAAAAACAATGGGACGACATGGTCCGCATCAATCTGAAGAGCGTGTATTCGGTCATTCATTTCACGGTTCCCCACATGATCAAGCAGAAGTCTGGAAAGATCATTCCCATCGCTTCGACCGCAGGACAGCGAGGAGAAGCTTTCCACACACATTACGGTGCGTCGAAAGGCGGCGTCATCAGCCTGACGAAGGGATTAGCAACGGAACTGGCGCGTCACGGCATTCTGGTGAACAGCGTAGCCCCTGGGTGGGTAGCGACGGATATGTCCAACCCGGTGCTGAATACCAAGGCCGGACAAAAAATGGCTTCCAGTGTAATTCCGCTGGGGCGCGCGGCCACCGCGGAAGAGGTTGCCGGGCCGATCTTGTTTCTGGCCTCGGATCTGGCAAATTTCATGACCGGCGAAATTCTGAACGTGAACGGAGGATCGGTGTTGTGCGGGTAAGAATAGCCCAAACCAGTCTGGCCGTGGCGCTCGCGGTGCTATTTTTCGCGGCGGCGGCACGGGCGCAAAACCCGGACACTATGTCTCCGGAGCAAAGTACGGCGAAAGCCAAACAGCTTTTGCAGCAGGCCATTGAAGCGCTTGGGGGCCAAGCATTCCGCAACAGCACGGAACTGAGCTGCGAAGGGCGCCTGGCGCAGTTCGGTCATGGCGGAGAAATGATGGGATTTGCGAATTACCGCAATTACTGGCACTTCCCGGATAAGAATCGCACCGAATATATCGTCAACAGCACGAAGGGCGGCATCTTTGCCGTCCTGATTGGAAACCTTCCGATCAAAGGCGGCACCCTGGTGCAACTTTTTTCTGGCGATCGAGGTTGGGTCCTTGACAAAGAGGGCGTGAATGAGGCGCCGGCCACATCGGTCGCGGATTTTCAGGAAGCGGTGAAACACAATCTGCGCAACGTGCTGCTGCTGCGCGCCAACCAAGAGGGTGTGTACCTCCGGTATGGCGGGCTGGCGACCGTGGACTTGCATCCAGTGGATTGGGTAGAGATCTCCGACCAAGAGGAGGGCGCCATCCGTCTGGCGTTGGACCGGTCCACACATTTGCCCGTGCGGATGGTGGTCACCAGCCAGGACCGGGACACGGGGCAGATGGATGAGGATGTAATCATCTTTTCGAATTACCAGCCGCACGAAGGGGTACAGACGCCCATGCAAGTGACCAAGCTGCATAATGATCGGCGGGCCTACCAGTTGTTCTACAGTTCCTGCAATGCCAATCCCAACCTGCCGGCAGACTTTTTCACAAAAGAGGGGCTCGAGAAGTCGAGTGGGAAGAGCGCGAAGAAATAAGGGGCACGCGGGGCGAGAAATTGCGCTACGGGAAGAGATGGAGAGAAATTCCCACCTATAGAGACCCGCAAGAAATCAGGGTTGAGCAGCTAGAGGGGTTAAATATCTGGACAATACCCCACAGGGTAGGTACTACCGAAGAAGCCGAATTCCTGCTAGTTTAGATAGTCCCAAGAGACAACCAGGTCCTGTTGCGCACCATTGGGTGGTGCTCGAAATGGCATTTCATGAGGCATGGACAGCTCGGTGTAGCATTCGGAAAGGAATCAGAGGCTGCGTTCAGCCTCACGGAGCTATTGGTGGCCCTATGTATCATTATGATTCTAATGGCGATAGGGACGCCGTCGTTCTTGCGGGCTTACCACAATTATCAGCTCTCAAGTGCGGCCAGTGAGGTAAAGCAGATTCTCATGCTGGCAAGATATCAAGCAATCAACAGGAACAAGGCCATCGATCTTGTGGTCCACACTTCCACGTCTGATCCGACGCTGACGAACATCTGGACCGACCCGAATCGCAATGGAGTACTGGACAAGGGAGAGAAAACGTTTCTGCTGGGACCGTCAGGGAACCTGATAGCTTCGTCAGGCGTACCGGGAACAGCGTCGCTCATCGCGCAGGCCGCGAATGGAGCTGGCGGCGCTACGCCATCGCCGACGGCCTCGACGATCACGTTTGATGCGCGGGGTGCAGTGTGCGCTGACCTTCTCTGCTCCGGAACATCACCGAACGTGAATGTTTATTACCTGGGGAGCGCAATTGCTCCTGACGCGGGCTACCGGGCTGTGGTCCTTACGCCGGCTGGTGCAGTCCGGATCTGGACATCGGATGCCTCCGGGAATTGGCAGCCGTCACAGTGAGTCGAACGCGAATGAAAGCCAGACTCCACAAGAAGAACGCAGAGCGCGGCTTCACGCTGACCGAAATGCTGATTGCCACGGTCGTGGTGCTCGTGGGACTGGTGGCCGTGGCACAACTTGTGCCCGCTTCTATTTTCATGAATTCGAACAATCGCAATGATGCGACAGCCCTGATCATGGCGCAGCGCCAAATGGAGATTTTTCGCGCGGTCCCGCTGAGCCAGCCGTCACTGTCCGATCCAAACGGGGTACTTTGTCCCGCTGGCGATGTCTGCGAGTTGGGAGATCCCACAACACCAAACCAACCCGTAGGAAGCCCGGTCGTGCTGGATTCCAATGGTGTGCCGGTAATTGATTTCTCTCAGTCAACAACCGTGCCCGGGTACAGTTTTACATTTAAGGATCCCAATGATCCCTACGCCGCGGACAATGATGTGCGCTGGGCGGTGATCACCACGGTGCTTACCACCACGAGTGGCCCCACGACGATTCCAACTTCCCGACGAATCATCCTGGGCGTGTACCGGAAGGGCATGAGGAGTCTTATCTTGCCGGTGACGCTGGACGTGACGGTGGAGAAGTAAGTATGTTGGCGCGTGAGAGGGCGGAGCTCGGGTTTTCCATCCTCGAATTGATGGTGGCGATGGCCATCTTTCTGGTGCTGTGCGGTGCGATGTTCGGCCTCCTGCAGGTCTCTCAGCAAAAATATTCCAGCGAAACCCAGCTCTCGGGAGCGGTCCAGGATGCACGACTGGCGCTTGATCAGATCGTGCGCGACTTCAACGTTTCCGGTTACCCCTCACTGGAAATGTTTTCGTCCCAGCCGACACTGCCGGTAACCTATGCGCTGGGTCCTGTGGCCTGGAGCCCCAACTATCCGAGCGCGGTGTGCACAATCGGCACCGGGGGCGGAGGATCATGCACGACTCCGGGCGACTATGATTTGATCCTCGAAACGCGTTTGGGGACCGACCCGAGTGTGAGTTGGGTGCGCTACCAACTCATTAGTACGACCCTCTACCGCGGCGTGGTTCAAAAGAGCAGTACAGATCCAGCCACAGCGACGTCCGGATCCGGCGTGATGGTGCCGTTTCTTGCCAACGTCGTGAACGCAGTGAATCCCAACGGGTCGCCCCAACCGATTTTTCGCTACACATGTGACACTCCCGGAGGTCCTATAGCCTGCGCGAGCTCCGCCGCCGGATTGGCGAATAGTCCATTGAACATCCGCGATGTGGACGTGACGCTGATCGTGGCGACGCCGCAACGCGACATGCAAACTCAGGTAGTTAAGTTCGTGGAGCTGAACGGACGAGGCCACCGGTCGAATCCGACGAATTAGGAAGCAGGGAAGCAACGATGAGAAGCCCGCGGGCAACACGGATTTGCAAGAGAGAGAGCGGTGCCGCTCTCTTGATTGCCATTTTTGCTTTGCTGCTGATCAGCGTCGTGGCTATCGCGCTGGTAGTTTCCGCGGGGACAGACAACGCGCTCGCGGGAAACTATCGCACCTCAGCGAGCGCATATTATGCCGCTCTGGCAGGCCTGGAAGAGGCGCGAGGGCGGTTGTACGGAAATAATCCTAATTACATTAACAAAACTGTCTCGAATTTCGTTCCTACACCATACGGCCCACCCTTGCCGCTGACGAACGTTCTCTACATCATCAATCCGGCAGGTAGCGAGACCGTGGCTCCCACAGATCTGTCAAATCCAGCGACCAATCCGGATACGGAATATCAGAATGAATTTGGCGGGCCGCCACCCACATCCGCGACCCAGATCAATTCAGTCTCGCCAGTACCTTCCAGCCCGGCTCTCCCGGGGCAATCCTTTAAATGGGTGCGGATCAATGCGGTCACGGAGAGTGCGTTGGGCCTGGATGTGAATTCAGATGGTTCTACAGATCCGACTACACTCTTGTACTTCGATCCCGCGAGGACGGACACTTTCGGCAACCCGCGGCCTAGCCTGATTGTGCCGGCAGCGCAACCTACGCCGCCAACGACAGCAGTGCAGGCCCTGGAGATCACATCACTGGCGGTACTCCCGAACGGAAGCCGGAGAATGTTGCAGTATGTGGTGGCCCCGGCAATTGCTTCGCCGAGGTTTGTTGCCTCGGGAAGTACGCTCGATCTGAGTTTTCCTGCTGCATTGACGCTGGCGGGCAACAACGCAAATTTCCAGGGACCTGGGACGAGTTCCTTCTATATCAACGGACAGGACCAGTGCGCGGGTTCCACGCAGATGGTGACCGCCATCGGCACCGTGAACGGCGCCCTCAGTAGTTCTTCTCTAACCAACATCAATGATGACCCCTCGAACTACCCGGGAGGTCCGCCGAGAGTGGGGGGACCCCCTCCACCGCCTACGACTCCCAGTTTTGGAGATGTCAGTAGCCTGGTTCGCCCGGACTGGCAGACACCGAGTGGACTGGATGCCGTGGTACAAAACATCACGAAAGGCGCGGACGTGGTGCTGAGTGGGCCAGTCAATGGGAATACCGGCTTGACCCCCTTGGCGATGTCTGCAAGCAATCCGATAACGGTGGTAGTGAATGGCGACCTTGATCTGACTTCGTGGCACGGCGTGGGCTACGGAATTTTACTAGTCACAGGTACGTTGAAGTACGATCCGGATGCCACCTGGGAAGGGCTTGTGCTGGTGATCGGGCAGGGGCAATTTATCTCCACCAAAGCGGGCACAGGCGGAATCGATGGCGCGGTATTTATCGCGCAAACGCGCGATATTGCTGGCAACCTGCTGAGCACGTTGGGGCCAGCTACTTTCAGCCAAGGGGCTGCGGGCCCGAATTCCGGCCGGGGGATATACTACAACAGTTGCCTGGTCCGCTCGGCGCAGGGTCCGCTCACGTACAAGGTGCTTTCCTTCCGCGAAATCCCGCTGACAAATTAGGAATTTCGTCTGCGCTGCGGCGGCCATGACCGGATTCGCGGCATCGGGGTATACTACAAAGATGGGACAGGCCTCCGGGGAAGCACAGTTGCACGGCACAACCGTTCTGTGCGTGCGTAAAGACACGAAAGTCGTGCTGATTGCCGATGGCCAGGTGACCATGGGCGATCATGTCTTGAAACATACCGCACGAAAGACCCGGCGCTTGTTCAACGACAAGGTTGTGGCCGGGTTCGCGGGTTCGACGGCCGACGCTATTTCCCTTTTCGAGCGCTTCGAAGGCAAACTGCAGGAACATTCCGGTAACCTGCAAAAGGCGTCCGTCGAATTGGCCAAGGAATGGCGCAAGGACCGCGCGTTGCGCCACCTGGAGGCGCTCCTGATTGTGGCCGATGCCAAAGCGACTTTTGTGCTCTCGGGCAACGGGGATGTGATCGAGCCCGATGACGGTGTTTGCGCCATCGGCTCCGGCGGAATGTATGCGCTTTCGGCTGCGCGCGCCCTGCTGAAGTATACGAAGCTGGCCACGAAGGAACTGGCCCTGGAGGCCATGCGCATCGCCAGCGAGATTTGCATCTATACGAACGCAAACTTTACAGTGGAAGAGCTCTAGAATAGCGCGCAGGGCTGGCATCGCCTGCCGCATGCAAGGAATCGAACGTACATGGCTACGAAGTCCGAAAAAGAGTTGCCGCTGCTGTCGGGCGGAAATGGCACCGGGAAGCCGGAAGACGCGGAATTGCTGCCCGCCCTGGATGACATGACGCCGCGGGAAATCGTGGCGGAACTGGACAAGTACATTGTGGGGCAAACGGCGGCAAAACGTGCCGTGGCGGTGGCGCTGCGCAACCGCGTACGCCGGCAGAAACTGCAACCCGAAATTGCCGAAGATGTGCTCCCTAAAAATATCTTGATGATCGGGCCCACAGGAGTGGGCAAAACGGAAATTGCGCGCCGGCTGGCACGGCTGGCAGGCTGTCCGTTCGTGAAGGTGGAAGCATCGAAGTACACGGAAGTGGGCTATGTAGGCCGCGACGTGGAATCGATGGTGCGCGACCTGGTGGAAACGTCGATTGACATGGTGCGGGAAGAGAAACTCGATGAAGTTGCGGATCGCGCGGAACAGGCCGCGGAAGAGCGTGTGCTCGACTTGTTGCTGCCACCACCGCCTGCGCCGGTAGCGGGAACATCCGAAGGGGATTTGGCGGCGCAACGCGAGCAAACGCAGCGCACCCGTGAGAAATTGCGCATCCAACTGCGCGAAGGGAAACTCGATCAGCGCATGGTGGACCTGGAAGTCCGGGAACGCGCCATGCCCTCCTTCGAAATCATCTCCAATCAGGGCATTGAGGAGATGGACGTAAATTTGAAGGACATGCTGAGCGGCTTCTTCGGGCAACAGAAGAAGAAACGCAAGATGTCTGTAGCAGATGCCTTTGAATACCTCATCCAGGAAGAAGAGAACAAGCTGCTGGACATGGACCAGTTGACGCGCGTTGCCGTGGAACGCGCCGAGCAGATGGGCATCATCTTCATCGACGAAATTGACAAAGTAGCCGGCCGGGAAGCCGGACATGGACCGGATGTGTCGCGCGAAGGCGTGCAGCGGGACATCCTGCCGATTATTGAGGGCACCACGGTCAATACCCGCTACGGCATGATCCGCACGGACCACATTTTATTTATTGCCGCGGGCGCGTTTCATGTCACCAAGCCATCCGACTTGATTCCCGAGCTGCAGGGCCGGCTGCCGATTCGCGTGGAAATGCAGTCGCTGCGGGAAGAGGATTTTGTCCGCATCCTGACGGAGCCGAAGAATGCGCTCATCAAGCAGTACATCGCCTTGCTGGATACGGAAGGCGTGAAGCTGCAATTCACCGAGGATGCCGTGCTGGCCATCGCGAAATTTGCCACCAGCGTGAATGAGCAGACGGAAAACATCGGAGCACGGCGCTTGCACACCATCCTCGAAAAAGTGCTGGATGAGCTGTCGTTCGAAGCCCCGGACCTGAAGAAAAAGTCCGTGAAAGTGGATGCGGCGTACGTGAACAAGCAACTCGCGGACATCGTAAAGAACCAGGATCTCAGCCGTTATATCCTGTAATCCAGACCACTGAAAATGGGAATCCGAAAAGAGGCGAGACCCAGAACGCCGGCCCGGCCGCTCCTGCTTCTGCCCATTTTCTGTTTTCTATTTTCCCTACTTTTCTTGGCGGCGGGGTGCGGCGCGCCCGGAGAACCGCTGCCACCTTCCCCGCCCATCCCGGTGGCCGTGGCCGACCTTACGGCGCAACAGGCGGGTGACGGCGTGCTGCTGACATTCACGTTGCCCGACATGAGCACACTCGGAAATAAGCTCACGGCCATGTCCACGCTGGAAGTCCTGCGTGGTTCAGTTCGAGCCGACGGCTCGCCGGACGAAAAATCGTTTCACGTGGTGGATACGGTCCCCGCTTCGCTGGTGTCGAAGTATGTGCAGCAAGGCAAAGTGCAGTTCCTGGACCCGGTTTCTCCCGCAGAAGTACGCGCACATCCGGGAGAGACGGTCGTCTATCGCGTGCGCATGCGCGTGAACGATAAGAGGGTGTCGG
>Ga0307471_100000420_pt1 | contig 21627 bp, 22 predicted proteins | sample atmos_gasesAM3C__2_FD_204566 | JGI IMG/M metagenome (GOLD analysis project Ga0307471, IMG submission 204566) | Hardwood forest soil microbial communities from Morgan-Monroe State Forest, Indiana, United States - atmos_gasesAM3C_515 | ecosystem: Environmental > Terrestrial > Soil > Temperate...
TGCTGGCGATCTTCGACCCGGAGACCGTGCAGCGGGTGCAGCTGCTGATCAATGCGCTTGGCAGCGCCACCACCAACAACGGCGCGAACATGAACGACGAGGCCAGCACCACGAACCAGCTGCTCACCACCCTCAACCAACCGGCAGTCACGTTGTCGATGCGTCAGCAGCAGGTGCAGGACATCGTGCTCGAGTTGCAGAAGTGGTACACGTTGCTCGCCAACCAGCGCACGCAGATCCGCGATGAGTTCGGGACCTGGAACCAGGTGATGGCCCAGCTCGCCAACCAGGAGTCCAGCATCGGTGGCACAGTGCAGCAGGCGGACACGCTGCTGCAGAACCTCGACACAATCGTCGCCGGCGAGGGCCACAACCTCAACACGACTCTGGCCAATCTGCCCAACGCGTTGACGTCCGCCAACAGCTTCCTCGACCAGGCCAACACGATCAGCACGGAGCTGGCGCCATACCGGCAGTACATCAACGACATCTTCCCCGGCCTGCAGACCTCGTTCTCCGACACCGACCTCTACGGCTATCACCTGTGGTCGGTGTACTCGGTGGTGTGCGAGCTCGGCAACTGCTCGGGCGACGTGCCCACCAGTTACGCGCCCGCCGCCGCAGGCGACGTCTGGGCGGCATACGGGGCCGGAGGCAGCGCGAAGTGAAGAAGTCGCGCACCTTCACCAACGCCATCATCATCGCGGTGTTCACCGCCGTGTGCTTGATCGGCATCCAGTTTCTCGCCGTGAACATCGGGCAGCCGGTGCCGTTCGCCGCGAGCTACAACGTGCACGCGGTCTTCAGCGACGCTGACGGCGTCCCGACCGCTGCGGACGTGCGGGTGGCGGGGGTCGACGTGGGCAAGGTGGTCGACGTCGCCCACGATCCCGCGCAGCCCGGCGAGACGGTGGTTACCCTGCAGATCACCGACACGAAGGCCGTGCCCGTGTACACGGACGGCTATGCGACGGTCCGGCCCAAGACTCTGCTCGGCGAGAAGTACGTCAACCTCACCGTCGGCAACCCGGCACAGGCAGAAGCCATCGCGGACGGCGGGTTCCTGCCGCCGGCGCAGACGGGCAAGGACGTGTCCAACGACGAGATCTTCAACGCCTTCGACACCGTGACTCGGGAACAGCAGCAGCAGGTGTTCCAGGCGCTCGACACCGCCACCCAGCAGCGCTCGGGCGACATCCAGGCGATCCTGCCGCAGTTGACTTCGGTGGTGAACGACCTCCGGCCGTTCGCCCGCGTATACGAGAAGGACCAGCCGCAGGTCGACGACATCTTCGTGCAGCTCAACACGATCATGCAGGCGCTCGCCGACGAGCACCAGCAGCTCGCCGGGTTGCTGAGCAACGGCAACGTCGCGCTCGGAGCGGTCGCTCAAAAGGATTCGGCGCTGATCGCGACCTTGCAGCAGATCGCCAATTTCTCCACCGAGGTCAACAACGCCGTGGCGCCGACGGTGGCGGCGCAGCGGCAGGCGATCCAGGAGCTCGCGCCGGCGTTGAACTCGCAGAATGCGCTCCTCGCCCAGATCGTCGCCCCGCAGGCCACCTGCGGCGGCAAGCCGTGCGGAATCGACCAGGTGTTCACCGGGACGCTGCTCGGCAATCTCAACTACCCCAACGACCAGCTGACGGTTTCGACTGTCCCGGGTGAGCTGGTCGCCGACGAGTGGGACTCCATGTTCAGCCAGCCGAACAACGACATCAGAGCACTGAACCTGGTGACGTCGCTGCATGGGTGCCCGACGTGGCTCCCGCCCCCGCCGCCCCCGCCGCCCGGCTCGCCCCCGTTATGCCCGCCGACACCAACCCCCATATCGCCATGACCGTGACCCAGCGCATCACCACCGCGCTCGCCTCGTCGCGAGGTCTGTTCCTCACCGCCGTGCTGGCCGGATCGCTGAGCGGTCTCGGTTTTCTGGGGATCGGCGCCAGCAGCCACACCGTGACCGCGCAGTTCCGCGATGCCAACGGCCTCGTGGTGGGCAATGAGGTGCGCGTGGCAGGCGTGGCTGCCGGATCGGTGACCTCGGTCGAGATCAGGGTCGACCCGAGCAACGGCCATCAGTTCGCGCAGGTTGACATGGACATCGATGCGAATCACTGGCCGTTGCACGAGGGCACGGCGGTGGCGGTGAAGCCGAAGGGCGTGCTCAGCAACATGTTCGTCGAGCTCGACCCGGGATCCATGCACAATCCCCCGCTCGGAGACCACCCGTTCTTCGACATCAATCACACCCAGAGCCCGGTCAACCTCATCGAGCTCAACAATGTCTTCACGGCGAGCGTTCGCGACTCGATCCGCACCCAGCTTCAGGAAGGGGTGCTGGCGTTCGGTGGCAGCGGCGCGACCGATCTCAACGACGCCCTGGCAAATGCCAATCCGCTGACGTTCGACGCCATTCCCGTCACCGACGTGCTGGCGGCGCGGTCGCCGCAGCTCGACGCGCTCAACTTCGAGTTCGACACGGTCAGCGGTGACCTTGCTCGCGAGGACTCGAACCTGCGCCCGCTGATCACGAACCTCGACACGATGCTCGGCGCGCTCGCGGTGCGTCAGAACGAGCTAAAGGGCACGCTGGACCACGCGGCCAATGTCTTCGGCGACCTCACCCAGGCGCTCAGTAGCCAGACGACACAGGACGACCTCATCCGCATCTTCCAGGGCGGTCCGCAGGCGCTCGATTGCGCGCAGGCGATCGGCGACTACATCACGCCGCTCGTGACTGCGGTCAACCCGTACATCTCGTACAAGGCGCCGCTGAGCCTGGACTCGCTCCTCGCGGACTTCGTGACCGCGACCGGCTTCAACCACGATATCTTGCCGACAACCGGTCCACCGCCGATCGACCAGCCCTTGGGCGCGCCCGATTCGTTGCGCATCAACCAGGACGAGCAGCAGCTGTTCGACTACTCCACCGGGACGCCCGTGCCCACGGGTTACAGCTGGTATGACTCCGGCGGACTGACCGTGGGTCATCACGGATACAAGAATGCCACCGCGCCGAACGGCAACGCCGTCTACGCGGACCAGCCGCCGTTGACCGGCGCGGCAACGCATCCGACACTCAGCGGCTGCCTGCCGCCGGCGAGCCTGCCATGAGCGGTACCGGACGTCGCCCGCTCATCAACCCGCTGCTCGCAGGGTTCATCGCAGGCGTGCTCATCGCGATCGTCGTCGGCGTCATGGCCACGATCAACCTGCAGTACGGCGCGCCGTGGGCATCGACTCATACGGTGATCGCACACGTCTCCGACGCCGACAGCATGGCGGTCGGCAGCGACGTGCGCATCGCCGGGCGCCTCGTCGGGCAGGTGATTTCCATCCAGGGTGAGGGTGACCACACGAACATCACCTTTCACGTCGATGCGTCAGACTGGCCGCTGCCCGCGGACACAACCGCAAGCGTCCGTCTGGCCACACTGCTGGGCCAGAAGTACATCCAGCTCAACCCCGGCCACGCGACGGCGCAACTGGCGGACAACGCAACCATCGGGTACACCAAGCCGGTGGTCGACTTCGACCAGATCCTCAACACGTTCGACAAGCCCACGCGAGATGCGCTCACGTCGCTCATCAAAACGGTCGCCTACGGTGTGCAGGGTCAGGAGGGCACGGTGCAGCAACTCCTTCCCGACCTGCGTGATCTCTCGGTGCACAGCAACGCGGGTACGCAGGAGTTGGTCACCCGCAACTCCGAGATCAACTCGATCCTCGTCAACCTCGGCGTCACCGCCGATCAGCTGAACCAGAGCCGCGACGACCTCGCCGGCGTCATCGACAACCTCAACTCCATCAACGCCGCGCTCTCATCCAATGAAGGCCAGGCGCTCAAGAGCTTCATCACCAACACCGACACCATCAACCTGACCACGCACGAAGTGCTCGGCAACGGATCCGCAGCCACGCTCGACAGCGGGTTGCGGCAGGTCGGGACATTCGCCGGCTACCTGAACTCGATGCTCGGCACACTGATCCCACAGACGGCCTCGTTCAGCCAGCCAGTCCCCGGCGCTGAGCCGAGCGACTTCGTCAACGGAAATCAGGCGATCCCAGTCAAGTCGGGACTCGACCTCATCTACGAGATCACCGCCGCGAGCGGACAAGGGTACGGCAGCTACAACTACGGCACGGCGAGCGCGCCGAACTACCAGGGCAATTTCTTCCTGCGCCAGAACGCCGCGGGCAACGACTCGTGCGTGTACGTCACCAAGCCGCCGGTCTATCCATGCTATGCGGGCCAGCTGGATACGTCTCCACCGTTCGTTCCGGTGGTGGCACAGGCCAACGCGCCGGTCGCACCGCCCGCGCCTCCGACAGTTCCACCGCTGCCATCGGTCTGCCGCATGCTCCCCGGGTGTCCGACCAGCGGCGGTGGCACGACGGGCGGTCCGAGTGGTGGCCCCAGTGGCGGCCCGAGCGGTGGACCAACTGGTGGTGGGTCTGGCGGCACCTCGTGCACCCCGACTCCGACCAAGCCTTGCCCGGCGCCCAGTCCCGGCCCGAGCCCGACCCCCGGCCCCAGTCCCAGCCCGTCGCCGAGCGGCGGACCGTCTTCTGGTGGTGGGCCGACGAGTGGCGGGCCCCAGCCGCAGAACGGCTCGCCGAGCACCACCGTGACGTTCGCCAGCGACGATATCCAGCTCGGTGACCTCGGCTTCGACTTCTGGGACCTGTTCTTCCAGGTCAGGTACCGCTGATGAGCCATCCGCGCGTCAACCCGTTCTGGAGCGGCCTCATCGCCGCCATCGTCCTGCTGGTGGTGATGAGCGGCGTCCTGATCAGCGGGATACCGGCCGGGCCGCAGCTCCCCTTCCCGGGGAGCCAGAAGATGATGCTGCACGTGCAGCTCGCGGATGCCGACGCACTCGCTCCCCACGCCAGCGTGGAGATCGCCGGCGTCAAGATCGGCGAGGTGCAGAGTGTCGGCGCACAGGGCAACGTCGCAGTGGCGACGCTGCAGATACAGGGGCAGTACTCGTCCACCGTGCGCAGCGACGCGACCGTGTACCTGCGCGCCCACGGACTCTTCGGACCGAAGTACATCGCGATCGTGCCGGGCTCGGCTTCGGCCCTGCACGACGGCGACACCATCTCCGTCAACCAGACGGTTCAGCCGGTGGACCTCAACGCCGTGCTGCAGGATCTCCAGGCACCGGAGCAGCAGAACCTGCGCACGTTCATCATCGAATTCGGCAAGGCCGCAGCCGGCCGGGGCGACGACGTCAACCACCTCTTCAACGCCGCGAACAGCCTCACCCAGGTGCTCGACTCACCGATCAAGGCGATCGGCAACGTCGGTCCGCAGCTGAGCGACATGCTCGTGCAGAACGAGTCGTTCAACAACTACTTCGCGCAGACGCCGCTCGACCAGCTGGTGGCCAACAGCGAACAGACCTTCCGGGCCTTCGCGGCGAATGCAGACCACCTGCAGTCGCTCCTCGTGCATGCGGACAGCAGCCTGACCCAGTTGGACACCGCGCTCAACGGGCAGCCGGGCAACCTGGCGAACATCATTCACCAACTTGGCCATGCCAACACAGCGGCTGAGGGTGGACCCAACACGATCGACCGGTTGAACCGGTTCACCTACCTGCTCGCGCTCTTCGGCGCCAACCTCACGGGCAAGGAGGCGAGTCCGCTGGGCACCGACAAGGCCGCGCAGGACGAGACCCAGGGCATCATCGGCGCCATCAAGAACGTGGCCTCGGCCTTCATCTTCTCGGATACCTGCCCAACCCCTACCGCAGCACCAGGATCGACGAATGACAACCACTGCTCGGTTTCGCCAGACTTCGGCGTCGACGGGGCGCCTCGGCAGCACTACCTCGATGTGAAGACGCTGCACTTCGGGGCCGCGTACACGAACAACACGATCGTGTCGTTCACCCCGGGCGAGCAGATGAACCTCTTCGCGTCCCTCTTCGCTTCCTGAGAAAAGGCCACGCCGCCGCTTCCTGCGGCATGATCGTCGGGTGACACGCTGGCGGGAGCTGCTCCCGCGCCTCGCCGGACCCCTGTCCCGACAGCCGTTGCGGATCGCCATCGTCGCGGTCGTCGTCGGGGCGCTGGGCTTGACCGGACTCGTGCGGTTCGGCGTGGACTCGGGGCAGTCGCTGCTGGTGGGGAGCAGCTCGAGCGCGGGCCAGACGTACGCGAGCTTCGCGCGGACCTTCGGGTCCGACCCGATCGTGGCGGTGTTCACCGCACGCAATCCGACCGCGCCCTACATCGAACGCAATCTCGAACGGCTCGGCGCGCTGGAGATCGACCTCGCCCATGACCAGCGCGTCGCTTCCGTGGTCGGCCCCGGGACCATCGCCGGGTCCCTGCGGGAGGCCGCGGTTGCCGAGGTGACCAAGGTGCTCACCGAGTACCCGTACTTCATCGGCGAGACCGACGAGCTGCAACAGCTGCAGATGGGCAACAACAACCAGCAGCAGCTGCAGCAGCGTTTTCAGAGCGATGTCAGCAACGCCACGACGCTGCTGGAGCTGTACGTGGTGCGCGCGGCGAGCGACGCCCACAATGCGCGAGCGCAGTACGTCGCGAAACAGGGCGATCGCTTCCTGGACTCGCGTGAGAAGGCCGTCGACAGCAGCCTCGCGAACGAGCAGCTGCCGCCGCTCTGGGCGGAGTATCTCGCCGGTCCCGGACAGCAGACCAACCCGGCCGCGGCCCAACGCTTCTTCGCGCAGGTCGCCGCGGCGTATGGGGACTGCGACAACCGAATCGCGTCGCTGCTGAAGATCTCTCCCAGCTGTCAGGTGTTCTTCGAGCGCACGCTGCTCGATCTGCCGAACTGCCCGCCGACCACTAGTCACCTTTTCTGCAACCCCAAACCGCAGTGGGCCGCGGTGTTGCCCGCACCACTTCCGGGTGGCGAGTCGTACGAGATTCTCACCGTGCGGCTCAAGCCGCAGTACGTCGGCGATGAGTCCGCCGTGTCGTCGCTGCAAGACAAGATCAACAGCCTGCTGGCGCACGGCATCGGGAGCGACTCGTACACGCAGGCGCTGTCGGCGGCCTCGCGCAACACGCTCAAGTCGCTCGGTCCGCTCGCGCCGACCGAGTGTGGAGGCGCTACCTCGCAGCAGGACCCGGCTTGCAACACAGCGTTCCACGACGCGCACCTCGCCTACGTGACGGCCGGCGCGCCGCTACTCGGGCTCGGAGTCGTGCAGTCGATGAAGACGGAGCTGCTGATCCTGCTGCCGTTCGTCGTGATCGTCATGGCACTGCTGCTGGTGGGAGTCTTCAGAGTCCGGGGCCGGTTGTGGCCGTTGCTGGCGGCGGGCGTGGCGACGGTGCTCACGATCGGCATCGCGCTGCTGACCGGCACGCCGATCACGCCGGCTGTGCTCGCGGGCGTCCCAGTGCTCGTTGGCCTCGGCGTGGACTACGCGGTGCAGCTCGTCGCGCGCTACTCGGAGGAGCGAGCACGCGGGTCGGGGATCGACGAGGCACTGCAGCACGTGTTGAGCAACACCGCGCCCGCAACCTTGGTCGCTGCGCTCGCGACCGTTGTCGGGCTGGCAGCGCTTGCGCTGGTCGGTGGCGTCGACTGGGGGCCGCTCGCCGCTGTTCCCCTGGTCGCGGAATTCGCGCTGGTGCTCTGCGGCGGCGTGATCCTCGCGTGGCTCGGCGGGCTGTTCATCGCGCTCTCGCTCGCGGTGTGGTCGGACAAGCGAACGCCGGCCGGTGCGGCGGATCGCTCACCGGCTGTCCTGCGCGATCGCGGCGAGCCGTCTCCCGCAGCGGCACGCACGACCGCCATCGCCGACAACTGGCGGGGCGTCGTCGCGCTGACGAGCCTGCTCGCACTCGCCGGCTGGGTGCTGCTGCGCGTCGTACCGGTGCAGACCGACGTGCAGCAGCTCGTGCCGCAGTCGCTGACGGCGCTGGCGAACATCAACACGGTGCAGGCTGAAACGGGTTACACCAACGAGATCGACGTGTACCTGCGCGGGCGGGTGGCCACCGGGCCCGTCGACTCGCGCACGTCGATCCCGACCAGCATCGAGTGGCAGTGCGGCGTCGCCTCGTTGATCCGCACGACCCATCGCGACACCGTTGCGCAGGCGACGTCGATCGGCGACTACGTGATCGCCTCAGGAACCGGGTCTGGCAGCAGCACCGCCGCGCAGTGCGTCCCGTCGGCGCCCGCTCAGGGCTCGCCGTCGCCGGCCGCGTCGCCGTCACCCAGTGCGAGCGCATCACCGTCGTCTGTCCGCTCGCGGAAGAACGGCGTCGTCACCGCATCCCGAGTGATCGCAGCCGAGGCGGCCGCCACACCCTCGCCATCACCGTCGGCCTCGCCGAGACCCTCACCCTCACCATCCGCATCGCCGGCGCCGTCGGGCGGCAGCGCACCGACGACGCAAACGCGCTTCCTCTGCGACCTGCGCCTCCTGCCGCCGCTCTCCCGAACACTCGTGATGGACATCGGGCTGGAGACGCAGGCGTGTCCGCCGGTGGATGAGTACCAGCACGTCTTTCTCAGCACCGACGGCACGCCGATCAATCCCAATGCGTCGCGTATCGCGGTCGGCGTGCACACCGCGTCGGTCGCCGATCAGGCGAAGCTCGTCAACTCCCTGCGCAGCGACATCTCGAATCCGCCGAACGGGCTGAGCGCGGCGCCCACCGGGCTCGCAGTGCTGGCCACCACCGCGTACGACAACCTCGTCAGCCGCGCATACCTGCTGAACCTCCTGCCGCTCGTGATCGTCGCCGCTGCGCTGTACGCGATCTATCGGGAACCGCGCCGGGCACTGCTGCCGATCCTTCCCACCGCGCTCGCGGCGGGCTGGGCGCCGCTGCTGCTCCTCATCCTCGGCCGCCTCCCGGGCGGTGTCGGCAGCACCCTGGGGTCGTTCAACCCGCTCACCGTCGTGCTCGGCGCGCTGATCGTGGCACTGGGCACGGAGTTCGGCGTGGTGCTGCTCGGCCGGTTCTACGAGGAGCGCGCGCGAGGCCTCGATCCCGACGCCGCGGCCGGCGCGGCGCTCGACGGCGTGGGGCGTGCGATCCGGGTCTCCGCGCTCACCCTCGGCGCCGGCTTCGCCGTGCTGGCCGTGAGCGGACTGTTCCCCAACTCGCTGCCGCTGGTCGCTGACTTCGGCCTCGCGGTGGTCATCGACCTCGGGCTCGCGGTGGCGGCGGTCTTCCTGGTGATGCTGCCGGTGGCGGTCGCGCTCGAGCGCTACCAGCCCCTCCGGTTGGCAGCTGCGGCACCGGCTGCGGTCGCTCCGACAAGGGCTCCCGTCGCCGAGCCACCGACCCCGCCGCGCCCGGCGAAGCCGGATGCCCCAGTCCTGGAGGCGCCGGCCGCGCCCAGACGGGCGCCGGGCGTCTCAGGTCGACGCCGAGCGCCGCGCGCCGAGCCGGAGCCGGTCGTCGAGCCCACCCCCGATGTGCTGCCGACCCCGCGCCGCCCCGGCGTGTCGGGGAGAAAGCGCCGCCGCTAGTGCAGTGCGCCCTGGCGCTGCACTAGGCCGGACCGGCCGGCCGGTACGGGCCCGGAGTGGCGCTGGCGAGCCACTCGATCGTGTACCGCCAGGACGGCGGACGGGCGGTGTCGGCATCGCGCGAGACCAGCGCGCCCTGGACCGGGCCGAGCCGGCGCATGGCCCCCACGACCCCTTGATGTTTCGGGGCGCGAGCAAACAGGAGCAGGCTCGCCTCGTCCTGCCACATCGACAGCGTGTAGAAACGACCACGGACCGGATGAGCGCGCAAGCCGACGCCGAGGGCGCCCGGGGCGCTCAGCACCTCGCGCCGCATGCGCAGACCACCGCGGAACAGCAGCCATCTGGCGCGCAGTCCCTTCGCGTCGAAGCGGCTCGCAAAGAGGAGTGCGTGATCGGAGCGCCGCGCACCGGTCCAGCGCCAGGGGACCACGAACATTGTGGGCGTCATGCCGCCAGCCTGTAGAGGCGCCACTCGCCGGGAACACCCTTCAGCGGAAACGCACCTCGCTCGGCGAACTGCAGTGTGGAACCGACCACAAGATCCTTGACGGTACTCGACACGAGCACCTCACCAGGTGCGGCAAGCGCGCCGACGCGCGCGCCGATGTTCACCGCGATCCCGACGATGTCGTGGTCGAGAATCTCGCACTCACCGGTGTGCAATCCCGCACGCACCTCGAGCCCGAGGGAGGGTGCGCGGTCGACGATGGCGCGTGCGCAGTGGACGGCACGCGCGGGTCCGTCGAACGTGGCGACGAACCCGTCACCGACCGTCTTGACCTCGCGGCCGCGCCACGTGGCGAGCTCCTCACGAACCATCGCGTCATGCTGCTCGAGCAACAGATGCCACTGCGCGTCGCCCACCGCCGCGGCGCGCTCGGTGGAGCCCACGATGTCGGTGAACATCACCGTCGCGAGCACGCGCTCTGGCGCGCGGCGCGCGAGCCGTCCCGTGAGGAACTCCTCGATGATGTCGTTGGCGACGTGCTCTGCATCGAGCCAGCCGTACGCGTCCCCGCCCGGCACCACCTCGAAGCGAGCTCCGAGGATGAGCGCGGCTGCTGCTCGTCCCTCCTCGACCGGCACGAGCGCGTCGTTCTGACGATGGATGACGAGTGTGGGAACGCGTATCGCGGGCAGGACTCCGTGCAGGTCGATCTGCGTGCTCAGGTCGAGAATCTTGCGAACCATCGAGGGGCTGGCACTCGCGCGCTCGTAGCGCGCCCACCACTCCTCGAATCGAGTGTTGCCGACCTGGCTGGGCGCGAACATCGGCATCAGCATCCCTTCGCCCCAGTGATTCTCGATCACGTCGAGCATGAAGTCCTTGCGCTCCTCCGTCAGCCACGTGGCCGTTCCCCCGGAGATGCCGACGAGGACGAGTGCGGTGACGCGGTCGGGATAGGTCGCGGCATACATCGCGCAGAGTCCGATGTCGACAGCGCCCATCAGGGCCGCGCGTTCGATGCCGATGTCGTTCATCACCGCCTGCAGGTCGTCCATCTGCTGCTCGAGGGTGGGGGGGCGGTCGACGGGATCCGACACGCCGGTGCCGCGTCTGTCGAACCGGATCAGACGGCACACCGTGGCGAACCGCTCGAAACTGCGCACCGTTGCGGGCTCCTCCCACTGCAGGTCCAGGTGCGAGATCGGTCCGCCCACGACGATCACGTCCGGGCCCGACCCAATCATCTGGTACGCGATCCGCGCCTCCCCGCTGCGGGCATACCTCGTGGGTGGCGGTTTGATCATGACGGCTGCCCACGCGAGATCGAGAGTTCTGCGCGATCGCGCGTGTCACCCAATCCGATGAACAGGCTCGTCGACATGTCCACGAGCAGACGTTGGGCCTGTGCGATGTCGATCATCCCGGTCAGCACCACGCTGATGACGCCGTGCGTCATGGTCCACATCTGTGCGGCTCCGTGCAACGAGTCGGGGCAGCGAGGAAAGCGTCCCGCGTCGATGCACCGCTGCACGGCGCCGATCAGCCGCTCGAAGGTCTCCCACCCCGTCTGGGCGTCGGTGGGGTCGATGGGGGCCTCCATGAACATAACCCGATACAGATGGGGATTGGCGAGCGCGTTGGTGCAGTACGCCACTCCGAGCGTGGTCAGGTCCGCGGCGGGGTCGTCGGTCGACTCCACCCCGTCGAGGTGATCGGCAAGCCGGGCAAAGCCCTCGCGACGGATGGCCCGGCGCAGTTCGGGCATGCCACCGAAGTGCGTGTAGACCGCCGAGGTGGAGGCGCCCACCTCGCGCGCCAGCCGTCGCACGCTCATCGCCGATGGCCCCTCGAGCGCGATCACCCGGGCGCCCGCCTCCAGCAGGGCCGTGCCGATGCGGGCCTCAGCAGGTCGTGGGCTCACGGTTGACAATTATGCCGCAACAGCGTTATCTATCAGCCGTAACAGCGTTACAGGATACAGGGAGGCGAGGCCATGATCGTGACGGCGGACGTGATCACGTTCCAGCGGGCTCGAGATGCAATGCGCGTCCTCTGGCGACCCTCACGCGCGTTCTCCTCGGCCCCAGACTTCGCACGAACACTCGTCACCGGCCGCGGTGAGGAGATCTACCCACCGTGGAGGCGGTACGACACGCGCCTCATCGCCCCCGGCGCGCGGCGCGACGGCTGGGGACTTCCCGACCCACGACGGATTCTGGTGCTGGCCACGTGGCCGGGTCTCGATGCGGGGGCGTTTCGGGGCAGGCGTCGGGCGCGTGAGCTGTGGCGGGGAGTCTTCGAGCCGGTGCACACGCACGGGAGCCTGGACGGCGGTGACCCGCTGCGGCCGGCGGGACGAACAGCCTGGCACGGGTCACGCGGCGCGATCCTCACATACGGTCGTGCCCGCGGCAACGTGGTCGCCTTCATGCGCCAGAACAACCGCGTCGTCGAGGAAGTCCGCGAGGCACCGGCGCTCCTCACAGCATTCAATCTTCTCAACGTCACCGGCGGCGTCGCGTTCTCGACGTTCAGCTTCTGGGATGACCTCGGCATGGCGATCGACTTCGCGTACCGGCGGTCGCCGGAACACCACGCGGCCATACGCGGGTGGCAGCAGGGTCGGTACGGGGGTGCGCTGTATTTCGCGCGATTGGCCTTGCTGCGTTCGGAAGGGACGATCTGCGGCCGGGACCCGTTCGCCGGAGCCGCCCTGCCGTCCACAACCGGCTCCGCGCAGACTGTCGGGGCGTGACTACGGCTGAGAAGGGCCCGCTCTGGGCACGGAGCTATGTCGGCATCGCGCGGACGGCGGACGACCGCGGCGCCCGCGAACACCGCCGGCAGCTGCTCGCGAACCTGAACGGTCGGGTCGTCGAAATCGGCGCGGGGCAGGGAGCGAACTTCGCGCACTACCCGAACTCGGTGACAGACGTGCTCGCCATCGAACCCGAGCCGTTTCTGCGGACGCTCGCGACGTCGGTCGCACGCGACGCGCCGGTGCCGGTGACGGTCGTGGACGGACACGCCGAGCGCGTCCGGGCCGGCGACGCGTCATTCGACGCTGCGGTCGTCTCGCTCGTGCTCTGCAGCGTTCCCGAGCAGGCCGCCGCCCTGGCTGAGATACGGCGCGTGCTCAAGCCAGGCGCTGAGCTGCGCTTCTACGAGCACGTCGTCTCAGAGCGAGCGATCCCTTCGGCCATCATGCGCTTAGTGGATGCCACGTTCTGGCCCAGGGTGGCCGGCGGGTGTCACTGCGCCCGCGACACGGCGCGTGCCATCGAGCGAGCAGGGTTCACCGTAACGCGCATCGAGCGATTCGGCTTCAGAGCAACGCGCTTCCAGCCATCCGTGCCACACATCCTGGGAATTGCTCGACGCGAGTGGCACGGGCGTCACTCGACGAGATCGTCGGCACGCTCTCCGTACTGAGAGATGATCGACAGGTACGGCGTGGGATCGCCGTCCCAGTCCATCGCCGCGATCTGCCTGCGGCTGCGCCGGCCGGAGAGCGCGCGGAACACCTCGTAGCGCTCACCGCTCCACGTGGCCGCCGGCGGTCCCGTACCGATCATGCGCTCACGGCCACCGTACCGAATCGCGAGCGCCGGCAGACCGCGCGACGCCACGCGCAGTCCAAGCCCGGTGGCGTAGCCGGCGAGGGCGATGCCCACCGCCGCGGACTCGCGATCACCGGGGCGACGCAGCGCGCCGCGGATGTCCTGCGAGTGCACTGCGAGATCGGTGACGCCGACAAACTCCAGCAGCGGCACCGGCTGCGGAAACGGCACCTGCCCTGCGACCATCGGCAGCATTCGTGCCGTGACGCCGTCCCATTCGGCAAGGATGTCGTCGCGAGACGCATCCACACGCGACTCGATATGGCGTGCCGTGTACTCGTCCCCGCGCCGCTTCCCTTCGTCGGTGTGCCACGCCTCCATGGGGTTGAGGTCCAACGGAACATCGCCATACACCGCGTCGTGTGCTACGCCGCACACGTGCCGGACGACATCGAGCACGCTCCAGAGCGGCGTCGCCGGGACGGTGATTGCCAGCTCCGCGTCGGTACACTCGTGGATCAACGCCGTGATCGTCCGATGCGTCTCGTCGTACGCGGCCGCGGGGTCCAGCGCCATACGGCCTGGAGTGTAGCGGGCACGGCGGCGGTGCCAGAGTAGTGCCCAGCGTGATCGACGACCTCGTCACTGCCGGCCCAGATGTGACCATCCGCCGCCTGCGCAACGACGGAGCGGATTTCGAGCTCCTGCACCGCTGGCTCTCCGAGCCGCACGTCCGCGCGTGGTGGGATCCCGACCGGCCCCTCCCCACGTATCAGAGCGTGGTCGACGAGTACCGTGAGTTCACGGGTGACGCGTCAGCGACAACCGGCTGCGTCATCGTTGTCGGCGCGCGCCCGATCGGCTATACGCAGTTCTACCAGTGGACCGACGACGCCGAGTACCTCGCCACCGTCGGGGTCACATTACCGGACAGCGCCTGGGGTCTCGACCTCTTCATCGGGGAGACGGCATGGCTCGGCCGCGGCTACGGCAAACGAGCCGTTGCGCTCATATGCTCGTACCTCGTCAGCTCGCGCGGCGCGAGCGAGGTCGTGCTGATCACCGCGACGGACAATCGGCGGGCGCAGCACGTCTACTCGAGCGTGGGGTTCACGCGCGATGTCGAGGTGCTCGACACCGACACCAAGGACGGGCAGCGGATTCGTTCTTGGGTGATGCGCTGGAGTCCATCTCACCGCCGAGGCATACTTGGCCGTCTGGTGCAGTACGAGGACATCCCTCGAGTCGGCCGGGAGAAGGAGACCCTCACCGCCTTTCTCGAGTGGCAGCGAGACACGCTGGCGCGCAAGTGCGCCGGTTTGGACGGTGATCGTTTGCGCGAGCGATCCGCTCCCCCGTCGACGTTGTCGCTGCTGGGGTTGGTGCGTCACATGGCTGACGTCGAGCGTGGCTGGTTCAGACGAACACTCGCCGGTGAGCGCGTGCCTGCCATCTACTCGACCGACGCCGATCCTGACGGCGAATTCGACAACGTGGACACGGCCGATGTCGATGAGGCATTCGCGTCGTGGCAGGCGGAGTGCGAGCGTGCGCGCGAGATCGTGTCAGAGCGTGAGCTGGACGCGACTGGTCGGAATCGTATGGGCACACCGGTGTCGCTGCGATGGATTCTCGTCCACATGATCGAGGAGTATTCGCGACACAACGGGCACGCCGACCTGCTCCGGGAGCGCATCGACGGAGCGGTCGGCTACTGAGTCAACGCTGGCTCGCGCGGCGCAGACTGCCGCCGATCAGCGCGACCACGACGATCGGGGTGAGCCACCAGGCGTTCACACCGGCGCGAAGCAACAGGGCCAGCGCGGTCAGGGTGACCGCAACCCCGGCGGCGAGGAGCGGGTCATCGCCGACGATGAACTCGTACCAGAATCTGCCGAACCCGAAGCTCGCCGCGCCGACCTTGTCGATCATGCGATGCCCGGGCTGAAGCCCAGCAAACGCCGGCGTTCGATCGTCGTGTAGCCGAACGCGGTCACCGCGTACAGCGCCAGCAGGACGGGGATCGCCGCGTCGCCCGACGGCCAGTCGACGCCGAGGCCCTCCGCCGACCAGAACGTGCCGAACGTCGTCAGCAGCACGCCGACCACGAGCTGCAACAGGCTGCGGGGGATTCGAGCGACATACCGTTTCGCCGCGAGTCCGAGACCACCGACGAGCACGATCGCGCTGACGCCGCCGATCAGCGACGTGCGGTAGTCGTTCGCCGCTGCGCCGACGGTCACCACGATGAAGGCGACCTCGAGGCCCTCGAGCACCACGGCCTTGAACGCGAGGACGAACGCGGTCCAGTCGATTCCCGGCCGGTTCCACTCCTCACTGGCGCCCGTCTCCATCTCCCCGAATCCGGCAAGCCCGCGGCGAGCAACGCGCATCACACCCTTGCGAAACCACTGCAGGCCGAAGACCAGCAACAGGCCGCCCACGACGAGCCGCACCGCGCCGATCGGGATCGCCGTCAGGGCCGCGCCTCCGGCGACCACTACCGCACCGAGCACTACGAAGCCCGCAATCGCGCCGATGACAGTCGAGCGCCAGCCGCGTGTGCTTCCGACGCCGATCACGATCGTGACCATCTCGATGGCCTCGACTGCGGAGGCCAGGAAGGTGGTGATGAAGACGGCGGACCCGAAGTTCATGGCGGCTCCCGACGATACATAAGACACTTGGCGGGTGATCCCCTACCGAGTCATCGACGCCGACGATCCGGAACCGATCGTCCCGTGGATGAACTACGGGCTCATCGCCGTCAACTTCCTCGTCTTCTTCTACGAGCTGTCACTCGGGGCCCAGGGGACTGGGGTGCTCGACAACTTTCTCCAGGGTCACTCGCTGGTGCCCTGCGAATACACGAACCACTGCGGCGTGTATCCGGGAACACCGAATCCCTTCTGGGTCACGCTGTTCATCTCGATGTTCCTGCATGCGGGCTGGGTGCACATCCTGGGCAACATGCTCTTTCTCTTCGTCTTCGGCAACCACATCGAGCGATCGATGGGACACGTCCGGTATCTGGTCTTCTATCTGCTCTGCGGACTGGGCGCCAACGCACTGGAGATCGCGACCGCCGCGACGTCGACGCTCCCGGGCCTGGGCGCCAGCGGGGCGATCGCGGGCGTGCTCGCCGCGTACCTCGTGCTCTATCCGCGGAGCCGCGTGGGGACACTGCTCTTTCTCGGGTTCTTCCTCCTGCCTGCGCGCCTGCCCGCGTGGATGTTCATCGTGTTCTGGTTCGTCTTGCAGCTGATCGACGGCGCCGTATCGCTGACCAGCACGTCAGCCGGCGGGGTCGCGTACTTCGCCCACGTCGGCGGATTCATCACCGGGCTGGCGCTGGTCCGATTGTTCTCACATCCGGCTCGCGTGCGGCACCTGCGCGCGTACCACGCGCAGCCGTTTCGGTAGCACCACGAGCCGTCAGGCCCCGTCCAGACGCCATGTGACGGCGAACCGTGCGCCACCCTCGGCCAGATTGCGGACGTTCCAGCTGCCGTGCGTCGCTCGAACAATGGCATCCGCGATAGCCAGCCCCAGCCCGGCGCCGTCGCCTTTGGACGTCGCTCGATGGAAGCGATCGAAGATGCTCTTCAGCGCGGTCTCCGGTATTCCCTCGCCGTCATTCGACACAGACAGCTGCGCGTGATACCTGTCGACGTCGCGCACCCCGACACAGACACGACCGGTATGGCCGGCATGCCGGCAGGCGTTGTCCACCAGGATGGCGACCAACCGATGAAGCCACTCGGGCGGCGCGCAGATCAGCACGGGCGCGTGCGGCGCGTCGAGCTCGACGGTCACACCTCGTTGTGCGGCAAGAGCAGTGAATCGATCGACTGCAGACGCGGCTAGTGTGGCGAGGTCGAGCGTCTCTGATGCAGGCCGCGCAGGCTCGGAGTCGAAGCGCGCCAGCCAGAGGAGGTCCTCGAGGATGCCGCGCATGCGTTGCCCCTCGGTCGTGATGCGGCCAAGCGCGGTGCGGAGTTCTCCGTCGTCCCCGGTCAGCGCGAGGCTCGCCTCAGCCTGGATGACACTCAGTGGTGTCCTCAGCTCATGCGACGCGTCGGCGGTAAAGGTGAGCTGCCGCTGACGCATATGCTCAACCGGGCCTGCGACGCGACGGCCGATGATCACAGCCCCGGCAAAGACCATCGCCAGCAGCAGTGGGCCGACAATCAGCTCGGACACCACCAGCATGCCGACTGCCCGTGACGTCTGCGACAAGCTGGCAGCCACGACGATGTGCGCGCCTCTGGGGATGCTCGCGCCCTCCAACAGGAATGCGGTGCCGCCGATGCTCGCTTCACGCGCAGAGCCTGTGGCGTGAAGCGGAGCGGGGAGAGCGGGAGCGCCCGCGCTGGATGTTGTCGAACCGTCGTGCCGCACCAGCCATGCGAGGATCGGCTCGTCGAAGTCACGGTCGGGAGACGCCGAGAGAAGCGCAACCGAAGTCGTTGACGTGTCGATGCGGTCCAGGTGCTCCTCGAGGCGCTGATCCACTCCGTCGAGGAGGCTGTGCTGCACCAGAAGGTTCGTAGCGACGAGGACCGCCGCGAGAACGGCGGCGACGAGGCCGGTGGCGATCGCGGCAGTTCGGATCGCCCGGCTTTGAAACAACGTCGCGTTCACTGTTCCACGAGTCGATAACCGGCGCCCCGCACGGCAACCACGCCCACTCGGGATCCGCCGGCGAGCTTGGCACGGAGCCGGGCGATGTGCACCTCGAGCGTGTTCCATGTCGGGTCCCCGTCTGGCCACGCTTGGTCGGTGATGGTGCGGCGTGACACCACTGTTCCCACTCCACGCATCAGCAGCTCGAGAATTGCATACTCGCGCGGCGTGAGCTGCAGCACGCCGTCGATGCTTCGCACCTCATGCCGGGCGGGATCCAATTCCAGGTTACCCGCGCGCAGCAGCGGCTCACCGCCTCCCGCGCGACGTCGCATCAGGGCCCGCAGACGTGCCAGCAGCTCGGCAAAGTCAAATGGTTTGACGAGGTAGTCGTCCGCTCCGGCGTCGAGACCGTGCACGCGATCTGCGGGCGTGTCGCGAGCTGTGAGCAGCAGAATCGGAAGGCTTCGACCCCCTCGTCGGGCGGCAGTGATGACTTCAACTCCGTCGAGAGCCGGCATCCGCCAGTCGAGGACGGCAGCGGCGTAGTCGTTCACGGTGAGCAGGTGCAGCGCATCGTCGCCACGCTGCGTCGTATCCACCACGTATCCGTGCTTACGGAGCCCGCGGTCCAGCACGGAGAGCAGACCGGGATCGTCCTCGGCAACTAGGAGGCGCATGTCCCGCGGCGCACGGCCTCAGCTGCCGGCTGCGTACACATTGCCATCCGGACCAACTGTGACCGTCAGCGAGGCGAGTGGGGTCGGCGCCGGACCCTGGAGGACAGCCGCGTTCTGGGTTGGATCGAAGGCGGCCCCATGGCACGGACAGAAGAGGACGCGCTGCGAGGGATCGTATTGGACTGTGCAGCCCGCATGCGTGCAGACCGCATCGTACGCGACGATGCGGTTGTTGCCAAGATCGACTGCAACAGCGGGGTCGCCGCTCTTGGGGTCCTGATAGGTGAGGCTTCCCTGGCGCTGCAGGTCGGCGAGCGTCCCCACTCGCACGGCACCGGGAGGTGCGGTTGCGGTCGGCGCGCTCGAACTCGAGGGGGACGCTCCTGGTGTCACTGGACCCGGCGTGGACGCGTTGGGCGTTGGAGATCCAGTCGGCGTCAGCGCCGACAGCGCTGTCGAGGCCCGGGCTCGAGGCAGGAGTCCGAGCACCCATATCGCCGCGACCGCGGCACCGCCCAGCTGGAGCAGTGCGCTGCGTCGGCGCTCATCGACAGGTGCATCGACGGCCGCCCGCCAGCGGTCTGCCAATACCCACACCCCACCGTCACCGCCGATGGCAAGCGTGATCCACGCCACCGCGTATATCGAGTCCGAGCCCAGGAAGTACGGGGTGACGTCCCACGTCGCTGAGAAGAAGAAGAGGAGATTCACGGCTGCACCGGCCACTGCGAACGCTCGAGTGTGGAAGCCGACCAGGACCGCCAAGCCGACGATCAGCTCGACCGCGATGACGAGAAGACCGATCTCAACGGCGAGGTTGGCCGCAATCCAGCCGAGGAGGCCGCCGATCGGCGAGTGCGCCGCGAAACCCTGCAGCTGCGCGCCGATGTACGTCCGGCTGCCCACCTGCAGGAACCCGGGGTCGGACAGCTTCTGAATTCCGGCGTAGATGAATGTGCCGCCGAGAAAGAGCCGCAGCGGGAGCAACACCCAGCCAATCGAGAATGCGCGACGCTCAGGCGCAACCGGCGGCGGAGGCGGTGGCTCGGCGGAATAGAGCCGACGCCCGGAGGCGCGCGGCCGGTTGCGCCTGGCTGGGCGCGGCATGGCACGAGCCTATCCCTCCGGCCTGACGGAATCCTTACGGAGGAATCGCAGGCGGTCCTCAATCCTCGAAGAACGCGGCGTCGGACTTGACTGTGATCATCGCTGCGAGCGTGACCGGGCAGATCGTCGACTGGCCCGATACAGCGCACGGACGCGACTGCGTCGCCCGACCTGGGACCACCTCGTGGCTCGCACACGGTACGAGATCACCGATTGCGACCCGAGGACAAGATCCGTCCGCAGATGGGCCCGTGCATCGAGCGACCTCGTCGCCGTCCTGGAGAACTCGGATGTCCATTTCAGCGACCATGACGAATACCTCCTACGGGAACGCGCGTGTCGAGCTGTTCGGCGATTCCTCCAGACCACCTCTCGATCAACTCCCAATCACGGGCGACATCGACGCTGGCGCCGGTCGCGCGCAGGACCGCGGCGATTCGCTCCGCGATCTCGCGAGTGGCACCGTGTTTGCTGGCATGAACGACGAGCGTTTTCATTGACTTTCTCCTTTCCCCAGCCTGGCGTCCCCGCGAACGGACTTCCAGAGCCTCACGGCACCCTCTTTCGGGCCGAAAGTCACATCGGAAGATGACGGTCGGGTCTCGCGACGCGTGACCGACTTCGCCAGAGTGGAGGTATGCCGGATTCCGCCGTCGCTCATGATGCGGCCGCAGCGTCGCGACCCGCCATTCGGGTACTGCTCTGCGACGACCTCCAACTCTCAGAGAAGACGGTGAAGAACTACGTGTCCAACGTGCTTGGCAAGCTCGGGCTGCGCCGGCGCATGCAGGCGGCGAGCGGGGACCGCTTCGCCGACCGTAGCTCGGCAATTGCAAACGCTTTCCTAGTCCAGTTCCACCGACCGATCATCGTCACGGACGTTCTGCCCTGTCCAGGGCCGTTTGTCACATCGCATGGGTCGCACGGCGGCGGTGGCTCATGACCGGCGGACCTTGCATGGAGGCCGCGAGCCATGGCAGGCTCCGCACTGATACGTAGCTGGTCATCAAAGGAGTTCGTTGATGGACGCACCGGCACCGTACTTCCACTGGGGATTCATCCTCATCTCAGTGCCAAATCTCGCGCTCGTCGGGGTGATGCTGCTGCTCTTCGTCGTGGCGCTGCTCGCTCCCTTCCCCTCTCACCGCCGTGAGCGGGATCGCAGCGATGACCGCTGAGACACAGCCCCGTCCGTCCGGCAGCGCTGCCGAGAGCACGCCCGCCGTGACGGCACGCGAGCCAGGTTGGACGGCCGCGGTACGAGACCGAGTGGCACGAACACTGCCCATCACGGAGCTCCTGCCGACGCGTCAACCCGCATACGTCGGCTCCTGGTTGTACGTGTTCGGAGTCGTGACGATCGCGGCGCTGTTCTGGGTGATCCTGAGCGGCGTGGTGCTCACCTTCTTCGGCTCCGCGTGGTGGCACGTCTCGTCGATCGGGCGCTTCTTCAACAGCTTCCACTTCTGGTCGGTCCAGATGTTCTTCATCTTCATGGTTCTCCATCTGTGGGGCCAGTTCTGGGGCGCCGGCTGGCGAGATGGCAGAGCACGCACCTGGATGGTCGGCGTGGTGATCTTCCTGGTGAGCGTGGTCACCGCGTTCACCGGCTATCTCATCCAGCAGAACTTCGATTCACAGTGGATCGCGGTCAATGCCAAGGATGCGGTCAACTCCACCGGGCTCGGCGGCCTCTTCAACGTCACCAACTTCGGTCA
>Ga0307471_100000421_pt1 | contig 21593 bp, 22 predicted proteins | sample atmos_gasesAM3C__2_FD_204566 | JGI IMG/M metagenome (GOLD analysis project Ga0307471, IMG submission 204566) | Hardwood forest soil microbial communities from Morgan-Monroe State Forest, Indiana, United States - atmos_gasesAM3C_515 | ecosystem: Environmental > Terrestrial > Soil > Temperate...
GAGATCGTGGATCTGGCCAGCACGCAGGAATTCCTGAATTGTCAAACCGCCATCGACATAGACGCGCTTGGCACCACCGGCAGAGAGACTTTGGGCGATTTGTGCCGGCTCCCCGCTCATTTGTTCAACAGGCACGTTGATCTCCGAAAACTTCAGCGGACGACCGCTTAGAACTACGATGCGCTTACCGTGGTAGGGCCAGCTCGGAAGTTTCGCAACTACTTCGAACGTGTTGCGCCCAAACACAATCGTGTCAACACTGGACATGAACTCGTCGTATCCATGTGGCTCGCCACCCTCAGCTGGGAGGAAATCATACTCACCGTTGCGACGCGCAATGAACCCGTCAAGACTAGTTCCCACAAATACGGAGAGTTTCATTCAAGTCTCCTTGATTCCGGATCAGGGAGCGCTTAGTTTACATCTCCTGAGGCATTCACAAAATTGCGATTGCTCAGTTGTTGCAGCGATTCCGCTGAGACCTTCCTGGCGCGCTTGCCCCGTGAGCGGATAATCGGCAACACGGAAGTGACCGCTCGCAGCTACTTGCAGACAAAATCGCATCCGATTCGATCCGCCAAGATTATTGCTTGAAATAGCCGCCGCCCAGAGGAAGAACGTAAGCAATGTGGGGAAGAACGTTTGGGGATGATCCGGAAGCTGTTAACTGACGCCAGAAAAACGAGTTATTGGATTTGTAGTTCTCCATTAACAGCCGAATACTCTACCGTTGAGTTACTGGGGAACGGCACAACACATTTGTTTTCATTCTAATACAACGGTTGAGTTCGCGCTACGAGTTTTCGGCGGCACCCCGAATGCTCTACCATCTGACCTACCGGGGATCATGCCCATTTTGTGTTAGTTATGCTTCGTTCTCAAGTGATGTTCTGGGGACGCGGGGGATACAGGCGAGCACTACAGAGAAAAACACTCTCAAAACACATAAAGCGGCAGGCGAGTGATGCTGGCCAATCTCGAAAAGTCCTTGTCCAGAGTAAAGAGCGTAGCGCCATGCTCTAAAGCAATCGCTGCAATCAGAGCATCGATGGTTGTAACCACAACACCTTTCGCTCGCGCAGCCCGAAAAATGGCCCCCGCCTCTCGATACGTTGAAAATCCGTTCGGTTCGAGCATGTCCCATTGCGACAGATAGTGCTCGAGGCGACCAACGTCACTCTTGAGCCCCTGCAAAACTTCCGTGACCACAACTCCAGCGAGGGCAAAGGGCTCAGCATCGGCGATCATGCGGTGCAACTCTGCTCCGGCATAGGAAGGAGACTCGCCGAGAAAATCGATCCAAACAGAACCATCGACCAAGATCAAACGCGATTTCTCCGCATCGCTTTGGGATCCCCTTTCCAAATACCACTGCCGTAATATCGCAGAATGCCCTTTCGGCTCTCCGAACGGACGAGCAATTCCAAGGCTTTATCGACGATCTGCCGTTTCGTTTTGAGACGCGTGAGCTTTCGTGCTTTGCGCACCAAACTCTCGTTAATGTCGATGTTGGTTCTCATGGAATTATTATACACCATTCTTAGATGTTTTTGTGCATCACGGCTCTCGAGGAACTGAGCCTATGCCTGGACGCAGTCCGATTATTACCGCTTCCTTCTTAGCGTTTCCCGGAACAGGTTCTTATCGACGGATTTGCACAGCCCTTTTTGGAAGCGCTTCGGAATACTACCGTCCCTCAGCTTCCAGATGGATCTCATCAACCTACACGCTTTGCTCAACGACCAAAAGGCGGACTCTCGCAGCGAATTGACCTCACATCAACTCGCATTCGGCCTGCCAAGTACCCTCACTCCTACCTTACGGACGGATGGGGGTGACCTGCTTGGCTTGACACCACTCGAGATGCAGCCTACACTATGTAGTTTTTAGGTGGCCCCCGGGAGCCATCTGGGGGAGGGTGACATGGATAAGAAGCGTTTGGAGTATTACAAAAAGAAATTGTTGACCCGTCGTGACGAACTCGTTAGGACCATCACGCGCACTGAAGAAGAAGGCCGCCAAGCGGACGATGATCCAACCGTTGACCTCGCGGACAAGGCCGCCAACTCCTACACCAAAGAATTCCTTTTCGGTCAGACGAATACCGATCGCACCATTCTGAATATGATCGACGAGGCTTTGAAGCGCATTCGCAACGATGAGTTTGGCCACTGTGTCATCTGCCAGGAAGAAATGCAGCAAAAGAGGCTCGAGGCCGTACCGTGGGCCAAGCATTGCATCTCTTGCCAAGAAAAGAAGGAACAGGGCCTGTTGTAGGGAAATCTCCTCGAAATTAGGTTATCATTTAAATAGATAATTCAATTATAACATCCCATCCAAGGACTGGGCGCCCTTTCCCCATGTCCATCGAGACCACAAGGACGCCGCTGGCGCGCTGGCTGGGACCTTCGCGGGCGCCTTGACGAGCGTTGTCTTCCCCGGCCCTTGCCGACTCTGCGACGCGCCGCTTACGGAAACCAGCCGCCTCCCTATTTGCTCGGCCCGTTTGTGTTCCTTCCAGAAAATCCCTGCGGCACGCTGCCCGGTTTGTGGCTTCCCCCAATTGCCGAGTGCCGAATCAGTGGACCCTCCCGCCCTGCGCGGAATGTGAGAGGCAAAAATTCGCCTTCGAGTCAGCGCGCAGCTTCGGAATCTACGAGGGTGCACTCGTTCGCGCCATCCTTTCCCTCAAGTATGAGCGGATCGAGCCACTCGGGGCATGGTATGCCAAACAGTTGGCCAAAATTGTCCGGCAGGCACCCGAGCGACTGGCCGCGGACGTTCTGATTCCGGTACCGCTCCACCGTCTTCGCCAGAAGGAGCGCGGCTTCAATCAAGTTGACGTCTTCGCGCGACCTCTCGCTAAGCTCCTGGGGCTGCCGTATCGGCCTGTTTGCTCATGCGTTCCCGCCCCCGCCCGAGAAGCACTTGCTCAACATCGAAGAGCGTTGGGAAGCGGTGCGTGCCGCTTTTGTCATACGCAAAGGCGGCCGGGTTGACAATTTCCGCGTATTGTTGCTAGATGATGTAATGACGACGGGAGCGACGCTGGACGCGTGTTCACGCGCTCTATGCGAAGCGGGAGCCAAATCGGTCCTGGGACTCACAATCGCCCGGGCTATACGCCCCGACCGGCGCACCCGTTAAGGACCATAGCCTGTTGGGTGCGCCATGAGCGCGAGACGACCAGAAGCGGTCGATCCCCGGGGGCGACACTCCCCCGAAGTGGGTGGAATGCTTGTGCCCGGCGCTTCGGGAAACTCTAACCGTCATCTCCCCATCCTTCCCCCTCGCCGCGGTTCCATGATGCAGGAACCGGTGCTGGTTCTAAATGCCACCTACGAGCCCATCAACGTTACAGCGGTGCGCCGTGCCATGGTTCTATTGTTGAAGGGTGTGGCCCAGGCAGAAGAAATGCATAACGCTGAGGTGCACTCCGCCGCGCACTCGCACAAGGTTCCTTCCGTAATCCGGCTGTTGGCCTATCGCCACATTCCGCAGCAGAGCCGCGCGCTTTCCCGCAAAAACATCCTGCTGCGCGATCGCAATACTTGCCAGTTCTGTGGGCGGGTTTTCCCCAGTTCTGAATTGACCCTGGACCACGTCATGCCCCGCTCGCGGGGTGGGCGATCTTCCTGGGAAAATCTGGTGGCTTGCTGCTACCGTTGCAACAATGCGAAGGGCGACCGTACCCCCGAAGAGGCCGGGCTGAAGTTGGCTCGTAAGCCCCGCCCCTTCACCTTGCATACTTCGCGGCAGTTGATGCGGCTCATTGGCCACCGCGATGAGCGTTGGCGCAAGTATTTGTTTTACTAGAACTTATTCCCGGTTCTGGGGAAAAGTTTCGGTCTTCCTTCTTTTCGCAAACTTCCAGAGAAACCTTTTCGCTTCAAATGCATCTAACCTATCAATACCACTTCGAGGACACACCCCGGGAGGCAGCTAGGGTTCGACCCTAGCTGCTTCTCTCCTTTTAGGCAGCTTTTTTGAGCCATGTGCGCGTTTCAATGCGGCGCCTTCTTCACAGTCGGTGGGAAACTCTGCAGCGCGGAGGCTTCGTCGGGAAATTCGGGAAACACTTGATAGAGTTGCGTGGTCTTGAGAATTTCCTCAACCTTAGGTGCCAAGCCCACGACTTTCACGGCCCCACCCCGTTTGATCACCGTCATGTAATTGCGCACCAAGTCGCCAATTCCAGAACTGTCCAGGTATTCTAGTTCCGTCAAATTCAAAATAATATTCGTTTGCCCCTGGCTCAGTAATTCATGGATGGCCGCGTGCAGCGCACTGGATTCGAAGGAGGTCAAGCGGCCTTTCAAATCAACGAGAGACACGTTCTCGGCTTGCCGAATCGTCACGGAAAAATTCACGAGTCTCCACCTCCAAAAGCGTTTCTGATTCTATCTCTAATCCGTGGGAAGGCAAGCGCCGGGCGAATCTGCCCTTGCCGCATCCTTATTGGCGCACCATGACGCGTAGCCCGCGCCGCCAGTTTTCTGCCAATCCCACGCGAATGATCTCCAACCTCCCGGGTTTCCCCGTCTGGAACCGCGAGAAACGCTGTGAAGAACGCGCCTCGCCGGCTGATGCCTCGCGCGTACACGCGCGAGAGTGAGTGCTCCAGATCCGGAACAATCTTGAGGGGGTCGAGCGTCTCGTCTGGAAATTGTTCGGCCAGAATTCGCCGCAACTGTTCGCAGAACTCTTCGCGCGAAAGCTGCTTCGGACTGCGCAGATAATCGCGCCGGACGATTTCCAGACGCTCAGGTTTTGACTTGCCGAACCGTTCCACTGCCAGCGAAATGCGATTGTCTGATTGATCCGCGATGGCCAGCACACAGCGCGTAACATTGCAGCTTTCCGACCACAAGTGCAGCAACGGCTTGGCAGCCGCGCCCCGCACTTCCCAGGACAGCGGGCTGCCGGGGGTAATTCGGGGGCCCTTTTCCCGGATTTCGATCGCGCCGCCACCGAGGAATTCCTGGGGGGTGGCGCGCAGCTCCTCCGCAAATTTCACACCTATATTTTAATAGTTATAGTTAGTTAATATGTCACTATTTTGTTGGAAGACAGCTGAAGGTACGAAACGTTGACCGCGGGCTGCTCCATGTTCCAGCTCGCCGGAACGTGGTCGAACGATATCTCAAACGCACGTCTCTCTCCGGGCGCTAGCGGCACCGGGGGCGCTCCCAGCACCCCGCGGCTTTCGCGCAGCACCACCTGTTTCATGTCGTCTAAAAACACTACGGTGACCGTGAGGGCTTGGACCGAAAGTGTGCCGCCATTTACGACATCGGCGCTCATCGTTGTCACTTCTTGATGAATGAAGTTTTCCGCGCGGCTCAGAGCAATCTTCTCGATCTGGATGTTCTTCGCGTAATCCTGTTCCCCCACACTCATCTTCGGCTTGGTCGTTTCCCTGGCTTGCTGTGTTGGCGGGGTTTGCGGCATGCGCAGAAGGGTCCACACACTCAGCCCCGCGGCTAGCAGTAAGACAGCTCCCACAATGATTGTCGCCGACGAGCGCCGCCGCTTCGTTTCCGGTGTCTCCGGATTGTGTAGCGTGTCCAGCATTCCGTTTCTCGGCTCTCTTCCACGCGCAAGCGCACCAGGCTTACCGCCCGAGCGACAGTCGGTGTACCAGTGGCTCCGGCAACCGCGCGGCACGCATGCGCTGCTGCACCATCTCAATCTCGTAAGGCACGCGCCAGAATTCCACAACTTGATTGGCGAGATCTGCGATGGCAAAACCCGCGCGGGGATCATTGTCCCGCGGTTGTCCCACCGATCCCGGATTGAGGAGGTATCGCTTGTTTTCGTCCAGGCGGAGCGCGCAACGCTCTTCCTGGGCTCGCGGGTGCAACTGCAAAACTTCCAATTGCGAATCCTGATACGAGAAGCCACCCTGGTGGTGCGTGTGTCCGTAAAATGTTACAGGCAGCGTGGAATCCAGCAGCCCTTCAAGCGCTTGCGACGGCGTGAATACGTACTCGTCCTCATCCTGAAATGCTCCATGTACCAAAACTACGCCTTCAGCTTCAATAGGCCCCTGTGGTAATGACGCCAACCAATCCAGATTTTCATTGGAAAGTTGCGCTCGTGTCCAATCCACAGCCATTTTAGCTACGGGGTTGAAATCATCTGTAGGCATTAAATCTGTAGCAGCTTTGTCATGATTGCCGCGGATAGTGGCGGCACCCAACTCACGAATCCGCGATGTTACTTCGTTCGGGTCGGGCCCATAGCCCACCACGTCCCCCAGGCACACGACATGATCCCAACTCCCCTCGGCTGCACTGAGCGAGGCTTCCAGAGCCGATAGATTTGCATGGAGATCGCTAAGAACCAAAAGTCGCATTCAAGATACCCGGGCCGCGGAGAAAAGTATAGATGAACCGGGGGCTCGTTGCACAAGGTAAAGTGAGCATTGCGTGGCAACTGCGGGGGCTGCCAATTGGGCCACAAAAGTTACAAATAATTATCCTGGCCCACGAAACATTCCCCCTGTGCCACTCGTCTATACGGTTGCAGCCGGCTTCGAGCTGTTTTCGGGATGGTAAGAGATTCGGAAAGAAAAACCCCGCGGTGGCAGCCGCGGGGTCAATGACACGCAGTTGTTCCGGCTCGTGAACCAGGAAAAAGAGGTGTCTCTTTCGGGAGGCTACTCTTCCCCTGTCTGCGTGTCAACTCTTCCATTCGGGCATCACGGTCTTGGCTGCATCAGTCCACCGAAAGGAAATGACACGCATGAAAAACCATTCGTTGCTTCGTAACTCGGTCCTGGCCGCGGCTCTTGCCGTAGCCGTTCCTCTCTTTGCAAAACCTGTGGCCAAAACTCTTCCGGTCAGTCATGAAGTTCACTTTGGCCAGGTCGATGTGAAGTCTGGCGAGTATAAGGTCATCATCGATGACAGCCACTTGACTCTTTCCAAAGGCAAAAAGGTCATCGCTGAATCCAACGGCCGCTGGGAAGACCGCGGCACCAAGTCTGAATACGACGAAATCGTCTCGAATGCCCAAGGCAACGTGCTCGAGCTCCGCTTCGCCGGCAAGAGCAGCGTATTCGTCCTGAAACAATAGGGGCAGATTCGTGATCCTAGACGACCGACTCCGAGGGAAGTTGTTTTCCATCGCAGCTTCCCTCTTCCTTCCACTCAGCGAGGAATTGTTGAAATGGCAGTTTCCCGCTCTGGCCGCCGGCGAGAAGCTCGCTCTCGCCACCGCTTCGCTTCGCTCGCTTTACCTGCAAGGTGTTGCTCCGCCCGCCCGGCATTAACGAATCAGCATGCAATCCCCGTAGCTATAAAAGCGGTAACGCGCTTCCACGGCATGTCGGTAGGCTGCCAGGACATTTTCTCTTCCTGCAAAAGCGCAAACGAGCGCCAGCAGCGTGGACCTTGGCAAATGAAAATTCGTCAGCAATTGGTCTACAACTCTAAATCTTGCGCCTGGCACCAGAAATAGATTCGCCTCGGCTCTGCCTGAATTCAGACATCGCCCGCTACCAGCGGACGCGGCCCGCTGGGCCGCATCTTCCAACGTGCGCACGACTGTCGTACCCACTGCGAGCACGGGGTGCTTCCGCTCCTTTGCTCGGATAATTTTCTCCGCTACTTCTTCCGCAATCTCGTAAGCCTCGGAATGGATCTTGTGCTCTTCCAGCGTGTCTGTATGCACCGGTTGAAACGTGCCGAGCCCTACATCCAGGGTCACCTCGCAGGTTTCGCAGCCGCGTCGGCGAATTTTTTCAAGTATCTCCGAACTGAAATGCAGCCCTGCGGTCGGCGCCGCCACGGCTCCCGGCTTCCTTGCAAACACCGTCTGATACCGTTCTCGATCCGCGGATTCATCCGGACGGTCAATGTATGGCGGCAGGGGCACATGGCCCAGCCGCTCCAGATTCGCAGCAACAGACTCCGTATTCTTAGACTGGAAGCGCAGTGTGCGCAGTCCCCATTCGCCGCGCGTTAGAATCTCTGCCTCCAATTCGCCGCTACCGAATTGCACGCGCTCACCCACTGGAAGTTTTCGTCCTGGACGAACCAGGGCTTCCCAAATGGCCGTTTCCATCTGCCGCGTCAGCAAAACCTCGACCGTGCCCGATAAATGTTCTCGCGCTGACTTGCGGGAAGGCCGCTGCGAGTGCACCCCCGCCCGTTGCCCGAATAGCCGCCCCGGGATCACGCGCGCATTGTTGAACACCAGCAACTCGCCACCGTGCAGCAACGCCGGCAATTCGCTGAACAACCGGTCGTGGCACTCGCCGCTGGCTCGCGCCAAGAGCAACATCCGCGAGTCTTCGCGATGCTCCAATGGTCTTTGCGCGATCAGTTCGGAGGGAAGTTCGTAAGCAAGGTCAGCGACGCGCATGAAGGCCAGACTATAACAAACACGATTGCCGCGCACGCGAGGACGAAAAATGGGTTGCAGATGGATGCAGTTACGGCCAGCAAGAATCTCAAGTGTGGCTGTATATTATTATACATAAACAATTTACATGAGAAACCGGAGACTCTAAGATTGTACTTGACATTAATACACTCATATTTTATTATGCGCTTGCAATCACTTTTGGAGGACAACACATGAGAACTGCCATTACTCGTTTTGAACCTTTCCGCGGGGTTTCCTCCCTGCAGGACCAGATCAATCGTCTCTTCTCGGAAGTCTTTGATCGCTCTTCCGATGAGGCCAGTCTGACGAGCTGGGCTCCCGCCGTCGACATTTTTGAGACGGAGCAAGCCCTGATCGTCAAGGCGGATCTTCCCGACATCAGGCCCGAAGAACTCGACATTCGTGTCGAGAACAACATCCTCACCATCCGCGGTGAGCGCAAGTTCGAGAAGCAAGTGAAGGAAGAGAATTATCTGCGCGTCGAGCGCTCTTACGGTTCCTTCGCTCGCAGCTTCTCTCTCGCTAACACCGTGAACGCGGAAGCCATCAAGGCCGACTACAAAAACGGTGTCCTGACGCTGACGATTCCGAAACGCGAGGAAGCCAAGCCGAAACAGATCAAGGTCAATGTGGAGGCACCAGCGGCAGCCGCGGCGGCGGGCCGCTAATTCGCGAAAGGTGCCGCGACGTTAATGGCCGTGCGTTAGCATAGGGGCTGGCACCATTACCAGCCCCTTTTGAATTGGCGGGTCCGCGAAAGGAGGAACGATGCTTCGTTTTGACAAAATGACCGTAAAAGCCCAGGAAGCGCTGCAGGCTGCGCAAGAAGTGGCTGGCAGCCATGAGAACCAGGCCGTCGAGCCGTTGCATCTTCTTGCCGCGCTCATTCAGCAACAGGATGGCGTGGTTCCACCGCTGCTCGCGCGCCTCGGCATTCGCAGCGAACTGCTATCGCAGGACCTCGAGCGGGAAATCGCCCGTTTCCCCCGGGTCCAGGGATTTGCCCAGCAAAATCTGAGCCGCGCGCTAAATGAAGTGCTGGAACGATCTTTCGACGAGGCCCAGAAATTCAAGGACGAATACGTTTCGACAGAGCACCTGTTCCTCGCCATTGCCGGGCAGGACCGCGATCCTGCCGGACAATTGCTGAAAAAGCATGGCGCCTCCCACGAAGCCATTCTCCAGGCTCTCGCAAGCGTGCGGGGCAGCCAGCGGGTCACCTCGCAGAATCCCGAAGCCACCTACGCGGCTCTCGAAAAATATGCGCGCGACCTTACCGATCTGGCGCGTCGCTCCAAGCTAGACCCGGTCATCGGCCGCGACGAGGAAATTCGCCGCGTCATGCAAATCCTGGCCCGCCGCACCAAAAACAACCCCGTGCTGATTGGCGAGCCTGGCGTTGGCAAGACTGCCATCGTCGAAGGCCTCGCCCAGCGCATCGTTTCCGGCGACGTGCCCGATGTGCTCAAGACCAAGCGCCTCGTGGCTCTCGACCTTGCCGCCATGGTGGCTGGGGCAAAATACCGCGGCGAATTCGAAGACCGTCTCAAAGCGGTCCTGAAAGAGATCTCCGAGGCGGAAGGCCAGATCATCCTCTTTATCGACGAATTGCACACGCTGGTCGGCGCCGGCGCGGCCGAAGGCGCCATGGACGCTTCCAACATGCTGAAGCCGGCCCTGGCCCGCGGCGAATTGCGCGCCATCGGCGCTACCACGCTGAACGAGTACAAGAAGCACATTGAAAAAGATCCCGCGCTCGAGCGCCGTTTCCAGCCTGTCCTCGTTGCTGAGCCCACCGTGGAAGACACCATCGCCATCCTGCGCGGCCTGAAGGATCGCTACGAAGTGCACCACGGCGTGCGCATCAAGGACTCCGCCATTCTTGCCGCAGCCACGCTATCGCATCGCTACATTTCCGATCGCTTCCTTCCAGACAAGGCTATCGACTTGATCGACGAAGCTGCCGCCAGCCTGCGCATGCAGATCGATTCCCTTCCCACGGAAATCGATGAGATTGAACGCCGCATCTTGCAACTTGAAATTGAACGCCAGGCGCTTCTGAAAGAAACGGACGCGCATTCTGTCGAGCGCCGCGCACAAATCGAAAAGGAATTGGCACGGCTCCGCGAAGACTCCAGCGGCCGCAAAGCACGCTGGCAGGCGGAGAAAGAAGCCATCGCCAAGATTCGCAAGTTGAAGGAACAAATCGAGCAGCTCAAAGCCGAAGAGCAGCGCTACGAGCGCTCCGGCGAACTTGCGAAGGTCGCAGAAATCCGTTACGGCAAAATTGCCCAGGCGGAACAAGAACTCAAAAAAGCACAAGATCGCTTTGCGTCCATGCAAGAAAACGTGCGCATGCTCAAAGAAGAGGTGGACGAGGAAGATATCGCGAAACTCGTCAGCAAGTGGACCGGCATTCCGGTCGGCCGCCTCCTCGAAGGCGAAGCGCAGAAGCTGGTTCACATGGAAGACCGCTTGCGCCAGCGCGTCGTGGGCCAGGATGATGCGCTTGCGCGTGTCGCCAATGCCGTCCGCCGCAGTCGCGCCGGCCTTTCGGATGCGAAACGGCCCATCGGCTCATTCATCTTTTTGGGGCCTACCGGTGTCGGCAAAACCGAATTGGCTCGCGCACTTGCGGAATTTCTTTTCGATGAAGAGAAGCTCATGATCCGCATTGATATGTCGGAGTACATGGAAAAGCACAGCGTCTCGCGGCTCATCGGGGCGCCGCCCGGCTATGTCGGCTATGAAGAAGGAGGGCAGCTCACCGAGCAAGTGCGCCGTCATCCCTATTCTGTTGTCCTGTTCGATGAAATCGAGAAAGCACACCCCGATGTTTTCAACGTACTGTTGCAGATCCTCGAAGACGGCCGCTTGACCGATGGGAAGGGCCGCACCGTGGACTTTCGCAATACCGTCCTGGTGATGACGAGCAACGTCGGCTCGACGGCCATCTTTGAGCTCGCCGGAAAAGATCCCGAGCGGGCGCGGAAACAAGCCATGGAAGCACTGCGCGCTGCATTTCGTCCGGAGTTCATCAATCGCATTGATGAACTCGTGATCTTCAATCCACTCGGCAAGGAGCAACTCGAACGCATCGTCGACCTTTTGCTGAAGAGCGTTGAAAAACTTCTGGCGGAGCGCCAGATCACCATCGAATTGTCCCCCGCAGCGAAGGAATTGCTTCTCCGCGAGGGCTACGACCCGGCTTTCGGTGCGCGTCCCCTGCGCCGCACCATTCAGCGGCTCATTCAGAACCCGCTTGCCCTGCAAATCCTGGAGGGCGCCGTTCTGCCGGGCGACCATCTCCGCGTGGACCGCGATGGGCACAAGGATTCCATGCGTTTCGAACGTGTGCAGGAAAAAAAGCCTGCCGCGGCGGCAACGAAAGGATGATTTCAGAAGGCCAAGAGGAGGGGGAGCGCGGCAGCTTGACGCTCTCCGGGCGGCTCACTAGACTTAAATTCACGCCGCCGCAAATCTAATTCTGCCGGAAAGGTTTCTACATGAAGGTTCTACGCACCGGTCTTCTTCTCATCACGCTCAGCGTCCTGCTGGTGATCGTCGGCGGCGCCCTGGGCGGCCGAGGCGGCATGCAACTCGCACTCATCATCGCCGTGGTCATGAACGGCGTATCCTATTTCCTTTCGGACAAGATTGCGCTGAAGTCCAGTGGCGCACAGCCTGTCACACGCGAGCAGCTTCCGCGGCTTTACGACGTGATGGAGCGTCTCGCCGCTAAGTCCAATATTCCCGTGCCGAAACTTTATGTCGTGCCTGACGCGGCGCCCAATGCTTTCGCCACCGGCCGCAGCCCCCGTCATGCCTCCGTGGCCGTGACGCAGGGCCTGCTCCAAATCATGAACGATGATGAACTCGAAGGCGTCATCGCTCACGAACTCTCGCACGTGCGCAATTACGACATTCTGACCAGTTCCATTGCCGCGACCATCGCCGGCGCCATCACTTATATGGCGCAAATGGGCAAGTGGGCCATGATCTTCGGTGGCACGGGGGGCGGCAACCGCGATGAGGACCGCGGCGGAGGCGGACTCTCCGCCCTCCTCATGATTTTTCTGGCGCCCTTCGCGGCGCTGCTTCTCCAGCTTTTTTTGTCTCGGACTCGAGAGTACGCTGCGGACGAAACTGGTGCGCGCATGGTCGGCCAGCCCTACGGATTGATCAGCGCTCTTGAAAAGCTCGGTGCTTACAACAAGCGCATTCCTACTTCCGCGATTTCTCCAAGCACTTCGGCCCTCTGCATTGTGAAACCGTTTTTCGGTAGCGGCACGCTCAGCTCACTTTTCAGCACCCACCCACCGCTGGAAGAGCGCATCGCGGCCCTTCGTCAAATGGTCAGCACACCGCTTCGGTAGTTCAAGAACGTCACAGGTTTATTCACAAAAGCGTAAAGATTTCCAAACGGCTTCTTTGCTGCTCCACAACGACAGTTCTGGAACATCGCATAAGCTGCGCCAATTCAATAAGTTGCCACCGGCGCGTTCCGAAAGACAGTTTGGCGTGCCAAGTGCACTATCTATTTACACCAGCTGTGGTCTCAAGACGGAGACCTGAGGGAAGCCGGTATGAGTTGCAGGGACACTATCCACTTGATTTGTATGTACTTAGAGGGAAAGCTATCCGAAGGCGTGCAGGTCGAGATCGAACGTCACCTTCATTCCTGTTCGGATTGCCGGCTGGTACTTGATGCGGCGACCACTACTCTGGATCGGTATTTCGGCCCGACAAAAGCGGCTGCGAGCGAGCAAGCCGCCTAAGAGATCAGCTTAACGATTTATCTATCAACTACTTACCTGTGCCTCACCCCACGAGTGCTGTTCCTGCTTTGCCTCTAGTTACCATCTTTACTTACGACCTCAATCCCACCCAAAGTAGCAATATTTACGTGTGCGCGTCGGCGCGGGTAAACTTTACTGGTACTAGTACCTAATTGACTTATTTCATCCTCACCCTGTTTCCTTCACTAAACAACTTCTTTTCACCGCATTAGAACTAGCGAACCCCGCTCATCGACTTTGGCTCCGGACTTGCCCATTGAACCTAGCGCAGGGCGGAGACGCCAAAAGGAGAAGAAGTCCATGAGTGAGTTCCCGGAATCGAATTTTCAGAGTACGGCTGCGGTACCTCGGTGGGTGGGCCTCGCTGCGGCCGGCCTCGGTGCGCTTTCGCTGATTGGCATTGGAATGGGCTGGAGCGCATTAAATCAAGCCAGGTCCGTTGAGCAATCGACGCAGGCCTTTTTCAAACAGCAGAATGATGCGCTGGCGCAGCGCTTGTCGAAAGCGGATGAGCAAAATCAGCAATTCCAGAGCGATTTGAAGGTCGTCACGGACAAGCTAAACGTCACACAAGAAGATCTGCAGAAGGCGCGAAAGCAAACGAAGGCTACGACAGCCGCTTACAACAAGAAGCTGACCGGCCTTGAATCCAACGTAAACACGCAACTTGCCAGCAAAGCGAGCACGGAAGACGTGACCAAGCTGGGTGGTGACGTTTCCGGCGTAAAGAACGACCTCGATGCCACAAAGGAAAAGCTTGATCGTGCTACCGGCGACATGGGCGTCATGAGCGGACTCATTGCTCGCAATCACGACGACGTCGAGGAACTCAAGCGCCGTGGCGACCGCAACTACTACGAATTCACGCTGCAAAAGTCCAAGACCCCGCAGCATGTCGGCCCCGTGCAGATGGCTCTGAACAAGACCGACGCGAAGAAGTCCAAGTACACCATGACCGTCCTTGCCGATGACAGGTCTATCGAGAAAAAGGACAAGACTGCCGGCGAACCCGTACAGTTCTACGTCAAAGGCAGTGCCAAGCAGTATCCCTATGAAATCGTTGTCTTCGACGTCGGCAAGAATCAGATTTCCGGTTACTTGGCCACGCCGAAGTCCGCAGGTGCCGCCACGGCCGCAAGCAACAATCCGGCTCAATAGACAAATCGACTTCGCGGGTTGTTCCGCAAGGAACAACCTCCAGCTTGAGAGAAAGCTGCTCAAACGGGAAAGGGGAGGATCCAGAGAATCCCCCCTTTTTCCTTCATCCCGTAACCAAACCATCTTGCCCGACACCCACGGTAGCTCTGGACACTTCTTCCGCTCTGTGCCACTCTAAGAAATACTCAGACGGAGAAATTTTGCAGCTTAATTCAGGAGGGGGAAAAATATGAAAGCGAAGTTAGCAGCAGGATTGGCTCTGACACTTTGTGCGGCAGTGCTCGCGTTTGCTGCGGATAGCTCCATGACCGGATACATATCCGACAGCCAATGCGGGGCAAAAGGCGCGAACGAGAAGCATACGGCTTGCGCCGCGAAGTGTGTAAAGGAAAAAGGCGCGAAATATGTCTTCGTCGACGATGCGGACAAGAAGGTCTATGCGGTCGCCGATCAAGACAAAGTCGCCGACCATGCCGGTCACCACGTGACGGTAAAGGGCACCGTGAGCGGTGATTCCATTACTGTTTCGAGCGTGGAGATGGCTAAGTAGTCTTTTTATATTTTGATTCTATCGGGGGCAAGGTTTCCATCTTGCCCCTTTTTTCTTTCTGCTGCGCCAGGCCAGGCGCTGGACATGGCCCGCCGCTATTGTGCCAGTCTAGGTCACTCACCGCTCCCTAAGAGCCATTTTCACAAGCAAGGAGAACTGCAATATGAAATACCGTTTTCTCGCCGCTCCCGCGCTCTTACTCTTCGTCGTGGGTTTTGCTTCTTCGGCAGACCGCAGTTTGACCGGCTGGATCTCCGATAGCTCCCGTAGGGCAAAAGGCGCGCACGAAGGTGCTGCGGAATGCACCAAAAAGTGCGTGAAAAAAGTGTATGTCGTGGATGCTCAAGACAAGGCTGCGGCTCACGCCGGTGAGCATGTCATGGTAAAGGGCTCCATCAACGGCGACAACTTGAAACTCTCCGGCATTGAATCCGCCGCGTAACCGCCGTCTTGATCCTCATTCGCTCGACAGGCGGGACTCCGCTTCTGCCTGTTTTGTTTTTGCTCTCTCTGCAATTTCCGTTACGATGATGGCTTGCCCATGACCACGACGCTGATTCACGCCGGACGCGCCTTCACGCCCACGACGGAACTCCACGACGCCGGTATTCTTGTTCGCGACGGGGTCATCGAAGCCATCGGCGCGCGCAACAGCATGACCCTTCCGTCCGGTGCCCGCGAAATCCTGGCGAAAGACAAAATCGCCGCACCCGGTTTTCTCGACGTGCATATCCACGGAGCCGGTGGCCACGACGTTATGGAAGGCACGGAAGATGCCCTCACGGCCGTCTCCAGAACCATCGCTTCTCATGGCACCACTTCCTTCGTCGCCACGACCGTCACCGCCAATCCCGATGCAATCTGCAAGAGCACCGAGGGAATTTCTCGTTACATCTCTACACAGCACCAAGCCGTGGACTCTCGCGCGGAGGTCCTTGGGATCCACTTCGAAGGCCCTTTCATCAATCCTCTGCGTCGGGGCGTTCACCCCCCTCAATGGCTCCGTCTCCCTTCCGCTGACTTGCTGGAGAAATTCATCCACGCCGCCGGGGGGCACGCCCAGATCCTCACCATTGCTCCCGAACTTCTCGGTGCGATTCCGTGCATTGACGCCGCGCACAAATCCGGCATGGTCGTGGGCATCGGCCACACCGATGCCACCTACGAACAAGCCCGCGCGGCCATTGCCCGTGGCGCCCATCATGCCATCCATGTCTACAACGCCATGCGGCCATTCTCGCACCGCGATTCCGGTGTCATTGGCGCCGTGCTGACTTCGTCGGAGGTTACGGCGGAATTGATCGCCGATGGTGTGCACGTGGATGACGTCGCCATGCGGATGCTTCTCCAGGCGAAAGGCGCGGGTGGCGTGATCCTCATCAGCGACGGCATCTCCGCCACGGGAATGCCCGATGGAAAATACACTTTGGGAGATATTGAAGTGTCTGCCGCGGGCGGCGTCTGCAGAAATTCGGAAGGGAAACTTGCCGGCAGCACCCTCACATTGGATCGCGCGCTCCGCAATATCGTGGGCCTCGGTGCTCCGCTCGGCGATGCGCTGCGCATGCTGACGCTGAATCCCGCCACGCTGCTCGGCATCGAGTTCAAGAAGGGTGCTCTTCGCGCGGGCGCCGACGCAGATATCCTGCTTCTCAACAACGCCCTCAAGGTCACAGAAGTCTATACCCGCGGTGTGAGCCAGTAAGCCACGCGGTCAGCCGGTCAATTGAGGATTTCGTGCAGGGAATTACTGAGTCAGGGGAATCTTCAGTTCGTCTGGCAATTGCTCCGCATCAAACGGGCTGCACGCAAAATACCGCTCGCCGATTTGCAAGGTAGGCAGTCTGGGCACCATCGGGTGCTGTAAATTGTGAGGGATTCCCTATTTCTATTTTTCGGACGAACGAGAAACCAGCGGCTCGCATGGAGGCATAGCCAGCTACTCAATGCGAGGGTCCCAAAGAATTGGAAATAGGTGCACCTCGGTATTTCTTCGCAATCTGGATGCGGATGATCGCGCGCTGCAGCGCTATGATCGCGCGATCCCAGTCAATATTCGTATCGTTCGATGCCAGCCGTTTCTCCGCCCGAGCCAGCGCCTCTTCAGCACGGTTCACGTCAATCTCCTCCGCGCGTTCCGCCGTTTCCGCCAAAACGGTCACACGGTCCGGCAGCACTTCCACGAACCCGCGAATTACCGAAAGCGAAGTCGGCGTGCTGGACGTGGCCCTCCGGTAACTCAGCTCCCCAATTCCCAGCTCGCTCATCAGTGGCGCGTGACCGGGCAATACTCCGAGCTCACCTTCCAGCCCGGGCAGGGTCACCTCCACCACACTCTCTCGCAGCAGTTGCCGCTCGGGTGTCACCACAATCAGCTCTATGGCTTCCGGAAGCATCTTCTTCCTTAAACGCCGGCCTTCATCTTTTCGGCCTTCTCCAGAACTTCCTCGATGGTGCCAACCATGTAGAACGCCTGCTCGGGAATGTCGTCGTACTTGCCTTCCACGATCTCTTTGAAGCTGCGTACCGTATCCTCGATCTTGACGTATTTCCCTTCGAGCCCGGTGAACTGCGCCGCCACGAACATCGGCTGCGACAGGAACTTCTCAATGCGGCGCGCGCGAGCCACGGTACGTTTGTCCTCGTCGGAAAGTTCTTCGATACCCAGGATCGCGATGATGTCCTGCAAATCCTTGTAGCGCTGCAGGACCGACTTCACGGCCCGCGCCACTGCATAATGCTCTTGCCCAACCACGCGGGGATCCAGAATGCGCGAGTAGCTGGCCAGTGGGTCGACGGCAGGATAAATGCCGCGTTCCACGATCTGCCGGCTCAAGTTGGTTGTGGCGTCCAGGTGTGTAAATGTGGCGGCCGGCGCGGGGTCCGTGTAGTCGTCCGCGGGCACATAGATGGCCTGCACCGACGTGATCGAGCCGGTCTTCGTCGAGGTGATGCGCTCCTGCAATTCACCAATTTCTGTGTTCAGGTTTGGCTGATAGCCGACGGCCGAGGGCATGCGCCCTAGAAGCGCGGACACTTCCGAACCAGCCTGCACAAAACGGAAAATATTATCGATGAACAGCAACACGTCCAGGTGCTCCTGATCGCGGAAATATTCTGCCACCGTCAGCCCCGTCAGTCCCACCCGCAGCCGCGATCCGGGCGGCTCCGTCATCTGCCCATAAATCAAGGCGCATCGCGACTTCTCGCTGTTCCCCGGCGTGATGACTCCGCCTTCCGACATTTCCAGCCACAGGTCGTTGCCTTCGCGAGTCCGTTCGCCCACGCCCGCGAATACCGACACGCCACCGTGTTTCATCGCGACGTTGTGGATCAGTTCCATAATCAGCACGGTCTTGCCCACGCCCGCGCCGCCAAACAATCCGATCTTTCCGCCCTTCACGTACGGTTCCATCAGGTCCACGACCTTGATGCCCGTCTCGAACATTTCCAGCGTGGTCGATTGATCTTCCAGTGAGGGCGCCGGCCGGTGAATCGGATAATACGTGTCCGTCACGATGGGTCCGAGCTGGTCCACCGGTTTCCCCAAGACATTCATCACCCGGCCAAGCGTCGGCCTTCCCACCGGCACCGCAATCGGTTTTCCGGTATCAAACGCCTTCATGCCGCGCACCATGCCTTCGGTTGGCTCCATGGCCACCGCGCGCACGCGCCCTTCGCCCAGGTGCTGTTGCACTTCCGCGGTCACGTCCAGCGGTTCCGGTGAATTGTAGCCCTCGCTCGTGATGCGCACCGCGTTGTAAATTGCCGGCAAATGGCCGGCCTCAAACTGAATGTCCAGCACAGGCCCGATCACCTGCACCACTTTGCCCACCGCAGCGTATTGCTCGGCCATACTTTCTCCTACGCGGTCGAAGAAGCACCGCTCACAATCTCAATAATTTCTTTCGTGATCGCGGCCTGACGCACTTTGTTCATGTGCAGTGTCAGCGCGTCAATCACATCGCCCGCATTTTGCGTTGCTGCTTCCATGGCCGTCATGCGCGCGGCATGCTCGGCAGCAGAAGATTCCAGCATGGCGCGCAGCACCTGCGTTTCGACGTACCTCGGCAGCAAGCGGCTCAAAATCTGCTCCACAGGCTGCTCATAAATGTAGTCAATCTGCGCGCTCTCCGCTTCTGCTTCCGTCTCGTCCGCCTCTTCAATCTTCTCCACGGGCAACAATTTCTCCGTCACGAGGATCGGCGCCAGCACATTCTTAAACTCACTGAACACCATGTAAACGGAATCCACTTCTTCCTTGCTGTACAGCTCCGTCACCAGGTTCGCGATTTCCCGCGCAATCCCGAAATCCACGCGCGCCAGTACGTTGACGTACTCCCCGGCAAAGGTAAATCCAGCTTTGCGCATGGCGTCGCGGCCTTTCTTGCCAACTGGGATCGTGACGATCCTCTTGCCTTGTTTGCTGCGCAAGAATTCGTTCGCCTTCTTCAAAATGTTGGTATTGAACGCCCCTGCCAAGCCGCGTTCGCCGGCCAGCACCAACAACAGGATGCGCTCCTCGGGCCGCTTCGCCAGCAAGGGATGCTGTGGTGATTCAATCCGCGCCATCGTTGACCGCAACACGCGCGCCAGTTCCTTCGCGTAGGGCCGCGCCGCCAGCGCCCCTTCCTGAGCGCGCCGTAAGCGCGCCGCGGCGACAAACTTCATCGCCCGGGTAATCTGCTGGGTGTTCTTCACCGAGCGGATGCGGCGCCGGAAATCGAGTAGGGTGGCCATGGTTCCGTTGCTACTGTTTAGTGTGCTCCCGCCGCAATCGTCGCCGCAAAGCGTTCTTTGAACGCATCTACGGCTTGCTTGATGCCCGCCTTGATCCCGTCGTCCAACGCTTTCTTCTTCGCGATGTCTTTTAGCACGCTGCCATAATTGGCTTCCGCGAACTGCAGAAACTCCGTTTCAAAACGCCGCACCTCTGCCACCGGAACCATATCCAGCACACCGCTGGTGGCCACGTAGATCGCCAGCACCTGTTTTTCCACCGGCAATGGCTGGAACTGATCCTGCTTCAGCACTTCTGTCAGACGTTGCCCGCGCGCCAACTGCGCCTGCGTCACTTTGTCCAGCTGGTCCGCGCCGAACTGCGCGAACGCCGCCAATTCGCGGAACTGCGCCATATCGAGTCGCAGTGTCCCGGCCACCTGCCGCATCGCCTTGATCTGCGCGTTGCCGCCCACGCGGCTCACCGAGATCCCCACGTTGATTGCCGGCCGAATGCCCGCATTAAAAAGGTCAGACTCCAGATAAATCTGCCCGTCCGTAATCGAAATCACGTTTGTTGGAATGTAGGCCGAAACGTCGCCGGCCTGCGTCTCGATTACCGGCAGCGATGTCAGGGAACCACCGCCCAGTTTGTCGTTCAGCTTGGCCGCGCGTTCCAGCAAACGCGAATGGAGGTAGAAAACGTCTCCGGGAAACGCTTCGCGTCCCGGCGGCCTGCGCAGCAAAAGCGAAATTTCGCGGTACGCTTGCGCGTGTTTGGACAAATCATCATAAAACGTTACCGCGTGCCGCTTGTTATCGCGAAAAAACTCGCCCATGGCGCATGCCGCGTATGGCGCGATATATTGCAGCGAAGCCGGTTCTGCCGCGGAGGACGCCACGATGATGGTGTAATCCATCGCGCCCGCATCGGTGAGAATCTTCACCACCTGCGCAATTGTCGAGCGCTTCTGCCCGATGGCGCAGTAAATGCAGATCATGTCGCTGCCCTTCTGGTTGATGATCGTGTCCAGAATGACCGCGGTCTTCCCCGTCTGCCGGTCGCCGATGATCAGTTCGCGCTGTCCCCGGCCAATCGGAATCATCGAATCGATGGCCTTAATACCTGTCTGCAATGGCTCGCGCACCGGCTGCCGGTCGAGCACGCCCGGCGCAATTTTCTCCATCGGATTGCGCAGCTTGGTGGCGATGGGGCCCTTATCATCCTCCGGTTCGCCGAGCGGATTCACCACGCGCCCGATCAACGCATCGCCCACGGGCACGGACATAATCGTATTCGTGCGCCGCACCACATCGCCTTCCTTCAGTTCCGTCGATTCGCCCAGCAGCACCGCGCCCACTTCTTCCTCTTCCAGGTTCAGCGCAAGGCCAAAGATGTTGTGCGGAAACGCCAGCATCTCACCAGACATCACTTTCTCGAGCCCGTGAATGCGGGCAATGCCGTCACCCACGCTGATGATTGAGCCGACTTCATCCACCGAGACCGTCTGCTCGTAGTTCGCGATCTGCTCGCGCAATATCTTGCTGATTTCGTCGGCCTTGATGTTTGCCATGCCTGCTCCGTTCCCGAATGCCTATTCTGCCGCCAACTTCTCGCGCAATTGATTCAACTGGTTCTTCACCGAACCGTCGTAAATCGTGTCCCCGATACGCACCACCGCGCCGCCCAGCAGTTGGGGATTCAACGAAAAGGTCGCCTGAATTTTGCGCCCCGTGAGCCGCTCCAGCGTCTGCTGCAACTGCGCCTTCTGCGCATCGCTCAAATTCACTGCCGACGCCACTTTTGCCTGCTCGACGCCTTGGCGCTGCCGGATCACCTGCCGGAATGATTCCAGAATTTCCGGCAAGATCGCGGCGCGGTGGTTGTCTACTATCACGAAGAGAAAATTGCGGATGATCTTGCTCGTTCCCATCCGGGCCACCAATTTCTCGATCACGCCGTGTTTTGCCTC
>Ga0307471_100000423_pt1 | contig 21560 bp, 19 predicted proteins | sample atmos_gasesAM3C__2_FD_204566 | JGI IMG/M metagenome (GOLD analysis project Ga0307471, IMG submission 204566) | Hardwood forest soil microbial communities from Morgan-Monroe State Forest, Indiana, United States - atmos_gasesAM3C_515 | ecosystem: Environmental > Terrestrial > Soil > Temperate...
GGCCGCCATGCCGCGATAGGTCAAGGGCAGTTCGACATTTTCCTGAACGGTGAGATCGCCGATCAAGTTGAACGCCTGGAAAATGAAGCCGATCTCGCGGTTGCGAATGCGCGAGCGGTCGCTGAGCTTCAGGCTGGAGACCGATTGCCCGTTCAAGGTGTAAGTCCCCTCGGTGGGCGAATCCAGGAGGCCGAGGATAGCGAGGAGAGTGGACTTGCCACAGCCGGAAGGGCCGGCAATGGCCAGATATTCTCCTTTCTTGATTTCCAGATCGATCTCGGCCAGGGCATGGGTCTCGAGCTCGTCGGTGAAAAAGATTTTGCTAACGCCTTGCATTTTGATGAGCGTGGTATCTGATGCAGTCATACGAACAGCCTCCCAATTAAAATTTCCCTAACGTAAACGAATGCGGTCAAAGCTATCCCAATTGGACATGTCGGAGAGAACAACCTTGTCTCCGGCCTTCAGTCCCTGGAGAATTTCGATGGTGTTGACAGAGCTGCGGCCCAACTTGACGTTGACGCGCACGGCTTCCGAGCCATCGTCTACCAGCTTGAACAAGCCCACGGTGCTGTCGGATTGGCCGTGAACGGGCCGGCCGACAAAAAGGACATCTTTCAAGTTTTCTAGTTCGATGGTGCCGTCAACACTCAGGTCGGGTCGGGCGCCTGCCGGGAGCGGGTCAGTGATGGCTACGTCCACAGTAACGGTACCGTTCTGCACGGACGGATCAATGCGCGAGACCTGGCCCTTCACGATTCCATTTCGAGTGTCAATGGAAGCCTTTTGGCCGATGAGCACATCCTTGGCTTGCGTCTCGGCAATCTTGATTTCAGCTTTGAGGCGTTTGGGATCGGCGACGCGGGCCAGATTGGTACCCGGCGTGACGCGCTGACCTACTTCCACAGGAACGACTTGAAGAACGCCGTTGATGCCTGCGCGAACGTGAAGGGCATCCGCTTGACTCCGTTTCAAGGCGTAGAGCGCTTGCTGTTGGTCTACGTGGGCTTGTTGCGCCTGCAAGCGGGCTCTTGCGGTGTCGGCAGCGTTTGCGGTGCGGTCTTCTTCGAGCTTCAGGCGAATCTCAAGCTGTTCCACTTTTACCTTCGACAACTTTGCGGTGACTTCGGTGCCAAGCCCTTCCGCGCGAAGCTTATCATCCACTTCGTGCTGGATTTTGGCCTGCTCGTAGTCGCTGCGGACCGAGGCGGTAGCGGCCCTTTGATTGAGCAAGTCGCTGTTGAGCTGGACTTTAAGGTTTTCGTAGTCCGCTTGCGCCGCTTTGAGTTGATATTCGGCGTCCAGGACGTCACGTTGCAACTCCGGATTCGTCAGTTCGAGAATCACGCTGCCGGGTTGCACAATGGCAGTGGTGCCGGGATGAATCACGATGCGATCGACGCGCGAATCGGTTTGGGCAGGAATCCAGCGAATGTCTTCGGGAATGAGGGTTCCCAGGCCATGCACCTCGCGGAGCATGGGTCCGCGCTTCACTTCGTCGGTCCAGATGGTGGCCTTTTCGACAGAAGGAGCGGCGGGGCGCAAGTGTGAGACGCCATAGGTGACACCGGCAACAGAAATGACGGCGATCCCGACGTAGAGAATGCGCCGAATCTTTTTGGCGCGGGCGTTTGATGGTCGTTGTATATCCATGGTCGAGTTACTCACTCACAGCGTAAAGCTGTCATAGGATCAATTCGCGTCGCACGAAGAGCAGGAATGTACCCTGCCAGGCCGGCGACGGCCAGCAAAAGAATCAATACAGCCAGGAAGGTATTATGGTCCGTTGGCTCGGTTTTGAAAAGGAGGGAGGCAATACCTTTGGAGGCGGCGAAGGAAGCCACGGTTCCAATGGCAGTTCCCAGGAAAGCAAGGCGCAAGGTCCTCGAAATTACGCCGAATTGGACTTGTGCGGGAGTGGCACCGAGAGCCATGCGGACGCCGATCTCCCGAGTCTGCCGCGTAACGGAATAGGAGATCACGCCGTAAATTCCAAGAGCCGCGAGAATGAGGCCCAGAGCGGCGAAGATGGCAACCAGCAGCACAAAAAAGCGCCGAGGGGAAACGGCGTGATCCACAAGGGTCTGAACCGGCCGGAATACGGTGGCAGGCTGCGCCGGATTGAGCTTGCGGAGCGTGCTGATCACGGTAGGCGTAAGCACTTCCGGCGGGAGCTTTGACCGAACCACAAGTTCGGCGCCTTCGGGACCCGCCTGGGTCACCGGGAGATACATTTCAGGGCCGGTCGCGCCTTCCAAGCTGCTCACCCGAACGTCAGAAACCACACCGATGACCTGGGCAGGGTTTTTACCCATGCCACGGGCGAGCCGCCCGATGGGACTCTCCCCGGGCCAATGACGGCGAGCCGCAGTTTCATTGATAATCACGATGGGTTCCGATTTAGACGAATCCTGCCAGGAAAAGTCTCGCCCAGAAATCAGGCGGATGCCTATGGCCTCGAAGTAGCCGGGGGTGACGATGCGGACGATGGCTCCAAGCTGGGCGTCCTTGGGATAGTCGCGGCCAACCGCATACAGGCCCCAGCTGCGGTTGCGATCGAGAGGTAACATATCGGCGACGCCGGCGGATTCGATCCCCGGAATATCCTTAACCTGCCGCAGGAGTTCCCTAAGGATGACACCGCGCTTCACGTCGTTGCCTCCGTCCTCGTAGTCAATAGTAAGTGCCGCAGCGTGGCTGGGTTGAAAGCCAAGGTCTACGTCAAGGACCCGGAGGAAACTGCGCAGCAAAAGACCCGCTCCGACAAGAAGCACGCAAGCGAGGGCTACTTCGGAAACGACCATGACGGAGCGCATGCGATCGTGTTTCTTGCCCTCGCTGTGTCCACGACCGGCGTGTTTGAGAGTCTCCTGCATATTGCCCCGGGAAAGGATGAAACCGGGGGCGATGCCAAAGAGAAAACCGACAGTCAGAGTGATGAGCAGAGTCCAGGCAAGAGCCGGACCATCCACGCTCACGCGGCTGAGCAGAGGAAGAACAATCGAACCCTGATGCGCGAGATAAGTGGTGACTGCAAACGCCAACCCCACGCCAAGAATCGCGCCCGCGCTGGAAAGAACCAGGCTTTCCGTGAGCAATTGGCGAATGAGCCTGCCACGGCTTGCGCCGAGAGCGGCGCGCATGGCGAGTTCCTTACTGCGCGAAGCCATGCGTGCAAGGAGTAGATTGGAAAGATTCACGCAGACGATAAGAAGGATGAGGCCAACCGCGCCCCAGAGGACGGCCAACGAACGGCGTAGTTTGCCTGTGACGTACTCTTTGAGCGATGTCATGTCCCCGGTGTATTCCTGAAACCACTCCGAGTGAGCGGCCTTGAATTGCGGGAACAAGACATTGGCTTCCGCTTGCCCTTGTGTCACCGAGACGCCCGGCTTGAGGCGCCCGAACATCACCAGCGTGTTTCCCCATGTCCGCATATCATCCATGATTCCCGGGATGAAGACATCGGTCTTCAGGCCCGGCCAGAAAACAGAAGGAAAATCGAAAGAGGCAGGAAGCACGCCAACAACAGTCGCCGCATGGTTACCGAGCGACAGGGTCTGTCCGACGACGGAGGGATCCGCACCAAGTTGCTGCCAGAACGCGTGGGTCAGAAGAACGGCAGGCGGACCACCCTTGACGCATTCCGCGGGGAGAAAGGTGCGGCCCAGAGCGATCTGGACGCCCAGCGTCTCAAAGAAATTGTCGGCGACCATGACTGCCTGAATGTGCTGCGGCTCGCCGCGCCCCGTCATGGTATACGCGGAGTCGCCCCAAAAAGGCATGAATGAGGTCACTTCCTGAAAAGACTGATTGTGGCGGCGAAATTCCTCGTACGACCCAACATTGTAAGTGAGCGCAGAAAGGCCGCCCATGCCGTGGTTAGCAGCGATCCAAGCCAACTGTTGTGAATTGGGGAAAGGCAATGGACGGAGGAGAATTGTATCTACTACGCTGAAGACGGCGATATTTGCGCCAATGCCCAGAGCGAGAATCACGACGGCGACCAAGGTGAATGCGCGATCCTTAAGCAGCGTGCGGAAGCTATAACGCAGATCCTGCAGCAGGACTTCGAGAGCGGGCGATCTGCGAACAGCGTCGCTCACGAATTGCCCCCCTCTTCCGGGACCGCCAGCACGCGACTCATTACCATCGAGAGCCTCTGCCAGTAGGCGGTGTCCGCGGAGAGCTGCTTGCGCCCGCGTTTTGTAATGGAATAAAACTTGGCTTTGCGGTTGTTGCCGGAAGTGCCCCACGCCCCGGAAATCCAGCCGCGCTGCTGAAGGCGAACGAGCGAGGCGTAAATGGTGCCCTGGTTGAGAAGGATTTCATTTCCGCTAACCTGCTCAATGCGGCGGGCGATGCCATAGCCGTGCAGGGAGCCCATGGCCGCGAGGGTCTGCAACACCATGAGATCCAAAGTGCCTTGGAGCAGACCGAGTTTGGAATCACCCATGAGGCCTCCTGTGTGATGACCACATGAGGATAGCATGTGTTCTGTGGGGATGCCACAGGTAACGAGTTTTGCGAATACTGAATCGCGTGTCCTCTAGCACCGCGGACAAGGGATGATACGTTTGTGGTCCGGGAATGTTCCACAGCCCTGCCCCTGAAGCCTATGCATGGCTTCTAGCTAAGGAGTACGGATTCTGGCGCAATCGGTTCCGTGATTTGACGAACAAAATACAGCGAACGTCTTTAGCCAAAATGGGAAGGGAAATTTCTGGCGGAGAGGGGGGGATTCGAACCCCCGTTAAGGGTATTAGCCCCTAAAACGGTTTAGCAAACCGCCGCATTCAGCCGCTCTGCCACCTCTCCGCGGACGGATCGACCAACAATTGGTCGAGTGGCCAAAGTATAGCACTAAAAAGGAGATGTGCCAGGGGCAAGTATTCGCCCAAAGGAAGTTTCCTGTTTACCAATTCCCTTTTTCAACGTCAATAGAATGTAGGTCGGTTTTCGGCAGGGTCCCGTCTGCGGAACGGGAGTTCTTTCCTTTCGGTGCTTTGAACGATAGAATGGTAGGGAGGTGTGGCGTATCTCGCTTTGAGACGGGGATGACGCCGCGGGTGATAGCGGTATCCGTAAGTCTCCTTCTTCGAAGACCGAACCGCGAAAGTGGAGTAGCTCTCCAGCGAAACATTTCGACCCGATTGGGCGTATGTAAGGTTAGCGTAGTTCGGAAGAGATGAGTGCCCCCGCGCGTAGATCCCTCTGCGTTCGACCTGGATTAATGAGGTCAACGCCGGAAGTTTTGAAACACGGAGCAGCGTGGTGGAGCGAAAGGGAAGCGAATGAAGACGTGGCATAAAGTGGCGATTGGCGTAGGCGCCGTAGCAATACTCGGCGGAATCGTTTTATTCAGCGTGAACCAGGCGAACAAGGGCGTGGTTACCGTCCAAACCTCCAAAGTGGCGAACCAGGAGAGCCTGGTGTCACTAGTGACTGCCTCGGGAGAAGTCAAACCGACGACTTACACTAACGTGACCGCCCAAGGATACGGCAGAATCACCGAAATCTTTGTGAAAGAGGGCGACCACGTAAAGAAGGGTGACAAGTTGCTCCTGCAGGAAAATGTGCAGGCAAACGCAGACGTCCAAGCGCAGTCGGCGGCAGTCACTTCGGCAGAGTCCGGCGTGCAAGCTGCGGAAGCCAGCTTCAAAGCGGCACAGTCTGATTTGATTTTGCAACAAGCCAACCTGGAGAAGGCCAAGCTGGACTACGACCGCGGACAGGGCCTTTTCAAGGATGGGTTGATCCCTAAACAGGATTTCGATCAACGGAAAACAATCTACGACGGGGCGGTGGCTACGGTCGACTCGGCGCGCGCGCGGGTGCAGTCCCTGAAAGCGCAATTGGACCAGACACGTTCGCAGGTGAATCAAGGCCGCGCCGTGTTGGTGCGGACGCAGGACGTTTTGCACAAGACGACGTACACATCTCCAATCAATGGAATCGTCAGCTATTTGCCGGAGCGCGTGGGCGACTACGTTGTAATGGGCATGCAGAACGCGAATGGCAGCTTCATCATGACACTCTCGGACATGTCAGTGGTAACGGCGGAAGTGAAGGTCGACGAGACGGATATCGTCAACGTGAAAATGGGGCAGGAAGCCGACGTGACGATTGATGCGGTCCCCGGGAAAATTTTCAAAGGCAAAGTCACTGAGATTGGATCGCAAGCCGTGCTGCGCAGTTCGGGACTTACAACCACACAGACCACCACGAGCACGCAGGAAGCCAAGGACTTCAAGGTTGTGGTGACGCTGGCAAGTCCGCCTGAAAATCTGCGCCCTGGCCTTTCCGCCACGGCGAAAATCAGAACTGCAGAACGGAAAAACGTCGTAGCCATTCCGATTCAGGCGCTCGCTGTGCGTACGCGCAAAGATTTGGAAGAAGCGGCCAAGAAGACAAAGAATCAAGGCGGTTCCGGCGTCACGTTGGCAGCGCCCCCGCCACCGGCTCCTGGCGAGCCGAAAAAGGATGAAGTACAGGGCGTTTTCATCGTGAGCGGAAAGAAGGCGGTGTTCCAGCCCGTTGAAACCGGCATTGCCGGTGTAACCGACATCGAAATTACCAAGGGTTTGAAACCGGGCGATGAGATTGTCGTCGGCAGCTACAAGGCACTGCGCACCTTAAAGCCGGAGTCCTCGGTGAAGGTGGACAACAGCGCGCCAAAGAAACAAGACGATCAGCAGAGCTGACGCGCATCCAAGAGCGAGGGAGATTCGAATGCCTGTCGAGACACAGACGACCGACTCATTCCGGGAAGACCTGGTTAGTTCCGGCATGGTCATCAAGACGGAAGCGCTCACCAAAGTCTACGAAATGGGCGCGGAGCAGGTGCACGCGTTGAGCGGCGTGGACGTGGAGATCCGCAAAGGCGAGTATGTGGCCATCATGGGTCCTTCCGGTTCAGGCAAATCCACGCTGATGAATTTGATCGGCTGCCTGGACTCACCAAGCTCTGGAAAATATTGGCTGGCAGGGCGACTGGTGAGTGACCTGGACGACGACGAATTGGCCTACATCCGGAACAAAGAGATCGGTTTTGTGTTCCAGACATTTAACCTGTTGCCGCGAGCCTCGGCACTGCACAACGTGGAATTGCCTTTGATTTATAACGGCACGCCGGCTGAGGAGCGGATCGAGAAGGCGAAGAAAGCTCTCGGCCGGGTGGATTTGACAGACCGCATGAATCACAAACCCAATGAGCTATCCGGCGGCCAGAGGCAACGCGTTGCCGTGGCACGCGCCTTGGTGAATTCTCCGTCGATCGTGCTGGCGGACGAACCCACCGGCAACCTCGATTCTAAAACTGGCGAAGAAATCATGGCGCTCTTCGAATCATTGCACCGGCAGGGGAATACCATCATTCTCGTGACCCACGAACACGACATTGCCCAGCACGCCCACCGCATCATCTTCATTCGCGACGGCAAGATCGCTTCCGACGAAGCGGTGGTAAAGAAGTAACCAGACAATTCGGCTCTTTCCCTCTTTCACATGCTTGGTAAGGTAATTCTGCGCGGACGTTTCACCCCGTTCGGTTGAGGTGTGTCCGCGCGGAAGAGAGGGTGCGCCACATGGCGTCCACATCGGAAGAGAATACGAACTCGGACACCAGCAAGCTGCTGGAGGCCGCGGCCGAAAGAGCCATTCGCTACGTCGGCCGGATTGACCAACGCAAAGTTGCTCCCGCCCCGGCCGAACTTGCCGCGCTTGCCGGATTTCGCGAACCGTTTCCATCTGCTCCGAGCGACCCGCGCGAAGTGCTCCAAAAGCTAGACGAGCTCGGATCTCCTGCAACCGTTGCAATGACTGGGGGACGTTATTTCGGCTACGTCACCGGTAGCATTCTTCCTGCGGCATTGGCTGCCAACTGGCTGGCAGGAGCGTGGAATCAGAACTCCGCGCTGCGCGTGATGTCCCCGGTCGCGGCGGAGTTGGAAGACGTGGTTCTTCGATGGGTTTGCGAGGTACTGGATTTGCCGGCCGATTGCGGAGGAGGACTAGTCACGTGCGCCACCACGGCAAATTTCGCGGCGCTAACGGCAGCGCGTCATGCACTCCTCACGCGTGTGGGGTGGAATGTAACGGAAGACGGGATGTTTGGAGCGCCGCCGGTCGAAGTGGTTGTCGGCGCAGAAGTGCATGCGTCGATTCTGAAAGCGCTGAGCATGGCGGGATTCGGCAGGAAGCGCGTGACGATTGTGGAAGCCGATGAGCAAGGGCGAATGCGCGCCGGTAAGTTGCCGCGGCTGTCCGAACGCACCATCGTATGTATCCAGGCCGGTAACGTGAACACGGGCGCGTTTGATCCTGCGGACGAAATCTGTCGAAAGGCGAAAGAACAGGGCGCCTGGGTTCATGTGGATGGCGCATTTGGTCTATGGGCCCGAGTCTCGCCGAAGTATGAACACCTGACACAGGGGTTTGAGAAGGCTGATTCGTGGGCGACGGACGCGCACAAGTGGCCGAATGCCGGTTACGACAGCGGTCTAGTCATCATTAGAGATGCCGTTGCGCTGCGAGCATCCATGGGAATCATGGCAGCGTATCTCGAGCCTGGTTCACGCCGCGAGCCAATGCATCACACGCCGGAATCATCCAGGCGCGCGCGCGGCGTCGAGTTGTGGGCGGCCTTGAAATCGCTGGGACGGTCCGGCTTGCGCGAGTTGATTGAGCGGACGTGCTTGCATGCGCAGAGGTTTTCCGACGGGCTGCGCAAAGCCGGCTTCGAGGTTCTGAACGACGTGGTGATCAATCAGGTCCTCGTGTCTTTTGGAGGTTCGGACATAACGCGCGAAGTGATCCGGCGAGTCCAGGAAGACGGAACCTGCTGGTGCGGCGGTACGGTCTGGCAAGGAAAGACTGCGATGCGCATCAGCGTCTCTTCCTGGGCTACGACCGAAGCGGATGTCCAGGAAAGCCTTGCAGTGATCATCCGCCTTGCACGCGAATCCGGATCTCCGCTCTAGCGACTGTGTGCGGCGCCGGAAGTTTCTATATCGGCGAATGTTTCTGTGGCGCTCAAATACGTTCGTGAGAGACGATCATGCCACGTAAGTTCATCTTCGTCCCACATCGCCCAAAGGAATCCGAGAAAAAAGGTTCCGGCAGAGAGTAGATAACCGGCGCTGCGCATAAGCAATTGTCTCGGTGTGGGTGGTTCGCTCGAAAAACTGGTGACCTGCAGACCACGCATCATCATTCCGGGAGTCGTCCCGCCGAAGATGGTGAAGAGAGCGAAATACTGCAGATAGACGATGGCGAAGGTCGTGGCGCAGACGGCAGCGCTCAATTTGCTGAGCGTGAAATGCCCGCCGAGGGAACCAAAAAGCACAAGGAATCCGCCGTAAGCGAACAGCAAACAAAAGAGATCAATGATCGCAGCCAGCCGGCGGTCATCTATCGAGGCGACCGGGTATAGGCCCGGCTGAGAATTACTCTGCTCGTCAGATAGCCGCTGCTGCACACGATTCTCTGTCTCCGGCTGCAGTGAGACATCAATGACCATGCGTGATTCATCCAGGACGCGCTTTTTTGAGGACCGGCCGATGGCGATCGTAAAGGAAAAATCATCTTCAGTGGGCGGCAGGAGTTCTTCAACAGAGACCGCCCCCGGTGGTGTGGATTTTTCTGAGGGCCTGTCGAATGAAAACTGAGCCTGGGCTGCGTTTGGTGTGAGTTTCCCGCGCCGAGTACGATAAGCCTTGAGGCGCTGCGAGAGTTCGCCGCGCCAGGCAGCATCCTGTTCCATCGGCTGCGGAGCGGCGGAGCGGTGCTTGGCCTTCTCGGCGGCTCCCAGATCTGGGAGCGCATCGAGTGCCACATTTCCCTTGGTGTGCGTGTCCGGGGATTCTTCCAAAAGAGAAAAACCGACGGAAAACGACGAATCACAAAAATTGCAAACGCGTACGCTTGACGGCAATACGGCGCCACACTGCGAACAAGTTTTTGTCACCGGTAAGTTTTGCGCTGCGGACGCATCCACTCCGGCGAGGAGGGTACTCGCTTAGAATACCATGCGCGCGAAATGTCAAGGAGAGAAAGGAGCAGGATTGTCGCTAAAAAGTCAGCAGGAGCAGGCGGTTAAATAGATGGACGGGGGAATCAAGCGTCCATTTGCTGGGACAGCATATCCCGGCTGAAGGAGATGCGGCGCTCCAGTGCGACGGCAGCGAAATAGGCGCATTGCCCCCGCTCGGATTCCGTCCAAACCTGCATGGAGGGAGCCATTCGCGCCACCGTCGACTTCAGCAGGTTCAGAAGACGAAAATAAACGCCGACCGCTTGAATGCCGTTGCGGTCTTCGGGGCGCTCAGGGCACAACTGCAATAGTTGCATGACACGCTGGAAGTCTTCGCCACGAGCGGTTCTCTGAATTCCCGTGACGTCCTTTACCTCGGCAGAAAGCGCCTGCCTCGAGGATGCGGCGATCAACGACCTGCAGTAGAACACAAAGAACTGCAGGAACAAGACCACCGAGCAAACGAGAATGATTGCGGCCATCATCGCGACGCCTCCGCCAGTCTGGCAGGCATCAGGCGCGCTTCTTCAGGAATCTTCAAGAATGTGTAGCACCACGCCAATGGCAGGAAGCAATCAAAAAGCGGCGGCAGTGAATTCCACAACCAGCTAACGTTGGGGTAGAGGTTTCTGAGGGCGTAATTCGCGGCAAACATGCTGAAAAGCAAGCCCAGCGAGAGAACAAACTGCACCACGCGCGTCCGGCTCTCTCGGAGCTTCAGCATTACACCCCACAAGAGATAGGTCAGAACCAAACCCACAAAATACAGATTCTGATGAAGTTCGTAAGCGAAACGCGTCACCAGAAGATGGGAGGACTGGCGCACGACTAAATAGGAGACTACTGCCGTTCCTGACAAAAGCAGGATGGCAGCCATACGCACGTAGTACTCCATTTTGAGTTCATCAAGAACGCGAGAATAGAGGCTGGCCAGGACAAAATACAGTCCAATAGTCGTCAGCGCATCAGTGTAGTAATAGGTATAAGCATATGCGCTCGACTTCAGGCCGTAGGTATAAAGAACATAAAAACGGGAAATACCGGAGAGCAATTCCATCAACATCCAGAGATTGAGAGGAAGATACCGTCGGAAGGCGCGTTGTTTCAGCGCGCACACCACCACTGCTGCCTCAAGTAACGTGCAGGCAAGCCAAGTAAAGTATGTGTATGGATCGAGCACGCTTTTAACCCTTCCGCGCCCTGATCCAGCCAGTTAGGAGGTCGAACTACCTAACTTACTTCAGGGACGCTACCGGGGGAAGCGGAGGAACTGGACCGCCGCCACCGTTTCTGAATGGTGGTGTTGGCGGAACAGGTCCACCGCCACCATTAGCCATCATAACGGAGCCATCACCATGCGTGACGGCCACCGTCTTCAGGCCCATAGCCCCGACCAGAACGAGCATGGCGAGGAGAATAACCGTGAGTTTCCTTGACATTGTGCCTCCGAGGGAAGAAAAGACCCCGATGGCACTCTATCCTTTAATGGACGAATGTCAAGTATCTCAGGCTACGAGCCTGTATCGAATCTATACACACCTACCCGCCCCATCGTTTCGATAAGCTTTCGCCTACGGTGATAGGTGGGGCAGTTCTCTAACGTACATAGAGTAAGATTTCGGCTTGTGTTGGTCAACGGTACAGTAGTACTAAGACAAGCAGGACTACCCCTACGGGCCTGCTCTTCTTTTGGCCTATTTTGGGCGTTTCTACCAAGTACTTTTTGGGGCGCCCCGCCCAATCTGCGGCGGGATACTCTCGCCGAGCCCAGGCGCTTTGGTGGCCCAGCATGGGACGTCCCGACGCTCGGGTGAAGGCCGGCCCAGCTCCTTGACCATTCGCAGGCTAATCCGTAGCATTAAGAATCGCGTTACGCCGGCGTAGCTCAGTGGCAGAGCGAGGGTCTCATAATCCCTAGGCCGTGGGTTCGATTCCCCCCGCCGGCACCAGTCTTTGTCTTTGATCTCGATGATTCTGTTAAGGCGTGCCACGGCGTGAAGCCATGAGCGGTCACTCGGAGGCGCCAAGCATTCTGAGTGAATCTGCCGCCGTGGTGTTTGTAAACCCCTCGGCCGGTGGAGGACGGGCGCCCTTCCATCTGCCGCGAATCCAGAAGCTATTCGAATCCTTCCACATTCATACACAATTTGTGGCGACCGACAGTGTTGCGGAACTCGAGGCTTCGGTTCGGAATGCCATTTCGCAAGGACAACGCACGCTTTTTGCGTTGGGAGGAGACGGCACGTTTCAGGCATTAGCGAATGCCGCGTTCGAAACCGATGCCCTTTTGGGAGTGCTGCCTGTTGGAGGAGGAAATGATTTCGCCGCCGGGCTTGGATTATCGGGCGATCCAGTTAAGGCCGCAGAAGCTGTGCTAAGGGGCAGGCCGCGCCTCGTGGATGTGGTGAGGGCGCGCACGGCCGACGGAAGGACGCGTTTGTATGTAGGCGGAGGAGGGGTGGGGCTCGACGCCGAAGCAGCGCGTTACGCGAGCGGCGCGTACCGCCGTTTTCCTGGACGACTCCGTTACATTGCGTCCGCCCTACGCGCCTTGGCAGGGTACGATCCCCCCGAGGTTCAAGTTGATTTTCCCGGAAGTGATCTTGCCTCGATAAAAGCGAAAGCACTCCTCGCGGCGGCATTGAATTCGCCAACCTATGGGGCCGGATTAAGACTTGCTCCTGATGCGAAGCTCGATGATGGGTCGCTTCACGTTATCCTGATCGAGGATCTCAGCGTGCTCGAAGTCTTGAAACTGCTCCCCCGGCTGATGCGCAGCGGTGAGCTTCGCACCTCTCGCTTGAAACGTTGGCGTGCCCGGCGTCTTCGGCTGAGCACGGACCGCCCCAGCATGTTTCACGGCGACGGAGAAATTCTCGGCCCGACACCGGTGGAAATCGAAGTGGTGCCAAGAGGAATGCGAGTCTTGGCGCCTCATCCGCCATGAGACACACCCGAACATCTGCTCCGAAGGACGCTTTTTGGGGAAAGGACCTTGCGACGGATCTCCGGCCACAATTCTCTTTACTGAACCAGGTCCAAAACGAGGCCGGTGTAACGCCGCTGGAAACCTGCGAACGTTCCAAAGATCGGAGACGTGATGTTGTTATAAACGTCGTGGGGGTTTTGGCGATTCGTGATGTCGGTCGAATATACGCCGAGGCGAACTTTGTGAATCTTCGACTTTTCCGTGTGCGGTATGTGAAAGGGAAACTCCCGGTAAAGCCTGACGTCCAACGAGAAGTACCTGGGAAAGCGCTGCGCATTAGGTACACCGGCATAATTCTGAAAAACGTCCACGTTTGAATATGGCAATCCCGTATGCACGTCGGCCACGGGGCTGAGTACCATTTTCCAGGGAACACGGAAGAACCCTGAGGCTACCACGCGATTGGGAACGTCGGAGGACAGGATTCCCGTTACATTCGGCCGGATGACCGGAATCTGAAAGGGGATAAGAATGTCCGAGAGCGTGTTGAGATCCCCGCGCCCCCAGCTCCAAGTGTAAGACAGGCTCATATCAGCACGCTCGCCAAAGCGATAGTGGGCGGTGATGTCAGCTTGGCGGTACTTTGAAACTCCCGTGTTCTTCATGGCCAGCAATCCATTTCCTCCAGCGGGATCGAGAAGCGGATCCAGTAGAAAAAGATCCACGGTATGGCTGTCGAGATAGCTGGCCCGGAGGTCGAGATTCTTGCGCACCTGGTGTTCAATCACGACATTCCAGCTGAATGTACGAGGACTTGATCCAGGGTCGCGCGGCGCGCCAGGCACACCCGGGGACGTGCCCGAAAGAAGATAGGAATTCACCAGAACTTGGGGCTGGCCTATCAAGGCGCCCGTAGGATCGAAGAAGCTGAGTACTCGGTCCTGATTGCTGGTGAAATCTGCCGCAAGCATCGGCACGTGGCCATAGACCACGGCAGCACTGGCACGAATTACTGTATTTCCGTTATTAAACGAATAGGCCCCGCCGATGCGAGGCGCGAACGCTGCGTCGTGACCGATAGATTGACTGCTCAAGCGTGCTCCGAAGTTGAGCGTAAAGTGGCTGTTCAGAGTCCAGCGATCCTGGATAAATTCCGCGACCTCAGTTTCCGATGCACTTAGCAAGCCCGCACCTTGGAAGTCGATCCGCTCGGCGATTGAGCCATCCTGCGCTAGCAGGAGGATTGGGTGAGAAACATTGGTATCGTCATAGCCACGATATAAGATGTCCGTTCCAAACCTCACTTCATGGCTGCCGTGCCAGGACTTTGCTGAGAGCTGGTACGCGGGCAAGACTTCCAATTGGTTGGACCGGCGATTCCAACTGTTGAAATAATTGCCGCCCCAGCCGGAGGGCGAGATTTCCATGTCGGCGGGTCCCTGCCCATGGGCATTACTATCAAAGCGGGTGTACCGAACGAGGGTGTTCAGCACCGCACCGGACTTGAACTGATAAGAATCGGAGAAGCCGATGGATACTCCACTCCGGCCGTAGTTCGTAGAGGCGGTTTGCGGAATCAGCGCATTGATGTTGGCGAAATCGAGTTCCAGGGGGAACGTATTGACGTTGAAATTCATGACGTGCTGAGGGGAAAGTATCAACTGAAGGTTCGTAAACGACGTGACACTTCGCGTCTTGATCTCGTTTTCAGGAAACGACAACCCGCGCACGGGCTGCTTCCTCATTTCGTAAGTAACCTCTTCGGTGAAATTCAACTTGTTCTTGATGAGCGGGCCGCCGAACAAAAATCGTGGCGTCCAGTTGGCGAGCCCCACAAGGTTGCCGTTCTTTCCACGGAATGCCGGGATGAAATCCCGCAGCTTGTAATCCCATGAGCCGGAGGGCGGCTTCGTTTCGATGGTCGTCAGGCCGCCCGTAAAACCTCCGTACTGGGAACTCTCCGGCAAGCTGTAAACGACCATGGATTCGATGATGTCGACGGGAATGGGAATCGAGAAGCTTCCCGATACGGGATCCACAGTTTCTGCCGAATCCACCACCAGCATCGCCTGGCTTTCCGCCTGGCCCTTGAACGTCAGCTTACCGGTGTGAGTCCGTACGACACCCGGTATCAAGGACAAGGCCTCGGTAAATTTCTGGGTGGGCAAAGGCAGGCTCTCCAATTGCTCGGTGTTGACCGTGGCAGTGATCGCCACATTCTGCGTGGCAATTTCGGCCGCTTCTGCTTGAACCTCGACCTGTTGATTGACGGTACTAATCTGTAGAACCACGTCTTTGATAAGCGCCTGGTTCACTCCAAGAGTTATCGTCGTGGACCATGACTTAAAGCCTTCGGAGCTCGCTTCCAGTGTGTAGGATCCAGCGGCAAGTTGAGTAAACTCGTAGTGGCCGTCGGCATCAGTCGTCGTCGATTGAGGTGCCGTTCTCGCCGACGAAGGGATCAATTTCACAGTGACCCCGGGAAGGCTATTGGCGGTCCCTTCCCCGGAGACTGTGATCTTGCCAGCGACAGAGGCCCTGGGAGCATTTTGTGGCTCCTCAGCGAGAGCCGGATAAATAAGCATCAGCAACGCGACGGCAATCGCGCAGCTGGAGGGGAACACTACGATTCGAGCGATTTTCATTGTAGTTGCGGTCAATCTCCGAAACCGATAAAAGATGATTTCCGGCGAAGACTCTTTTCCAACCTAGACTTCTGATTCGACGCCCGAAGCCCCCAGACAGTTGCGCGATTTTTTCGCCGGTGTGCCCGAATTGCCTACCGGCATCCCAATATTGCGCAATAGCTTTGTTGACCGTAAGTCGCGGTGAACTACGGCGTATTCTTATGAAACACCTTGCGGCGGATATCCGGCCAGAATTCCTTTAATTCGTTGTCCAGACCGTCATACAAAATCAGAAAAGCAAAAGTGGTGGCGTTTCGCGCGGCCGTGCGATCCTCCGGAGCATGGTAGGCATTGGAGATGGCGGCGGCTGTGGCATTGCCGAGTGATTCAGAGAAATTGAAACGGTTATGGCCTGAATCCGTGCGAATCACAAAGAGCCGGTTGATCGCGTGATACGCGCGATGGGCAAAGCGGCCTTTTCCCATTTGGTAGTAGCGCGGGTCTTCATGGAGCAAGGTCGGAAAAATCGCCGTCGTCATATAGGTTCCGATGCTGTTGTCGGCAAAGGATGCGCTATAACGTTTGGCGTAGGCGCCCCATCCCTGGCCCCAGGATTTCGGTTCATTCTTTGCTTGTTGTATTCCGGCGAGGATGCCGTTGAACGGATAAGATCCCCAATCGAAAACACCGGCAGTCGCTAATCTGAATTTTTGTCCCGTTGTCAGAGCCGGGAGTTCCCTAGCGTTCTCGACGGTGCCGTAATTCGGCAGGACCTCAAAGATGCGATCGTTGACGGTTCCAGTTTCTTTTTCCAGCTTACTCTTCCCAACCGTATCGTCGATCTTGTCTTTGTCCTTAGTGTCCTGTCCGTTCGTATTGGCTGGGGGTTGCGTGACAGGGGGATCGGGTTTCTGAGGTTCTTGTTGCTGCGCCAATGTAGGCAAAACGAACACCAATAGACCGATCAGAATTGCCATACCGGCACGCTGCGGCATCCCATTTGGTCTGATCATGGCTAACTCTAATTATCTCCCGCGTAGCGTGCATTCCAGAAACAAAATGGATTTCCGCGTTTCTATAAGCTAGGTCCCAACTTAGATTCGTTACCCGGGGAAAGGGTTTCACCTGAAGGATTTCGCAACGATTCGCAAATGATTCCGGGAGAGTTGAGACTTCAGGGGCAACCCGCAAGAAGGACTAGCGGGCATGCGGTCAGATGGGCTCAGTTTTTTTCTTGTCCATTTTCAGGTTCAATACGATGTCCTTACGGCCGTCAAAACTGGAGACTGTACGGGTCTGAGACTTGGCGCCCTCTTTCTCCGCGTGCAACTCATAGTCGGCGTTTGGATCCAGGCCACTGAAGCGGTAGCCGCCGGTTTCGTCGGTATAACTGCTGCGCACGGAGTTGGTGCGCGTATTTTTCAAAAAGACCACGCTGCTGGAAACCGGGCTATCGGATTTGTCCAGCACCACCCCGCGGACCGTGCGGAGTTGCGCTTCGCGCTTTTTGTCTTGCGCCACCGCAATGTTTGCAAAAATCAAAAAGGCAACTGCCAGATAGCAAATTCGTCGCAGTACGCTCATTTCTTGCCCCTCTCGGCCGGCTGCATGCGGAACACCATGTTTTCCGCATCCCCGCCATTCTTTGCGTCAATTGTGCGTGTTTGATCCTCAAACCCTTTCACGCGCACAAGCAATTCATAGCTCGAGCCTTGTGGGACGCGCATGGCGAATTCTCCGCGCGAGTTGGTATAACTCTCCCAACGGAATTTCTTTTCGCCCGCCTGGCGGATGCGCAGCTCCACACCGGGAAAGGAAAGAGCTTTTTCGTTAAAGACCGTTCCCCGAACCAGAAAATCATGCTCATGGCTGTATTTTTTCTTCCCCGGTTTGCTGGGTGTAGCCGCGGGAGTTTGCGCCACGGGAGCGGAAGAAGGAGCGGGCGGCGCTGGCTCCTGGGCCCCAGAAAAAACCACGCCCGGCAGAACCAGAAATCCGGCCATGCACAAAACGGTCTTCCACCGCGGGCCACGCATTACACTGCTCCTTAACCATTTAGATGGCAAAACACGCATGGGAAGATGCATTGGGGGAAGCAGCTTGGCGGTCACTCCTCGTCATCTTCTTCGTCTTCCTCTTCGTCATCGTCGGCGAGGTCGCCATTTTCGCCCGGCTCATCTTCGTCGTCTTCTTCTTCATCCTCGTCGGCAATGAGGTTCAGATGGACGGGATGCGTCTGCGAAACCTCGAGTTCGGATTCGCATTCCGGGCAGCTCAGGATCTCGCCTTCTTCGACTTCGTCTTCATCCACATCGATTTCGGCGGAACATTCAGGGCAACGGATCACGTCTCCATCCTCCGTACGGGCTGCTCGTTTAGTGGGGGTACAAGAACCGCTCCCGCCACCGTGCAGCGTATTATATACCGCGGTATATGAAATCAACTCCTGTGCGTGGCGAGACCATCATAGACGCTACCACATCAGGACCTGGTGATTCTTCGAATGACCTCTTCTAGGGAATATCCCGACCGCCCCGTGGTCGGAGTCGGCGGCGTCATCATTGATCAGGGCCGCGCCGTGCTGATTCGCCGCGGCAGCGAGCCCCTTCTTGGCGAGTGGTCCATCCCGGGCGGCACGCTCGAAATCGGAGAAACTCTGCAAGAAGGCGTAGCCCGCGAATTACTAGAGGAAACGGGGATTGAGGTTCGTGTACTTGACTTGATCGAAGTATTTGACCGGATTTATCTGGACGATGAGGTTGCTGGCCGGCAAGCTAGCGAAAGACCCCGCTTCCACTATGTGATTGCAGACTATCTTTGCGAGCGCTTGGGCGGCGAACCCCGCGCGGGCAGCGATGTGACCGATGTAGCGCTCGCGTGTGAAGAAGAACTTGCCAAGTTTCGCTTGACGGAGACCGCAACGCGCATCCTGAAAAAGGCCTTTGCCATGGATCGAGCGCGCCGCGGAAACGCTTGATGCGCCGGAAAATCACGGCGCCTTAGCGATTTCAATGCTCCCGTTCGAATCCGTCAGCTGAAGCTGGCATCCGCCGGCTCCGATCGTCCCGTTCAGCGTGTCGCCGCCAATGCTTCCCGTCGAAGTCACCGGCAATTCCGAGGAAATCCTGCCAAAGGAAGTCCGCGCCGAAAGGTTATAGCCCACGCCGTCAGGAACGCGGACGCGAATCGCCGAGAAAGAAGTCTTGAGCATAATGTCTCTGCAGCCGCTAGCCGGGCGCATGGCCGCGACCGAAATCGCTCCATTCTGGTTGTCCACACTGATGCGTCCGGCGACGGATTCGAGTGTGACTCCGGCAAAGGAAGTATGCACGCTGGCGTCGCCCTTGATGTTGTGCGCGGTAACCGATCCGTTGTTGTTCTCCACGGTCAGATTGCCGTTGATTCGTTCGATCGAAATGCCGCCGAAGCTCGTTTTTGCAAAGGTGTCCGCGCCGATGTCCGTGAGCGTAATTCCCCCGTTGCCGGTAACCGCGCGAATCCCTTTTGGAATGTTGGTAGCTTCGATGGCGCCAAACGAAGTTTTCAGGCTGACGCTGCCGCGCGCGTCGCGTACCCAAATCTTTCCATTCGAGGTTTCCACGTCCAATGCCCCGCTGATGGTGTCCAATTCGATGTTGCCAAACGAATCGCGGATGGTCACGGAGCTGCCCGTCGCGGCGCTTCCTTTGACTCGCGCATTGTTGGTGGTGCAATTCACGCGGCCGCGCACGTCGGAGAAAGTCAGGTTCCCGAAGCTATTGGTGATGTCCGCGGCCCCGCCGATGTTGGAAATTTCCACGTGTCCATTGTTGTCGCGGATTGTGAGATCACCCTTTACGTTACGCGCCTCGACGCTCCCGAACGATGTCGTAATGTTTGCAGAAGCGGCATCGAGCAGAGTCACTGTTCCATTCCCGCCGACGATGGTCACCGCTCCTTGAATGTTCCGCGTGGTAATGCTTCCGAAGCGGTTGTGCAGTTCCAGGGTTCCCTTCACGTCGGATACCTGCACAGAGCCATTGTTGTCGTTCACGGTGGCGTTGCCCGCCACGCCGCTGAGCTCGATGCTTCCGAAGGAATTGTTCAACCGCGCCGGACCGGAATCGCGCACCGTGAGCGTGCCGTGACTGTTTTCGACATCCAGGGCTCCGTGGATGCCCCCGGCGTCCACACCTCCGAAACTGTTGCGCACGGTGAGCGGCGCGTCGGACGGCATTCCGATGTCATAGCTAACAGACCACGAAGAATGCTTGCTAAGGTGAAACCAGCTCTTCTCTTCATCGGGATAGATCGTCTTGATACTTACTCCTTCACTGGTTTGCCGCACCTCAATCTGGATTTTTTGCGCGAAGGCTTCCGCTTCCTCGTGCGAACTAGCCTGCGCGCGGATGGTGGCGGAAATCTTCACGTCGCGGCCCGCTTCGCCGTGCACGCGAACTTCGCCGAATTTATGCTCGATGCGCACGGACTGGCCCGCGCCAAGTGTCACGGTTTTCTGAAAATCCCTGGAGACCTGGTCTTGCCATGAACTTGCCGCATGGACTGGCCGTGCGGCGAGCAGCGCCAACGCGGAGAGCACTCCCACTGCTACCGCCAGAAACACCAGCCTACTTCCAGAATTGCGTACGATGCGAATCATTATTGTCTAGCCTCCAAAACTTCTTTGAGCGTCTGCTCTTTTTGCTGGTACATGGCGAGCAACTCGTACCGCAATTGCGCGTTCGAAGGATTCAATCCAGCCTGCGCGCGCAAATCAGCGATCGCGCTGTCGAGCACAACCAGTTTCTCGTGGTAATTCGCAAGCAGAGGCGTTGCAGGAGTATCAAGCTGTGGCTTGGCTGCTGCAGCGAGCTTCTCGATGGCCTGCATGTAGGTGGTTTCGGCGCTCTCCACATCTTTGAGAGCCTTGCTCCTGAGCAGCGATTGGTCATGCACATCGGAACGCTCGGGCCGGTGCAGGATGATCCAGCTTGCCGAGATGCTGAGAATCAGAAGGAAAGCACCAGCCAGTGCGGTTTGCCAACCGACCGAGATACTGGGCAGGAACGTGAACCAGCGATTGCGCCTGGCGTTTTCCGTTTTTCCTGCTGCTTCCTGGGCGAGGACGCGTTCGATGCGCGCCCACAATTGCGGGGTTTCGGTGTAATCCCGCATCTCTTGCGCCGCCACGCTCAACGATTTCCATGCGCGAAGCTCTTCTGCGCACAATTTGCAGTTGGCCGCGTGCGATTCCAGCGCTGCCCATTCCGTGGGCGTGCCGTCTTCGAAAATCCGGTCTCGATCGTTACAGGTCACATTCATAGTCGTTCACCGTGCTTCCGCGGCGCTATTGCGCGGCGGCTCCAGCATCTGGCGGAGATTTCTCTTCGCCTGGAAAAGCGTGTTCTTCGAAGCGGTCTCCGTGATCTCCAGCATCCTGGCAATCTCCGCGTGCCGGAAACCTTCGACTTCGTACAACAGAAAAACGTGCCGCTGGTGTTGCGTGAGCGTGGCCAGCGCGCGCTCCAGCGCCATGCGCAGCGAAGGATGCGCTCCAGGCGCCCGCGCCTCCATCCGCGGAACGTCCTCGCGGTCGTCGTTCGCTATTTCTTTCTTGCGCAACCGGCTGCGCCGCGCGTCGTAGCAGGTGTTGATCAGGATCCGGTACGTCCACGTAACGAAACTCGATTGCCCACGAAAGCTCGTGATGCTGCGCTGCACTTTCAGGAACGTCTCTTGCACCGCGTCTTCGGCGTCGGCGGGACTGCCAAGCACGTTCCGCGCAAGATTCTTCATCCTGGCGCCATGCATCGTATAAAGGCGCTCGTAGGCGCGCAGATCGCCGGCCCGGCAGCCTGCGGCCAGTGCGGCATCCTCGCTAATGGTTGCCACAGCGGCCGGACTCGGGCCGCCGGTCAAGTGCTCGGAAGGTTCCACTCGCGTCCCCCGTTCGCGCGGCACGGAAGAGATTCTAGCCTTCCAAGGCAGCGCA
>Ga0307471_100000424_pt1 | contig 21543 bp, 13 predicted proteins | sample atmos_gasesAM3C__2_FD_204566 | JGI IMG/M metagenome (GOLD analysis project Ga0307471, IMG submission 204566) | Hardwood forest soil microbial communities from Morgan-Monroe State Forest, Indiana, United States - atmos_gasesAM3C_515 | ecosystem: Environmental > Terrestrial > Soil > Temperate...
TTGCAGCCACCGGCGCGCTCGTCCGCGAATCCAACGAAGGCGGACAAAACACGAGCGTGTGGAAGAGCGAGGCTCCGCAGACGGTTGCGGGGTTCAATTTCGGCCGATTCAAAGTCGAGGAGGCGAAACTCTCGAAACCCGAGATGCTCATCCAGTCTTTTGCCAACGAGGAACCGCCCAACTGGGTGCAGTCGTTGCAGAAGGCTGCCAGCACGCTCCCGGGGGCCTTGGGCACCATGAGCACGACCTCCCTCAACAAAAAGGCGCTGGCCGAAGGCGAGCTTGCCGTCGCACTTTACACGGATTACTTCGGCCCACCGCTGTTTACCCACCTGGAGCTGACGCAGCAAACCGCCTGCAGCTTCGGTCAATCCTGGCCCGGACTGGTCTGGATTCCCATTTGCTATTACTTCGACACGACGGTTCGCCACCAGCTTGGCATCGATTGGGGCGACCGCGGCTACTGGAAAGTGGTTACGCCCCACGAAGTGGCGCATCAATGGTGGGGGCATACCGTGGGTTTCAGCTCCAGCCGCGATCAATGGATGAGCGAAGGCTTCGCGGACATGTCGGCGTCTCTTTACCTCAGCATGATCGAAAAGAATGCCAAGAAGTTCCTGACCTTCTGGAATGACGAACGCGAACTACTGCTGGAGCGCAACCCGCAGGGATTCCGGGCCATCGACGTCGGGCCGGTTACCATGGGCTACCGCGCCAGCAGCTCCCGCACCGGCGGAGACATCACGCGGCGGCTCATTTACCCGAAGGGCGCTTATATTCTCCACATGATCCGCATGATGATGTACGACCGACAGAATGGGGACAAGCAGTTCAAGGAAACCATGCAGGACTTCGTCAACACCTACCGCGGCAAAGCGGCCAGCACGGAAGACTTCAAGGCCATCGTTGAAAAGCACATGACTCCAGAGATGGATGCCGAAGAGAATCACAAGATGGACTGGTTCTTCAACGAGTACGTCTATGGCACCGAACTCCCCAACTACAAGCTGGACTATTCCTTCGACACCGGCGCGGACGGCACGATCGTGATGAACTTGAACGTCGCCGAGTCCGGCGTGGACGACAAGTTCCGCATGGTCGTTCCTGTTTACCTGGAATTGGATGACGGCCGCATTGTCTTCCTTGGAAGGATGCGCATCGTGGGAAACAAGTCCGAGGCAGCCAAGGTTCCGCTCAAGGGGCTAAAGGCCAAACCGCGCCGGGCGATGATCAACTACTACGACGACGTCCTCGCTTCTCCGGGCTAACCGAGGCACCCTTGCGGCTCCACAAAGACGGCGTCAGAAGAACCGAGAATGGAAGGCGAGCGACGCGGAAATGTGCGCTGCGAAGTACGCGGGATCGTGGCGGCCGGGATAGATATGAGATTCGTGCGGGATTTTGCGGGCCGTCAGGATCTTGTCGAGCGCGGCGGCACCTGCCTCGAAGCCGAAATCGTCCTGGTCGCCACAATCGAAATAGATCTTCATGCCGGATAGATTTGCGGAGTGGGCCAGCACAAGAGGACTGTTCGCATCCCAGAAAGCAGTGTCCGGAGGGATGCCGAAAACGCCGCCGAGGACGCGCGCCCGCGGAGATTGCGGGGCGCTCATAAACGCAGGAAGTTTCTCGATGAGCGCGGCGCTGTGCGCGCTGACGGCGCTGAAGAGTTGCGGATGGCGGAAGGCGAGATGCAACGCGCCGTAGCCGCCCATGGAGACTCCGGAAATGGCGCGGTTGGCGCGCCCCGGTGACACCCGATACTTTCTTTCGATGAAGGGGAAAAATTCGCGCAGCAAGAAATCTTCGTAGCGGACTCGTCCATCCCTCGGGTTGATATAGAAACTCGCGCCGCCCGCGGGAGTGGCAATCACGAACTCTTTCAGCTTGCCGCCCTCCCATAAATCTTCGGCGAGATTCCACAAACCCGAATGCACAAAAAACTGTTCGTTGTCCCCGAGCCCGTGCAGCTCGTAAAGAATCGGGAAACGTTTGGCCTTATCAGCGTCAAACGAAGCGGGAAGGACGATGCAGTACGGAACACTGCGGCCGAGGATTTTGCTTGGAATGGTGTTGCATTCGACCCGGCCGGACGCGAGGGAAGAAGGGGCGTAAACGAGGCAAAGGAAGTAAAGGAGAAAGCGGATTCCTCGCCGCGCTCGGAGAGACGTTTCCAGGGAGGCGTAGCGAAGAGTCACAAGAAGATTCTACTCGTAGCGAAGGGCTTGGACAGGATCGAGGCGCGCGGCGCGCAAGGCGGGATAAAGTCCTGCGGCAAGACTGACGAGAACTGCAAAACCGATTCCAAAAAGGACGAGCCACCAGGGGACGGAAGAAATGTCGACGCCGGGAAGATTCTGGCGATGCAGGTAAAGATTGGTGCCGAGAGTGAGCGAGCGGCCGATGAGCCAGCCGAGAAGCGTTCCAAGCATGCCGCCGAAAAAGCCCATGACACCGGCTTCCACAAAGAAAAGCTCTTTGACGTCGCGGTCGGCGGCGCCAAGGGCTTTCAGGACGCCGATTTCGCGGCGGCGCTCGAGGATGGCCATGACCAGCGTGTTGATGATTCCGAGCGTGGCCACGGCGAGAGCGAGACTGCCGAAGATGCCGAGAAGAAGATCGAAGACGGAGAAGAAAATGCGCAGGCTTTTCGAAGCGTCGAGAAGAGAGAACGCGCTGAAGCCAAGATCCTTGAGCCTCGCTTCCGTGGCCTCCACGAGCGCAGGGCTTTTAACGCGCACGGTGAGGCTCGAGTAAGTGGGCTTGTCGCTCGAAGAATCGCGAAGAATGTCGCGAAGGTCGTTGACCTGCGCGGCGCGGAGTGTTTCGGCGAGAGGGAGAGGGATGAGGAGACGGCCGCTGCCAAAACCGCCGAAGCCTGAGGCCGGCTCGGTTTCGACAACACCGATGATGCGAAGATGCATGTCCTTGGGGACGACGGAAAAGCCGCCGGAACTTTCCTCGCCGGGTTGTGCGGCAAGCGACTGGCGTTCCGCGTAGCGCAGGATCAAATCCTTGCCAATCAGCGAAGCGGTTTGCGGATTCAGTTCTTTGGCAAATTCCGCCTGCAAGATGGTTTCATCCGCATTCGGCGAAGAAAAAAAGCTGCCCTGCATGCCGTCAAACGCGCCGCTCGACTTCGAGGATTCCGGCATGCCCGCAACCATGGTGGCAAAGGGCTTGCCCTCGTAGCGCACTTCGGTGAAGAAGCGGATTTGCGGATAGACCTCGATCACATTCGGCAGGTGCGAAATTTCCGCACGGGCATCGGCGTCGAGCGGCCGGGCTCTCGCGTCTGGAGTGCGAGTGGCGGGAGGCCCTCCGCCCGGCCTGCGGAGATTCGTTTTCGGAGTGACGAAGATCGAGTCGAACAGACCGCTCTTCGCGAGGCGGCTGGAGGCGAGCTGCTGGAGTCCCACTCCCAGAGAAAGCATGGCCACCAGTGAAGCCACGCCGACAGCGACGCCGAGAGTCGTGAGCGAATTGCGCAAAACACCTTCGCGAAGGTTGCGGAAAGCGAGGTCGCTGAGATCGCGGAACTTCATCGCGGGGCTCCATTTGAAAGGAGCTTGCCGTCGCCCATGACGGCAAAGCGGCCGGCAAAACGTTGGGCGAGAGTGCTCTCGTGCGTGACCATGACGATGGTCATGCCGGGATTTTCCTGGATTTCACGAAGCAGCGTCAGGATGGATTCGCCGGTGGCACTGTCGAGATTGCCGGTGGGCTCGTCGGCGAGAAGGATTTTCGGGCGATTGACGAGCGCGCGGGCGATGGCGGTGCGCTGCTGCTCGCCGCCAGAAAGCTCGCTCGGGCGATGGCCGATGCGCTTCTCGAGTCCGACGCGCTCGAGGGCTTCGCGGACCCGCGCGGCGCGCTCGGAGCGGTCGACTTCCGCGAGACGCAGCGGGAGCTCGACGTTTTCTTCGAGCGTCATGCGCGGAAGAAGATTGAATGATTGAAAAACCATCCCCACGGTTTGCCGCCGATAGCGAGCAAGTTCGAGGGAGGACATTTTCGAGAGGTCCTGGCCCTCGGCGATTACCGATCCGGAGCTGGGACGGTCGAGGCCGGCGATGAGATTGAGCAGCGTGGATTTTCCGGAACCGGAGCTGCCGAGCAGGGCGAGGAATTCACCCGTTGGAACCGTGAGAGAGACATCGTTGACGGCGCGGATGACGGATTCGCCCATGAGGTAGTGGCGGGAAACGGATTCAAGGCGGATGGCGGGAGGAGGCTCGGTCATAAGATGTGAGGTCTATTCATGATACGACGGGCGGGGCCAGGAAATTTCAGGAAAGTTGCCTGCCGGCTGGGACGCGACGCCGAAGCGGAAGAAACAGGAGATGGACCGTGAAAAACCAAGAATCAGGAATAGAATGCGGGCGCGGAAGGAGACGCGATGAAAAGAATGTGCCTTGGGATCGTGACGAGCTTGTTGCTGGACGGGGGGATTTTGGCGCAGAAGCCGCCGCTCCTACCGGAGAAAGAGGTTCGAGCGCTCGCGAACGAATTGAGCGGAGAGACGGCCAAGCGGAATCTGGAGGTGATTGCGACCTCTCATAGGCAGCGCGGCTCGCAAGGGTTTCATGCAGCCGCGGAATTGGTGGCGGAGCGGGTGCGCGCGTATGGGCTCAGCGACGTTGAGATTTTCGAGTTTCCGGCAGATGGAAAGATTTTTTATGGGACGCAGAGATCCCGGCCGGCGTGGGACGCGGAGCTGGGCGAGCTCTCCGAGTTGCGACACCGAGGTTTGCTATCCAAAGACCGGAAGATTCCAGCTGAAGGGGAACAAACGATCAGGCTCTGCGACTACGCATCAGAACCGGTGGTGCTGGCAGAGGACAGCGAAAGCGCGGAGGTGACCGCCGATTTGGTGGACGTGGGCGAGGGAACAAAGGAGAGCGATTACGCGGGAAAAAATGTAAAGGGAAAGATTGTGCTGGTGAGCGCGCAGCCGGGAGCGGTCGAGGATTTGGCGGTGGGGAAGTTGGGTGCCGTAGGAATTGTCAGTTATGCGCAGAATCAGAAGACGGCTTGGTGGGGAGAGGACGAAAATTTGATCCGCTGGGGGCATCTGGAGACATTTTCGCCGAACAAAACGTTTGGGTTCATGGTGTCGTTGAAAACAGCGCGCGGATTACGGGAGCGGCTTCACAAGGGAGACAAGATTACGCTCGAGGCCGTGGTGAAGGCGGGCCAACATCCGGGGAATTATGAAGTGGTGACCGCGACGATTCCGGGAGCGGAAGGGAAATTCAAGGAAGAAGAGATCGCGTTCAGCTGCCACTTGGACCATCAGCGGCCCGGAGCGAATGACAACGCGAGCGGCTGCGTGACGATTCTGGAAGTGGCGCGGACGCTCCAGAAGTTGATTGGCGAGGGGAAACTGGAGCGGCCGGCCCGGACGATCCGATTCATCTTCCCGCCGGAAATCGAAGGGACGCTCACGCTCCTCAATGCCAAGCCGGAATTCGCCAAGCGGACGAAAGCCGTGGTGCACATGGACATGGTAGGAGGCGGAGCCGAGACGAAAGCAGTGTTCCACGTGACACGCGGGCCGATGAGCCTCCCGAGCTTTGCGCATGACGTGGCGTGGGCGTTCGCGGAGTGGGTCAACCAGGAGTCGTATCAATTTGCAGCCACAGGAAGGGCGGACTATCCGCTAGTGGCGCCGGAAGGGGACAAAGGGCCGCTGCGCGCGGAATATTCGGCGTACACGATGGGCAGCGACCACGATGTGTACCAGGATTCGTCGTTCAGGATTCCCGCGATTTATCTGAATGATTGGCCGGACCGCTATATTCACACGAATTTCGATTCGGCGGCGAACATCGATCCGACCAAGTTGAAACGCGCAGCTTTCATTGGCGCGGCGAGCGGGTATTTTCTTGCAAATCTTCAAGACGCAAACGCAGAGCCTCTCAAGGAACTCAATGAACAAGGACGCTATCGTCGGGTTTCTCAGGCCCTGATTCGCAGAGAGGCTCTTCGGGATGAAAACTTGGCAAACTACACACAGTTCTGGACTCGAGAGGAACAAGCGGTGGGCGATTCGTTGCTTGCATTCCTCTCGAGAGGAATCACCGAGGGCTTGCAGGCCTACTACGGAGTTTCTCTTATGGACAACTCCCTAAACCCCTTGAAGGCTTTGCGTCCCATTCCAAGGGGTGAAGACTTGATTCGGTTTCAAAGGAAGACGGAGCCCAAGGGACCTCTGGCCGTGTTTGGGTATGACTACCTTGAGGATCATGCGAACGCGGCAGGCGTGGCGACGCCGAAACTGCTGAACTATGAGGGATTGTGGGGAGGCGGCGAGGAATACGCCTATGAAGTGCTGAATTTTGCCGATGGGAAGCGGAGTGCGCAAGAGATTCGCGACGCAGTTTCGGCAGAATATGGACCGGTGCCCCTGGAATTGGTGCTCGAGTATTTGAGGGCGCTCGTGAAGATTGGAGTCCTAGAACAGGTGAAATAGGAAGCAGCGCTGAACATTTCACAGTCGAAGTTCACAAAGAAAAAAGAACCCATCCCGAAAGCAAGACACGAGGAAATGTCCGGCAAGGCGGTGCGCAGCAGGCCTGCAGCATGCCGAGCATGCCGCCCCTCCAAAGACGGAACAATGGCGGTGTGTTAGCATCGAAAGCTTGCGTGTCGAACGAGGGCTCGAGCACATGGCAGCAACTATGAAAGCGTTGCGGAAGATGCAGGCCGCGCGGGGCTTGCAGATGGACACGGTCGCGGTGCCGGCGATTGGTCCGACCGACGTGCTGGTCGGCGTGAAGGCCGCTTCCATTTGCGGGACGGACCTGCATATTTACGGATGGGACCGTTGGTCGCAGGGGCGCATCAAGCCGCCGCTGACGCTCGGACATGAGTTTTGTGGAAACGTCGAACGCGTGGGAGACGAAGTCACGGCGGTCAAGCCGAGTGATTTTGTCAGTGCGGAGATGCACGTCAACTGCGGGCATTGCCGCCAGTGCCGGCTGGGACAGGCGCACATTTGCCAAAATCTGCGGATTATCGGGATCGATCAGGACGGAGCCTTCGCAGATTTTGTGAGGATTCCCGCTTCAAACATCATCAAGCTCGATCCGGGCATTCCCGAGCACTACGGGGCGATTCTCGATCCGTTGGGGAACGCCGTGCACACGGTGCTCGCCGGGCCGATTGCGGGGCAAACCGTTTTGGTGACGGGATGCGGGCCGATTGGATTGATGTCGATTGCGGTGGCGAAAGCCTGCGGAAGTTCTACCGTATTTGCGACGGAGACGAACGAGGCACGGCGCGCCATGGCCAACAAAATGGGTGCGGACGTGGTGATTAATCCTGCGTCGGAAGACGCGGTAAAGCGGATTCTCGGCGAAACGGGCGGCACCGGAGTGGATGCGTTGCTCGAAATGAGCGGGAATCCCATGGCGATTCAACAAGGTTTCAAGGCCCTGCGGGCGGGAGGGCGCGCGTCGTTGCTCGGGATTCCCACCGAGAATGTGCCGCTCGATCTGGTGAACGACGTGATTTTCAAGGGCGCGACGGTACAAGGGATTTACGGGCGGCGGATGTACGAAACGTGGGTCGAGATGACCGCGCTGCTGAAAGCCGGGCGGTTGAATCTGGAGCCACTCTTCGGCCAGCGGGCGCCACTCGCACAATTCGAGGGCGCCTTTGCGAAGTTGCAGGAAGGATTGCCGGGCAAGATTTTACTTTATCCCAATGGAGTTCGTCGTTGAAATGATTCCCTCTCGCTCTCTTTGCGAATCCAAGCTGCGTTTAGGCGGGTCAAATCATGACTACAACGATGGTGGCTCCTCTCCTTCGAGGAAACACGCTAGGCTCCGGCACAGCCAGCTTTGTGATTGCAGAGTGGCGCGATCCTGGAGGCTCGGTGAGTGAGCGGCGGTTGATTCCCCGCCGCGTGTCCATCACCGCGACGATGAAGCGTGGCCTGCGTGCAGGTGGGCGACAAAGAAGTTGAACTGCGGGCGGGCTCGGGCGTTCTGGTGCCCCGCGGCAGTCCACACACGTATTGGAATCCCGGCCCGGGGCCAACGCGCTATCTGCTGATCATGACGTCGAACATCTATCAGTTGATTCAGGGAAATTCACGCGATGAAGCAGCGCACTCCGGCCGCTCTGGAAGCGGTATTCTCGAAGCATGACTCCGAGCTTGTGAACGCTTAAAGAGCAATTCAGGGGTTTACCGTGGGGCCGCGCTGGAGGACAATAAAGACTCCCCCGGCCGATGCCTACCATCAGGAGCGACCTAATGTCGGAGACTGCCACGCTGGCGACCAAGCAAAATCCTCTGCAGTACGTCACCGATCAGTTGAATGAGCTGCGCGCAAAAGGCGTTGCGCCGAAACTGCGCGTCCTCGAAGGCGAGCAGAGGGCCGTGTGCGTTTTCGATGGGCGGGAAGTGATCAACCTGGCTTCGAACAACTACCTGGGTCTGACCACCCACAAAGCCTTGCGCAAGGCCGCGCTGGACGCGGTAAAGCGGTACGGGGCGGGCGCAGGAGCGGTTCGCACCATCGCCGGAACCATGAAGTTGCACCTGGAATTGGAAGAGCAGATTGCGGCGTTCAAGAAAGTGGAGGCGTGCGTGGTGTTTCAGTCGGGCTTCACGGCAAATGCGGGAACGGTTTCTGCCGTGCTCGGCAAAGAGGACCTGATCGTTTCAGACGAATTGAATCACGCCTCGATCATTGACGGAGCGCGACTTTCAAAAGCGACCATCAAAATCTTCAAGCACAAGGATGTCGAGGACTGCGAGCGCATCCTGCAGGAACACGCGAGTTTGCCGGGGAAGAAGCTAATTATCACCGACGGCGTCTTTTCGATGGACGGCGACATCGCGCCGCTGCCGCAACTCTGCGATCTGGCGGAAAAATACAACTGCACCATGATGGTGGACGACGCCCACGGTTCGGGCGTGCTCGGCAGCAACGGCCGCGGCACGGTCGATCATCACCAGTGCCACGGGCGCGTGCACATCCAGGTGGGAACGTTGAGCAAGGCCATCGGTGCGATGGGCGGTTACGTTTGCGGCTCGCGCGACCTCATTGATTTTCTCTATTTGCGCGCGCGGCCGTTTCTTTTCTCGACTTCACACCCACCCGCCACGGTGGGCGCATGCCAGGCGGCCTTTACGCTGCTCTCTTCGCCGGAAGGCGAAAAGCTCCTGAAAAAGCTCTGGGCCAACACGAAGTTCTTCAAGCGCGAATTGAAAAAGCGCGGGTTCCAGTTCAGAGCCAGCGAGACGCCGATCGTTCCGATCCACGTGGGCGAGGCCGCGAAAGCGTTTGAATTTTCGAAAAGGCTGTTTGAGGCCGGCGTTTTCGCCCCGGCCGTAGGTTATCCGATCGTTGCCGAGGACAAGGCGCGGCTGCGCGCCATGGTCAGCGCAGCTCATAAGCGCGAACAGTTACTGCGCGCCGCAAACATCCTCGGTGAAGTCGGAAAGTCCCTAGCCATCGTCTAGAAAACCGCATACGGCCCGACCCAAGGGGGAGCCACCTTGTAAATCCTGCATGCTCCTGGTCATTTCGCAACGGTTGTAGCGGCCCAGCATGCTCATAACTTGAAGAAACAGAATGCCTTACCGATAGGCACAAGGTTTGCGTCTATCAACTCGCGTCTTGAACACCCTTTTTTACCAGGGCAGTGGGTTCCGACTTTAATTCGCAATGTTAAAGGAGGTCTATTCGATCATGGTTCGCATAGGAATCTCGATGGTGGTGGGCGTGCTTTTCACAGTTGGTGCACCGGCGCAATCGCAAACGGGTGCCGCAGCGCAGGCGAGCGGACAAGCGTCGGTCCAAGCCGGCAATACGCAGGCACAGGCAGGCGCTTCCAGCTCAACGTCCGCGGCGGCTACGGCACAGCACGGCCAAGCAAATGCCGGCTTGGCCAACGGAACGGCATTCAATGCTGCGCTGAGTTCTCCGGTGGACTCAAAAAAGTGCAAGCCGGGTGACGCAGTGAACGCACGTACGACGGAAGCGATCAAGTCCGAGGGCAAGATGGTCATCCCCAAAGGCTCGAAGCTCGTGGGACGCGTGACCGAGGCTTCGGCTCGTGGCAACGGGGAGACGGAATCTGCCCTGGGGATCTTATTTGACAAGGCCATTCTCAAGAACGGCCAGGAGATCCCGCTCAACGTTGCGATTCAGGCGCTGGCTTCGGCACAGGGCGGCGCGTCGATGGCCGGCGACGAGATGGACACGATGGGAGGCCTCAGCGGTTCCGCGGCTGGCTCGGGCATGGCTGGCGGGCGCGGCGCGATCGGTGGGGTCAGTTCCGCAGCGGGAGGCGCTGTGGGCACGGTGACGAACACCGCGGCGACAGCAGGCGGAGTCGCGAGCGGCACGGTCGACTCGGCAGCCAGCGTAGGCGGAAATGCTGCCGGCGCTTCTCGCCGAGCAACCGGCGGGCTGAATGCCGCCGGGCAGCTCACCTCGAACAGCCAAGGCGTTTTTGGACTCAATGGCTTGAATTTGAGCGCCGCGGATTCCAATTCGACCGAGGGCAGCGTGATCACTTCGGCGGGGAAGAATGTGCATCTCGATGGCGGGACGCGCATGCTGCTGGTCACGCAAGCACAAGCTGGCAGGGCGGGCGAGTCGAAACGCGCTGCCGAGAGCAAGCCGGATCCCAAATCCAAGGAGAGGCCGTAGCGGGACAATCCTGAAAAACCGTAACCACGGTTCTTCCTGATTAGAGAGGCCGCGCCTGAGGCGAAACTCCGGCGCGGCTTTCTATTCCTGCGCAAGCTGGCGCTTCAAGGTTTCCGTGTCGCCCAGAACAAAACCTCTTACGATTTTCCCTTCCTTGCATCGAAAGACGGCGAGGCCCTGATAGGTGATCTTCCTGCCCGTGCCTGGAAAGCCGAACAACTCTCCGCGGTGAGTCCCTGTGTAAGCCAAGTGGGCAGCGACTTTGTCGCCTTCGGCGATCAGCTCCTCGATGTGGTTGTGAAGATCGGGAAACGCCGAGCGGATGCGGTCCACGTACTGCTTGAATCCGGAGATTCCCACGACCGCCGTGCCGATGGAGCCGCGAAAAACAATATCGGGAGAAAGGAGTTCTTCTAGCGCAGGCTCGCTCCAAGCATTCCAGATTTCGGAGTAGTACCGGCGCACAACGGATTTGTAATCCTGCACAAAGGCCTTTCTTGCTGCAGCTTGGCCTACACGTCGACCACCTGCAACCGCCAAATTGGTGCGGGTCGCGCATTCCCGATAGAAGCAGGTGTTGCTCTTCCCTGCCGCGTCCCCGTCCTTTGCTATACTCGCGCGGATGGCTTCCGGATCGAACAAACTCTTCCTTGTGGACGCGATGGCACACGTTTATCGGGCATTTTTTGCGCCCATGCCGCAGCGGCTGACCGGCCCCAACGGCACGCCCACGAACGTTCCTTTTCTTTTTGGAAATATTCTCAGGCGCTTGATCAAAGACTACGATCCGAAATACATCGCCGTCGTTTTCGATCCGCCGGGGGCCACTTTTCGCGACAAGCTGTTTGAAAAATACAAGGCGCAGCGGCAGCCGATGCCGGACGACATGCGGGTGCAGATTCCTTTGGTACGCAGACTATGCGAAGCCATGCGTTTGCCGGTCCTCGAGGAGAGAGGCTACGAAGCGGATGACGTGATCGGGACCATCGCCACCGAAGCCGCCAGGCAAGGGTTCGAAGTTCTCATCGTTAGCAACGACAAAGACATGATGCAACTGGTGGGCAAAAACGTCCGGACGCTCAAGACAGGTTCCGGGGGCGCAAAAGGCGACATTCTAGTCGATGAAGCAAAGGTTCAGGAGTTGCTCGGCGTGCCCGCGGAAAAAGTCGTCGACTATATGGCGCTTCTCGGCGACACCGTAGACAACATTCCCGGAGCCAAAGGCATCGGCGAGAAAGGCGCGGCGGAGCTGATCACCAAATATGGCAGCGTCGAAAAGGCGCTGGATCGCGCCGACGAGGTCGCCAACAAACGGTATCGCGAAGCTCTGCAGCAGCAGCGCGACCAGGTACTGATGTCCAAGCAGCTTGCGGCCATTTCGACCGACGTGCCCATGAAACTGGATTTCGAAGCGCTCGAGCGACGTGAACCGGACGTACCGGCGCTTGCCGCGCTCTATCGGGAGCTGGGGTTCAGCTCGCTATTGAAAGAGCTGGGGGCCGGCGCCGTCGCGGCCTCCCGACCGGCGGTATCGGAAGCGGGCGAGACCGATTATGCGCAGTTGGCAAATGCCGCGGAATTTAGCGAGTATCTAGCAAAACTCTCCGCAAAGCAGCCGCTGGCGGTCTGGCTAAATCTGGACCAGGGTCAACGGGAATCGGAAGGATTTGGCACACGCATCGCGGGGATTGAAGTTTCCGCAAAAGCCGGCGAGGGACGGTCGCTCTCGGCGGACGAAAAAGGCGAGGCGCTCAATGCGCTCGCGCCGCTGCTGAAGGATACGAAGCGGCCCAAGATCGTCCACGACCCGAAAATCGTTTCCCTGCTGGCTGGTGAAACAAAAAACATCCAGCATGCCACCGAGCTCTATTCCTACCTGCTGCGGCCCACCACCGCGAACCACAACTTCGCCGACGTGGTCATGCGCCAGTTCAACGCCATGCTCGGCGGCGGCCCCGGAGAGCGCGCCGACTATTTGCAGCGGCTTGCGCCTCTGCTCCACGAGCAGGTGAAAGAGCGGCAGCTCGAAGGAGTCTACGAAAAGATTGACCTGCCGCTTGCGCCGGTGCTTGCGGGCATGGAACGTACCGGGATTCGCATCGAGCCTAACGAGCTGGAAAAAATGTCGGAAGCGATGGACGGGGAAGTCCGGCGACTGGAAAAGGAAATCTGGAAGCTGGCCGGCGTGGAGTTCAACGTCAATTCGCCACCGCAGCTCGCCGAGATTCTGTTTGACAAATTAAATTTGCAGGCCAATCCGAGGAGGGGGAAAGCAAAAGCACGATCAACCGCGGCCGACGTTTTGGAGGAGCTCTCAGCACAGCATCCCTTGCCCGCAAAGGTCGTGGAATTCCGAGAAGTCTCCAAACTGAAATCTACCTATGTGGACGCGCTGCCCAAGCTCATCCATCCGGAGACCGGACGGCTGCACACCAGTTTTTCACAAACCGGCGCGGTAACCGGGCGGCTGAGCTCGAGCGATCCCAACCTGCAAAACATTCCGATTCGCACCGAGCTTGGCCGGCAGATTCGGGCGGCGTTTGTCGCAGAAAAAGGCAACGTCCTGCTTTCCGCGGATTACTCGCAAATCGAGCTGCGTGTGATGGCGCATTTCTCGAAGGATCCCGTACTGGTGGAGGCGTTTCGCAACGGCGAGGACATTCACGCGCGCACCGCGCAGGAAGTCTTCGGGGTGGGCCCGCTCGGGCAGACTGCGGAGCATCGCCGCGCCGCCAAGGCCATCAACTTTGGAATTATTTACGGACTTTCTCCTTTCGGTCTCGCGCAGCAACTGGGCATCGAACAGAAAGAAGCGGCGCAGTTCATCAATGCCTATTTCGCGCGGTATCGCGGCGTGAAGGAATACTTGGACAACGTTCTCGCCGAAACCCGCAAGACAGGAGTGGCCAAGACAATGTTCGGAAGAATCCGGCCGATTCCAGAGATTACTTCGCCACAGGTGCAACTGCGCAACTTTGCCGAACGCACCGCGCTGAATTCCCCGCTGCAGGGCACGGCCGCCGACCTTATTAAGCTGGCGATGATCAACATCGACCGGCGGCTCACCGAAGAGGAATTCGAGGCACAAATGATTTTGCAGGTGCATGACGAACTGCTTTTCGAATCACCCGCGAAGGAATCTGTCAGGCTGCGGAAGCTGGTGAAAGAAGAAATGGAAGGCGTCCACCAATTGGCGGTCCCGATCGTCGTGGAAATCGGCGTGGGCCCCAACTGGCGCGACCTGGATTAACTTCGACCCTCACTCCGATTGGCCCGACTTGTGCCCCCGGCGTGGCTTGGGCATTGGGGTCTTTTACGGATAGCGCACGTCCGGCCAGTTTTGCCTAAATCTCCTTGGACGTCTTGAACGGGGACGCAGTTCACGGTGAACTACACGAACACCGCCGTGACTTGGCAAACGAATCATTGATTCCGGCGTCGCGCTCCATGACGTCCAAGAGTCATTCGACCGCAAAGCAGCCGCTTGCTCGGGAGGCCGCGGTGCACGTCGCTTTTTCAATACGTGCGCAGGGAAACTTGTACCGTTTGAAAATACCTGTGCTAGCGTGGACACTCAGACCCTTTAACGGGGCTTCCCATGCGCTCTCGTGTTTTCTTCATCTTCGGGCTTCTTGCTTCGGTGTTCCTCGGCTCTTGCGGAGGGGCCAGCGCCCCGCCGCCTCCGCCGGTCTCGGTAACCGTAACTCCGAACCCGATAAGCGTAGCCATCTTCACAACCCAGCAGTTTACCGCTACCGTGAATGGACAATCGAGCACCGCGGTGACATGGGAGGTCAATGGTGTCACCGGCGGGAGCCAGGCCACGGGCTTTATCTCCACCTCCGGCCTCTTTGTTGCCCCTAGCGGTGTTCCCACGACTTCGAGCGGAAACGGCAAGGTGACCACCACGCCCGTGACGGTCAGCGCCGTTTCCACGGCAAATCCAAACTCTTCCGGATCGGCGACCGTCACCATCTTCCCGCCGAATCAAAATCCGCAGGGGGGGGTAATCAAGCTCGGGAGCTCCGGCGGGAATCAGAATGATTCAAGCACAAGCGGGAACCTCATTACTTGCTGCGGAGGCACGCTCGGCTCACTGGTTGCGCGGGGCGGCACGCAATACATCCTGAGCGACAATCACGTGCTTGCGCGCACCGATCTTGCTGCTATTGGTGAGTCCATCATCCAGCCGGCACTTGTCGATACCAGCTGCGGACAAGGCGTCTTCGCGACCGTCGGGCAGCTTTCTCAGTTTTACAACCTGGAAACGGGGACGGCTCCCAAGATCGACGCGGCCATCGCACAGGCGGTCACCGGAGCGGTGGACCCGAGCGGAAACATTCTCTTCCTCGGGGCCACGACAGATGCCAACAACGTTCCACTGCCGGGAGCTCCGCATGCCGGTTCCGGTGTCGCCGCTTCGCTCAGCATGGCCGTGACGAAGAGTGGCCGCTCGACAGGCCTCACGTGTTCCACGGTTCTGTCAACAAACGCGACGGCCTCGGTCCAGTATCAAAAAGGCTGCGGAACGGGAACGATGTTCAGCGAAACTTTTACCAATCAGGTGGACGTTGCGGGCGGCAGCTTCAGCGCTGCAGGGGATTCCGGATCGCTCATCGTTACGCAAAACACCGCCGATCCGGTGGCGCTGGTCTTCGCTGGTTCCGACGCCGATACCGTGGGCAATCCCGTGTCGGACGTGCTGAATTTCTTCCAGAGTGGCGGCAACAGCGTCACGTTTGTGGGTGGTGCGACACATCAAGTCATTGGATGCACTCTGCCGGTTAAGCCTGCTTCGGCGACTTTAACGGTGCCGAGTTCGACGGCCTCAGACGGAGGGCTACAAAAGGCCGTTGCCGCGCGTGATGCGCACGCCCGGGAACTCCTCGCCTACCCGGAAGTGCAGGCTGTCGGCGTGGGAGCGAGCTACGACAACCCGGCTGAGCCAGCGATTCTGCTTTTCGTAAACAAAGGGCAACCGCCGAGGAACCTCCCGGCGGCTTTGGATCGCATCCGCACACGCATCGTCGAAGGCGAACCTTTTTCCGAGCGCGGCGTTCTGTCGCCCGAGGAAAGCGCCACCCTAGAGCAATCCGCGGCGCTCCCGCAGCTTGTCTATTCCATCTCGGAGGCAGAGGTTTCGCGCGCCAAGATCGTGCATGAAGCGCACGTCGATGAACTGATGAAGATGGATGGCGTGCAGGGAGTGGGAATTACCTCAAGCGTGGATTCGCCCGGCGAGGCGGCGCTGATGATTTTCCTCATCCGGGGGGTGGCGCATCCAGCGGTCCCGCCGGTCATCGACGGATTGCGCACACGCGTCCGCGAATCCACGCGCTTCCGTGCGGGTTTTGGCGACTCCCAGCCAAAGCGCGGTTGTTCCCTGCCAAGCCCAGGGAAAAAACCCTAAAAACAGCCTGGCAAAGTCGCAACCAGTTAGCCGGGTAAAACCGGAGGTCAGCCCCAACCACCCCGTTTGCGCTCTTAACTTGACTGACTTAACTTAAACCCTTTCCTTCCACATCGTGTGGGCGTAGAATTCGCTCAAAATCAAGCCGAGTTCGCTCCTTCGGCGGTGCTCGACCTGTCGGGAGGATGCTATGCGTCGGACGATCTTCATTGCGAGTGCGGTGCTGCTGTTCGGAATTGTCTGCCCCAAGCCAAATTTCACTCAGGAAAAACCCGGCTCCGTGGAACCCAAGATGACGCCCGAGGACGTCGCAAAGAAAAACCCCATCACGCCCTCGCCAGAAGGACTGGCGGGAGCACGCAAGCAGTACGGGTATGACTGTGCCATGTGCCACGGCAAGGATGGAGGCGGTAAAGGCGACCTTGCCCAGGATATGAAACTGGAGCTTCATGACTGGCGTGATCCCTCGACGATTGAAAAGATAACGGACGGCGAGCTTTTCTGGGTCATCAGCTACGGCAGGGGGAAAATGGTGGGAGGGGAAGCTGACCGGTCACCTGAAAAGATGCGCTGGAACCTCGTGAATCTGGTGCGCTCCTTTGGAAAGAAGGGCGCGGGGACGGCGGCAGCCGCGGACAAGCCCAAGACCGAGAATCCCCAACCTTAACCCATCCAGGCGAGCTCCTCTCGGTGACTCGCAACGCCAGCTAGCAAGCCTGCCGATCACCTCCGGCCGCTCGTTGACTCGTGGTATGCTCGCTTGAAGAATTTTTTGAGGAGCACGTTCATGGCCCACGCGCCGCAGTTTTTGAAGCTGGTCAACGAGGCGAAGAAGAACATTAAAGAGACGAATGTAGCCGAGGTCAAGCGCCGCCTCGATGCGGGAGAGAAAGTGATCCTGGTGGATACTCGCGAGGACAGCGAGTGGGCCAACGGACACCTACCCGGAGCGATCCACTTGGGAAAAGGCGTCATCGAGCGCGACATCGAACAGCAGGTGCCTGATACGAAGAGCAAACTCATTCTGTACTGTGGTGGCGGCTTCCGTTCCGCGCTGGCCGCGGAAAATCTTCAGAAAATGGGTTACTCCAACGTGGAATCGATGGACGGCGGATGGAAGGGCTGGATTTCCGCCGGATTGCCTACGGCCAAGGGATAACAACTTTTTGCGGTTTTGCTTTTCTGCTGGAAGAGAATTGGCTGGGGCGGGAGGATTCGAACCTCCACCATCCTCATTAACAGTGAGGTGTCCTACCGGTTGGACCACGCCCCAGCGGGCGCCAATTCCCCGACGATCGCGGGGAAATGAAGTAGGTGGGCTCTGCCGCAGGACCGGCCGGCAGGGTTATCTCTAAAATACCACGGAATCGACACAGGAGGCTCGGCGGTTGTTCAAAAAATTTCCCAAAAATCTTTGCACCCATTGCCTCCCTCGTGCATCTAGAACCATGGAAGCCGACATTCAGAAGGGAGTGGAAGGGCATTCGCTTTTTTTGAAGAAGCTGGAGAATCTGAACCGAACCAAGCCGGCGGACGATCCCCGCCGTAGCTGATCGAGACAGGCCACCGAACGGGTCAGTGCAAACGAACCTGCGTCAGGTTTTTTACGGATATGCGTGCGGCGAGCGATTTCATATTCTGGGAAGACGCCGCGAAGGAAAATGCGTTTGAAATTTGCGACATGAAAAAAGTTGAAGCAGAAGTCTAAGACCTGAAGTTCTTGAGAAAGGTTGCAATCCAGAAAGTTTTGGTGGAAACTATGCGGTCGACTGGCCCGGGTTTTGCACTTCCCGGTTAACACGTGGGACGCCCTAGCCTAGGGCCCATTCAGCGCGCTCCCCGCCAAAGTGCAAAACGAGCATGGCGCAGATTTTTCATCGAAGCACAAACTTCATCGCCCGATTTAGTGTCTTCTCGTTTATTTTTATCATGGGTTTTGCGGTCTTGGCGGTGCTCCAGGCGGCACGTTCTCCTTATATGACGCGCCAGAACATCACGCGCGAACAACCCGTGCAGTTCAGCCACAAACATCATGTGGGAGACGACGGAATCGATTGCCGCTACTGCCACACGAGCGTAGAGATTTCAGCGGTGGCGGGAATCCCGCCGACCAAGACGTGCATGAACTGCCATTCCGTACTGTTCAGCAATGCGGGCTATCTCGATCCGGTGCGCGAAAGCTATCGCACCGACACCTCGATTGCATGGGTTAAGGTGCATCGGCTGGCGGACTTCGTGTATTTCAACCACAGCATACACGTCAACAAGGGCGTCGGCTGCACCACCTGTCACGGCCCGATCGACCAGATGCCGCTGGTCTTTCAGGCCAGCACCCTGCTCATGCAGTGGTGCGTAGATTGCCACAGGAATCCCGCGCCGAACCTCCGGCCAATGGACAAGGTATTTGCGATGGATTGGAAACCGGGAGCCGATCAGGAGGAATTGGGCGAGAAATTCATAAAGGAACGAAAGATTCGGACAGCCGCCGAGCTGACCAGTTGCTCGACCTGTCATCGCTAGCGGATCGTATGAGCGCGCAACGTCACGAAGAATACCAGGACGATAGGCCGGCAGTAGACCAACATTTGGAAGAACTCTCTCTGCCGCCAAGACCGCTCGACTTGGCTGCGGTGCGCGCGCAATTGCGAGCCAAGACGGGCAAGCAATATTGGCGCACGCTCGAAGAACTCTCCGGAGATCCCAGTTTTCAAGAGTTGCTCCACAGGGAGTTCCCGCGTCAGGCACCCTCGGAGTGGGACGACTCCGTCGACCGGCGCGACTTCCTAAAGCTCGTGGCCGCCTCACTCGCGTTGGCCGGCCTTAGCGGTTGCGAGCGCCTCCCAGAGCAGCACATCGTTCCCTACGTCAAGCAGCCCGATGGGTTGGTGCTCGGCAAGCCGCAGTTTTACGCCACGGCCATGCCTTTTCTAGCGGACGCCATCGGCTTGCTGGTCGAGAGCCACGAAGGGCGGCCCACGAAGATTGAAGGCAATCCGGACCATCCTGGGAGCCTCGGCGCGACCAACGTCTATGCGCAAGCTTCAATTCTCAATCTGTACGATCCGGACCGCGCGCAAACGGCCACCAGAGCGGGCGAGATTCGGACCTGGTCGCAGTTCATGGAAGCCGCGCAGGGGGTGGCGGCAACGCTAAAGGCCACACGCGGCGAAGGCCTGCGCATTCTGTCGGGAATCATCACTTCGCCGACACTCACCGCACAGATCGAAACGCTCTTGTCACTCTACCCGCTGGCCAAATGGCACCATTGGGAGCCAGCCGTAGGCGACGGCGCGCGCGAAGGCGCGAAGCTGGCGTTCGGGGCTTACGTCAACACCGTTTACCAACCTAGAAAAGCGGACGTCATTCTGTCGCTCGATTCGGATTTTCTCGCCAGCGGTCCGGGGCACATTCGGTACGCGCGGGAGTTTTACGAACGTCGCAAGCTGAACGGCCCGGGCGCCACGATGAACCGGCTGTACATTGTAGAGCCCACGCCTAGCGTGACGGGAGCGAGCGCCGACCACCGGCTGCCGCTGCGCGCCTCGGAAGTCGAACCGTTTGCGCGAGCTGTCGCGGAGAAGCTGGGACTCGGTGGTTCCGCGAAGGTTCCACCGGCTGCGGAGAAGTGGCTCGAGGTTGTGGCGCGTGACCTGGAGAAGCACAAAGGCGCCTCACTGGTGGTTGCCGGAGAGCAGCAGCCCGCGGAAGTTCACGCGCTCGCGCATGCCATCAACGCAGAGCTCGGCAATGTGGGCGCCACGTTGTATTACACCGATCCCGTCGAAGCGCATTCGGTAAATCACCTGGAATCCCTCCGCGAGCTTTGCGCGGATATCGACGCGAACAAGGTCGATACCCTCCTGATCCTGGGGGGCAATCCCGTTTACACCGCGCCGCACGACTTTGATTTTGTGTCCAAGCTCAAATTCGACCAGCAGCACAAGCGCAAGAAGATCCAAACGGTCATTCACGTCAGCTCGCATTTTGACGAGACGTCGGAATACTGCGACTGGCACGTGGCGGAATCGCACTATCTGGAGAGCTGGGGGGATGCGCGAGCGTTTGATGGGACCGTCAGCGTGGTACAACCGCTGATTGCGCCGCTCTATCGCACGCACTCCGCCCGCGAGGCGGTGGGAGCGTTTACCGACAAGCCGGGCCTCTCCGATTATGAGGCCCTGCGCGAGAGATTGAAGGCCACCAGTCCTTCCGGCGACTTCGAGAAATTCTGGCGCAAGACACTGAACGATGGGGTGGTAGCGGGCTCGGCGCTGCCGCCCAGTAAGCCCGTGCTGAAGTTCAGCTTGGCAAGTCTTCCCGCACCTAAGGCGCTGTCCGAGGACACCCTTGAATTCATTTTCCGCGCGGATCCCTGCGTGCACGACGGGCGCTTTGCCAATAACGGCTGGCTCCAGGAATTGCCGAAACCGGTGACCAAGCTCACTTGGGACAACGCGGCACTGGTCAGCCCGAGGACCGCGGAGAAACTGGGCTTGACGCAACGCGTCGCCCTGCGTGGCGGCGAGCACGGCCAGATTCTTTCCAATGTCGTGGACATCGCGCTTTCCGGAAGCAAAGTGACGGCAGCCGCGTGGATCCTGCCCGGCCAGGCCGATGGGGTGGTCGTACTGCCGCTCGGGTATGGCCGCAAAAGAGCCGGCTACACCGGCACGAACAAGGGCTTCAATGCCTACGCCGTGCGCCATTCCGATGCCCTTTGGGCGGCCGCTGCGCCAGCCAGCGCTATTCAGAAAACCGGCGACAACTACCCGCTCGCCTGCACGCAATATCATTTCAACATGGAAGGGCGGCAAATCCTCGCCGCCGGCACGCTCGAGGAATACCGCAAAAATCCGGCCTTTGCGCACGACGATGAGGAGTTCCAGAAGAAAAAGAAGGACGAGCTGACGCTTTACAAGGAAGAAGAGAACCCCTACGACAAGATGCAGTATCGCTGGGCGATGGCCATTGACCTGAACAGCTGCAACGGATGCAACGCCTGCGTCGTGGCTTGCCAATCGGAAAACAACATCGCCGTGGTCGGCAAAGAGCAGGTCATGCGCGGACGAGAGATGCACTGGATTCGCATCGACCGCTACTACGGGAACGTCAAAGCTAACGTCGGCGATCCTCGCGCCCAGGATGAATCGCTCGATAATCCCGAGACGTTCTTCCAGCCCGTGCCGTGCCAGCAGTGCGAAAACGCGCCTTGCGAAGAGGTTTGCCCGGTAGGCGCGACGGTGCACAGCGCCGAGGGCCTGAACGACATGGTCTACAACCGGTGCATCGGCACGCGCTACTGCTCGAACAACTGCCCATACAAAGTCCGCCGTTTCAACTTCCTACGCTTCCAGGATTGGGAAACGCCGCAGTTCAAGCTCCTGCGGAATCCCGAGGTCACCGTGCGCAGCCGCGGCGTGATGGAAAAGTGCACCTACTGCATCCAGCGCATCACCAACG
>Ga0307471_100000425_pt1 | contig 21526 bp, 19 predicted proteins | sample atmos_gasesAM3C__2_FD_204566 | JGI IMG/M metagenome (GOLD analysis project Ga0307471, IMG submission 204566) | Hardwood forest soil microbial communities from Morgan-Monroe State Forest, Indiana, United States - atmos_gasesAM3C_515 | ecosystem: Environmental > Terrestrial > Soil > Temperate...
ATCTCGGCGACCGGAATGCCGTCGACGACCTCGAAAGCCTGTTTGGGCATATTATGCCTGATGTACAAATTGGCCATGATGATGCGCGCTTCCGGCAGCAAGGCGTTGCGCGGCAGCGCTTCCATCGCGGCGATGGTTTTGGGCGTGTCGTCGGCCGCCACCGCCAGGATCGCCTGCAGGGCCGGCGCCTCGCGCAGATAATCGGCGCCCAGTTTGTTTTGTATGAAACGCGCGAGATCCGGATGCTTGATCTGATAGGTAAGATCGGCATAGCGCAGCAACGCCGATTCCGGCATCGCCCCAAGCTCCTGCGAGCGAATGAGCGTTTCGATCATGGCGTAATCCGCGCGCTCGGCCGCGAGATCGGTCAGCAGCGCCGCCAGCGGAGGCGCTAAAACGCCTTCCTTTTCGCGTTGCGCGGACAGCATGTCGTAAACTTCGTTGCCTCTCTTTTGCATGAGCATGACGTCGGCTACGCGTTCCTCAAATTCGGGCGACTGCTCCATAGTGGCCATGAAAGGAGCGAGAACCTCGTAGGCGGAATCGTTCTGCCCCTGCATTTCGAATTGCATCGAAAGCACCATCGCGTCGTTCTGGGTGCCGTGTTTTTTAAGGTAATTGCGGGCCAGCGACGATGCCTGCCGCGTCTCGTCCTGCTCCAGCAGCAGCTGAACGCCGAGCAGAACGGCGTCGATATTCACTTTGTAGTATCTGTCCTCGATAAAGTCGCGGATCGTGCGGATCGCTTCGTCGGGCTGTTTGTCGATACGGTAATAGGCCGCCAGCTTGATGTAATCTTCTTCGCGCGGCGTGTAGCCCTTGCTGTCGACCAATTGCGCCAGCGCGTTCAATTCCTCCTTGTTGCGGCCGAGGAAGTCGTAGGTGTCGGCCAGCTCGCGCAGGTTTGACACCGAAGGCGCCAGATTTTGCAGGGTTTCCAGCTCCCGGCAATAATGATCGAATCTTTGCGAGGCTTTATAAAGCTCGGCCAGCCGCTTGTGGCCTTCGACCGAACGCGGATTGTCGGCGACGAAAGATTCCAGCAAGGCAATCGCCTGATCTTCGTTGCCGTAATAGATGTTGAGATTGATCAGCGGCGCCAGGACGTTGATGGAATGATCGCCGGCGCTGTGCAGATTCTTGAAATTCTTGAGCGCTACGTTGAAATCGAAATCGTTCATTTGCATGAGGGCGATTTCCCGGTGGCTGGGCGCCAGAAAAAGGCCGGCGCCGAAAACGCCCACGGCCAGCAGGAACAAAAACGGCAAAGTATGTCGGATGATGAGCTTAAGCACTGCCGGCCTCCGCGATCGTGATATGGAGCGGCTGCAGCGCGTCGTCGTCTAAGCGAAATTTGAGCAGACGGTCGTTGGTGACCTTGACTTCCTCCCGCATCTTGCCGTTGACGCTTATGCGATAGGTGCCGGGGGCGGCCTGCCAGATCATCTCGCCGGCACCGTAGCCCTGCGCCGTGAAGTCGATATGGCCGCCGCCGCGGTTCAGGCTGGCGATGGGCCAGCGGCTTTCGATCAGATAGGCGATCGATTCTTGCGGCTGCGTGTAATAACGGTCGTCGGTTTTGAGCGCGATTACCGGCTGCGCAACGGCGGGATCGAGATAGACATAGAGGCTGCCCTGAAAATGGCGCTCGCCGATGACGCCTTGCGAACCGCCAAAATCGACCGCTTTCAGCGTGCTGTGGTCGAAGCGGATCGTGGAGAGGGCGCCGCGCTGCTCGACCCGCCATTTTTCGGCGCCGAGCGGTACCAGCTGTGTTTCGTAAAATCCTTCCGCAACGTGCGTGTAATGGCTGACGGTGACGGGCGCGATATCCTGCGCCCGCGCATATTCGATGTCGCTCAGCAAGGCTTTGAGGGCGGCGGCGCGTTCGCCGGAATACATGTGATAATAGACGCTCATGGCGCTCAGGCGCGCCGGCGTTTCCGAATTGGCCAGCGTTTTCTTGAGATAGCCGAACGCGTGGAAATTCTCGGTCCAGAGATTGGTGTAAGTGTTTTCGTTGCTGGTGGAATTGTAGATTTGCCGCTCCTTGCCCACCTGGCGGCCGACAGGAGCCAGCGAGCCATAGGCCGGATATTCCGGATCGAAGCGGCTGTCGCCGCCATTGATATTCTGGACATGGGCCTCGCGTGTGAGGTGGACGGCCTCTTCCCAAGGCACGCAATTGCCCGACCAGGCGAGGATGTCGATTTTCTTGCCTTTCGGCAGCAGCGCGGCAAGCTCATCCAGTGAGCCGCCGATTTCCTTATGAAGGTCGAACGGCTCTTTCGCATAGGCGCGCGGCACAATGAATCCTTCGGGCAGCGGGGAAGCGGTTTGCTTGATATCGCCGTCGCCGGGTTTCGGCTGCCAGGTCTGCGTTTTGTAAAAACGCAGATAGGGGATTTCGTTTTTCGGATTGTTGTCGGCAAAAAGCTGCCAATAGAAAGGGTGGCTATAGGTATGGCTACCGGCTTCGACTTGCGGCAGCGCCCAGATTTCCCGCGCCACGCGGCGGCTATCGCGGCTGCCGACCCATTCGGGATCCAGATCGGCCGCGATCGGCGCCACCATAACCGGTAGATCGGAGAACGGTCGGATGATCTTGTCTAAAATTACCTCGGCCGACAGGACTTTCTTGGCGCGATATTCCTCGAGCTGCGTGACGTTGTTCCAGCCGTCGCCGTCGATGTTGCTGTAATAAATGCGCCGGCCGGCAATGGTCGTATAGTCGGGCTTGGGCAGATCGTCGGTTGCAAAAGCCAGCCGGAAGAATTCGAACGGATCGATCAGCCACTGGATGACTTCGTTGCCGCTGCGATCGTTGGTGCGAAAGGCGTAGTCGGCATCCAGATAACCGCCGCCGGGGCTGGTGGCGATAAGAACATCGTCCTCGCCGGGTGGGGCATTGGGCCGGTGCGCCAGCAGATGCACCTGGATCTGGTTGCCGACGGTTTGCATTTCCTGATAACTGGGCTGCATCCATTCATATGGCTTCGGCGTCAGGAACATGGACGGCGTCACATATTCATATTCGACATTGAGCGGATCGCCGGTCCAGCGGGCCGGAGTTTTAAGGCCGAGTTTGGACAGAAAACGCCGGTAAAGGGCCGAAAGCGGATAGCGCCCTTTATCGTTGACGCCGGGCGAGCCGACGATCACGTATTTCTTGCCCGCGTCCGTGGCCGCCAACGCCCATTTCATATAGACTTCCGGATCCATATCCGCGTTGCCGTAGAACCAGGTCATGACGCCGCGCACATCCTTCCGCTTGGCGAGGTCCGGCAAGGGTTCGTGGATATCATGATATTCGACGGTGAGACCAAGATGGTTGAGCGGCATTTCCGCGATGAGATGGATGTAGGAATTCTGCACATCGCCGCCGCCGTAAAGGGCAATGATCGTGCGCGGTACGACTTCTTCGGCCGCGGCACCGTGACAGATAGCGAGCAAAAAACCGCAGGTAAATGCGACAAGACGGAGCGCCGGGCGCATCATGGTGATTCAGGCTCCTCGATCAGCCGGTCCAGTTCGATGGTGCTCACATAGGGGATGAAGCCGTTGGCCCGTTCGGTGCGATAGATTTCACCGATCGTCGATTCGTCCCGCGCATTGCTATAGTCGAGGGTATAAACTTTCAAATGGGCATTATGTTCTTTGGCCTTTTGCAGCCATTTCACCTGATCGTGGTAATTCTCGGCGCTGACCTTGCGGTAGGATTTTTTGTCGAAATCGTAATCGGCGTAGACCGACTCCCCCAACTCCATATCGATCGCATTTACGGTTGCGGGCAAAATGCCGTAGGCGCGATTCATCATGATCTGCACGGTCGGATATTGCATGCGGATCGCCTGCACCAGATGCACCGCCGATTCGGTCATACCGCGATATTTGGAAGGATCCTGCCGTTCGAGCTCGATGGCATCATCAAGCGTGTCGAGAAAAACGCCGTCGAATCCCTGACGCAAAATACCGGGCACGATATCCTCGAGCACCATTTTGGCCCACAGCGGATCGCGCAAATCGATGAAGAACCGGCCCTTCCAGTTCTTGTTTTCCTGCAGGATTAGGCCGCGGCTTTTAAGTAACGCATAAGCCGGATTGCTGTCGCCGATTTCGCCAAGCGACACATAACCGAGCAGGGTTTTTCCCTCTTCCTTGAGCGGCCGCAGCGCGGGGTGATGGTTGCTGTCGAAAATGAGTAGCTCGTAGGGCTCGAACTTTTCGACCGGTATTTTGTCCGAATAATAAAGGGCGAATCTTTCTTTCTCAGCGCCATAAACTGCCGTGAAGGGCAGGGCAAATAGGAATAGGACAATTAAAAAAAGCCCGGCACGCATGACCTTCTCGCTTAAAGCCCAAAAAGGGCATTTTTACTATATTTTCGAAAATGAAACGACGCTGATTACGTCAGGGTCAGGACGGCATTTAAGAAAAAAGCCCGCTCGACGGTAACGCCGGCCCAAACTAATCAACCGCCGGTGGTGAAACAAGAAATTAATGCAGGCGAATCGGTTTTAACCATAAAGGGGGATGCTTTTTCTTGGCCGCGCCGGGATTAACCATAATTCTGACTCTTTCTATTGAATTGCGATGGTTCTGTAATGATAAACTTGAATTTATACATCACTATTTTCTTGTTTTGGCGAAGAAGCGCATGTTAACTCCGTGCGCGACGGCGATAAACGAGTCGAAACGCCGTACGCAAAAAGCCATTTTTTAGTCAGTTTTCTTTATTGAAAATTTACAAGCCTGAATTCGGGCAAGGGAACTATATGTGCGGCATTATAGGCAATGTTGTCCGTGTCGAGGCGGATGTACAGTCCCCTATCGCGACAGGGATGATGCAACCTCAGCCCGGCAACAACCATGTTTCAACAGGCATTAAAGCATCGGTGGAGTGAAAAGAAAAAAAATATGCCCAACTCCGCCCTATCTCCGAAACGCTACCTGGTCACAGGCGGTTGCGGCTTCATCGGCTCGCACCTCGTCGACGCGCTGATTGCCAGAGGCCATAAGGTGTCGGTGCTTGACGATCTCTCGACCGGCAAAAGGGAGAATCTCAACCCGCTGGCAACGCTGATCGTCGGCGATACCGTCGATTTTGATACAGTCGAGCGTGCCTTCGCCGGTGTCGATGGCTGTTTTCATCTGGCGGCGATTGCGTCGGTCGAAAAATCCAACACAGATTGGGTGCGCACCCATACGGTGAATATCACCTCCACCGTAAATGTCTTTCAAGCCGCGCGCGTGCATCGTCGCGTGCCGGTCGTCTACACCTCCTCGGCCGCTGTTTATGGCGATTGCGATATGGTGCCGATCAACGAGGATGCCGAGAAAAAACCGCTCACCGCCTACGGTGTCGATAAGCTCGCCTGCGATCTGCATGCGCGCGTCGGCTGGCAGGTGCATGGCGTGCCGAATATCGGCCTGCGCCCTTTCAACGTTTATGGACCGCGCCAGGATCCGGCTTCGCCTTATTCCGGCGTCATCTCGATTTTCTTCGATCGCATGCGCCTGGGTTTGCCGATCACGATCTATGGCGACGGCGGGCAAATGCGCGATTTCGTTTTTGTCGGCGATGCCGTGCGGGCTTTCGTCGCCGCGATGGAAAAGCTGGCGCATGAGCCTCGCGGCCATGACGAGATCAATATTTGCAGCGGCCGCCCGACTTCGATCCAGAATCTGGCCGATATCGTCGCGTCTCTTTTCAATTATCCTATGCCCTACAATTATGCCGCGCCGCGCAAGGGCGATATCCGGCTGTCGGTCGGCGACACGACGCGGCTGGCGGCAAATTTGGGCCTGGTGCTCAATATTAGCTTGCGTGAAGCCCTTACGGCCATGCTAGCCGAAAAGACGGAAGCCGCCGCCGCGCCCAGGATCGCTCACGACACCGTCTACGAAGAAACGCGCGCGGCCTGACAAATACGTCCCGGTTCAGGCGGACGTTCTATTCTGCATCACGATGTTACGCTTGGCTTCCAGCATGGAGGTTGCGTCGCGGATTATATCCGGCGGCAAAGCGAGCCCGTGCAGCACCTCATCGACATATTTGAGCATCCGGTCGAAATAATTCTTGTCGAGGCTGTTCGGCGCGGTGCTGCGCTCGTAATGGGGCTGACCGCCGAAAGCGACGGCGATCAAGTCGCCGGGACCGCCATTCATCGCTATCCCGTTCGTCTCCGTGAAGAGCGCGCTCATATCCGGATCGGCCCGCATCTTATCGGCCAGTTTTGTGGCCGCGATCTTGACCGTGGAAGGACCGCCGATCCGCTTGAGCAAGCCGGAGGGCACGCCGGTATGGCGCTGATCCTCGCGCATCACCCATTTCTCGAGCATGTCGGTAATGCGCTCGGGCCGCACCGGCTTGTTGAGATAATCGTCCATACCGGCATTGAGACATTTTTCGCGGTCGCCGCTCATGGCGTCGGCCGTCAGCGCGACGATGGGCGTGTAGCGCTGCAGTTTGGCTTCTTCCGTGCGGATGAGGTGCGTGGCTTCGAAGCCATCCATCTCCGGCATCTGGCAATCCATCAGCACCAGATCGAAGCGCTCGGCGAGCACGCTTTTCACCGCTTCCTTGCCGTTCACGGCCGAGGAAATTTTGCAGCCATGTTTCTGGAGAATTTTGGTGATGAGGATGAGGTTGGTCTTCATATCCTCCACCGCCAGCACTTTTATGCCTGGAAACATGTCGGCGCGGATTCCGCTGGCGCGTTTTTCGTCGCGGGTCATATCCGCGATGCGCTGACGGTTGGTCAGCGGTATTTTGATGCCGCGCCGCTGGGCATCGAGCACGATCTGCACGGCGAATTTAAGCTGGTCGGGGAAAATCGGCTTGATCAGATAGCCGGCGAAGCCGCGCTCCTCCACATTGCCGCTGACGACCGCCTGCGCAAAGGCGGTGATGAGGAACAGCACCGTTTTATCGCGCATGGCGGACGAGGCTTTTACCCAGGCGGCGAGATCGTTGCCGCTGCTGTCTTCCATACGATAATCGGTGAAGACGAGGCGATAGGGATCGTTTTCCTCCATCGCCGCTGTGAGCCGTTTCTTGGCTTCCTCCACACTGGCCACCGTCTCGACGCGCATATGCCAGGAATTGAGATAACGCGCCATGATCCGGCGGTCGACTTCGGCATCGTCCACCGCCAGCACGCGCACGCCGGTAAGCTCGAAAGACGGGACGTTGTGGGCGGCGTTTTTCTGCTCGGCCAGGCCCAATTTGACGTCGAACGAAAAAACCGAGCCTTTGCCAAGCTCGCTGGTAACGCCAATTTTGCCGCCCATCATCTCGACCAGCCGCTTGCTGATCGTAAGGCCAAGGCCGGTGCCGCCAAATTTGCGCGTGGTCGATTCCTCGGCCTGCGAGAATTTACTGAAAATATAATCCTGCTTGTCCTTGGGGATGCCGATGCCGGTATCTTCGACGCGAAAGCGCAAATGCGTGCCAGTCAAGCTGTTCGGCAAACATTCGACGCCGATCAGCACATAACCGTGATCGGTAAATTTGAGGGCGTTGCTTACCAGATTCATCAGAATCTGCCGCAGCCGCACCGGGTCGCCGACCACATGGCGCGGCAGATTGGTGCCCAGATCCACCGTCAGCTCGATGCCTTTTTCCTGCACGCGTGGCGCGAGCAGGTCGGTGATGTCGTGGATCATGCCGAACAAATCAAAGCCGAGATTTTCGAGCGCGAATTTGCCGGCCTCGATTTTCGAGAAATCGAGAATGTCGTTGATGATGTCCAGCAGGCTTTCGCCGGACTTGCGGATAATGTCGACCCAGCCGCGCTGCTCCGCATTGAGTTCGGTATCCGCTAGCAGGGCCGTCATGCCGAGCACGCCGTTCATCGGCGTGCGGATTTCGTGGCTCATATTGGCGAGAAAGTCGCTTTTGGCAGAATTGGCCTTTTCTGCCGCCGCCTGCGCTTTCATGGCGGCGGTTTGCGACACTTCGATTTCGCCGATCGAGCGCTGCAGCTCGAGGCCCCGCTCGTAAAGCTCGCTGCGCGTGTTTTCCAGCTGCAATCGCCATTGGCGGATGCTGCGGAATGAAAAATACCAGGCGACCAGCAACAGGGTAACGACGAAAAGCGAGGAATAGACGGTGTAGGAAATATTCCGCAGCAGAGCCTGCAAATGGTCGCTGAAAATCCGGTCGGCTTTAGTAGTCAGATCGTAGATCCTGTCGGTATAGACCAATTCGCGCGAGGTATATTCGGTGCTTTCAATAAAATCAGCCGCTTGCTGACGTCTTCCCTGATGCACGAGAGCGAAAGCTTTGGCGTTCAAGTCTTCGAGAAAATCGCCGGTCCGGTCGATATAGACGAGATCGTCATGCAAAACCGGCGGCAAATTATAAGTCTTCAGCCTGTCAATGGTGTCGTCGAGAGACGTTATGTAGCCCTTGTATTTCTGTTCCCATTGCGGATCGCCGGTGATCACGTACATTTTTGCGTTTCGCAGCAGTAGATCTTCGTAATGCACGATGTCACCGCTCATATCCGCGGCTTCGATGTCTTTGCGGATGCCGTGCGCCATCGTGTGATAGAGGTAAAGGCCGTTGCCGCCGCTCCACAGCATCGTAACAATCGTCAGCGCGAGCGAAAAAATGAGCAGGCGGATGGGGAAGGAATACTCGCTGCCCGTCATGGGCAACCGGCGCTCGCGGGCATAAAGGCCGGCGAAGACAGCAATGCTGAACAAGAGACCGGTGACGGCGGCAATGCTGAACGCCAGCATGCTGGAATCCTGGCCGGTTTCCATGGCCATGTTTTGGGACGGGATAAAAATGGCCGCCGCCATGCCGGTGTAATGCATGCCGCAGATGGCGGCGCCCATCACCAGCGCCGCAATGCCGCGCCAGAGCAATTGACGGCTGCTGCCGGTGCGCCCCAATGAAAACACGATCCACAGCGCCGCGCCGCCCGCTGTCACGGCGATCAGGAAAGACACGAAAAACAGGCCGGGCGTGTAGCGCAGGTCGGCGTCCATTTTCATCGCCGCCATGCCCGTGTAATGCATGGCGCAGATGGCGATACCCAGAAGCAGGGCGCCGTTGACGAACATAGGCTTGGTCGGTTGCGAAAAATTCGCGATCTGCAAAACGCCGTACGCAACCGCGATGGCGATCGCCATCGATATGATCGTGAGCAGCGGATCGTACTGGACCGCCATTGGCATCGTGTAGGCCAGCATGCCGACGAAATGCATCGACCAGATGCCGGCACCGAGCGCGAAGGCGCCGCTCACATGCGTGATGATACGCGCGAGGCGCGTCGCGGTCATGGCCTGCATCGAGGCCAGCGTAAGACCGACAAACGATCCGAAACTCGCGATGAGGTAGGAGACCGCCACCAACATATAATCATAGGAGCCCTGCATGGCGGATGCAGGCATGATGTCGGTTATAAAATAACGATCGAGCATGTTGAAATGATTGATTGATGAGCGGCGGCGCAAAAACCTATTCTTGAATCTTTGGGTGAAAATGCGGTGAAGGAAAAATACCGGCGTATGCGGACATCGCTGCGCGGTTGTAATTTTGTTAAACTGTGCCGTTTATGATTTACGTGTTTCAAAAATATTTTCTTCGTGATGCCCATGAATCCAATTGATAATGCCGGACATGCTTCGCCCGCTGTTTCCGACGGAATAGTGCCGGAAGAAACCATTGCCCTGACACCGCCCGAAATCGATCGGCGCCGCCGGCAAATCGCCCACAACCGCCGGCTTTTGAGTTCGAATGGCGGCCGTAAGCGTTTGCACACGCTGATCGTCGAGGATCAGGCTTTTACACGCAGCCTGCTTTCCCAGGTGCTCAGCCAAACCTGCTCGGTTGCCACATGTTCGAACGCCAAGGACGGCTGGCGGCTGTATGTGGATGAAGTGCCGGACATCACTTTTCTCGATATCGATTTGCCGGGGGTCAGCGGGCATGCGCTCGCCGACAAGATCAAGGAAGTGGATCCGGATTCCTATGTGGTCATGGTCACGGCCAGCCAGGATGTTTACGACATTCAGATCGCCAAATTTAATCGCGTCGACGGTTTCGTCATCAAGCCGTTCAACAAGCAAAAAATCGACGCTTGCATCGAGCGTTTCTGCTTGACACACAAGATGCACGGTAAAGCGAGGCCGTTATCATGAATATGCCCGTGGATTTGACCTTCCTGCGCGAAATAACCGGCGGCGATACCGGGGTCGAGCGGGAATTGTTCGACGTTTTCATCAGCTCGTCGGCGGAAAATCTGGAATCCCTCAAGACTAATTGCGACCCCGGCAAAGAAAACGCATGGCGCAGCCAGGCGCATGCGTTCAAGGGCACCAGTCTTAATCTCGGCGCCTTGATACTCGGGCATCTGTGCAAAGAAGCGCAGGAAAACTATCAGGCCCCGATGGAGAAAAAACGGCAAATGCTGGCCGCCATCGAATCCGAATTCGGCCGCGTGAAGGAATTTCTCGAAAAATCCACCAGCACCGCGGGTTGAGGTTTTATGAAACACGAGGTCCCGCCACGCGCCGAAGATCATCTCGTCATGCCGTCGGGCGACGATTTCGACATTACGCTCGCGCAGGCGGCCCGCTACAAAAAGATGCGGGAGCAAAAGCGGGTACGGCCGAAGCTGCATATTTTGTCGGTCGAGGACGAACCGTTTCTGCGCAAGCTCATGCAGGAAGCCTTGCGCGAACTCTATGAAATCATCACCTGTCCCAGCGCCGAAGAGGGATGGAAATTCTATCTGGAAGGCGCGCCGGACATCGCCTTCCTCGATATCGGCTTGCCGGATTCAGGCGGCCATGAATTGGCGCACCGGATCAAGGAATTCGATCCGGACGCCTATGTCGTCATGCTGACGGCCAGCCGCCGGCCCGAGGACATCGAGCGCGCGCGGGATAATCGCGTCAACGGTTTTGTCATCAAGCCGTTTAACCGCAAAAAGCTGGATGAGTGTATCGGTCAGTACCGGGTGGGACGGGGATAATTCTTTGGTTCACAATCCTGCCAAAGAATAATCCTTGACCTTTGAGTTAACTCCAAGGTTTAGATTACCTTACCTTGGAGTGACCGATGAATGGTCTGACTATTGGTAGGCTGGCGAAAGCGAGCGGGTTGCGCACCGATACGCTGCGCTATTACGAGCGTCTCGGCTTGATTCAGACGGAAGGCCGCAAGGCCAACGGCTATCGCATCTTCGTTCCCGAAACTCTTCAGCAGCTGCAATTCATCCATCGCGCCAAGCTGCTCAATTTCACCTTGGAAGAGATCAAGGATTTATTCATCGTGCGCGGCTCGCCGCAGTCGAACTGCGAACAGATTTACGAGCGCCTGCAAGGCAAAATTGCCGAGATCGACGGCAAAATCGACGAGTTGGCGACATTCAAGCGCGAATTGCAATCCATCGCCAAGAAATGTCCGCGCGGCGATGCGCCGCTGACCGATTGTTCGCTGATGGATTTTCTCGACAAGCCTGTGGCCTGCTGCGAGGAAAAGCCAAAAGCGCGTTCGAGGAAACGGAATTTTGGCAAAGTCTGTGTTGCGATCTTCGCGCTGGGGGCGTCTTCGCTTCCGGCACACGCCAAGCCCATTTCCTATGTCGATGGCGTGATGGTGATGCAGGAGAACGACGAAACCGGCCACACGTTGTCGTTCGATTACACCCTAACGCCCAACTATGCCATCGGCTGGTATGACAAGTGGGAAGAGAACGAACGCGGCGGCAAGAATTATTCCGTGCATGGGCCGGAGTTCAACACGCTCCTCAAGCGCTGGAACCTGCCGGATGGTCAGGCCAATATCTTCAATTCCACCGGGGCCGGTTTTGCCGATGGCGACCATAAAATCCGGGGCGCGGCATGGACGAGCTTTCTGGCCGATTATGAAACGCGCCGTCTTTACAGTTCATACGAAATACGCGGCATGTTCGCCGACGACATTAATTCATCCGTCTGGCAACGGGCGCGCGTCGGCGTCGCGCCCTATGCCGCCGGATACGATGACGTGGCGGCATGGTTCATGCTGCAAGGCGATTATCATCCCGGCAAGAAAGACACATGGGTAGCCACGCCTTTAGTGAGGCTCTTTTACAAAACGTATCTGCTTGAAGCCGGGTACAGCAGCAATCACCGCTTGATGTTGAACTGGGATTTACAGTTTTAGGAGCTCGCCATGAGAAAGTTTTTTATCGCTCTCGCCTTGATAATCGCGCTTTCCGGACCGGCCTATGCCGAAACCATCAAGGCATCGGTCAACGGACTGGTCTGCGCCTTCTGCGCCACCGGTATCGAGAAAACCTTTAGGACGCAAGCCGCCGTCGATACGGTCAATGTCGATTTGGACAATAAGCTGGTGACGATCACCACCAAGCCGCAACAGACTTTGGATGACGCCACTATAACCAAACTCATTACAGATGCCGGGTACAGCGTGACCGGCATCACGCGGAATAGATAATGACCGTAAAGAACAAAGTCATTCATACGGTCGCTCTTTTTGGCTCTTTCAGCACGCTTCTGTGCTGTGCATTGCCGGCCTTGTTCGTCTTTCTTGGTGCAGGGGCGGTTCTCATCGGCCTTGTCAGCGCGGTGCCGCAACTCGTCTGGCTTTCGGAGCATAAGATTGGGCTTTTCATCTTCGCCGGTATTATGCTCACCATCTCCGGCATCTCACGTTACCTGACGCGCAACGCGCCATGCCCGATCGACCCGCACCAGGCCAGAGCCTGCAAGCGGCTGCGGCAGATTGGCCTGAGTGTCTTCTGCTTTTCGTTGCTAATGTACGCGATAGGGTTTTATTTCGCCTTTGTCGCGCAACATCTGATGTAATAGTCAATGATGAAACATACTAACAAAACAAATCCCGATTGCTGTACGACCGATGCTCACCACGCTTATGCCCATGGCAAAATCTCATGGCGCGCCGCCGCCCATGCTACGCTGCATTGCCTGACGGGCTGTGTCATCGGTGAATTTCTTGGTCTTGCCATCGGTGTCAGCTTCGGCATACCGCCTTATCCGATGATGGGACTAAGCACGGTACTGGCCTATGTCAGCGGTTTCACGTTGGCGATATTTCCCCTGATGCGCGGCACTGGCCTAAATTTCAGCGCCGCCTTTAAAGCGATTTGGCTAGGTGAGGCCGTTTCCATTGGCGTGATGGAACTGGTTATGAACAGCGTCGATTATCATCTCGGCGGCGTACGCTCCGGTTCGCTCGGCAATCCATTGTTTTGGGAGGCGTTGGCTGCCGCCGTTCCCGCCGGATACATCGCCGCGCTGCCAGTCAATGCGTGGCTTATCGGGCGCCAAATCAAAAAGTGCCATTGATAAAGTCAGACCATCTCTATTTTCAGTCGTGTGACCGACGCTGCTTTTCTCAGCAATGACGGAAAATTTTGGTACAGTCGAAACAGCAGGGGCTGCAGGTGGCGGTTGACCATCATGCGCGATAGCAGAGCCGCCGGATATAGCTTCGGCAATAGTTCGCTAGCCAGCCGCTGGTGATAATGCTCGTAACCGGTATGCAAGTGACTTTCAACAGCGCTGAAGGCGCTGTGCAGGGCAATCGAAATTCCATTGCCGAAAAAAGACGGAATGACGGCCATCTGATCACCCAACCGATAGAAGCCGGGCGTTGGCGTTCTTTCGCGATATACGAACCCGTAGGGAATTCCATGTATCGCGAGCGGTTTTTCCCAGCAGGGCTGCGCTTCTGCAAGCCATTCTGCTAGTGCCGGCGTTTCGAATGCAAGGTGATCGAGCAGACGCATCCACGAATGATCCAAATTCGCAAAACGGCGTTTGGAAATCACTAGACATACATTGATAAGGCCATCTTCGATCGCTTCCACACCTGCGTAGCCGCCGTCAAACAAAGCGATCATAACATCATGCGGAGTAGTAGATTTCTTCGGACCAGGCCTAAGGTGCATTTTCATGCCGATGAGATCATTGTGTATGGCCGCCGGCCGCGGCCATCCGCGCAAATCATGTTTGCCGGTTGCAAGAAAAACCGTGGGTGCGAACAATGTTTCGTCTTGTCCGGAGCTGGCGATACGAACCCGAAATCCACGCGGTTCTCGCTCAATGCTGGCGGCCCTGGTGCCGCGTCTTAGCTCCACACCGCTATCGGTTGCTATTTGCAAAAGCTGCTCGTCCAGAATAAAGCGCGAAAGGCTTAAGGCGCCGAATGGCAGCGGCACGCTCATAATTTTTGCACCGCAGACGAGCAAAAGGCGGCTAATGGGTACGGCGCCCAGCGCGGGTAAATCGAGACCCAATTTGTCGAGATAATATTGCGCTTCAGAACTGATGAACTCACCGCATACTTTATGATGAGGGCGGTTTTCTTTCTCCACAAGCAAAACGCGCCGCCCGGCGCGCGCCAGCCGACTGGCAGCAGCCGAACCCGCTGGGCCGCCGCCGATAACGATGGCATCCCAATTCGTCATGGCTTACGGCGCGTGACCGCGTAGCGAAACGGAAAATACCAAGTAATGGTTGCCTGCGTGTCGGGAATACCCGCATCGGCGAGCTGGCGGCACCAATCCTTTCTCACAAAGGCGCGCGCGACCGAAATGGCAGCATCGCTGCGTATCATCCGGTTGGCGAAAGGCGCAATGGCGGTAATATACTTTATTCCGTAGTAGGCGATCCAATGGCGGTGCAGATCGTTGATAAACCAGCCGCGCTCTGCATGATTTTCCATCCAGCCGATGAAACGGAGCAATTCCGGATCCTTGAGATGATGGGTGAAAAGAGAGCTGATGACGAAATCCGCCCGCCGGTCCGGACTTAAGGCAAAGATGTCGGTCGTTTCGTACCGGATGGGAGCGGTATGTGGTGTGCGCTTCTCTGCCGACTGTTTTGCAAAGGGATTGATATCGATGCCGGTCAACTCGACCGCGATATTTCTTTTCCTTGCCCATTTTGCGATTTTCCGCAGCATATCGCCGCCGCCGCAGCCGATGTCGAAAATCGTGACCGGCCGGCCGGGTTTGAAAGAGCTCAGCGTTTCAGACAGCCATCGCAGCGTGGGACGATAGGCGAGGGTGCAGATATTGATGATTTCAAGTTGCGACAGAGTCTGGTCGAATTCCTCATAGGTGCTGTCGCCATCCATAAGCTCGGATTGGGTACTACGGCGGCTGAAATCAGGTTTGGTCATTTTGATCTTTCTGCCAGCTCAAACATCATGGATTCCACGGTTACACCGGGACCAAAGGCCATGGCGCATCCCAATCCTGTGCTATCGGCGCGATCCATGATTTCCTTAAGCACGAACATAATCGTAGCCGAAGACATATTGCCGAAGCGCCTTAATATATCGCGCGAATAAACAAGCTTCGATGGCGGCAAGCCGGCATGCTCCTCAACTGTGTCAAGAATGCTGCGGCCGCCCGGATGAATGGCCCAATAATTAATATCTTCGATTTTGCGGTTTGCGAGAATAACCGGCAGGAGACGTGGTATTTGCTCGCCGATAAGGCGGGGGACTTTCCCCGAAAGCAGCATGTCGAAGCCGTCCCGTCCGATGCGCCAGACAATTTCACCTTCGCTGTCCGGAATAACCGTCGCATGAAAGCCGTCAATTTTTAGCCCGCTCGTTTCGGCCGAAATCAGGCTCGCCGCACAACCATCGGCGAAAAGAAGAAAAGATAGGATGCTTTCGAGGTCATCGATCTCCTTAAGGTGGAGGGTACATAATTCCAAATTGAGAATAACAACTTTAGCTTCCGGCGCCGAGCGCACAATATGCCGGGCCAGCTTAAGCGCGTTAAACGTGGCATAACAGCCCATAAAGCCGACGATCGTGCGCTCAACGGACGGTAGAAGCCCATAATGCCGCACGATTTGAAGATCGAGGCCGGGGGCGTAGAAACCCGTGCAGCTGGTAATAATAAGGTGCGTTACCTCTTTTGCAACTGACGAAAGATTTATTTTATCGAGTGCATCCTGCGCAAGGTGGAAGGCATGGGCTTCATAAAAATCCATGCGTGTTTTGGTGTCGGGAAAATTTCCGCGCTTATAAAAATTCTGTTTATCGAGTGATTTAATTTGTATGTCGGGCTCGATGAACGAATAACGGTGTTCGATCTGCGCGCGTTTGAGCATTCGCTCGAATAGTTTTTTCTTTCGCTCGTCGCTTATGGTCGACAGGGCATATTCCAGAAATTTTTGATGCACGTCATGGGGAGGGACTGCCGTGCCTATCCGATTTACGTAGGCATCAGTCATGAGGTTGTGAAAAAGAGAGTGGCCGATTCAACCATGGCTGAACCCATTGGTACGAATAGTTGTAGGCTGGATTAAGGCAAGGTCAGCCACGACGTTTTTCAACGGTATGTAAGCATGGTTGGGGCGGGAGGGATCGAACCTCCGAATGGTGGAATCAAAATCCACTGCCTTACCGCTTGGCTACGCCCCAGTCGGTAATCAGCATTTAGCATCTGGCATTCGCGGATCAAACACATTTAAGCCTTTGTTTATTCAACGCAAGTATTCCAGCGCAAATTACCCGCGAAACCTGATGCCAAAATGGCAAATGCTAATTGCTGAGGCGTACATTAAGGCCTTGTTAAGCGTTATTATACTTCTTTTTAAGACTGAAGCGCTACGACGGAGAGGTCTTCATTTCATCTGCGAGGCCGCGCCATGCCGAAAGCCACGACTTTGCTCGATCGTACCTTCGACGAAGGCATCGCCCTCACGATGGAAGTGCGCAATTACATCGCCTATCACGAGCAGGCCGACCGCCGCGAATATGATCTGCCGCGCTGCCTGCAAGTGGGCTATCAGCACACCCGCGTTTCCGCGCGCCTCATTCAGGTGATGACCTGGCTTCTGGCCATGAAGGCCTTGCTCGCCGGCGAAATTTCGCCCGAGCAATTTGCCGCGCCTCAATATGCCTTGGGCGGCGGCGATGAATGCGAAAGCGAATCCGGTGCCGACGAAGCCGATCTGCCGCCCGGGTTGCGCAGTCTGCTCGAACGCAGCCATGCGCTTTATGCGCGCATCAAGCGGCTCGACATGATGGTGCGTATGAAACTGGAAGCGGGCGAAGTGCCCAATTTCGGCATGCTGTCGGGCCCGCCGATCATCGGCCTGCCGGGCGGCCGCGCCTAAGCGTCCGTCAGCGGCTCGTTTCCGCCTTCATTTTCAAAATCGCTTCGCCGAGTGCGGCGATGGCGTCGCGCAGTTCCTGATCGTCGATGTCGTTGGAAGCCTCGTGGATCGAAGCAATGGCTTCGGGATCGGGCTCGATTAAATCGTTTGCACCGGCATGATCCGGCGCGGCATAGCTGGATTCAAACATGATCTTGCTGATCGGCTCATAGCCAAAATAATCGGTGATGCGCGCGCGGATCTGGCCGATTTTAAAAGTGAATTCCATCGCCAGCCCCTTGGGAATGCGAATCACGAGCGTGCCGCCCGCGCGTTTGGCCTCGCGCTGGCGCGGCGGAAACGTGATTTTGACAGGCGTGGTCAGGCGCGCATATTCAGGTCCGACGATCTCCGGCCAATGTTCGAGCAGGACGGCGTAGAGCGACCAGTCCTTGCCGAGCGCTTCGCGGGCGATCTTGTCGATGGCGGTGGCGATCGTGCGGGGAAGGAACATGGGGCGGAGTGTGATGCGGCGGCAGAGGAAAGTCAAAAGCGAGGCTAGAGGCTGGAGGCTGGAGGCCAGGGAAAAACGATTCAATTCCCAGCCTCTAGCCTCCAGCCTCCAGCTTCTTCTTCTCTCGTGGTATGATTTGCATCGTCGCATTCTACCCTGGCGTGCATTGCCGGGCGAAAATGCCGATCCTTACAAAGTGTGGCTGTCGGAAATCATGCTGCAGCAGACCACCGTCGGCGCGGTTGGGCCTTATTTCCAGAAATTCGTCAAACGCTGGCCCACAATGCGGCATCTGGCGCGTGCCAGACGCAACGAGATACTCAAAATGTGGGCTGGCCTCGGCTATTACCGCCGCGCGCATTTGCTGCATGATTGCGCAAAGACAATCGTACGCGATCACGATAGTCGCTTTCCGGAGACGGAAGAAAAATTACGCGCTTTGCCCGGCTTCGGGCCTTATACGGCGGCCGCCGTGGCGGCGATTGCCTTTGGCTGCCGGACCAATGTGGTGGATGGCAATGTCGAGCGGGTGATGGCGCGGCTTTTCGCCATCCGCACGCCGCTGCCGCAAGCCAAGGCCAAATTGCGCGACATGGCGGCTACGCTGGTGCCAGATCAGCGTTGTGGCGATTATGCGCAGGCGCTCATGGATCTGGGCGCTACCATCTGCACGCCGCGCAATCCCAAATGCGGCCTGTGTCCCTGGAACAAAAACTGCCGCGCGCGGACGCTTGGCATTGAAAACAAGCTGCCGCGCCGCATTAAAGCGACGACAAAGCCAGTGCGCCGCGCCATCGCCTTCTTTTGCATCAACCGCAAGGGCGAAGTCTTGCTGCGCCAGCGTCCGCAAAAAGGGTTGCTCGGCGGCATGATGGAAATCCCCTCCAGCGCCTGGCGCGCGGGTGTCATGCCGGATTTGGCTGCCGCGCGCGCCGAAGCGCCGGTTAAGGCGCGCTGGCATTTGTTGCCGGGCGCGGTCAGGCATATTTTTTCGCATTTCGAGCTTGAGCTTGGCGTGGCTTTTGCCGAAATCGGAGCGGCTGCGGCGCGCAAAAACGGACGCTGGCTGCGATTAGACCGTCTCGATCGGGAAGCCCTGCCGAGCGTGATGCGAAAAATCGCGAAGCATGCTATGAATTTTTTCCCTTCGTAAGGTTTCCTCATGCGCCTGCGTTTTATTCTTGTTTTGCTCGGGTTGCTTGCGTTCACCAGTCCCGCGCTGGCCGACGATTATGCCGCGCCGACGTTGGATAATCTGGCGCGCGCACTGGTGCGGTTCGGCGCCATCGATATTCAGGACAACGCGCTGCTCGACGATTATGCGAAAATCACCGATTGCGAACTGGTGAAGTATTTTTATGACAATGATTTCCGCTGGAACCAGGTGCGCGGCATGATCCGCGAATCCATTGGCGTCAATGTCGGCAGTTTTCCCACCGGCATCAAATACGACACCAAATTGCAGCTCGACCGCTATGATTTCGACCAGAAATTATACCGTTTAACCGAGCGCTCGACGGTGCATAACGTCAACTCGTTCATTTTGTTTCAGACCGAAAAGAAGACCTGCGCCGGCTATCCGGTAAAACACATGCCAATCTATTTCCGCGCGGTGCTCGATGTGCCGGTGACGGTACCGGGGCTGCCTTTGGCGGAGAAAGACGCCGACGCGCTGTTCAAGCGTTTTCGGGATGCCGGCAATGACGATCATATCGTCTATACACGCTTCAATTTGCGCATCGCCTATATCGAGCCCTTGCGCAAAACGCAGATGCTGGGCGAAGTGGCGAAATATTCACAATCCAGCAATAGCTCCGGTTCCGACCACGCCATGCGTTTCGATGTGCGTCTCGAATCCATCGATTTTTTCGAGGATCCGGAAATGACGAAGCTGATTTATGGCTACAAGATGTAAAGGCGAAGGCTACATCCGCCCCAGATATTCCGCCCGTATGCGCTGGCGCAAAAGATCGATGGGGACGAGCTCGCCGCTGCCGTCGGCATCGAAGCACCAGAAGGTCCACCCGTTGCAGGCCGGCAGGCCCTGCACCAGCGCGCCAACCTTGTGAATCGAGCCGCGGATTTCATCGCCGTGCTTTGATGCGAGCAATGTCGCATCGGCCTTCACGCGCGCCTTGTGGCGCTTGCGTTCGTCATAAAGAAAATCGCCGGCCTGTAGAAGCCCGCGTTCCAGCACGATGCCGAACGGAACGCGCGGCTCTTCGCGTTTGGCAGGCGTGGTGAGAAATTCGACCATGGGCGCATCGCCGATGGCTTTGATGCGGGCTTCGGCGAATTTAGCGTAAAGCTTGTCGCGCTCGATGCCGATGTAATGGCGGCCAAGACGCTTGGCGACTGCGCCCGTAGTGCCGGAACCGAAAAACGGATCGAGGATCACGTCGCCCGGCTTGGTCGAGGACAGGATCACGCGATAGAGCAGGGATTCCGGTTTTTGCGTCGGATGCGCCTTGTCGCCAGCGGCGTCCTTTAGGCGCTCCTTGCCGCTGCAGATTGGCAGCAGCCAGTCCGAACGCATTTGCTTTTCATCATTCAGATTTTTCATCGCCTCGTAATTGAAGCAGGGGCGCGCATCGGGCGAGGGCGAGGCCCAGATCAGCGTTTCATGCGCGTTGGTGAAGCGCTTGCCGCGGAAATTCGGCATCGGGTTGGATTTGCACCAGATAATGTCGTTCAAAATCCAGTAGCCGAGATTCTGCAAAATCGCGCCGACGCGGAAAATATTGTGATAGCTGCCGATCACCCACAAACAGCCATCGGGCTTGAGCACGCGCTTGACGGCCTTTAGCCAGTCATGCGTGAATTGATCGTAGGCAGCGAAGTCGCTGAATTTGTCCCAATCGTCGTCGACGCCGTCGACGCGCGAATTATCGGGCCGGTGCAATTCGCCGCCGAGCTGCAAATTGTAAGGCGGATCGGCAAAGACGGTATCGACCGACTGCGCGGGCAAATCGGAAAGGATGCGCAAGCTGTCGCCGATCAGAATGCGATCGAGCGGCAGGACATCGGGCAGGGGACTTTTGGCAGCGCACGTCATGGGCGGGCGAGAATTATCCACAGGCCCTCAAATTGCAAGTGAATTTTAATAAAAGAGTCTTTTGAATCATTTGGTTAATTAAAAAATCTCATGAATTGGTGCAAAAGAGTCACGACCGCAGAAAGCTCTGTTTTTGCGCAAAAAAGGGTTTTTTATTCAGGGCTTCGTTTGATTTTCTGTCCATGATAGTCCGGAACCGCCATGCCGCTTTACGTCCGCAGCCTTGGTAATACCCAGCCGCCTTCCGTGCTCGATCCGGAAGACGCGCCACCGTCCGCGCCCCTTTTCATGCCCGAGCCGCTGATCGAAGCCTATGGCGATCAATTCATCGTCACGCAAAAAGATCCCGATTTGCCCGACCGCAGCGATCATCTGACGAGCGGCGACGATATCTGGACGCTGGACGTCGATGAAAGCCGTTTGCTCGATCTCGATGCGCCCGCCGTCCGGCGCGCCGAGCGCCTGATGCCGGGCTGGCGCAAGGATCTGGCTGATGAGGCCCGCCGCCAGGCCAGTTTCGACGAATTTATGCAACATGATTTCAAAAACAATATCGAGGATGTGCACAGCATCCGCGGCTTCGTGAATATCGTCAGCAGCATCAAGCGCAACAACAGTGAGGTTATCGCTTCCTCAGATGGCGTGCGTTTCCGCGGCACGGTTTTTCTCAGACGCGAAGCGGCCGAGCGGCACGGCCTTGTTTTCTGGCGCACGGTGCTCGATCAGATCGCCGCCAGGCATTCGCATCCGAACGCCCGGCCCTATGACGATCTCGATTATGAAGGGTTGCGCCATATCATGAGCCAGATCGGCACCAGCGCGACGGTGGATCAGGAGGCGATCAAGCC
>Ga0307471_100000426_pt1 | contig 21513 bp, 20 predicted proteins | sample atmos_gasesAM3C__2_FD_204566 | JGI IMG/M metagenome (GOLD analysis project Ga0307471, IMG submission 204566) | Hardwood forest soil microbial communities from Morgan-Monroe State Forest, Indiana, United States - atmos_gasesAM3C_515 | ecosystem: Environmental > Terrestrial > Soil > Temperate...
CGCTTTTGGATATGGCGCCCCTCATTTGAGCGCCAGAGGGACTTTGACCCTCCCGAACAGCGTGCTGCTCAGCACGCACTACGGAGCAGTCCGCCCCTGGCAGGCGCCTCAGTACTTTCGGCCTCGCGCGGCTTCCGCTTGTGCCTTTTCCCTTATCATCGCCAGCCAGGTTCTCAAGTTCCGTACAGAAGCCCGGATTGGGTTCACGCCACCTCTATACCGGACATCGCATGGTCAGTAAGCAGGTTGCTTCCATGCTGCTCCCAGATCAGTCGGACCCTCTGGTTTTGATGTCGTCCTTGGATTTTCGATAAGTCTCCAGTGGTTCACTTGCGTTCGTCTCCCCAATCCCTACATGACGTAATCTTAAGTCACGCCTTTTAACCATGACGTCCACCACCGCAGCTTTTGACTGAAGCAGCTCATGGCTGTTTGGAGCCCTCTCCTGCAAGACGACTCCGAAGGACCTACCTTCATCTTCCGCACAGCACGCGCCTTCCGCGCTTCTTGACACAAGCCGACCCATCCATCTCTTCGGTCCCAACTTCGATCATGATTACTACTTCGAACTCCCCCGCGAGGGGGAGCGGGACGCCCAATCGTTACGACGGTGTTCTACCGCACACCATGGAAATTTTCGGGCTCCACTTCTCCGCCGCCTGAGCCACGATGGCTGAACTTGGAGATGGCAGCGTCGGTCAAACTAACCTCTGAAGACTCTACTTTTTCCGATTGCATCTGCCCTGCTATGGCGGGATGAGGAAGGCTGGCGTGCCGCTGAGCCGGGCGTCCAAACGATTCGGGTGGTCTTTAACCAGCCTCAAAGACTCGGGCGCATCCGTCTTGCGTTCGATGAAACCGAAATCCATCGTACACGAGAATTTGTGCTGCGGTGGTCGCAAGATCAAGGAAATACTTTTCGGGAGATTGTGCGGCAGCATTGGAATTTCAGTTCGCCGGACGCTACTCGAGAAACTGAGGACTATGTTGTCAACCTTCCCAGCGTGACTCTGCTTGATTTTGGTCATCGAGCCGGATAAGGAGAACGGCACGGCTCACGCTGCACTCATGAGTTTGCGTTTAGCGTAGCGTCTTACCGCAGTAGATCGCCTGCAGAACAGGACAATACTGGGCCGGGACCTATTAGTTTCCCTGCCGCTATCCCTGCCAAACATGCTTGCCACAGGTGCACGGTACCGTATCGGTGGGCAGCTTTTTTGTGAGTTGCTGTTTGCAGATGGGGCAAGGCTTGGTCATCACGTATGTCATACCTTGGCATCTCCCTTCCGGCTCTCCCACTCCAACAACATGCACGTTGGGTACCAGGAGATTGGTGATCTGTATGGCCCGGCCTCACAAGCCTGACCCGTTGTCGAAAAAGGCACCACGAATTTGTACGCGCCAAGATTCGGGACGATGGGCCAACAACGACTTCTCGACTCCCTCATTGAGTTGCCAATAGGTTGCCCTAGCGTCCCAAATCAATCCTCCGTGGTCGATTTCGCCCAGAACCGAGGTCGATGAGCGTAATGGCGATAATGAGATGGTCCGCCGCCGGGTAGGATTTATGGCTCGGCAGTTCAAATGAGGAGGATCATCGCATGCGAATCGCATCCATTGGCATCGATCTGGGCAAGACCGGCCCCCAATAGCCCGAGGAACTAAGCAGAAGGATTGTGTGATTAACCGTTTGGTTAGAGCAATGTTCCCTCGCAAGCCATCCGCCTCCTGCGGCATGATTGGGTTTAGCATTCGGATAGTAAGTGAGTTACCAGCTGTTGGAAAACGCTTTCAAGGCGGCAAGCCGTTGTGGCACGCAGCCTGCACTCAAGAAGCTTGTGAGCTGGATGATGTCGGCAAAGCCATGTTAACCCGAGTGATAGGAAAAATTAGAGAGATATGACCAAGCTGAGTGTAGGGTACGACGTAACACGCGACGTGGAAAGTCGTTTATCCAAGCGCAGAACAATTGAAGCTGCAATTCACGGAGACATATGGAAGGATGATCCTCGAGATTCGTTTATCGACCACATCGCCGGACCGGTCCTGAACACTTTCCTGAAGGCCACGAGACTCTACTCGCGAGGTGTCCGCAACGCTCTCCGACCAATCGTGCGCTATGTGCGACTGGAATTTGAGGACCTGCCGCCAAGCTTTGACGGCTTCCGAATCCTGCACCTTGCAGACCTGCATATCGACGCCTTAGAGGGCCTGGCTGAGGTCGTAGCGGACCTCGTTTCGCCTCTGGACGTCGATTTGTGCGTCATGACAGGAGACTACCGCTTCAAAGTTCAAGGCCCGTGTGACGGAATCTATCCGGGCCTGCGGACGATTCTTTCCACCATCCGTACCGAGCAGAGTGTTCTGGGGATTCTTGGCAATCACGACGAATCCGAGATTGCGATAGAACTTGAGAACCTCGGTGTACGCATGCTGATCAACGAAGCAGCCGAGATCTCTCGGGGAGACGAGTCGCTTCATGTGATCGGTGTCGACGACCCGCATTTCTATGGCTGTGATGACTTGGAGGGGGCGTTAGAAGGTGTGCCGGAGGATGGTTTTAAGGTTCTGCTCGCCCATACGCCAGAGATTTTTGAGAAAGCTGCGAGAAGTGGAATCCATCTTTACTTGTGCGGGCACACTCACGCCGGACAGATCCGATTGCCTATTATCGGCGAGGTTTTACAGAATACCGATTGTCCTAGAGCTTATGCCCAGGGAGAGTGGCGACACGATCGCATGCTGGGACATACAAGCGCAGGGGTGGGTTGCTCGGTTGTTCCGGTCCGATACAATTGTCCTCCGGAAATTCCCGTGATCGAGCTCGCGAGAAAGTGAGTCCCACCACACGCGGGAGAAGATGTAATTCTCGGAACGTGAGTGAGCCTAAGCCTTCCAGGTATCCACCTCGAGCAGCGTCGGCTGCCTCTGAGCGCTGAAGCTGTAGCGGTGATGCCCCAGCGGGGTAACCTTCATGAATAGCGTGACGCCGTTGAGCGTGCCAGGGTAGTTTTCCAGTTGCCGCTGGCGGGATCGCTCCGTCCAATCCCGCTGGATCACCCGGTTCAGCGTTTTGACCTGGGGATCGTCGGGCGCAATCTCGAACGCCTCTTCGATGGCCTGTTTCGCAGTATCGAGTTCACCTTCCTGATGAGACGTTTCCGCTCGGCGCAGGACGCTATGCAGTTTCGGAGCGCGTATTGCGGCCGCCTTTAGGGATTCGCGCAGTTGAATCAGATCAGTGTTCGTCTTATCGATGGCGAGCGCCTGCTCGACAAACTCCTGGGCGGTTTCAAACTGCTTGCGGGCGGCTGATTCCTCGGCACGCTGCCGGAGTTTGCGCACCTGCTCACCAACTTCTTCTTTCTTGATGCGGGTTTGCACTTCCCGCAAAAGTTGTTTGGCCTTTACATGTTGCTGATCCACCTTCAGAACCTGGATCAGGTACTCCTTCGCCTTGTAAAGATCGGAGCGTTCCAGGCAGCGGCCGACTTCCTGCATTTGCTGGCCTATTAACTCCTGTTTGAGCTGCAATCGCACTTGCGATACATCCGGCGCGAACTCATCTGCTGAGTGATAGCGCTCCTCGCGATCCTTGGCCAACGCGCGGGCGAGAACGGTTTCCAGTTCGGGCGGATACGTGGAGAGAAAGTTTTGCAGGGGTGGTGGCGGATCGTAAATGATCTTGAGAAGGGTGGTAGCGGTGCTCTCGCCCTCGAAGGGAAGATGGTTCGTGAACAGCTGATAGAGAACCACTCCGGTCGAGAACAAATCGGTCCTCGCGTCCACCGGTTTGCCATTCACCTGCTCGGGAGACATGTAGCTGAGCGTCCCCACGATCTGCGTCTCGGTCACACTATGGTCTCCGATGCGCGCGATTCCGAAATCAAACAACTTCACGCCACCGCCTTTGCCCAACATGATGTTGGTGGGTTTGATGTCCCGGTGAACGATTCCTCGTCTATGAGCGTAGCTTAGCCCGTTACAGACCTGGACGATGATGTTGGTCTTCTCGAGAATGCTCAATTGTCGGCGGCTCGCGAGAACCGCGTCCAGGCCTTCGCCCGCCATGAACTCCATCACCATATAGGGGTTCCCGCCGAAGTCCCCCAGCTCGTGGATCGTCACGATATTGGGGTGCTGGAGGCTGCCGAGAGATTGCGCCTCGCGGAAGAAGCGCTTCAGGAGGTCTGGGTTGTCGACGAAACCCCTGGTCATCATCTTGATCGCAACCTGCCGATCAAGATGAGGATCGATGGCCTTGCAGACGACACCCATGCCGCCGCGACCGATCACGCCGATGACGTCATACTTCCCGATCTTGGCGGGTATGTTCGATGCCATGACAGAACAATGCCAATTTGCGGAAAACGAAAGGCCGTTTCACAAGCATCTCCCCGGAGCCTGGAAACCAGTGAGCGCGAGGAGGAGCGCGCCCTCGGACGCGGGCTATTTTGCTACGAAATCTTTAGAGTCGCAACTGATAGGCGCTATGTCTCGGCGGGATCTGAGTCGAGCCATACGTTTTTAGCGAGTCTCCGCCAAGAGTGTGGCAAAGGTGGAAGGAGGCCCGTTAGAAAGGTGGGAGAACATACCCTATTCTGGAAAACAGAGCAAATGTCCATCATCAAGGCGTACCAATAGCACATGGAGCCGTCAAGAACGGATCAGGACATCTCCCGGATCCGTAGCGTGGAGCTACCCTCGGCTCTTGCCGGCTTTTATAGCGAAAGGTCGAGACTGGAATCCGCACCACACGGCACGCACGCCGCTCGCTCACGCGGTAGGTCTCGTGCAGGATTTCTCAAACTGGGTTTAAGAACTTCAACGGAATCCTGAACCTTGTCCTCGATAGCAAGGGTAGGCTTCGCCCGCTGTCACAGCTACCGGGAGCGTGGATCAGAAAAACCCTTACGTGGTTGAAGGTTTCACGTCTGGCGTTCTTGAGAATGTAGCCGAATTATTGTCCTGCTGGAGCACGCGGGATGGAGACGATACCATGGTCACGCTCTGGAATCCGGCCGATGAGGGACGGGATTTTGCGTTTAATGAATCGCCATCGCGTTCCCATCCAACGGAGTTTCACTCGCAAAAAGGCCCGAACCACATTTGACTACACAACCATCCGGTCACGGGTACTAGCAATATCATTGGAAAAATGAATAGGGAACCTTTTGGTAGCAGTGGTAGTCATTACCGTGCGCGGAGACAAAATCTGTTCAGGAATCGCGGAGTCGACGACTGGCTTAGACCTACCCGCTCGTTGGTTGCACCCTTTTCCGTCCTCAAAGTGATAGTGCCATCCCTGCAGGGAGCGCCGTTTGCAATCACAGCCTAGCCGCTCCATTTCTAGCTATAATCCCGAGCACATGCCGATTACGCCTGAGGATAAGGCTTGCGCCAAGATTGACAAACTTCTGAGCGATGCCGGCTGGATCGTCCAGGGCAGGAAGGACACCAATCTCGGCGCGAGCCAAGGGGTCGCGGTAGGGGAGTTTTCCCTTAAATCGGGTCATTGTGAGGCTGAGTACCTGCTTTTTGTTGATCCGATGGCGGTCGGAGTGGTCGAAGCTAAGAAGGAGGGAAAAAACCTAGCTCGGGTCAAGCTGCAGAACCAAAAGTACAGCGAACAACACTCCTACGTTTGCCGCACAGATGCAGAAAGTGAAATCATTGCTGCCCCGCGCAAGCCAAACTGCAGATCTGCGAGTGCGAAACTAAGAGCTTTCCCATTACTGAATGTAACCCTTTTGGGCCAAAGAGCCCGCTGCTGAATGACAACTCAGCGTTCTCAAAGGCAATCTCCGAAAACGACCGCCGAGCATGAGCGCCTCCGTCAGTCAGGCGTCGGCATAGTTCAACCATGGCGCAAATGGGGACCGTATGTCGCCGAGCGATCCTGGGCCACCGTGCGCGAGGACTACAGTCCCGATGGCGATGCCTGGAACTATTTAACACATGACCTGTCTCGCAGTAAGGCTTATCGTTGGGGCGAGGACGGGATTGCGGCCATCTGTGATCGCTACCAGTTGCTAGTCTTCGCGCTGGCTCTTTGGAATGGTCGGGATCCCATCCTCAAGGAGCGTATGTTTGGACTTTCCTCCAGCGAAGGTAACCACGGTGAGGATGTCAAAGATTATTGGTTCTACCTTGACAATACCCCTACTCACAGTTACATGAGGATGCTGTACAAGTATCCTCAACAAGCATTTCCGTACAGTCGTCTCGTGGCAGAAAACTCGGCGCACGGTGGACCTGAGTTCGAACTACTCGAGACCGGTGTGTTTGATCAAGATCGGTATTTCGATGTGTTTGTCGAATATGCCAAGGCCGACCCGGAAGACATTTGCATCCAGATTGAAGCGGTAAATCGAGGGCCAGACATATCTGAGCTCCATATCCTGCCGCATCTATGGTTTCGCAATACATGGGCCTGGACCGACCCGCCCGGCCCGGAACCAAGCATCGACCTTTCTTCTCGAAATCAGAACCCACTCAGATTAGTGGCAGATGGTTCGATTGTCGCGCAAGGTCTTAGCCTTCAGGCCCCGTACAATTTTGGCAAATACTATTTCTACGCGCCCAAGGGCGACGTATTGTTCACCGACAACGAAACTAACGGCCCTCGCGTATATGGCGTCGGGGCAGGCAGCCGGAGCTCATTTCTTAAAGATGCCTTTCACCGTTACATCGTCGATCGCGAACCGTGTGTTAAGTACGATCGTGGAACAAAGGCTTGTATTCACTACGCTTTTCAAATCGAACCGGGTCAGTCGGTTTTTCTACGGTTACGATTAGTCGCGCAGAGCAAGTCCGATCCCTTAAATGACGTGCAGGACATTGTGCACTTGCGCCATCAGGAGGCTGACGAGTTCTACGAAACGGTTCATCCGCCCAAGGCCACAACTGATGAACGGTTGATCCAGCGTCAAGCCTTGGCTGGCTTGCTCTGGAGTAAACAGGTTTATCTTTTCGACGTGGAACGCTGGCTGGAAGGAGACAATCCGCGCTGCCCTCCTCCAGAATCGCGCAAGCGAGGCCGCAACATACACTGGCGTCACCTGAACTCTCAGCGAATTCTATCCGTTCCTGACAAGTGGGAGTTTCCCTGGTTTGCCTCCTGGGATCTTGCCTTCCAATGCGTTTCGCTCGCTCTGGTTGACTTCGAGTTCGCAAAAGAGAACTTATGGTTGCTGCTGTTCGAGCAGTTCCAGCATCCGAATGGACAAATTCCTGCCTACGAATGGGAATTCTCAGACGTAAATCCTCCGGTTCAGGCGTGGGCCTGTTGGCAAGTTTACGAAGCCGAAAAACGCAATCGAGGCAAGGGCGATCTCTCGTTTCTAGAAAAATGCCTGCACAAACTGCTGATCAATTTCGCCTGGTGGGTCAACCGCGTGGATAGCCAGGGAAATAATATTTTTGAGGGTGGGTTTCTTGGACTGGACAATATTACCGTATTGGATCGTGGCGAGCAGTTGCCCGGCGCTGCCATTCTCGAGCAGTCTGATGGCACCGGCTGGATGGCTTTCTTCTGTCTGTACCTGATGCGGATCGCATTGGAACTCGCAAAGACGAATCACACTTACGAGCTCCTGGCGATAAAGTTCTTCGAACATTTTGTTTACATCAGCGTAGCCATGAAGAACATGGGAGGCCGTAATTACCAGTTGTGGGATGAGAACGAAGGTTTTTTCTACGACGTCTTGCGTTTTCCCAATGGGGAATTTCACAAACTGCGCTTGCGTTCCTGGGTAGGCCTTGTTCCGCTGTTTGCTATCGAAATACTGAATAGACGAGATTTGGAGGCCTATCCCGAGTTCCTTGGAAGTGTCGAATGGTTCATCAAGAATCGTTCCGACCTTGTGGGTCACGCCTGTTACATCATTAATTCTCCCCCAGAAACTCACTATGTGCTTTCACTCGCTGACCCCGGCCAATTCCAGAGACTCGCTGCCCGCATGTGGGATCCGGAAGAATTTCTGTCCAAATATGGTATTCGCAGTTTGTCGAAGTATCACGGGGACCATCCCTTTCGTTTGGGCGAAAGGTCAGTTGGTTATGAGCCGTCCGAATCGCGGGAAAAGTCCAAAGGTGGTGGAAATTCCAACTGGCGTGGTCCAATCTGGTTTCCTACTTGTTATCTACTAATTTACTCCTTGTTACGATTCGGCGAGGCTCTGCAAGGAAGGTTTTCGCTTTTCGATACAGCTGGCAATCAGTCTCGCGTGACGGCGCAGCAGATGGCCAAAGAGATTGCAAACCGTTTGATCACGCTTTTTGCGCGCGACGAATTCGGTCGTCGTGCTTGTTTTGGACAGCACGAGAGGTTTCAAAACGATCCCCACTGGCGCGATTGCCTGCTCTTCTTTGAGTACTTTCATGGCGACACGGGCGCCGGGCTGGGCGCCTCTCACCAGACCGGGTGGACAGGCCTGGTGGCTAACCTGATTGATGAGTGGCGCAGATGATTGGTTAGCGGCTGTTCGGCCACCAGGGTTGAACGGCTGCCGGTTTGCCGCCTGTGCTGGAATGCACGCGGACATCCCGCCGGCGCGGCCGGAAGGCGGAGGGGTGTCCGCGGGTTCCTTCCGAACTGCCAACTGACTGTTCCTCTCGTGACTGTTGCTGGAGCTTGTGCGGCGTGTTCACGCCTTTCTAGCGGCTAGACGCACCGGAGCCGCCCAAGGTCAGGCGGCCAGCAACTTTTGGGCGGCCGAGATCTTTTCCTCTACCGTAGTTAATTTTCTCCGTGGCCGCACGCTGCTTATCAGCAACAGCTTTGAGCTTTTTCAGTCCGCGTTCATCGGGATAACCCCGGAGCCCTTGATCAGCCTCGGCACAAGCGGTGTCATGATCATCGCTGTTGAGAGCCTCTTCTATTTTCGCCGGTCACGCCCTCGAGCGATTGTCGTTTCTTTTCCTGCTTTTGACCACTGATTGCCAGATTGATCAGCTCCTGGATGGCAGGAACCGCGGGATCGATTGACTCAGCTTGCTTCAATCTTCAGAACCCAGCAGCTGCTCCTATGCGCAACGTAGTTGCCAGGCAGCCCGCGATTCCTCACCGGCTTTTTGGTACTCGCGGCCCGTTTGCGCCTGAGTCTCTCTCGAAGGTGTGTAGGCTCAAAGGCCAGATCCTCGGCTGCCGGGGAGCGCAGCTCTCGATGTTTGGCAATCGACGATCTGTACTCTGCGATCTCGCAAATCCGCATTACGACATCCAGTTTTTCTTCCAACGAAATGGGCCGGTTGGTGCGGATTTCTTTTTCTAGACTTCCCCTTCCAGAAACTCCATCACAAAGTAGGGGGTTCCATCCTTTACGCCTACCTAGGCATGAATGCTGACTTTATTGGGGTGCTGGAGCTTGCCCGCCGATTTGCCTTCGGGTGGAAGCGCTATAGCAGTTCGGGATTCTCCAGGAAAGCGCTCGTCATCATCTTGATGGCCGCAACTCGCCGATGGCTGGGTCAACGGCCCTGGACACTCATCCCACTCTTGTCGATAAGGTCCAGCACATTGTATTAGGCGAGCGCTGTCATCAGGAACGGCGCTGTCGAAAGCTCAAGACCTTACACGACGAAGCTGAAGGAAAGCACCACGTTCAATGGAGGGGGAAAACAGGAGGTTCAGTTACAGAGCCCGCCCTCCTGCACAGTCCAGCCACCCCAATCTTCGCAACACGATAGCATGAGTTTGGCGCTTAGGAGCTTGCCTAGGAAGAGGTTTTGATTGGCCTGGATAATCAAACGACTACAAAGACTTCTTTTCCCACTCGTACAGATGTCCCGACTGGTACAGGGCTTTTGCGCCGGACCCTGGCGAATGTGCCATTTAAGCTGCTTAAATCCTCGACGAAATAGCTCTCGCCCCGCATGTAGATGCGTGCGTGGGTGCGGCTCATAAACCGGTCGCCTGGAAATGTGTAGTCACCCACGGTTCGACCGAATCGGACCTCTTCCTGATTAAGAGCAAAAATTCCTTGCTCGTCCCCATCGCGGTTGAGGCGCACAAATCTTGCCGCATCTTCACGTAGTGTAAAGGTTACGAGCGGCAGTGTTACGGCCATTGCTGCTGCCGCTGCTATGATCTCCGGCTTGCTCTCAAAGCGCAACAGTTGACCACCAATGATAATGATGTCGCGATCTTCCAGGGTGAAAACACCTTTCAATCGGATAAAGATGCCGCGCCGGCTCCCGAGGTCCTCGACCATGGGCTGGCCATGGTGGACATAGATGCGAGCATGCGGCGAAGACATACTCGAATCGTTCGGGAATTTCATATCGCCCTCGATCCGGCCTATGGTCAAGCCTTCTCCGAACAACGTATATTCCGCATCTGTCTTCCCATCTTGCATCACATGCTGCAGCCTGAATTCCTGGGTTTCGCCGGCGGGAGAGGCTATAACAGTGTGACCGAAGTTGGGGCGCGCAGGTAAATTTTGGTTCCAACGCACTTCATAAATTTCGCGGTCTTCGGCCTTCCCCTTCAACTGAAAGCGGCCGAGGAGCGCGGTATCGAACCCACAGCTGACAACTTCGTTAAACAATGAGTCGGAAATCAAAATCTGTTGCGGCAAGGCCAGGCTCTGTACTCGCGAGGCTACATTCACCACGTCACCAAATACATCATCAGATTTCACGATGCCCAGACCGTAATGCGCCCCGATACGAACACGCGTCTGGTCCTGCTCCTTCTTGCTGGCATTTGATTCCTTAAGTTGCTGCTGCATTTCTATAGCGGTCCGCACGCACGCCTCGCAATTATCGAAGGTTGCCATGATGGCATCACCAATCTTCTTGACTACGCGCCCGCCGTGCTTGCGAACAACTCGCTCCAGTAGGCTGTTACATTGGTGGACCATAGCCAGGCCGGTAAGGTCTCCAAATTTTTCATAGTATGCAGTCGAGCCCTGAATGTCGGTGAACAAAAGCGCCACGGAACGCCGAAAAGTTTCGAGGTCTTTAAGGTGAGATGGATCCAGTCGTGACAATTCAAGGATTCGAGTCACCGTTGTCGAAAGTTTTGAGTCGTCGCTCATAGCGTTAGGTTGGTAAGATCACCGACCTCAATGCCAGCAAGACGCCTCGTTCTCCGCAACGGCGGATCTGCCTAATTCTACTCATTTTTGCTTAGCGAGGTGAATGAGCATTGTGCGCTAGATTCACATACTCCGCTAGTACCGTGACCGTGTGATCTGGTTTGTTTTGAAGCCGAACTTCACGTCGCACGCTCCATCGCGCCTGACCCTGGGGCGGCGGACTCTGCGAATCGCATTCAAGGTGGAAACCACGTCTTCCCTTCAGCCTCGGCCCCACTTGGATGGCAAGGCTTGCTCGTGTGAACACATCCTGTATCGTCAAGGCCCGGAAACCGCTGTCGATCCGCCAACTGGTTGGCCACAAACTCCGAACTCCACATTTCAATGGGTGCCGTCGGCCTGAAACGCTCGCGACGACGCATCGCCGCCCGCCGCTTCTTTTCGCGGCTTGTGTCGCAGGGTCAAGCCTTCTTTATTGTACAGGTGGTACGCCAACTTCTTTTCGACCTTCCAACCTTCCCGGTTCAACAGCACCCGGATCTTGCGGTAGCCACAACGAACGCGGACCCTGCGCGATCTCCCGAATCCTCAGTCACAAATTGGGGACCGCTCAACTCGAATCGTGAGTATCACCACGCATGCGCCGACAAAAAGCGGCCAGGCAAAATAAATGTGAACTCAGGCGCTTCGGTTCAGTCCGAGTGCCACCGATAGAAAACTGAAGGCGCCGGCTTTGCTAGCGATATGAGCCTGATCTATCGGTCTATCCGATTCGATAGTCCGCCTCTTCGTTTGGATGGGTGTTGAGCAGTATACCTGCAAGCAGTGAGACTCTCCCGAGAATACCTTGTATGGATAACCTGTTGTAAATACGCGTATTCCGCTTGTCTCGGGCCCGCCGTTCGCCGTTTGAAGGTTTGGCGAGGTGGACGCTTATAAGAGACCGTGACCGCGAACGGAGGTCATAAATCCCTGGATATGCAATTCCAATGAATTTCAGAGATAGGAGACTTACGGAAATGCGAGATAGGATCGTCGGGTGGGCAATACTGCTGGCCGCCTTCGCGTTTATCGGCAGCATGGTTCTGAACATAAGCTTCGGCAAAACGCTCAACGATTTCAACAACCGCTCAGCTCAGAAAATCAGAATGAGTCCGTTCGCTAATTAACCTAGAAGGGCGTGCAAGATGATAAAGAAAGCCGTTAGATCAACTGCGTTGTCGCTTAAACAACAGTCGGCCGGCGAGATAATAATTCTCATTGACGCCAGCTTGCCTGGCGACAGACCAGTATGACGCCGCTGTTGCGCTGTAGCGGGCGGCCAATTATCAGCGTGCGCTTTAGTTTGATCGTCGGTCCCATATCTAAAAGGGCATGGCTGGCATGCGGATTGCTCCAAGCAAATTCGTGCCGCGTGTTGTTGGCGGAAGCATGCCAATGGCGATGACGAAGATTTAGAACCGGCTCTGTCTCTACTAAAGCACTGCCTCAACAGGCACGGAGTAACCAGAATGACCACGCCAGGTAAAGCGAGCATCTCTCTGATCTCAGAAGTGGCTGCCTTTTTCATCCCTTTCCTCTTGGGCGTCTACTGGGCTCCGATTGGGATTGGGTTTGAACTTAAAGCTACGGCCCTACGATGCCTAATAGCCGGTTTAGCAACACTGTTGCTCGTGATCTGGTTGCGTGCGCCACTGACGCGAGCGGAAACAACGTTTGCAGCCCTGTTTGGTCTGCTTGCGCTGTCACTCATTGTTCCCTCTCTAACGGCGACCGACTCGGCGCGAGCGTTTAAGGACCTAATGAAACTTGTCCTGCTTTTCGCCGTGGGTCTGGCGATGGCACGCGCACTGCGGCACGGTAGAACGGCCAGGGCGTTTGGATATGGCATGTTAATCGGCAGTGCCGTGACTGTTGTATTGATCCTCAACGCGTATATCCAGCACATGGGACTAACCCTGCCAACTTATCAGGGGCTGCGCATTCTCAAGGAGGCGCTTACCAAGGGCGAAGGGTTTCCTCTGAATCCAGTCTCTTTCACAGCATTTTTCATGTATTTGATTGGTTTGTGCCTGGCTCCCGCAAGGGCGCTGACGTGGTGCCTGGGCGTTCTTGTGTTCACCGTCTCTTCATTCCTGACCGGCTCCCGCGCCCCACTCGGCATCCTGTTGCTGAGCGCGCTGGTCGCGATCGGGTTGCACCAGCTCAGGGCTCGATCGTTGGTGTTGAGAGTATCGGCGTGCCTAACCTTGCTCCTGCTGACGGGCGCTATCGTGGCATCTGTGTACACGGTTGATTCGCGAGAAATGGTAACCATCTCCGAAGGACGAACCGTCCTTTGGTCGTTGGCGTGGTCCAAATTTACGGACAGACCGCTCAGTGGCTACGGGTACGAATCCTGGCGAGACGATTTGGCCTCCCGTATCGCCGGAGGTGAATATTTTCACACTTCAAAATCAATCATCGCCGATGGTGCGTACCACAACCAATACATCACCCTGCTGGCCGAGGAGGGCCTTGTAGGCTTTGTGCCTGCGATGGCAATCGTGTGCATGCTGTTACGCTGTTGCCGCTGGCTGGCATGGAGAACCTCGATTCCCGCGATCAGCCGCTACATGATCTTGCTAGGCTGTCTCTTCATGTTGTTGCGTGCCGCAGTAGAAGTACCCGGACTGTTCGGCTACGCCAACGATCCAGCCGACTATCTTGCCTATTGCTTCGTGGCAGTTGTGGTGAGCCGGATGTCACTCCATGAAGATGGCCGCCGACTCACTCTCAGCCGGCTTACCAGTGAAGCGCGATTTCCCATGGCGGTCTCCGCCTAAAAACATTGAGGCGGCGGGATAAAGCTTCTGACCGAGATCGCTCAAGGTGTGAAACACAGGGGTGTCAATTTATGAGAAAGAGCTCCGCTCGTTGCAATGTCAAAATACTTTATGCCCTATGCTTGTCGGCAATTGCTAGTCTTGTCTTTACAGGCAACGCTGCCCTGGGTCAGCAGCCACTCTCGGATAAGCCTGCACCTCCGTGGCAAGCGCAAGGGTACAAGCTAGTGTTCGCCGATGAGTTCGACAGATTTGACCTTAGTCCAGACGGTCGGGGGATCCACGAGTGGTACGAGGGCATCTGGTTTAACCACCAACACGCGCCGCGAAAGAATATTTCTGCAGCTAATTCGATGCTCTGCTTGAAATGGGAGCGAGGGCAAGGGGGAACAGACACGAGCATTACCACTCTTTCCCCTCACATACAGAACTATGCGGCCTGGCGCTATGGTTATTTCGAAGCGCGCCTGCGGTGGGATGTTGTCAAAGGCGCGTGGCCTGCCTTCTGGCTGATTCCGGTCGAAGACGCAACCGGGCAGGATATCTACAACGGGACGAAGGAGTCGGGTGAGATCGACATCTTCGAAGGTCAAGGCGACCAGCCGCACGTTTTCTATGGCACCATTCACGATTGGCTCAACCTCCGCGATCATGCCAACAGAAACAACGCTTTTGCTCTCCCTGGCAATGTGGATTTGAACCAATTCCACATCTACGGTCTGCTTTGGACACCTGGAAAAGTGATTTGGTACCTCGACAACCAGCCGCTGCACTCAGAGAGTACGCCTGCCATCTTTGACCGCCAGAACTTCTTCCTCGTTCTTGGCATGCAAGAGGGAGAAGACTGGAAAGCTGGCAATCTGTCCGGCGTGACCGCATCCAGCATGACGCTGAACGTCGATTGGGTTCGAGTATGGCAACCCTAACAACTCGATTTTTGCAACGTGCATTTATGCAGAAACTGGGTTGTTGTTTCCTCCACACCAACGCAAACCGGATAGCCGAGGTCTATCCGGTCGGGTAGCCAAAGCCGTTCGTGCTTTGCTCAGGCCCCGGAGCGCCATCGGTAAGTTGTTGTAGCGAGTGGAGATATGCGAGGCGAGCAGGCCCGACGGCAAAGGGTGTAAGAGTGGCACGGCGGCTGCTGTTATGGGAGCGGAAGCCCGAGCGCACCATAACCAAGTCGAAGGGAGAAATGATCAGCCCATGTCTGACGTTAATTGTGGTACTACCAAAGCTCTGCAGAGTGTGTCGCGGGCAATTGCCACCCCTCAGCCACGCGTGAGCGGCTCGGCTCATCCAATCGCTTTCGAGCGACAAGAACGCATTGTCCTGCACACTCCGGAGCCATTTTCATCGGCGGCGCTGTACGTCGAAGCACTTGCCCGCTCGATTACGGCGGAAGGGACTTCGTTACATATCGTGTGTCCTGGCAATCATCAATCCCTGGAAAAGTTCAACAGTAACCCCTTAATTACGGTTCACCCCACCATTGCACGTTCCACGGACGGCGGGCAGGGGTTTTTAGGGAAAGTGATTGTCAACCTGCGATTTCTATTTTCCTCGTTGGTTGTTTTGTTTTGCACTATCCGACGCGGCGATCTAGTTCATTTTCAATACAGCTTGCACTTGCCTTTCGGCGCGCTCTTCTTTTTGTGTGCTCGGGTTCGCGCTTGCAAGATTGTGTATACCGCTCACGATCCGCTACCCCACAAGTGGTTGATGCCGAAGAAGCTGCGCTGGGTTGAGAGACGTGCGCTGGCGTGGATGTATCACGTCAGCGACACCATCATTGTTCATAATGAATTGGGAAAACGCACGATCCTGGAAGAGTTCGGCGGTAGTAGCGCAAAGGTTAAGGTGATCGCTCAAGGCCCCTATGAGCTTGGGGCCGGCACGCTACCGATGCCCAAGTCGGAGTACCTGGAGGTGCTTCTGTTCGGCGCGCTGCGTGAGAATAAGGGCGCTCACCTCGCCATTGCGGCCATTCAGCAGCTTTATAAGGAGGAAGTCCCGATACGCCTCACGATTGCGGGGGCCGTTCTTAACCGGAACGAGCGGAACTATTGGGAGTGCTGCCAGGAGATGATTCGGAGATGCCCGCAGCCGATCCGCTTGATCGAGGGTTTCATTCCCGACGAACAGCTTTCTGAACTGTTTGCCAGTTGCCATTGCTTTCTCCTTCCGTACACCCAATTCTTTTCGGATAGCGGTGTCGCATCGATAGCGCTGGCCAATGGACGGCCGGTCATTGGAACCAGAGCAGGAGGGCTGGGCGCCTTGCTGCAAGCTTCTAACGGCGGTCTGGTCATTGAAGAAGCTTCTGCTAACGCGGTCGCTACCGCGTTGCGCCAGGCCGTTATTCTGGGCCCGCAGCAACTGGACCAGTTCGGCCGGGAAGGCAGGGCTTGGATATTGCGCGAGTGCGGCTGGCCGAAAATCGCCCGCGAAACCCTCCAGGTGTACTCGTCTCAAAAGTTGGCAGCACCGACCGCCACCCCGATTACCTCGATTCCGCACTCGGGAAGGGCGACGTCGTAACTCTCAAGGTTGAAGCAAAGTCCAGGCCGGAGTCCCCAAAAGTCAAACCAGGCTTTGGGGACCCGACCTTCGGACGACCCACCGTAATAGCCCAAAATGATCCAATTGGGCTCCTCCAAGACCCTGCCGAAAACGCGATCTGGCGCAGTGAAAATATGGTGGTGGGCACCTCGTCCCCGCCGAGGCCGGTTTGGCGGGACGCAGCTGCGACCGGAAATCCACCCAGGCTCCACCTGAAAACGGCGAGAGCTGTTCTTCAGCTTCTCACGCGTACCTGGTGCCGGTTTTAGGCAAAGCTCGCTTAGGATTTTCATGATCAGGATTCCCGCCATCGCTGCGCGAATGCGCTGCAGCAGCACTATCTGATTGGCTTGTCCCCCCTAGGCTTTCGGATAACCCAGAAACCGATTCAACGGGCGCACCTCCTACTCTCCCGTACTAAAGCGGGCCTCAAGCGTTGGCGCCGCTTGGACTTACACACAGCAAGCAGGAGAGATCAGAACAAGACGCGGGCTGGCAAGCCTCTTGCTTCTCTCGTGAACCAGAGAATTTCGAAATGACTTCAAGCGAGGTAACAGCAATCACGACCATGACTACAACGCCGAAAGATAACGTTTTGCAGATGTATCAGACGCCACAGAGTGGGTCAGCAGAGATGGCAGGGAACGGCGAGGAACACTCTCACACGAAACGGCCCGGCCGGATTCTCATCCTTATCACGACCCTGACTTTCGGGGGCGCCGAAACGCAGGTCGTTCGCCTCGCTACCGAACTGAAAATGAGAGGCTGGACGGTTTGCGTAGTGTGCATGGTTAAACCAACTGCGTACATGAGTCAGTTGGAAGAGCAGCACATCCCGGTTCACTCGTTGGACATGAAACGAGGTGTACCGGACCTGAGGGCTATCTTCCGTCTGACGTCTCTTATCCGCGACTTTCGACCGGATATTGTTCATTGCCATATGTTCCACGCGAACCTTTTGGGTCGCGTCACCAGGCTTTTCTGCCGAATACCGGCCTTGGTGTGCACCGCGCATAACTTTAGAGAGACGTCGGAAAAAGACGGACCCACCTGGCACAAGGAACTCCTCTACCGCGTCACGGACCCCTTGGCAGACAAGACCACGATCATCTGTAACGCAGCATTCGAGCGATACGTTCGCGTGGGTGCGGTGCCGCGTAGAAAGTTTCAGATGGTTCCCAATGGCATCGACACCGACCACTTCACACGCTCGAAAAACCGAAGAGAGAAAGCGCGCGAAGCGCTCGGCATAGGCTCGGAGTTCGTATGGCTCGCGGTCGGCCGATTGGTCAAACAAAAGGACTATCCGACGCTTTTCCGCGCCCTGGAGCTGCGGAAGCACGAGCAATTTGTCCTTTTGATTGCCGGCAACGGGCCCCTGGAAGAAGAGTTGAAGGAAGAATGCAGGGCGCGTGGCTTGGAGAGACACGTTCGTTTTTGTGGCGCCCGCGAAGACATCCTTGATCTCTACAGCGCTGCCGACGCTTTTGTGATGTCGTCCGAGTTTGAAGGACTGTCGGCGGCTCTGCTAGAAGCAGCATCGACGGGCCTGCCGGCAGTGGTCACCGATGTGGGTGGTAATGCCGATGTCGTTACGGATGAAGTCACAGGTTATGTGGTGCCTCCGATGGCGCCGAAACAACTGGCCGCAGCTATGCATCGGCTGATGGCTCTCTCGCCAGAGTGCTTACAGGCGATGGGCGATGGTGCCCGCCAGCTTTGTCACGAACAGTTTCGGATTGCAGCCGTGATGGATAAGTGGGTTGACCTTTATGCCGCGCTCCCCCGGCATGCTGAAGTCGTTCAGATCAAAACAGCGAGCCAAAATCGCGATTGTCAAGAGAGAGGTCTGGGGCAATCGATTCACACTAAACCGCAATTCTGCTTGCCGAGTCAGTCGGAGGTGACGCGATGAGCGCTGCCCGAGCTAACTTCCCGGACCCACGCGAGAGCAACAACGCAATGGAAGCATCAGCCCAGGGACTCCAGGCGAACTGTGGGCAGAAGCGTCCGGGTGCGCTGGTCATATCACTCGATTTCGAACTTCATTGGGGAGTCCGCGATTCCGCGCCCCTTGATGGAAACGAACGGGTCCGACTGCTGTCGGCGAGGCGGATCGTTCCCCGTATGCTCGACCTGTTCGAGGAGTTCTCCATTCACGCCACGTGGGCCACCGTCGGTCTTCTGTTTGCGCAGTCTCGAACAGAGGTTGAAGCGTTCAAGCCAACCCGGCGGCCCAAGTACCAGGACAGCCGGTTGGATCCTTATCAGGAAACGCTTGGAGCGGGGGAGGCTGACGATCCCTTTCATTTTGCTCCCAGCCTGATTGCAGAGATAGCGAGCAGATCCGGTCAGGAGATTGCGTGTCACTCGTTCTCTCACTACTACGCCATGGAGCCGGGACAAGCCGCTGAGGAGTTCGAGGCCGACCTGATGAGTGCGGTGGCCATAGCTGCCCAGTCGGGTCATCGCTTGCGTTCCTACGTATTTCCACGGAATGAAGTCAATCCTGAGTACCTCTCAATTCTGAAACGTTTAGGGATCCTGGCCTATCGCGGAACGGAGCCGGCCAAGATCAAGCAGGCGCGTTCGTTTAACGAGCAGCGGCGCCCCCACAGGAGGCTGGGTCGGCTCTTGGACTCCTATGTGGATCTGTGTGGACATCAGACGTGTCCATGGCCCCAGGACGGGAGACTTATCTCGGTCGCAGCCAGCCGATATCTGCGGCCTTACTCGCCTGTTCTTCAGCCATTTGAAACTTTAAGGCACGCGCGAATCGAGCAGGCGATGAAGCACGCCGCCGAGCAGGGTGAAGTCTTCCATCTGTGGTGGCATCCCGAGGACTTCTCCTATCATTGCGACGAGAATCTCCTTTTTCTACGCTCCGTATTAAGGACCTTTGATAGCTATCGCGCCCACCACGGAATGGTTTCCGTAGGCATGGCAGAGATAAACACTCTCGTACAGAACACTCAGCCCATGTGCATCTCGTAATAGGAGCAATATGAACTTACTTAAAGCCATAGAAACTGAAATTGATAACGGCTCTTCCGCGACCGACCTTAATAGCGGTAAGCCTCGGATCCTGTACGTCGTTACTCGAGCCGAGCGCGGAGGCGCCCAGACACACGTGCTCGACCTGGCGTGCTCCATGCGACCTGACTTCGAGGTTAGCGTTGCCACCGGAGAAGAAGGCTTCCTTACGGAGGCGTGTCGCGAAAGAGCCATACCCGTTTATGTATTGCCCCATTTGCAGCGGGAAGTCAGGCCAATTGCGGACGCTCGAGCCTTCGGGGAGATTTGGCAACTGATCCGGAAACTGCGACCGGATCTTCTCCATCTACACACCTTCAAAGCCGGTTTTCTCGCCCGGCTCGCTGGTCGAATAATTGGCATTCCATCCGTGTACACCATCCACGCCTGGCTTTACGGGACAGCGGCGGTATCGCGCTTCTCCAGTGCTCTGAGCGGCCCCTGCGAGCGCCTGGCGGCGTACTGGTGCGAACGCATTATTACGGTTTCCCGGTCTGGAGCGCGAGTCGTGCGCGGGCACCGAATCGGATCTCCGTCCAAGCTTGTCACCATTCACAATGGCCTCCCGGATTGCTCTGAACAGGCTCGACTTTCACCGACCGAAACGCCCGTGATCACAATGGTGGCGCGGTTTATCGAGGGCAAGGACCACGACCTTCTACTCCGTGCCTTTGCCCGCATTCCTAAAGGACCGCGGCTTCGTTTGGTAGGCGACGGTCCTACTCGAACCAGCGCGGAAAGCCTGGCACACGAACTTGGCATTCAGGAGCAAGTGGATTTCCTGGGCAATCACGACGACGTTGCTTCGCTGCTTGCCACATCAGACGTGTTTGTCCTCGCATCGCGATCCGAGATGCTTCCGATCAGCATCTTGGAAGCGATGAGGGCAGGGCTGCCAGTGATCGCCTCGGATGTCGGTGGGGTCGGAGAAGCCGTTGCGCACAATGAAAACGGATTTCTAGTGCCTAGCGGTTCTGTCTCCGCTTTGGCGCAGGCATTGACTGATCTGACCAACGACTATGCGCTCCGCGTCCGCATGGGCCACGCAGGGCGCCTGCGCTTTACCGATCAGTTTTTGAGCTCATCCATGCAAGAACGCACTCGCTGCATCTATCGGGACGTGTTGCGGACCATTAGTAGACCTCGGCGAAAACGCAATGCCGCTGCGGCGCCGGCGTCCGTGGCGCCACCCGCAAACTGGCGAACCGCTTAATCAGAATGCATGTGTCCGAAAAGATGGAAGCGCGCGCGGACGCGGAGCACCGCAGGAAAAAAGGAAAAAAGAAGATGAATATCATGACAACCAACACGACTCTGCCCCACACTGGCGCCAGCGGCGAACCGAATGGCGTGTCCCATTCAAACGGTGAAGATATTTCGCCGGCCGCTGAACACGATCCCGCAGCTAAGAACCTTGTGTTACCAAGGCGGGCGCGATGTCTTGGCCGGTCTGGTGAATCATTGAATATGGACGCGCGGCAACCGCACCTTTGCATGCCTTCTCTCGAACGTGGTGTACATGACAGGAATCAAGATTCGTTCCGACGCCCAGGTTGTGCGGGGGCACTTCATTCATGCCACAAGCGTCGTCATTCGGGAAACAGCAATCGTGCAAGACGCTGTAGCATTAGATCACAGGATCACACTGTCCACCTCCGGCCACGAGTAGGGCACACACCACCCCACAATCGGCGACCACGCCATGATTGGAGGAGGTGCCAAGGGTTTTGGAAAACATCAGCCTTGGCAAAAACCACCGTATCGAAGCCCGGCACGGTGGGGTTGCGGGGTGTGCACGACGCGTCCACTGTTATTGTTGGCGTTCCCCGCCGCATTGTTTTTCAGAATGGCAGGCGGGTCTTGGCTGATTCCGAATTGGACGATGATCCTTGGCAGGCCGCCGCGTTCTCGCTGGCCCCTTCGTGGAACCCAACACACACTTGCGCCTCGCCGCGTCCACTTTAACCGCTCCGATCACACATTGCTCTCCGCCGTGTAATGATAGCTTCGCGGCACTGCGGTTCTCCTTTTCAAAAAGGCTTCCAACCCCG
>Ga0307471_100000427_pt1 | contig 21477 bp, 34 predicted proteins | sample atmos_gasesAM3C__2_FD_204566 | JGI IMG/M metagenome (GOLD analysis project Ga0307471, IMG submission 204566) | Hardwood forest soil microbial communities from Morgan-Monroe State Forest, Indiana, United States - atmos_gasesAM3C_515 | ecosystem: Environmental > Terrestrial > Soil > Temperate...
ATGCAACGTGCACCTGATTCGATACCGTTCGCCCATCGAAGCTACCTCCGTGTATCGATCACGCCACGCACCCATCCCCGTCCGCCAGGTACTCCACCAGGAACCACCGCACGTCGTTCCAGCTGACGCGCTCGCCCACGATGAGCTTCGTCTGCGCCGTCAGACGAGGTCGCGATCCCGCCGACAGGTGCAGCTCCCGCTCGAGGAACGACTGCCCGCGCTCGTCCATGGACACGACCGGCGCGTCGTGGTCGTGCAGGATCTCCATGACCGCCAGCCGCGTGATCGCCTGGACGCGCACGGTCGCGCCGCTCGGGTTCGACAGGTCGACCATCGCCAGGTCGAACCTGCTCGTCACCACGTACGCCGGTGCCGGCCCGTCGCCGATGCGCGTTCGGGCGACGAGCCTGAGCTCCTCCTCGGCGACCAGGTCCGCATGGCGGAGGCAGGCGGCCTTGGCGTCGGACCAGTTCATAGCGGCCGCCGCTGCGCGCGCTTCGCCCGATCCGGGAACGACTCCCCCGTGAGCGGAGACCTGACCCTCTTGAGCGACCCGTCCTGAGAGATTCCCTTGACGATGCGCTCCCACTCCCGCTTCGGGATGCTGCGGATGATCTCCTCGAGCATGGCCAGCTCGCAGCACCCGTTTTGCTCGCCGTGGTGGCCCATCACTGTGGAGTCCGGGTACTCGCCGATCCCGTACTTGCAGTCGCAGATGACGCGCTTGAGCGGGTCGCTGGAGCTCCGGTACCCGCACGTCTTGCGCTGGAGGATCATGACCACGCGCGCCGCGTAGTCGCGGTCCTGCATCTTGGCGTACGTGAACACCGATCACCTCCCCGGCGGCCGCGTCGGCCTCTTCATCATCTCGAAGTCGAAGATCCGCGTTGGCTTGTTCGGCACCTGCCCGCTCGACACCACGTTCTCGTACTCTCCCACGTCGCCCACCCGCTCCGCCGTCTTCTCGAGCCACGCCCGCTGCCTGGCCGACAGCGTGAGCGACGTGTGGCTCTGCAGGTACTGCTGCATGCTCGCGAACGCCGCGCGCTCGTCGGCGGCCAGCGTCTCGACATCGAGCAGCCGGTCGAGCAGTCGCAGGTCGCGCGCCCGCTGCGAGTCGCTGGCGCGCTCGCCGGCCTCCTCCCACCTCACGGCTCGCCCCCGGCGTCCGCGAGTACGGCCGTCGCCTCGACGGCGGGCTCGGCCTCGTCCGCCAACCAGCGTCGCTCGAAACCGAGCCCCCGTCGCGCCTCCTCGAGCGTCAGATCCCTCGTCGCCTGGTATGCGACCGTACCCTCCGCGTCGTCGCGCCGCACGAATACGGTACCCGCCGCGATCTGCGCCGGCCGCTTCGGGCTCCCGAGCTGACTCGTGCTGCATTGAAAGAACACGGCCGCCGTCTCGCGCGCCGCGAACCACGTGTACGCGAAGACGCAGACTGGCGCGTCGAGGCTCGGGTGCGAGAAGACGTGCAGCTCGTCGTCCTTGCCGGCGTCGAACCCGGCCATGTCGCTGCCAACAAACTTCGATCTCTCCTCTTCCATCGGTGTCTCCCCGCGCCACTGCGCCCTCAGTCTCCGCCTCTGCTCGTGGTAGGCCGCCCTGGCCTCGGTGTCGCTGCGGCCCCTCGTGATGGGAGGCGGCTGCCGCGCGCGGGCGATCGCCGCCTCGATCTGGGCCGCCGTGGACCTGGGCGGCCCGGACGGTCGATTGGACCGCAGCAGGTCGTCGTCCAGCGAGTCCACGTACTCGAAGAAGCTCTTGTCGGACATCTCGTCATCCAGCGGCGACGCACACTCCCAGCCGATACCGGAGTAGCGCAAGTTGAGCCCTGTAGATCATCTGCCTCACGTTCTTCGGAATCGGGAGGCAGATGTTCGCCATGGGCACCCACGCGTGCTCCGAGAACGAGCCGTCCCCGCGGATCTCACTCGTCGTCGAGATCGCGAAGAAGCAGAAATTCATGTGCAGGCCCTTCTCGCCGGCCGCGTGCTCCTCGTAGCCGAGGAACCCCGGAGGTTCGCCATCGACGCTCGATAGCGGCGGGAACGTCACGTCGGACTCCCCTAGCCCGGTCTCCTCCACGAGCTCGCGACGCGCGGCCTCGAGCGGAGTCTCGACGTTCGCTCCGTTATCGAACGAATCGTTGAGCCGATCGACGCGCTCGATCTCGCCACCGATCGGCAGCCACAAGTCGAGCCGCTTGTGCTTGATCAGCAGCACGGTGTCGTCACAGACGACGTACACGGAGGAGGAGAAGGCCCGCCTCACGACGCCGAGGCCTCTTTCTTCGAAAGAGGTTGCACTAGCGTCCCCATCGGGGACCGGTCCGCGCACCCTCCGCACGCGTGGACGCGTGTGCGTCCGGCGTCCGAGACGAGCACGTGGTGGGCCCGCTCCCCGCACGCGCACCGCTCGCCCGGCGTCAAGCGGACGGCCCGCTCCCCCTCGCCACGCCTCGGCTGCGGGCCCTTCGGCTTGCGGCTGCGCCCGCGAACGATCGGCGTCTTCACGCACCCTCCATCATGGAACGCACCCGCGCGACCGCCCTGGGGTTCGCGATCAGGAACTTCTGCACGTCCTTCGGGAGGCGACCGGCGCTCGTCAGGACCTGGTCCATGGGCAGTGACAGCGCCGAGGCGAGCCGGCCGAGGAGGTCCTCGCCGGGCACGAGCTGCCCGCTCTCGACGCGCGAGAGGTAGCCGAGCGAGATCTTCGTCCGCCTCGCGAGCTCGGTCTGGGTGAACGATCGCTCCTCGCGCGTTCGCTTGATCAGCTTGTGGAGTTTCACGTCGTCCTCTTGGCTCGCTGTCGTGTGTACCAAAGGTTGCCTTTTGCCGCAAGACACAACTTCACGTCCAGATCATTTTCGAAATTGGGAGAGCCGTCCGCTCGCAGGATCGCGGGTACGGCCCGACGGATGAAGGCGTAAACGCGTGTGTGGGGGTCGGAGGAGTGGTTGTACTCGAATTGCGGCGCGCACGTCGTCACTTGGCTGACCCCGCGGTGCGGCTTGCCCCGGTCGCCGAGGACGTCGAACCCGAGGACCGCGAGCTCCACGCGACACACGACCTCGAGCTCGCGCGGGGTGCGGACACCGCGCGCGCAGGCGGCCCGGATCGCGCGCGCGAGCGCGGACTCGATGGCGGAGAGGGAGGTCATGTCAGTCCGCCTTCCCCTCCGAGACGGCGACCCCCGTGTTCCTCAAGACGTTCATGACGATCGCCCAGCTCTTGAGCGCCCAGAACTCGGCGGCCGTCCACTGCTCCTGTGGGGTGGCCGCGAGTCGCCTCTGGTCCTCAGCCGAGATGCCCTCGATGAAGACCTGAAAACCTTGGCCCGCCTTTTCACCCAACGGCTCGTCGTCCGTCTCCGCGAACACGATCGAGATCCTCTTCACGACCGCTTCTCCTTCACTTCGCCCGAAACCAGCCTCGCCTCCACTTCGTCCGCACCCTTGACCAGCAACGCGGCCAGTTCTCGAGCCCTCGCGGGGGTGACGTCGTCACGGCCATGCCACACGCTGATCTCGACCCTCAGCGCGCTGGTGCTCACTCTCACTTCGCCGTCGTCGGCGACCACGTGTCCGACGTACTTGCTCATCGCTTCACCTCGCTCGAGATCAGCTTCACGGCTCCCGGTACCTTCGTGTCCGTCGCGTCGATCCTGGCCTTGAGGAGCAGCGCCTTGTCCTTCTCCATGGTCTTGGCGACCGACGCGCGGAATGCCTCCACCTTGCCGACGCCGACGTCCATGACCGACCGGATCGTCTCCTCATTGGGGACGCCCGCGCGCTTGAACACGTCGAGGAGGCGGATCGGGTCGTAGTTCGTGTCCATGGACACCGAGAGCCGGTACGTGCGACCGCCCGCCGTGAGCGTGTCCGCCTCGCCGAGCTTGGTCCTGAGGAGCGCGCCGAGCTCCTTCTGCCGCGCGTAGTTCGCCTTGGCGATCTTGGAACACCGCTCGTACTCCCTGGCGATCCCGTCGATCCCGTCGAGCGTCGCGACGCGGGCGAAGTCGTGCTTCTCGCTGACGGCCTTCTGGTAGGTGTCGCAACGCTTGCGCCCCTCGCAGTACTGACAGTTGGAGTTGAGCTTCGCCTCCCACTTCGTGTCGGACTCGGTCCGCTTCCCGAGCGCGACGACGTAGCCAACCGTGTCGTCGATCTGCTGCGCCGTGCGCTCGGTGCGCTGGGTCACGTTGTGGCGGAGCATGTGGAACGCGAACGAGAACTTTTTCGCCCACGGGAACATCTGTCGCGCGACATTACCGTATGTCGACATCTGCAGGTCGCTGTCGAGCTCCTCGCGGGTATAGAGCATCCGGTTGGACTTGTAGTCGACGATCTCCACGTGGTCGTCGCCGACCTTGTCGATCCGGTCGATGTACCCGTTCATGGTGTACCCGCCGAAGTCGACGTTGAACTCCATCTCGACCCCGAGGATCGCGTATGCGTCAACGATCGGGTGGGCGTGCAGGTAGTTACGAAGGATCCCTAGCCCCTCGCTATAGAGAGCGACGTCGGCGAGCTTCGTCTCCGCGTTCTCCCACGCCTCACGATAGAACTGGACGAGCTTCTCCTCGGGGATCCTGCCGCAGAACTCCTGCTCGATGACCCAGTTGTAGAGCAGCTCGAGGGTCAAGTGGAGGACGACGCCGAAGAGCGCGGGCTCACCAGACGGCTCCTCGGGCCCTTTGGAAACATATTTGAAATAGAAGGACAGCGGGCAGGTCTCGTACTTCTTCAGACGACTGACGCTCAAATGTTCGTTGCGGAAGACCGGTAGCGTGATGGCGGCGCTCATCCTTGAATCTCCTTCTCGTCTTCCAACAGCGTCCAACCCATCGCCCGCAGTGCCGCGTCCGCGGCCTCGCGCGTCGCGTACGACTGGAGTACGACACTGCCCTCGCGGATTCGGTCGTACTCGTCCGACATGGACAGGTCCGGCGTCTCGCGCGCCCAGGCGCAGATGGAGATGGCGTCGCCGCCGTGGTCCTCGATCACCACGTCCGCCCCCCACGGCGTCGCGCGCGACGAGTAGCCGTTGCGGTGCTTGATGCGGCGACGCCACGGACCCGCCACACGGGGCGCCGCCGCGACAAGTTCATAGACCTCGCGAGCGGTCAGCGCGGACCATGCGATCGTCGGCCTCCAGTCGTCGCTCACGACTTCTTCCCCGGGTACAGGTCCAACCGCCGGGCCTCCGCCAAGATGGCCGCTCCTTCGCCGTCGACGCCGTCTGCGAGCCCGGGCAGCTCGCCCTCGATCAGCTTCAGCGCGCGCGTCAAGAGCGGAGCGTAGTTGAGCCCATCGGGCTCCGGCGGCGACCAGGCACCGGTGGCGACCGCCTCTGCGAGGACCGCCTCGCACGCCGCCTCGTCGTCCGTCGTCGCGGTCTCGAGGTGCCAGCACAGATTGAGCGCGCGGCGGAGGAGATCTGCAGTGTAGGTCGCGCCACGGGCACCCGGGACGTCCGCGCCGAGCGAGTGGACGATCCGGTCGACGGTGAAGGCGGCCGAATTCTTGTGGCCGCCGCCGCCGAACTGCTTCGCGATCTCCGACACGTCGATCGCGCCGTCGCCGCGCGACCGCAGCGAGTACTTGATCTGCCCGTCACCCTGCTGGAACCACACCACCGCGAACGGCTGGCCCTCCGCGAGCGCTCCGCAGAGCTCCGAGACGTTGAGGTAGGGCGCATTGACGATCGGGACGTCGTGACCGCAGAACGCGATGCGGCGAGCCTGCGCGCTCATCTCCTCGACGTACCGGTCTAGGAAGGACAGGACGGCCGCGCCCTGCTGCGCGACCTGGTCGAGCGGCAGCTGTGAGATCTCGTCCCAGCGCTCGAACGTCATCTTCTGGGCGCTGATGAACGCGTTGATCTCTTTGGAATTGGGTAGCTTGAATCGCCACAGGTCGCGGTCCTCGACGTAGTCGACGAGCCAGTGCGTCCACCATTTACTGGTGATCGGCCCGCGCGTCCCCTGCAGCGCATCCCACGTCATCCCCGCCCCGCTGCGCCCCATGTCAAACTCGGCGTACGGCAGTCCGACCAGGTCCGCCTGCGCGGTGTGGTGGTGGTCGAGCACGCGCAGGCTCCTCGCCTTCGACACCATCTCTTCGAGCGCGGGCCGCTTGTAGCTGAAGTCCACGATCAGGACGTCCTTGCCGGTGACGTCCGGCGGCGCGTCGCCGTACTGCGCCGGCACGTACTCGGCCGCGTCGCCGTACTTGCACCACGCGACCCAGGCCGCGGTGTGGCCGTCGTGGCAGTGTGAGTGATATACGACGATCTGCTGCTTGCTCATATCTCGTTCTCCTTCGCCTCAATCGTAATTTCCACCGCGTACTCTTTCGACTTTCCTCGGCGACGCTGGTAGATCCACGTCAGCCGCGCGTCCCCGTCGTCCACGCCCAGTACGCTCGCCGTCTCGTCTCGTACCCCCTTGAGCGCGCGCTGCAAATTGTCGCCATCCATGCGGGAACCGGCGCCGATTCTCACGAGCGTCACTACGAAAGATTCACCACTGAGGAGGCGCGACCTAAAGCCCGACATGAACAGCTTCGACTGAAGGAACATCCTCGTGATTCCGCGTTGATCCTGCGTACGCTTGGCCTTCTTCCGCCAACCGTCTCGCACATTGGCCTCAGAGACCGTACGGATCGGAACCAAGACTGTCACGCGACTCGTCACGACGTCGATCCACCAGAGATCGGTCGCACCCGCAGCGGGTGGGACTCGTCGAGCGGGATCAGTTCGCTCACGGCCTTGGCCTCGTGCTCGGTTCCGCGCCACGCGATCGCTGGGTCGCCCCACGTCGCGAGCACCTCGTCGTCCAGCGTGAGTCGCTGGAGCCACGTCCCATTGCTGGCCTGCACGCCGTACTTGGGTTGCCACCTCTGCCTCCTCCCATGACTGCTCCTACCTTTGCGAGCCACGCGGCGTGGTACGCCGCGTTGCGAACAGATGTTTTTCGGATATGCAACTCCTCCTCTGCTGCCGTATCTGAGTCCAGATAAGAAACTGATCCGGTCGCAGTCAGGAAGTCGATCGATACAAGTTTATCGCCGCACGCTGGACACTCTTGAACTTCAGGTATTGGCTCGTTGCCCTCTGTTTCAACATGGACGCGCGTCGGGCAGTTCTTGCACCAGGAACCAAAATATCGCGTCATGATCAATCCTGCTCAAACGAGTTGAGCGGCTGCTCGAGTGGCGGCTTCGCCCGCGGGTGCACGTGCATGGTCTCGACCGTCAGGTTCGTGACCGACACGGCGTCGTCGCAGTGGAGCGACGTGAGGACGTTCGCGTCTCGGCCGCAGAAGAGGCATGTGCCGCGTTTGGACCTCCGCACGAGGTACCAGAACCCGAGCAGGTTGAAGAAGAATGAGCCGGCGACGATGAGCGTCTGGGCGTTCACTCGTCACCTCGCGGCCTTCGGTGGGCCGCCTCGATCTTCATGACGTCCGTCCGCTCTCGGTACGCCTGCACGGCGCACCGGCCGACCTCGGCGATCTCGAGCATCGCGCGGATCAGGAACCCGAACGCGATCCCGAACGCCATCAACACCGACAGCACCATCGCGAGCTCGACGCTCATTTGCGATCCCCAGGCTTCGAGAACAGCGCCTCGTCGTCCTCTCGCTTCATATCGAGCATCGCCTCGTCGTCCTCTCGCTTCATGTCGAGCATCGCCAGTACGTCGCGCAGCCTGGTCCTCGCGGCCGACGAGTAGTTGTCGGCGACGGCGTCGCGGATCGCTTGAATTAGCAGGACCTTGTGACGAGCGGAGGCTTTGGCGATGAACGACTGCACGTCGACCTCGTCCTCCAAGTACCGGATGTACCCAGCGCACGCGAGGATCGCCCCAGAGTGGACGTCGATAGCATTCGCGACGGAGTCGGTTGTCACAAACGCGTTGCCGCGCTTCCTGTCATCGCGAAGACGCTCGGCGAAGCCCTGAAGTTTGCCCGCGTCCACGATCAGCTGATCCGGATCGACCCGTTGAATCGGTATCCCCATGACCTCACCCCTTCTCCGATCGCACGTCACCGCTTGACCGCTTCTGTCGCTTGCGCCCTCGCTCTTTGAGTCCGGTTATCGCCTCCTGGATGGTCATCCCGAGCAATCGATCCCAGTAGCGCTCGAGATCCCACGCATCTTCGATCATGACACTCTGCAGCTCGGACAGTCCATCACGCGCCGTCCTTCCCGGTCTTCCTCACCGCCACGACGCGCGCGCCGGGGAACGAGTCCACGATCAGCCGCAGCGTCGCCGCCTCGGCGTAGGTGAGCTCGAGCCCTTCGCGCGACTTGCCCGTCGGCGCCTTCACCAGATGCACAAGTCCGAGCTCGGCGCTCTCGAGTGTCACCTCGTCGGCCTTCGCGGCGAGCGCGGCGACCTCGGCCTCCGTGATCCGCTGCGCCGGCACGTACGGCGGCGGGTCGAGCATCGCCTTGGTCAGGCCTCCGTCGGGTGACGTGATCGATGTCCACTGGCGCCGCGCGATCTCCGCCGCCGACATCCTGGCGGGCTCTGCCGCACCATTTGCCCCAGGACGCTTCGCCTCGGTCGGGGACAGGGTCAGGGGTGCCGGGTCGTCGTAAACGTCGTTCCTGGGCCGCGCTGGAGGCGCGGCGGCATCAGGTAGCCCGAAGGCATGGCGGGGCTCCGGGGCCGTCTGCGGGGCCGTGGCGGCCCGGGAATCAGCAAGCGTGGTTGTGTCGCCCTTCGCCTGCTGCAGGACCGACAGCTTCCCAGGGTTCGCCCGCGCCCACTCCGTGCAGACCGGCTTCGGTTTCTCGCAGTCGCCGCCGTCTACGTAAAATCGGCACTGTTTCTTACCTTGGACTCTGGGCTCCCAGTCCAAGCACTCGATTCCTTTAGGCCTTTCCATCAACGTCTCCCGTACTAGTCAGTTGGTTACAGCTAAATAAATAATGATCTTTACTACTTAGATCACTTGGTTACAGATGGTTACAGATCTAATTTTTCAACTGTAACCAAGAATAGCTCAACGGTTATCTATGCTTGAGTCATCTTGTTCAGTGTTTGGTTACACTGGTTACACCAAAAATCACCATAGGCCCCTTAACGCGCGACCCCCTCGTGCAAACGGGATGACGGACCGTACGGTTGGTCGGTCGGTCGGTCCGATCGCGAGGTCGAGATCCCGTCCTAACGGGGGCTCCTTGTTTGAAAAAAGTGTAACCAGCGTAACCAACTGTCACTACGTCGATATTATTGATCTTTTCGACCAATGAAACTGTAACCAACCGATCGGCTTGGCGTCACCAGGTCCAAAAAACTGTAACCAACCAGTTATCGCCTACATCGACCGCATTGTTTTGTCCTCGGACAAGCCTGTTAGACGAAGACCGTGCGAGAACCGTCACCACTGTCACCACTCCGAGATTAACTTAAAGACAGCTGGTGACAGTTCTGTGCATACTGAACGCAGGATGCGATCTCGGATCGACCATTACTGAACGATATTATCGCGTACATGTGGGTCACTGCCCGATCCCGCCGTGGACGTGCGACGCCACGGCGACGAGCAGCGCGCCCGCCGCGGCGCCGAGCACGTAGAAGGTCCAGTCCATGAGCGAGTCAGCCCACGAGTCGCCCTCCCCCCAGGCGGCCACGTCGAAGACGAACTCCTTGACGGAGGCGACGGCCAGTCCGACGCCGATCGTCGCGAAGACGGGTCCCCAACCCGCGCTCGCGGCCATCGAGAGGAGGCCCGACGTCACGACGACCGTCGTGGCGCCGAAGAAGTGACCCACTTGGGCCAGGTACTGAGGCGAACTCATCCAGTCAAATTTCATCGCTTGCTCCTCTATCTCGGCGCGTCGAGCGTGCACGGCGTCCCGTCGCCGCCGCATCTCGCGCACGCGTAGTGGACGACCGTCGGGGCCACCGGCAGCCTCGGCGGGATCCAGGTCGTGAAGTGTGTCCGGCACGCGGGGCAGAAGACCGGGCGCACCCGCCGCGCGTCGCGCCCGAAGATATGGATGATCTCCGCGACGGTCTCCGTGTAGCGCTCCGCCGTACCCTCGTCGTAGAGGACCGCGACGTCGACCCGCCTCGCGTCATCCATGATGACCTCCGGTTGACGGGCAAGGTTCGCCCGGGAGCCCGCCGTCGCACGGGGACTGCTCGCACCACTTGCACGATTTCAGGACGCCGGCCGATCGCAGGGCCTCTCTCGCGCGCCCGATGGACTCCGGCTCGTTCCACGCGCGGCACCGGCCGCTCGGGTGCGGCAGGCGTACGATCCTGCGCACCGCTCCGGTGCCGATCGTCCCGGGCGGAAGATCGACCCCAGGCGTGCCGCCCAAATCGTGGACTGTGTGCGCCGAGAACGGCAGGTACTCCAGGTCGAACGCCGCACACACCTTCGCGCCGAGCAGGACGAGGACCCCGTTCGACTCGAGGAACACGCTCGCGGCCCTCGCCGCCTCCCGCTTATCCCACTTCCCGCGGCACAGGTTCGCGCGGTCGAAGTTCGCCAGGTAGTCCACCGTCGAGACGCCGAGCACGAGCCGCTGCAGGCGCTCGCCAGCGCTGCCCGGCGGGTGGGGGAAGAGCGCGCTCTCGGGACGGCCGCCGTGCGGGTTGTCCTCGCCGACGAGGAGCGGGCGCGCGGCGTCGGGGGACGCCCGGCGGCGGCGGAGGGACTCTGCGTAGGCCTCCAGGACTCGGGTGCGGGCGTCGTTCATTGGTTCGCTCCAGGTGCATCGGTGACGGACTTCTGCTCCGCGATCCGGATCAGGCGCTGCGCGCTCTCGATCTGCGCGATCGCCCGTAGCACGTACGGCGGAGGGTGCGACAGCGCGGCGCGGGCGGCGCCCAGGCAGTCGTCGATCCTCTGCAGCAGCTCGAACAGGCTGGAGTCCTCGTTGGAAGTCACGGCGTCTCTCCGAGGGCGACGCGGGCGCGGGCGAGGAGCGTCTCGAACTCCTGGACGGAGAGCGAGAACTTCTTCTTGTGGATCAGGTCGCCGACGAATTGGGTCATCTCCGAAAGGATCTGGCGGATGACTTCGTGGTCCGCCGGCTCGGCGCGCGGCGCCGACTCGGTGGCCGACAGGATCGCCGCCATCGAGTCCGGCGTCACGTCGATGGACTCCCTGTCCAGGTGCACCCGAAAACAAATCGGCTCCGCGATCGAACCGATCGGTTCGACCCACCGGATCGCGCTCGGGTTGACGAGCCGACCGTTCGAGATCGCGACGAGTCGCCCGCTCACGCCGGCACCGCCCTGAGCTCGATCGCGATCTTCGCCCCGAGCTTGTGCTCGAGAAACTTCTCCTTCGGTACGACGTGCTCGACGCGCCGCTGGCTCGCCGAGTGGAGGAGGTCGACGGAGTGCCACCGGTCGACGACCTCGCCCTTGGCTCCGACGCTGCAGCGCTCCGATCTGCCGACGACGATGTAGTGGTCCATCTCAGCTCCTTGCGTTCTGTCGAGTAGCCAGTATGTCGCGCAGTGCGGGTGCGTATCGCAGCTCGGTCGCGTCGCCGCCGGGCGTGTAGAACGCGCACTCGTCGCACCGATCGACGATGCCGGACGATCGGAAGGTGGCCGGAACGGCGCGCTCGCCGAAACACATGCTGCATTCTGGCAATTTGGCGACGAGTGCGTCCGTCCGCGCGCGCTCGCTCGCGAGCTCGTACCGGAGGCGATGGACTTCGGCCACGAGCTCCACTTCGATCGTGCTCGGCCGGTCAGCCGACGCGCGATGCGTGGTCTCGATTTCCGTCAGCCTCTCTTCACTCATGGCGTCCATTCGGATTCGGATCATCGTCTCCACCTCATGCCATCCCCGGTATCGCGCCCGACCCGCCGGTGCTGCGCCGCCACGTCTCGAGCAGGCTCTTGTTCGTCGGCTCCTCGGGCGCCTCGGCGGGGAACGAGTCGTTCGACAGGCCCGTCGCGGCCGGCATCTTTGACGGGTCGATCACGACGCAGCGCTGCTGCGTGCGGCCGCCGCTCTTGGGCTTGAGCCACACCTGCATGCTGTAGTCGACGACGTACCCGTGCCCGTTGGTCTGCATCGCCTTCTTCTCGCGGAACGCGCGGCGCAGGGCCGACTCGCCGGGCGTGTCGAGCGTCAGGCCCTGGTGGTGCGCCTCGCTGCGCGACAGCGACTCGAGGGACGACAGGTGCAGGGCGATGTGCCCGTTGTGGCGCGTCCAGTGGATCCCGTCCGCGGCCGCCCCGGACGCGATGAGGCGCGCGGCGCGCATGACGAACAGGTCGCACACGTCGAGCGGCGCGCGGATCTCGGTCGTCCCGTCGAAGTTCTCGAAGATGCCGGACAGGAGGCGCTTGATGTGGTCCTTTGCATCGAGTTCCGGCAGCGCGACGCCGTAGCCCGCGCACCAGCGCTTGAGGACGACCAGGCCGAACAGGCTCACGAGGAGGTTGTTGGCCATGCGCGTCGGGATCTCGCTGCCGCCGAGGACTTCGGCAGACGACGCCCACAGCGCCTCGGCCTCCGCGAGCATCGCGTCGACGTCGGCGGTGAGCGACCAGGCGAAGATCGAGGGCCCCAGCTTCCACAAGGTCAGCCTGCGCAGCTTCTTCATCGCCGGCTTCGCCTCGGGGTCGGTCGACAGCCACGCCTTATCGAACGGCGCGTAGAGCGTGCGCTCGACGAGCGCGGGGTCGTCCTCGATGCGCGTCTCGCCGGAGATGACGAGCGGGGCCTGCAGCGGGTAGTCGCTCACGGTCTGGTCCATGTGCCCGCGCAGCTCCGTCTCTCCGCTGTACGCGGTGCGGATGCGGCGGCGGAACTGCTCGGCCGTGCGCCCCATGTCGCTCGGCTTGTACTCGTCGAAGATCACCGGCAGCGCGTTCGCGTAGGCCATCGTCTTGGTCACCGCGAACGGCGTCGCCTTCACGGAGATCGACTCGGTGCGCTGGTAGATGAGCGCGGCCGACTTCAGGAGGAACGTGCTCTTGCCTCCGCCCTGGGTGCCCCACGGGTTCAGGAGCGGGTAGCCGCCGACCCTCTTGCGCACCTCGGGCGTGAAGAAGCTGCCGAAGAGCCACGTCAGGCACGTGAGCGAGACGTTGAGGGGCTGGGCCTCGAGCAGGAGCGGGATCGCCTCCTGCGCGAGCTTTTTGACGTCGTCACCGCCGATCGGCGACCTGTCCGACGGCAGCCACCGGTCGAGGACGTTGCCCGACGGCAGGTAGATGAGGTCCGGGTCCGGCATCCACCCGTCCTCGCGGATCGTGCCGTTCGGCAGTACGAAGCGCAGCGTCCCGTCGGGCGCGGCGTGGCGGCCGAGGATCGGCGTCGCGGCGACGGTGGGCACGGCGTCGTAGACGCTCTCGTCGGTCAGGAGCGCGAGCACGCCCTGCACCTCGTCGTCCCCGCCCGTCCACTGCATGCACGGCGTCGGGAAGGAGGAGATGAAGTTGCGCTTGCTGCTCCACGCCTTGTGCGGGACGATCCACTCCTTCCAGAGGACTTTCGTGTCCCCCTCGAGCGCGAAGACCCCCTCGTCGGGCCCCTCGACGCGGACGACGAGCCGGTCGGCCTCGAGCGGCGTCTTCACGACGCGCGTCAGGATCAGGTGGAACGTGCTCACCTGCTCTCGGCCCGCGGGCCCCACGCGGTCGTAGTAGCCGTCGGAGTGGACGACGACCGCGCCCTTGAGCCCCTCGTGGTTCTTCGGGCCGGCCTTCTTCTTGGGGGCGTCGGCCGGCGCGGCGATCTCGTCGTCCGTCTCGCCGGGCTTGACGGACATCCCCTCGACGACGAGCCCCTTCTCCTTGGCCGTCGCGATCGCCGCCTTGAGCGCCTTGTCGAGCTCCTTCTGGAGCGTGCCCGACTTGACGCCGCCGAAGCGCTTCTTGACCGCCGCCTCGAAGTCCGAGCGTGCGAGCCCCGACATCGGGACCATCGCCTCGGCGAGCGCGGGCAGGTGCGGGGCGAGGTCCACCGCGCTCGTGTCCTTCGGGATCTCCTCCAGGAGGAAGCGAGGGTAGTCGAGCGCGCCCCTCATCAGGGCCTCGACCTCGACCTTGACCGCGTCCTCCTCCGCGCCCGCGGCGAGGCGGTCGCGGATGAAGTCGTTCAGGTCGTACTTGGGGACGCCGTCCGCCTTCGGGACGACGCTCACGCCGACGCGCTGGCCGGCGATCCACAGGCGGCGCGCGGTCGCGCTCGCGCCCTTCTTCCCGGACTCGTTCTCCTCGTTGTCGTTGATGACGACGACGCGGCCGGCGACGTGTCGCTTGGTGAGGTCGATGAGCCGCTCGAAGTCCTGCTCGCGCGGCTTGGTCGTGACCGGCGAGATGACCGGTACCCCGAGCTGCTTTGCGCTCATCGCGTCGGCGATCCCCTCGGTGATGAGGAGGGTCGCCATCCGACTCTTCAGGACGTCCTCGTTCCAGAGCCACTTGTTCGAGACGGTGGTCGAGATGTACGGGCACTTCTCCTTGTCGTAGGTCTTGAGCTTCTTGAACTTGGAGATCTCCCACTCCTCGACGCGCGGCTTGCCGAAGGCGTCGCACCAGCGGTAGATCCCGTAGACGACGAGCCCACCCTTCCAGTACGGGAAGAAGATCCGGGTGTCCCACCAGGTCGAGACCGCGCTGCCGTACAGCTTGAAGAGCCCGGTCGCGAGCCAGTCGTCGACGGGGACGTCGGGCCACTGCTGGGCGCACTCGCCGTACAGGCCAGCGGTCACCCAGCCGATCTTCTCGAAGTCGATCGTCTCGTCGGACAGGCCGTAGCGCGCGTGGATGTACTCGCGGATCGTGTCCGGGAGCGTCCGGTGCATGTGGTGCACGACGCGGGTCGTCAGCTCCTGGACACGGCGCTCCTCGGCCTCCCATCGGTGCTGCTCGTCGAGCGCGTTCTGGTCGATCGGCGAACCCTTGTTCGCCTTCTTCGTGTCCTCCCAGCTCGGCATGCCGAGGATCGCGGCGCACTCCTCGAGCGCCTCGCGGAAGCCGAGGTTCTTCGCGAGCTGCAGCGCGCCGACGGCGTCCTTGTGCTCGCCCGTGCCGAAGTCGTGGCAGCCGCCATCCTTGAAGAGGAAGAAGCTCGGCGTGCGCTCCTTGCGCCACGGCGACAGGCCCTTCCACTTGCCGCCGGACTCGGCCTTGAGGCCGCCGGGAACGATGGTCTCGACGATGCGGATCGCCTCGTCGTTTGAGCGTGAGAGGACACCGTCCCTCCACGCGTTCCAGACCGCGTTGTCGATCGGCTTCCCGGACATGTCCCCTTTTCCCCAGCCGAGGCAAATTCAGTGTGAGGCAACTAACCGCGAATGACGGCGACGCAGTACGGACAGAGGTCAAACACGTGCGGATGGCCGTCCACGGTAAATGTGCGCATGCTGCGGTAAGACAGATCTGCATTGTTTATCGGGATACGCGAGATCGGATTTCTCCCACACACGGTTGGAGACGCATTCTGAATGGAGCCAGACGGCCACGAGTGGATGACGTGCTCGTTCTCGTCCGCGGCGCAGTTGAGCGCGAATTTGACCAGCAGCGGTCCGTCGAGGTTGCGCAACAACTCCATCCGCTCGCTGCGCTTGCGGCGTCCAAGAATGATCTCGTCGGCAAACTTCATATTCGTCATCGCGTAGACGCTTCGACCCGCGCGCACGAGCGAGTCCCACAGCGCGCGCTCTTCAGATGACTTGAAATCGATCACCGGCTTCTTCACTGGACGACTCCTTTTGGCTCGTGACCCTGGCACCAGCACTGAACCTGGACGTGACCGTTCGGCATGTCGTGCGCGCGCATGGTCGTGTTTGGTGAACAGTGCACGAAGTTGGAGTCGTCGATCGTATACGTTGAGTCGCGGCACTCCTCCGGCCGATTGGCGACCGTCACCAGTTCGCGCGTGCACTCGACCATCGACGACGCGATGGCGGTCAAGACGAATGCGCGAACGGTCACCGCCCGCAGGTACGCGAGGAATCGCGCGCCGCGGCTCGCCTGACACCAGGCGCAGTCGCACGCCGGCTTGGCGTTTGCTCGGTAGCTGAAGAAGTTCATTGCTTCTCCGTGGGCGCTGGAGCCGGCGCGCACCCGCCGTCCTCGAGCACACCGACGCCGCGGCCATAGCAGACGCCGTTACGGACGCCACGGTCGAACCCGCGCTGCTCCGCTTTGGATTCGCAGTCGGAGCAGCCGAACGCGATCGTCATGGCTCCGAGGATCGCGCCCAGAAAGAACCCGCCGATGGCGGCATTAGCTTCTGACGTGTCGGACATCTCGATCTCCCTACAGCTCGAACGGGTCCACGGGGGGCAGCGGCAGCGGCAGCGTCGTCTCCACCTTCTCTCCCCACTTGGGCATGAGCCCCATCTCGCGCCAGACCGAGCGGCGGTCGCTCGCCCGATCCGCTAGCGTTGGCACATGCGCGTCGACGAAGTCAATCAGCTTCGGCTTCTTCGGCCAGTCGCGCAAGATTCGCCCGGTGCGCTGCGTCGTGCCGCCCCGCGCCCGCTGCGGCCACGCGAGCAGGATGCGGGACAGGCGGCGCACGTCGAGCCCCTCGTCGGCGAGCGACGTCGCGACCATGACGGGCAGCTTGCCCTCGCGCAGGTCCTGGATGGCGTCCTTGCGCCCCTTCTTGGTGGTGGACCCCATGACGGCCACGGCGACGACGCCTCGCTGGTTGATCATCTGAGCGAGCTTGCGGCAGTGCGGCTTGCGGTTGGACAGGACGAGCACGGACTCGCCCGCGAGCGCCTCGGCGGCCGCGCGGTCCGCGATCAGGCGATTGCGGTCGTCGTTCGCCACGAGCGCCTTGTCCATCGCGTGGATCTTCTTCTCGTCTGGCCCGCTCCACTCGAACTCGAACGACGTGCGGACGATCTCGATCTCGGCCTTCATGAGATAGCCGAGCTTGATCATCTCCTCGGTGTTTCGCTCTAGGAGGCGCGGTCCGAACGACCAGTCCATCAGCCTCTCGAGACCGTCCTCGCGATCCGGGGTCGCGGTGAGCCCGAGTCGGTAGCGCGCCGGGATCGCGTTCAAGACCGACATGAAGGTGCGCGCGGGGGCGTGGTGCGCCTCGTCGAGGACGCACGTGCCGAACTTGCCTAGCCAGTCGGTGTCTTCGAACGGGCTCGCGAGCTTGGCGTAGACCGACTGGATCGTGGCCACGACGACGGGATGGTGAGGGTCGTCGTGGTCGCCGTCGACGCGCCCTGGCTCGATCCCGATCGCCCGCAGCTGCTCGACCCACTGGTCGGCGAGGTCGATCGTGTGGACGAGGACGAGCGCGTCTACTCTGGCGGAGAGTATCGCGCCGACGCCCAGGCGACTCTTCCCGGTTCCACAAGGGAGTACGACCGTACCCTGCAGTCTTTTGAGCAGCTCGTCGACGCCGCGCCGCTGGTAGTCGCGCAGCGACAGGTCCTCGATGCGCGCGCGAGTCGCCAGCGGCGAGCCGCTGGCGCGCAGGTCCTGCGCGACGACGGGCGCGTAGCCGACCTCCCTGAGCGACTTCTTCACGATGTCCCACGCCCCGCGCGGCGCGATCCCGCCGCCGCACGGGAGCTCGACGAATGCGCAGATGCTCTCCGGCATGTCCGACGTCAGCTTTCCGAGGCGGCGGAGCTTCGTGTACGCGGGGTTCCTGAAGGACAGGTCCTTGCGCAGGTTCTCGAGCGGCTTGGGGTCGAGCGGACCCAGGACGATCTGCGAGCCGACGGTGCAGTGGACGGGGATCATTGTCCGTACCAGCACACGACGCGGACCGCGCTGCCGCCGTTGATGAGCGACCGGATCGACTCGACGGCGGCCAGCAGCTCCTTGCTCGGACTGAACTCGCCGTCCACCTCGTCGCCGTCGAACATGGGCCACGGCTTGCCCTTCCACGTGTCGATGAGCATGACGAAGCGTTGACCGTCAAACGTGTTTACCCAGTACGGCGGCTCCGCGTTCTCGAATAGTGCGTCCAGAGTCGCTGGTCCCATTCTGGACAACAGTGGACAGGACGCGAGATGTGCGCGCGACGGCGGCCGATCGAAAGATGAGCCTATCCACGGTCGATATAGTTCGACAATTTCCTTCTGATCGCACTCGCGTCCATTCCTGCGAATAAAGTCCTGCTCGGGTCCGCGGTGCACCATCGGATAGTGCGCCACGAGACTCCACTCGTTCGTCTGAGACGGCGTCTCCACGCACACGTCGAGGTCGGCGCCCATCTACTTCTCCTCGCGCCCGCACGTCCCGGCCGGCGTCTCGCACTCGAAGTACGGGCTACCGCAGTGCCGGCACACGTCGTCCGACTCCCGGATCTGCGGCTCCGCGCCTTCCGCCGGACCGAAGTCCCCGGTCACGAGCTCGCCGTACGACGTCGGTCGATTGGGGCACCGGTCGCCGAGCGCGCAGCGGTCGGGCGCGCACCTGTCGCCGCGTGAGTCGGCGCACCTGTGGCTCGGGCGCGGACCGAAGACGGTCCCCAGCCAGTAGCCGAATCGTCGAGCGAGGTGGGCGCGGATCACGTGGTCATCCACTGGGTGCGCTGCAGGAACTCGCGCCACGGGGTCACTTTGCCCGTCCTGCGGTCCCAGAACGACCAGGAGGACACCTTGGGCCCCACGAGGAAGAGCGACCACGCGTCCTCCTCGATCAGGTCCACGCGGTGGTAGTCGTTCCCGCCGATCCAGTTGAGGGACAGCGGCGGAACGACCCTGGACACGACGCGCGATCCGAAGCGGCGCTCCTCGCGGTAGCCGCCCGCCAGGACGAGCGACAGGGCCCAGCTCCACGGGTGGTTGTGCAGCTCGCGGTCGACGTCGCTGCGGTGGAAGCGGTGGACGTACAGGCCGAGCGTGCGGTTCGGCCAGATCGCCTGGACCTTCGGGTTGCCGAAGCGGTCGAACGGCGACGACCCGTCGGACATCGTCGGGGAGCCGATGACGTACCAGCGCGACAGGTAGATCGATTCTGCGTCACCTCCGTAGATGAGGCGCGCGGGCCAGTTCTCGGTGAGGCGCTTCAGGGCGCGGCGGGCGAGCGAGGAGAGGAGGGAGCGGATCACGGCTTCCGCTCCGCCTCGAGCGCCTCGACGATGCCGACGGCTTGCTCGTATGAGGACGCGGGCAGCAGCCTGATCTTGCCGATGTTGAACTTCTTCAAAAATTGCTCGAGGTCCTCCTTCGACACTCGTTTCAACCTGCCGACGAGCCCCTCCGCCTGTTCGATGGTGATGATGTCCGACGCGATCGCGAGGTCCATGTCGGCGAGGGCCCTGTCGACTTCGTCGCTGGCCGCCTCGAACTCTCTGTCGAGCTTCTCCTTGCGTCTCCTGAGCTCGTTGAGGGCGCGCAGCTTGGTGTCGTAGATTTCGAACGCCTCGTTCTTGGACATCTTGCTCATCATTTGGCTCAGCTCCCGATGCTCACGTGGCCTACGTTGTCGCGGATCGTCAGGCTCTCGAAGCCGAGGTCCCCGATCGCGTGCCCCCAGACGCCGAACTTGCGCCAGCGCCGGTAGATCTGCCGGTAGGCGCGCGCAAGCTGCCAGAGGACGTATCCGACGCTCATCTCGCCGTATTTGCTGCGTCCGATCACGGTAGCGTACGGACGGATGGTCACCCGCGCGGTCGCGCGGAGCGGGTAGCCGAGATCGAAGACGAGCGCGCGTTCCGGAAGGTGCGTTCGGGTGTTGGCGTAGGGCTTCGATCGTTTGAGTTTTTGGCGGCCGCGGTATTTTGGGCGGCAGATCTCGGCTCCCACGATAAGATCCCACTGCTCGGGTTTCAGGGTGGCGACAGCGGAGACTTGGGCCCAGACGCGCAGATCGATCTCGCGCTCCGCGTTCGCGTGGGCCCGTAGAAGTCGTGGATTGATACTCACGTATCGACCACTGCGCCTCGTTGCCGACTTCTTCGGCGGCGGTGGTGGCGCTACGCGCTCGGGCGGGGCCGGGGGACGACCGTTGGTCCACGGGAGAAACTCGATCTCAATCTCCGGGACGACGATCTTCGGTTTCGCCCGGAGCGCGTCGGGCATCGGACCGCGCGACGGCGGCCAGTTGAGCAGGCCCGCGGTCGGCAGCGGGACCTTCTTGCGCGCGCGCCTCACGACGCCTCCTCGTCCTCGATGTCCACCACGCTCCTCGCCTTCGCCGCCGCGGCGATCCACGCGTCGAGCGATGCGGGCGAAAGGATGGTCTCGGGCGCGGGCGCGCCAGTACCCCGCTTCGGCTTCTTGCACGTCTTCTGGTTGTGGCCGTACTCGTCGCAGTTGCGGCACTGGCGCTGCTTCTTCTTGCCCGCCTCGGGCTCTGGTGCGGGCGCCGCGGCCGCGGGCTTGGGCGCGCACAGCGGGCCCGCGCCCGTGTGCAGGTACTCCGTGCCGTTCGTGAAGGGCCTGCCCTGGTCGCACGCGGCGCAGCCGACGACGGACGGCCCCGCGTCCTCGCGCTTCGCCGCGCTCGGCTTGTCCATGACCTTGCCGTCGCGGTCGAACGCGATGTTGCACCTGACGCAGCGGTACGAGTCGGGACCCCGGCGCTTGAGGTCGAAGTTCTTCCCGCACCCGGGGCAAGGCGGCAGGAGCTCGCCGCGCTCGATCTCGACGAGGAGCGACCGCGGCATCGTCTTGCGGTCAGCGCCCGCACCGATCCACGCCGCGATCGCGCGCCGCTCCTCGGGCGGCAGCGCCGCGAAGATGGGGAGCGTGACGTGGTAGCCGAGGCGGTCGAGCGCGTTGACCGTGTCGTTGACGCCGATCTCGGGGACGTGCGCGCTTTCGAGACTATCCGCGACCGCCTTGACCTTCTCGTTCTCGGCGACGCTGCCCTCCGCGCCGCACCCGAAGCAGCGGTACCTGCCGTTTTCGTAGATGCGCATGGACGGAGTCTTGTCGTCGTGGATCGGGCACCTCACCGTGACGTGCCCGCTGATCCCGTTCTCCGCGTTGATCTTCTTGAACCACCCGGCGGGCGCTGAGAACTGTAGCTTGAGCCACGCGCCCGCGGTCCCGTCGCGCGCGACGGTGGCCTGCGTGAGGATGCCGTCGCGGATGGCGGCGTCGATGTAGCGCTTCTGCTTGATCAGGTCCTCGTTGAGGATGGATCGCACCTGGGTGACGGGCTCCCCGCTGGGCGTCGTGACGCTCGCCATCGGGACACTGTCCGCGCCGAAGTGGCCCTCGGTGCAACTGACGCCGCCGGGCGTCTCGTACTGCGGCTTGTCGCAGACCGCGCAGAGGGCGACGTACTGTGCGAGGTTCTCCTCGATCGTGTGGGCGGGCGACTCGACGAAGAACTGGTGGTGGTGGCGCGCGGTGCAACCGTGCGACTGCCAGAGCCGCGACAAGATCACGTCGCGCTCCGCGCGCAGCCCGGCGAGCTTGGCCCGCTTCAGCGTGGCGTCCGCGTCCAGGTCTGGCTCGAGGACGGCGTCGACGAGTCCAACGGTGGCGTCCACCAGCGGATCGCTCTGCGGAGGTGCGTCCTGGGTCGGAGCGCCAGCGA
>Ga0307471_100000428_pt1 | contig 21458 bp, 21 predicted proteins | sample atmos_gasesAM3C__2_FD_204566 | JGI IMG/M metagenome (GOLD analysis project Ga0307471, IMG submission 204566) | Hardwood forest soil microbial communities from Morgan-Monroe State Forest, Indiana, United States - atmos_gasesAM3C_515 | ecosystem: Environmental > Terrestrial > Soil > Temperate...
TCGTGCCAGTTGGCGGAAGTCGCGGAAGTTGTGGCAATGGCTCAGTCGCACGCGTTCCTCCACTGACTCACCCTGCGGCTGGTCCGGCTTCTCCATGGCCGGTCAAACTGAGCGCGCTGGATCGCAATGGTGAAAGCCTTTGTGTTTCTCAATGGTGAACATCGGCGAGCTCGCTGGTTCCGGATGAACGAACATGCGACTAAGACGAGCACCTGTCCTGCCGATGCTGTCCCACGAGCGTTCGGTGCCGTGGCACTTACTCTGTCGGCGCAATCATCAGTTTTATGCCATCGAGCGCCTCCGTGAAAACGATCTGACAGGACAGTCGAGAAACCGATTGTCGATAGGAGGACAGCGCCTGCACCAGATACGATTCGTCCGGGCTCGGTGGACTCAACCGGTCCTGCCAGCTCTCATCGATGTACACATGGCAGGTAGCGCAAGAACACGTCCCGCCGCAAATGGCAGCAACTCCGAAGTCTAGATCCCGCAGCAGCTCCATTATTCTTACGCCCGGTGCGCGCTCGACTTGATGCTCAACACCTTCCCGGTCGATGACGACGATCTGTGCCATTGAATTAGCCTCGTCCCACGAATGGCATTTTTGTGGCGAGGAGCGTCAGCGACTGAACATTAGCATCCAGGGATAAACTCGCCATATACAGCACTGCCGAAGCGACATTCTCGATGTCCATGACGGGCTCGCCCTTGAGACTTCCATCGGCCTGCGCAACCCCTTCGCCGAATCCGGAGGCAATTCCAGCATGTGCGTTGCCGATATCGATCTGCGAGCATGCGATATCGTATTTTCTGCCTTCCAGGATCGCGGTCTTGGTGAGACCGGTTACCGCGTGCTTGGACGCCGTGTAAGCGATGGAGCCCGGCCGCGGTGACACCGCCGCTATGGAGCCATTGTTGATGATCCGGCCGCCGCAAGGAACTTGCGACTTCATGATACGAAACGCATGCTGGAGGCACAGGAACGTACCAGTGACGTTGGTGTGCAACACTGTCTTCCACGCGTCGAAATCCAAGTCCTCGAGCGGAGTTGGTTCATTGGCAATACCGGCATTGTTGAAGAGGACGTCCAATCGTCCAAACCTTGCCTGACAGGCACTGAACAGATCGGCAACCGATTGGCGATCGCCGACGTCGGTTACCTTGTGCAATGCGTTATCTTGATTTCCGTCGGCCAAACGTATCGTCTGTAACAAGGCGTCCGCACGGCGTCCCGCGAGGATCACGCGATAGCCCGCCGCAATGAATGCAGAGGCAACAGCGCGACCGATACCCGATCCGGCCCCCGTAACCATCGCAACGCGGGCCTCAGTCATCATGTCCAGCCCCCTGGGGCGGCTCGCTGAACAAGGCCTCCATTTCGCGACGCACACGTACGGCTTGTGCACCCTCGTCGGCGACTACGTCGGGCCATGTAACGATGCTACCGGCCTTGATGGGACGCTTGACGACAATGTTATGGGCGAGCCCGATGGGAAGCGCCTTCGCAACAAGCGACCGAGCGGCGGGTACCAACTTGCCATAGACCGTGTAGCCGCCCTCGCCATCCAACTTTTCCCCGACGACCAGGTCACGCTTCGCCGTGGCAACGGCATCGGCGGAGAAAGTCCGTGTCAGTCCAGTCGCTTCGCGGCGGAGCGCCAAGCTCGCCACGGATATGCCTAGTTCCAGCCCGATGAGATGATAGGGCTTATACATTGCCGCATAAGCCCCCGATGCGTCAGTCTTCAGCCCGTATTCTGCGAAGCACTTTCGTACATAGTCGCTTGGGGCTGCAATCGTCACATAGACACCCCAGCGCAAATCACGGTGAACCGGCCTGCCGTCTCTTTCCAGCGAGGAAACAACCTCCACCATGCCACGCTTTGGAAGCACACCGCCGTCTGCGGCGGGCTTGAGGACCGCTGGCAAGTCATCCGCACCACACGGTGGAAAAGATAGCCCGTCCTCAGGCGGCGAAAGTCCGGTGGCATTCGCAAGCACCGCCATTTCAAGCGCGGATTTCGTGCCGTCCAGAAAGGAGTTGAACATCTGCGGATTGAAATCCCCTTGCCGCACCTGTTCAGCGGAAAAGCCGTAGTGATGCCAAACCGTATCAGGCGTCGAACCATGGTAGGCGGGAAGATATTTTGTGCCTTTGCCAGCGGCGATGACCTCGAAGCCGGCAGTCCGCGCCCAATCTACGAGTTCTGCGGCCAGCGCGGGCTGATCACCGTAGGCGGCGGAGTATCCGATCCCGGCCTGAGCGGCGCGACGAGCCAGGAGCGGACCGACAAGAGCATCCGCTTCGACATTCACCATGATGATATCGCGCCCATGCGTGCAGCATTGCAGCGCGTGGCGCAGACCTGCTGACGGTGCGCCGGTCGCCTCGATGACAACGTCGATCTCCTCGTGCTTGATCAGTGCTTCGGAATCGTCGCAGACCAATGTGCTGCCCTTGGCGAGTGCCTCATCCAGGTTCGTAGCCGAATAACGTTCTTGCGCCCACCCTACACGTTTGAGCGCCGCATGCGCGCGTTGCGTATTGAGATCGGCGATGCCCACGATGTGCACGCCAGGGGTTCGGGGCGCTTGCGACAGGTACATCGACCCGAATTTTCCCGCGCCGATCAGCCCAACCCTTATCGGCCGGCCCCGAGCCTCACGCTGCTTCAATAATGAGAACAGATTCATCGTGAACTACCCTTCGGCTCGGCAACAATCGAAACCGCGGAGCCGCTGGGCGCTCTCAGAGACCATCCTCAAAGACTCCGTCAATTAGAACGAATGCGATCCGACAGTTGGCTTTAGAGCGGTTGACCCAAGCGTGGTTGGTGCCGCGCTGAATTGCGATATCGCCGGCTCGCACCAACGTCTCGCTCTCATCGACGATCAACGTGACTTCGCCCTCGAGCACAATGCCGTAGTCGATAGTCTCCGTCCGGTGCATCCCGGGATGCTGCCCACCAGTAAAGGCATCTGCCGCGCCGATCCTCGCGAAGTGTTCGGCAGCAGTTTTTGGATCGAGCGCGGCATCCTCAGCAGTCTCAGGTGCAATATCAACAACGCGAATCCGGGTTCCGCGGGGCGGAGGAGCCAAGATGACGCGGGGTTCCGGCGGCTCGCCACCGAGACGATCAATAACAGCGGGCGTCTCACGAGTATTCCAATACTCACGGAGCCAGGGTCCATTCGGGCCCATCGCTTGGAGGCGTTCCGGCGGGCCGTCGCTGACGATGATCGAGCGTCCCTGCGGGTTGTGACCGGTGACGATACGGCGGTAAGGTTTTGACATGGTAGTGAACCTTCTAGAAAGAGGGGACTGGATCCCCTGAGTCGGGCCCAGGTCAGATCATCGGCAACCCAAACGTCTCGGCAATCCAGTCCGCCACAAAGTCACGACCAACCGTGCCGTTGTCCAATTCGCAATGCTCAACCGCGTAATCCTTGGAAGTGAAGATACGAATCTCTCGTTTCGGGCTATTGACTGCCTGATCGTAGCTGCGGTGGGCGTATTCGAGCGGTATCTGCCGGTCGCCAGCGAAGTGGGTAACCAGGAACGGGACCGTGATTTTGTCCACGACGCCGTCCAGAGACATGGACGGCGCCCAAGCCATGAATGTGTCGATATCGGGCTTGCCGAACACCCACATCACATGCTCCCAGTAGTGCGGGACTGGGTTCTCACCTTCCCTGAGTCGTCGGCGCTTTTGCAGTTCGCCCCAGCCATGATTAGCGCCGAAGACCGCGCAGAGTGCGAAACGTTTTTCAAAAGCGACGGCGCGCGGCGCAAAGTAACCGCCGAGAGACGGGCCAAACATGCCGATCCGCGCTGGATCTACGCCGGGATGTTCCTCAAGCCAATCCACAGCACAAGAGGCCCAGCGCTCGCTGTCATGGACACCGCAAAGTCTGTTCAGCCGTAAAGCTTCGCCCGTGCCTGGCTGATCGACGCACAGCACCGATATGCCTCGCTCAGTCAGCGCCTGACCGATTCCGGTCCAAAGCACAATCTCTTTAGTGCTATCGAGTCCGTTGCAACACACCACGACCGGGGCTGCGCCGCCATCCGTCGCTTGCGCTTGCCAAAACAAACCCGGGAAACTCGATCCCTCATAGGGGAACTCAACGCGCTGGATGGGCAACCGCGACAGCTCGAACGACTTGATGGCGCAATCTAACGCCTTGCGGTAGGCATCTTGACGCGGGAGATAGTCGCGAGCCTGCATGCGCTCCGCAACCTGATAATAGATCGCGCAACGCTTGAGCTTTGCGGCAGCGCTCAAGCGACGGCCATTCTTGAGATCGTCACTGGCATTGGCAGCGATGCGATCCGCAAGTGCCACCCAACTATCGAAAAAAATCGGTGTGGAGACATCGGCTCCAAGCGCGGCCGCTTCCCGAAGAGGGCGGCACGCAACCTCGATCTCCCCAAGGTTGCCGCCGGTAACCAGGGCTATGTTGACCGAGAGATTCCAGACATAATTGCCAGGAAACGGTTCGAACATTTTCGGGATCCCCTTGAGGTCGAGTTGAGACCACCGCTGGCGCTAAGCCGACCCTACGGTCTTCGCCCTAGCCGCTTTTTCGAGTTCTGCCTCTACCAGCTTTACCATCTTCAGGCGAAAGTTCAGCGCCGCCGAGTCCGCCATGACGCTAACTTCGGGCGAGTCCCATCCTTCTTCATCGAACCGCTTTTGGATGGCCTCGAGGACAACCCTGTCTTGGTTAAATAGCTTCCTTATGTGCGAGGGAGCGTCTTCCGGTTGCTCGTCCGGATAGGAGGTACAGTGGACCAGGAAATTGAGGCAACGGTTTTTGCCCGACGGCGTCACACCCTGTGGACCAATAATGATGTGCGGGGGTGCCTCTGGTTTCTCGGGATCAACAAAGATGTTGGTGATAACACTGAGCTGCGGGGGAATGGCCTCCGTAATCAAAGTTCGCCGAACTGGCTTGCCCGCGGGGAGGCTGAAAGTCTTCGCCATCGTGTCATTTGGCGTTTCATCCAAATCTCGGGAGATGCGTACCCTGCCGCCGGTATAATTTGCTTTGAACGGCGCAGCCGCCATGGACCCACTGTCCAGCAATCCCGTGTGCAGGAACGAAATATGGGAAACATCCAGCAGATTTTCGTGCAGGAGTTGGTAATTACAACCCATCTCCATGACGAGGATTGGCGTGATCCTCCATCCCGGACGCGTAATTCCCAGTTCGAATTGATCCGGTAGCAGCGACTCATCGGCCTGTGCCGGATCACCCATCCAGATCCAAATGTACGGCCCGATTTCACGCAGCGGATAGGACCGCACCGCGAGTTGAGAGTCGATCCTCGACTGTGACGGCACACGGTGACAGACCCCAGTCTTACCAAACTCGAAGCCATGGTAGGCACAGCGGATTACATCATCCTTGATCACCCCCATGGACAAGGGTACGCCGCGATGCGGACAACGATCGGCCAAGCCGACGGGAGATCCGTCCTGTGTACGAAAGAACACAATAGGATCGTCGAGAATCCGGCGAGACAACATGCCGCGCGTCACTTCTTGCGACAGTGCAGCGACATACCACTGGTTGCGAGGTGCGAGCATTGCTGCCGGGCACGAAAGCAATTGCCTTCGGGTGGGGATCATATTTTTGTCGGTCACAAAATGCTCCTCCTGCTTTTGTTCCTGAAGAGTCGAGCGTCGTGGTGTCGATTCCAGAACATTTGAGACCATCAGCCAGCTTTCTCGAGCGTCGGCACACGCGTGTCAGTGAGGTAGGCGAACCGCCACGCGGGGGGATCCATCAGGAAACCAGGCAGGTTATGCACAAAGGTGGAAAAGCCGAACAGTGGCTCATTCCAGTCGCGCGGCACCCACGAATCGTCCACGTAGTCACCGTCCGCGCCGTACTCGACCTCACCACCGGCCGGGCATCGGAGATAGTAGAACAGGGCCGAATCGACGCGGTGCCGGCCGAGACCCAGGTGTGACGGCTCCCAACCTCGTCGTGTCATATAGTTGGCCCCGACCATGATTTCATCGATGTCCTCGACGCCAAAATTCGCATGATGGAAGGACGCTTGGCCATTGCAAAGCAGCAGGTTGTGATGATTATTGGAGCCGTCGGCACGCAAATATTGACCGACGCCCCGCTGTGAGTCGGATAATCGGAAGCCAAGGCGCTCGCGCATGAACGCCGCATCAGTCGCGACATCGGGAATCGCAAAGACGACGTGGCCGATCACCTTTGGTCGGGCGCGCAGACGCCATTTACGATGTTGATTCAAACGGCGAACGTGGCCGGGTGCATTCAAAGGATCCGGCGCCGAAATCACCGGCGTCCTCGCGAACAGGCGCAGACCCATGGGAATGCCGAGGTCCGTGACGAAGTGAGCGGTTCCGTCCGCATCGCGTCGCACTTCGCGGTCTATCGATACGCGAACCACGAGGGTCTCGAGCGCGTCAACCGTGTTCACTCCCCAGATAACCTCGCGCACGCCGGACTCACTAAGGAGTCCGCGCGGCAAGGCGGGATCGGCAGCGGGGCGTATCAACACTCGCGACCCCTCCGGGAGGCTATAGGTTGCCGACGTATCGTTCTCAAAGTCCTTGTTCAGACCAAAATCGTCGAAGAACTTGATCGACTTGGCGACGTCATTGACGCCATATACAAGGCTCTCAATGCCGATGATGGCCATTTTCGGACTCCAGGACCGTACGAGGTATTTCGCAAGCTTGGCGACCGCGCGGTCTCGCGCGCCTGATGACCAGACTTCGCGACTCGCCCGCGCGGGACTGAAAAGTAGTGCGTATCCACGCATCAGCGACGAGCATCAACTTTTCTCCCGTATCGTCCGACACCTTTAAAAATAAGCGCACTGCTGGCTCGGTAAGTTCGCCGGGTTCCACACCCGGCAGATGCAAGCATGTACCGATCTGCGCACGTTTGAAAAATTGCCATTTTATTGGGCTACCATCACTCTCACTTGTTACTGTGCCCCGCCGTTGTGAGGCTAGAGCAGGATGGGACATGAGGCCGTATCGCAGCGCCTGGGCGGGTCCGCATACGCCGAGCGCAGCCAATGTCCTCCGGTGTCCCGTGATCATGAACGCGCAGCTCGAGCAGATCGTATCGGAGCAGGTTTTGCGGCGCGGCGCATAGGTACGACACGCTGATCCATGACCCCGAAAGGTGCTTGCCCGTCCTTATCGCGAGCAGCCATCTGCACGCGATCTCCGAACGTTAGGAACGGCGTCTGCGACGTAGCATGATCGAGTATTTCAATTCCACGGCGCTCAGCAATGCAACTCGAGCCGACAATCTTGTAGTCGGCGTTCGCCACCGTTCCTGAGCCGATGATTGTTCCAGCGCAAAGGTCGCGCGAATACGCTGCGTGCGCAACGAGTTCATCGAAGCCGAAACGCATTTCCCGCCCGTTGGCACGGCCAAACTGCGCGCCGTTCACATGAATAGCGAGATCCAGATGAATTCTGGCATTCGACCAAGCGTCACCTAGCTCGTCGGGCGTGAGCACAATCGGCGCCACACTGCAAGCCGGCTTGGCCCAGATCCATCCATAGCCACGGCTCATTTCAGCGCGGCCTGGCACGCGCAACGACCAGTCGTTGAGTTGGGTGAGGAGAATAATGTGAGGTTCTGCCTCGGCCGCAGTCGTTCCAGCCGGCACGAAGTCGGTGATGATCCCAAATTCCCCCTCAAAATCGATACCGTCCTCTTCGCTGGGGAGTGGCACGTCATCGCGGCCGGAAAGAAATCTGTGCGACATCCCCTGATACATCAACGGATGCTCATAGGAAGGATTGGGCAGGCCATAGGCCCGCGTCGCCAAATCCAGATGAATCTCGTACACCGATCCGTCAAGCCATTGCCAGGCTCTCGGCAATGGAGCACGGGCGATTTCAGGCGCAAATGCGAAATCCCCCGTAGCGCGCCCGGCGTTGAGCTCGTCCGACAAGGCCCGGAGAGGCCCCGAAGCCGAAGTCCAATCATCGATAGCGGCTCGGAGTGAAGGAGAGACCGCACTCGCGGTGACGGCACGAGTCAGATCACGCGACACCACGACCAGCGAACCATCGGCCGTGTCGTTCGGTAAGGTAGCCAATTTCATTTTGAGCTCGTCGCCAGGCTTGGAAATACCGCGTTAATCAAATCTATAGTCGAGCTTCACGCCGTAGGTCCGGGGGGGATCTATAAACCAAGTGTTAAGACCATATACATTGGTCGTAGCGGGCGTTACGCGCGTTGCAGTGTTCTCGACGTTCTTGACCCACAGTCCAATGCTCCAGCCGTCGCGCGGAAGATGATAAGCAAGGGAAAGGTCTGTTTTTGTATAAGCGGGTTTATCCAGTCCCTGTAGATGCGCAAAAAAAGCCCACGTTGATGATTCAAAATGAGTAGCAACGCGCCCCTCAATAAGACCTCCATTGCCGAGACTCCATTGCTGGGTCAGTCCCAGGGAGCCTGAAACTGCCGGCGAATTTGGCAGGGAATTCCCCTTATAATTGATCAGGCTGTTGGGGGAACATAGTTCCGCCGGAATTGCTCCAGGGACTCCGCAGGAGTAAACGGCGATAGGTGGAAGGACGCCGGAGGTGATTTCGCCGTGCAGCAAACCTACATTTGCATCAAAGGTCGTATGCGGAAATACCCGATAGATGGTGTCGAGTTGTAACCCATAAATCTCTGACTTTGGTACGTTGAACTGATCGCTACCCCCGTTCGCAACGTTAAAGGCGGACACTTGAAGGTTCTTATAGTCGTAGTAAAAAGCCTCCGCATTTAGCTGCAGCTTACCCTCCAAGAAGCGATTCTTTATCCCGGCCGTATAGGCGAGCAAAGTCATAGGTCTGAAGGTTGAGGCGCTTGAAGAAGCGGCATCGATATTGAAGCCACCGTCGTTGAAGCCCGTTTGAACCGTAGCGTATGCCATTGATGTAGGATCGAGATCGAACTCGACGCCTGCTTTCCAGTCGACGCGATGAGCGGAAAGTGCAAGGCTGTAAGAGCTAGGGGGTAGAGCGATACCCGCGATTGGAATGTGCTCCTGGGTGATTCCGTGAGTGTCATCATTGTTATCTGAATAACGCACGCCGCCGGTCAGTCGCAGGTTATCCAGGATGGAATAGGTCACTTCGCCAAATGCAGCGTAGGCGCGATTTGAAACGACCTGGTACGTCTCCCCGCCCCCGGTCGCAAACACGTAAGGTTGCGCAGGACCGCCAGAGAACACCGTGGGATTGGCGACATTGAAAGAAGCAATGCCCGGGTTAGACACACCGAGATAAAGCTGATACAGCCCAAAAATCCACTTTAGTTTTTGATCTCCGCCGTTCACCCGGAATTCGTTAGTAAGCTGTCTTCCGGTGTCATGGACATCTAAGGTGGCATAAAAGCCCGCCAAAGGATTGCCGGGTACCCCGGGATCCGGGTAATACCTCACGGGCTGGCCAATCGGAATGTTAAATTTGAACCAGTAGTCGATCCACGCTGGCAGGTAAGTCAGCGTGATATTTTGCGGACCGCCCAAGTCGTACTTGATTTCGGCGCCGACCTTCCATACCGTTTCTTTATTAAAGAAGTGCTCGCCAGGTATCTGCGGTTGATACCAGGGGTTCTCTGGATCCAGCAAAGGTGCAAGGATGCTCGAAGATCCGTTGCCGCCAGCATATTGATACTCACCTCTGAGTACCACCGACAGATTGTCTTGCGGCTTATAAAGGGCGACTAATCGAGCGGCAGTCGTATCCTGATCATCCTGACCGTTAGTTAGATATCCATCGTGACTGTTGTGGTCGACAGCCAGGCGGAGCTGGAAATCCTTAGACACGGGAACATTCAAGGCATTAAAAATATGCTTGAAACTGTAGTTGCCGATTTCCAAGAAGCCGACGTTCTCGAAGTGATCGGATGGAAGCCTTGTCGTTACATTAACTGCGCCGCCAGCCGCATTTCGGCCATATAAGGTTCCTTGCGGTCCGGAAAGCACCTCGACCTGGCTAACATCGAACAACGAATTCGCGAGAGTAAAGCGCGGAGTGTAAATTCCGTCCAGATTCACTGCGACCGCCGGGCTGTTGGTATCTACATCGCTGGTTTGGCCAATTCCGCGAATGAAGATTTGCGTCGCGGAGCCTTCCTGGTTCAGCTGCCCCATTGGAAGGAAGTTGGTGAGACCACGTAGATCGACCACGCCTCGGGCTTCGAGAGTCGCGGCATCGATCACTGAAACCGATGCGGCAACTTTCTGCACGTTTTGCTCGCGCTTTTGCGCGGTCACGAGAACCTCGGCAATCTGCGAGGAATTGCTGCTCTCTGGAGTACTGCTTTCTTGAGCACCGCCCTCTTGAGCGCTGCTCAGTTGAGCGCTGCCCGCTTGAGCACTGCTCTCCCGAGCACTGCCCTCTTGAGCAGCCGCTTCTGCGCAGAAGACAAGAACCGATGCCGCCGCCACGCGGCACAGCAGCTCACTCTTACCGCTTTTCATAGCCTTCTGCTCCCCCTGTCGCAGGCCAAACCGACTCTAAATTCGTGGTGTCTCTGAAGATCAGTCGCATAAATGATTGCGGCACAGATCATTCGGATTTACCAAAAACCGAGAGCCTGGTTCGGAATAGTCCTCGCACCGGGAGCAATGCGGAAATTGCCATTGGTGATGGTTGTCATCACTTCGCCGAGACAGGCGGGGACTGCGTAGGGCGGCTGGCGAACTCACCCCCAGAGTAGCTAAGGAGAGGTTGTAGTGACCCACTGAATTCCGGCGCAGCTGTGATCTTGATTGGAGGGGCACATGAGCACGTTGATGGAAGACGAGATCACTCGATGGACAGCGCGTAGCGCCGGGCTGGTGTTGGAGATTCTTCAGGCCGAGATCACGGTGGCTGAGGCCAGCCGGGCGTACGACCTGCCCTCCCTTCAGAGATGGAGCTGTGAGTGGGGGAGGGCAAGCGCGGCAGGGAGAACGCCTTGGGAGCCAACCTTCGGGAGGTGCGCGAGCAATACGAGCAGCAGGTGGAAGATCTGCAGAAAGCGCAGGGCGAGGCGATATGGGAGCTGCGCGTCCGGAGAAAATCGAGTCCCTGGCGGAGGAGGACGAGAAGTGATCGAGACGATCCACCAGGGACTCAAAGAGTGCGGCTACACCGTCTCGGTCAGGTGCTTACGCATTCCTAACTACCCTCAATCAAACATGTCTGGCTGGGATTGCGCTAGATATTCATATACCGGCTGGAAGTGTAACCAGCCGATGTACTCACTGCCGACGTGTTCACGACTGTAGTGCGCATGTGCCGAGTCGACCAATTTCGGCTTTATGCCCGTGTTATATATAAGTAATTGCTGCTGGCAACAGCGTTCGAGTGCTGTAAACCAAAAAGCTGCCGCGTCGATGCTATGACGGCTGACCGTGAATAATCCATGATTCTGATGGATGATGGCTCTCGAGCCTTTGAGCTCGCTCGCCACCTTGTGTCCGGCATTCGCTTCAACTGCCACCTTACCTGCATCTTCGAGAACCACCACGTGATCTTCATAGAAGGCCGCGGCGTCCTGGGTGATCGGTTCGATCTTTGTCCCTAATGTGGAAAAGGCCGTGCCAAAGATCGTGTGGGCATGGCATACCGCAACTATATCGGGATGCCTTTCATGTATAGCGGCATGCAGCACGAAGCCAGCTTGGTTCACTGCATACTCGCCTTCAACGACGCGACCTTCGCGATCAACCACGATCAAGTTGGAAATCCTGACTTTGGCAAGGTGCACGGCCATCGGATTGGTCCAGTAAAGATGCGGGTGCTCAGGGTCGCGCACTGTCAGGTGCCCGGCGAAGCCATAATCGAACCCCTGCCGCGCAAACTCACGGCAGGCCGCGACCAAATGTTCCTTGCGGTATCTTCTCTCCTCCTGATGCGTTGCGAATGTAGGAGTTTTTGGAAATCTGAGACCCTGCTGTTTGGGCTGGTACAGCGACATCTGTTCTGAGGTCTTCAAAGACGGAGTGGTTGTCGCGGTCATGCTTTTGCTCCCTTCATTGAATGGGCGCAGTTGTCCACCTTCTTAGTGGCCTTGGGGAAATCGTTATTAGTTATGGCTGGCATCAATTCGATGAGCCAGCAAAGGACGGCCGCCCGGATCCCCGTGTCTAGCCTGGGTGTGGCATTGGTGCCGCTTTTACAGATCTCCGGTTGGCGGTCACGACGAGGGAGTTATTTTCAGCGGTTGCTTTGCGATGTTCCGGTCGACTCAAGCTCAATGCCGCTCGCGACCTCCATAATTTGCTCTCGCATAAACCGATGTCCGGGGTCGAGATCATTGCGGGCGTGCCAAAGTAGAGTTTCTCGCAGTAGCGAAATCTCGATTGGGCAGGGCATCTCTCTCAGACCCAGCGCTGCGGCCAGCGCGCGCGCGAGGCGCACCTGAACCGTGGCGACATACGGAGTTCCGCGGACCATGCCGATCATCGAGGTGAAGGACGTTGCGCTCGCGATGACCCTCGGACTCAGATCCTGAATTCTCCATGTATGCTCCACAGCGGATAACATGTGGCCCTCCATTCGTACAACGAGGTGCTGCATGTTCAGGTAGTCTTCCAGAGACAGAGCGGGCCCCGTGACTGGATTATCCTCGGCGACGACACAGATAAATTGGTCGGTAAAGAGCAGGTTACTGCGGATATCCCGGCCAGGGCTCTCATAAGCCCCATAGCCATGCCAGTGATCCGAAGCGATGCTGAATTCGATTTCGTTGGATGCGAGTCTAGCGAAAACGGCTTCGTTGAGCGGCTCAATGTTACAGGCGATATAAGGCGCAGCTGAGGCCAGACGCTCGAGGAGCTTCGGCATGATCACGAACGCCGCATAGTCTGACATGGCGATGGTGAAATCGCGTCTGGTCGTCTTCGGGTCGAACTGCGGGTCGACACCCAAAGTCTGCCGGATACCCGTGAGCCAGGCACGAACCGGTCCTGCAAGGGATTGTGCGAGCGGCGTCAGTTTCATCTCGCGGCCCACCCGGATGAGCAGCTGGTCGCCGAAGTAGTCCCGCATGCGCTGCAACGCGCCGCTCATCGCCGGTTGAGTAACATTCATGCGAGCGGCCGCGTGCGTGATATTTTGCTCTTCTAGCAGGACGTCGAGTGCCCGGAGCAGGTTGAGGTCGAACTGATTAAACCGCCTCTTGCGGCCGGATCCAAAAGAATCCACGACGAGTCCAATTTCTTCCACAGGTCGTTGATCCACTGACGCGCCCTCTAGCAGCCTGTCCGACTCAATCGGCTGATGTACGTGATGATTGCGGTCCGCTCACAATGTCGCGCTGCAGTCCGGCTTGATCCGTCATGCATCGCTCAACTTAACACGCAAATCACTCATCAATTACGCGTCGCAGTCCGCTCGGCGCAACGGAGTCTAGGGTGTGGGACCCAATGGGTGCCGCATCTCCCAGCGCCAATTGCACGGCGATAGGGGTTACCGCAAAGGCGACAACGCCGCCTACTATACCCTTGAAGGCTACAAAAGCGTTGATCGTAAAACTGACTGGACCTAAATGCGGAAGTACTACCCAGTATAATAGAGTCACTGCTGTCGCTGTCGCGCCGCCCGCGATCAGGATCGCTCGCAGCAGGAGATTGTCCAACCAACTGGTCCGGCGCTCGAGGCGTTGAAGCGCGCCTCGCTGACATCGGCGTCGCGTTAACAGTGTGGGCAACACTACACTCGCCCACGCCACGATGAAGCTTTGCGTTCCGATATCGCGCATCAGCGCCGAACGATCGCCAGGCAGCGCGATGTGTGCCTCGAACATTGCATAGGCCAAGCCCATGCTCAAGATGGCGTTAATGGCTGTGCCAATCGTGGTTTCGAGCGCGACATATCGGACGTAGTTGCGTCGCGTCCAGCTAGTGGGCTTCAAAGAAGTCATCCGGCCGCTCCTAACTCTTGCCCCGGGGACTATTCTTCGCTCTTTATTCTGAATTCCTAGCAGGACGAGACATCATATTTGCTGATGCAAGCCATCGGTGCCCAGCGGATCTGGCAGCTCGAGGGTGAAGCCCGCGTGCTTGACCGCAAATATCACAGAAACGCGCCGAGGGGTCGGTGCTGACCCGGCTGCTATTCGCCGAGAACATCTGGGATGCCGAGAAACAACGAGCGCGCGCTCACCTCGTCTATAACTGCGGCCGTGCGGATAACATGGCGAGCACGCAGCGGTTGCGTTGGCCCGCCAAGAGCATCCTGCGGCGCTGTGCGCCGGAAGAGATCGTCGCCGAGCGCCGACTGGCAGCTGCTGAATGCCTGGACTGGAGTGGTCGGCGGATACGCCCCTCGCTACGCGCTCGACAACTCGGAGGTGAAAGTGTCACGTCGATTGAGCGCAAGAAGCTTGGCAAAAGGTAAGTGGATTTCCGCCCGGGCATGATCGGGCCCAGTTCCGGCTGCCGGGATTCGAACCCGTGTTATAGCTTTGAGAGGCTCGTCACGCGTCAAGGTAACCCGACCCTTCCAAACTAACCCGATGCGGTTACTCAGTTACTCTGAGCGGTGGCCGACTCACAGAGCACTCGATCGTCAGTGGTCAGAGCGGAGGCGCTGCGCCAAGAGGCGCTGCCGGTGCGGCAGCCAGAAGGCGCGGATCGAACCGCCGGTTCGATACGTGGCGACCGGAGCGCATGCATTTTGTCCGCGCCACCAGCGTCGAACTCGCGGAAGCCGGCGCTCGTGCCGAACGGCTCGAGCGGCTTCAGTAGATCGGGTCGCTCTCGCTTCAAGGCTTCCAGCCTGGCGCATCGAGCCGCACCCCTTCATGAATCCCCAGTCCGCTCCTATTCGCCCTTGATGGCACTCTTCAGCGTCTCCTGCACCTCGTCCGGGAGCCGCGCTCGACCTGACACGAGCTTGCGCCGCCATTGCTTACCGGTCTCCCAGGCAGTCTCCCAAGCCTCGGCCAGCTCAGTCGGACGTCGCGCCGCCAGCGCATCGATGAGTATGGCGGCTTGCTCGATGTCCTTTACCGATTTGGCCTGGTTGACGCGATCCACCGCCACGATGAGCTTGTGCACGGCATACCTTTCAGCGCGCGGAACCGTGACCGGCAGACCGCCGCCGTGAAGAAGCACGGAGCGCTCCGGCTCATAGATCAGAAAGTCGAGATGCCGCAGCGGCTCAGCACCCGACCCGTCAAGCGCGCGCATGCGGACGACCTTCCCCTGGTGGTCCTCCGAGCCGCGATTTGGGGTCAGAAAGTCGACCAGGTAGTCCCGACCATTGCGGTACCGTGTCGAGACGAAGGGATCGGAGATATGCGGAACCTGCCGGAACGTCTCATCGACGCCGCGCAGGATCGTGAGCGGCGGGTCGATGCTCTCACTGATGTTCTGCGAGACGCCCCAGAACTGCGCGAAGTCCGCATCCTGGGTTATGAGCGGCCGGCGGCCGAGCTCGACGCCCAGCACTCCGGCATAAGTCTGGAAGGCGAGGGTACCGACCAGCACACCTCGTAAACGAAAGAATCCCGCCTTCCAAAACGCCTCGACTATCTTTCCTGACAGTGGGTCCGGGGTGGGGAGACCCGAGGCGATGAGCGCACGTACCAACGTCTGGCGTCGCTTGAAGCTCGCCTTAAGGTTCGCAAAGCGCGTGACCCGGTCGGTGATTGCGGCATCGCTCACGGGGCCAACGTACTTATTGCGGATGTTATCTCCGTCTCGCCATTGGTAGTGCCAGTACTCGCGGTCTTTGGAACGCTTTTTGATGAAGGAGCCGTTCTCCCGGTACTCAGCGTCGAACTCGGCGTCGAGGCTCCGTTGCAGGAGCTCGGCGAAGAGGGTCTGCGTAGCGAGGTCGATTTCCTTCAAAGGCTATCCTCGGGGGGTTGACCTACATTCCTTAATTGTTGGTCAACCGACAGCGTACCAACGGTTGACCTACAAAATCAAATTGTAGGTCAACCGGAGCGCATGCGCGCGTGGGGCGGCCGCGAGACTGGCGGCGAATGTCACCCCCTAGGCAATAGACGAAAGAGTCGGTGCAGGGACCCGAGCGTGTCCGCGGTGTCCCGAAGCATTCCCGCGAGCATGCGATTTACGCGGAGAACCCCGGCTCGCTCGTCCGCATCTACGCTTGTCTACCGGTGGCTATGCAGAGAACCGTCCGACGAAGCAGTTCTGCTGCTCTAGACTCTTGTAAGGCATTGATTAGATGGCGCTCCCTACCGGATTCGAACCGATGTACTAGCCTTGAGAGAAGAGCCATCTCGTCCATGGCTGGCGACATTCGCCTTTGCGGTCTCGGGCGTCCCGAAAGCCGGGCCGCCGGATCGCATATCGACACTGGATGTGAACGCCCCATACATGACCGGCGTTCCGGGCCGTACAGCCTGCGTCAGTACGACCCCAAGCAGCGCCTCAGCATTCTATTGGGCTAGAGCGGCAGCCAGCGACACGGGCGCCATTGCCCCCATGAGAGTGAAAGGGGTGATGATTACGGGTTGACCATGTTCGGCCATGCCGATCAGACCATCCGCCATCGCTTGATCGAGGCGGCGCGGGCTGTTCACCGAGATGATCGTGATGACTCCTGGGCTCTCAGCGAGAGCCTCGAGTGAGATTCCCCGGGCTCTCCGGAAATCGAGTGCCGACAGATTGCGATGACAAGGCGCAGTGCCTCCGCCAGGATCGCGATCTCGTTGGTAGACAGCCCTGTTAGCGCCTCGCGCAGCGTTTCGCCGGCGATGTCGAACTGCCGGGGCGCAACCACAGGCAGTGAGTTCTGGCTTGGATTGTGGACCGACCTACGCTACCGGCCGTTCTGCTCGTAATGTGGTGTGGCTGCAGCCGGCACAAGAGCGGAAGTTCAATGTATCGAATTGGCTTCCCTTCGCTGCCTATTTGCCGGCGAGCGCGGCCAGGTTATCAAGGCACTTGTTCCAAGATCGATGGAATGCCGCAACGAGGTTTGAAATTATGACTTCATCAGGACGCCTATCGGTCCTGATATTGGAGTAGGAGCGGATGCCGATCTGCGTGCGATGCGCAACCGCTGAGAAATCCCAGTGATAAAAGGCCACGGCATCCCGTACCTCGGTCCCATATTCGGCCGACATCGACTTCGGATCATCTGCGGTGAGTTTCACGACAATTTCCGTTTCCTTGGTCACTCTCAGCTGTTCTTGGTAATAGAACAGCGTGGGGTCTTGCAGACCCACTCCATACAACGGTATGGCCCTCAAGACCTGTCCTTCTTGGAGACCGATGTCGTCATAAGGAGGACCAGAAACCCAGTCCCAGCGGTAGTCCGTGTACCAGCGGTTCATATCCAAATACAAAGGCCACACCGTAGCGACTGGAGCGTCGATCGTTCGCTGGATCGCCAGGTATTCCGCAAGCTCGTAAGACTTATTCATTGCCGATACTTCCAACAGACTGTCAAAGTCTGAGTCCGCTCGAAAATTCAGACCCCCGCATTCGCTGGTCGCTCTCGCGAAGCTCGTACTTCTCTCGGGAGTGCGGCGAAGTGCTTCTTGAAGGCTGCAGTAAAGTTCGTAGGCTCGCCGTACCCGGTGCGCTCGGCGATGTCGCTGATCGGCAGGTCGGTAGACTGCAAGAGGGTCAACGCCGCCTGCATGCGCTTTTCGGTCTGGTATTCGTGAATTGAAACGCCAAAACTCTGCTTGAAGCCAAAGTGCAGTTTGTTTCGGTTCATCCTTGCCTTGGCGCTCAGACTCGCAAGGGTAATAGACGTTGCCGGATCGGCTTCAATCTGCTGGCGTATCTTGCTCAGTTTGGCGCGCTCTGCTGGAGTGATGCGAATGGCCGTGTGAATGTGCGGCTGTGCATTCTGCCAGTCATGAAAAAGCATTCTCAACAGATCCAGCGCGAGAGCTCTCACGGCAAGGTGATGCCATCCAGGGCTAAGGCGTATGTTGAACAAGCGACTTGCCTGGTTCAACGTCGCCCTGGAGGCCGGAAAATGCCCCATAGCCGTCTCGCGTCGAGCCCAGGATGACATGAGGGTGCTCGGTAACTCGTCACCGTCAAGGGCAAGCGTCGCGCAGAGGTAGTCTTTCGTCAGGCTAAGCGAGCAATACCTGTACGCTGTGCCGCCCGTGAAGTTTGCGGTGAGCGACTCACCGGGCGGCCGAATGATGAACGAACAGAGTGCGCTTTCATCAGTAACACGAGTTTCTCGTGCGGAGTAGCCGGCTTCGCCCGCAAAGGCGATTCGCAGTCGCAAAGTGTGCTCCAGGCTGGTGGCTGTCAGTCGCCAATCTTCCGCAATCACCGCGTCCGTGATGTGCACACAAAACCCAGGATCGACCTCATGAAGTTCCTCGTATCCGGAACTGATAAGCATGGAGATGGGTTGGGCACGGCTCTTCGCATAACGACCCTGGACGACGCTCTCAATTCCGCCGCTAATCGTTGGGTCGATGCTCTGGATTGCCTCGAGCTTGCCCCAGAGATCCGCATCCTCTGCGCTGATTAATATTCTGGTGCCCATGTGTTCGATGGAGGGTCTGACGATTGCACGGTTCGTGGCTCCTGCGGATTATCGGCGGTTTCGGCTCGAAAGTGGGCACAAATTAGCCGGCTGAACGTCGAACCGCTGGACTCGGCCCGGTACGATTTCATCATCTGTTACGACCGTATTAACGCCACCGCAGGCGAATCGGTACATTTGGCACACGGGCAATCCTCAGCCCCCAGGGCCGCCGCCCAACACCGAAATCACAGCGAACTTGCATGCGCAGTTCACCGAAGTGTCAACGGCTGATCCGTGAGCATCGCCCCGGTGGGAATCTCGCCCAGCCGTTCTATGTGGATCAGGAGATCTACGAGGCCGAGGTAGAGCGATTCTTGGGGTCGCAGTGGATTCTGGCAGGACACTCCTCGGAGATCCCCACCGCGGGCGACTACTTCCTCTTCGAATGTATTGGCGCGTCCGTGATTGTCGTTCGGGGAGCCGACGGTGCCATCAACGCCCTGCACAATGTCTGCAGGCACAGGGGCGCACGAATCTGCGAGGCAGCCGGCCATGCGCCGCTCCTGCGCTGTCGATATCACGGGTGGTCCTACCGACTCGACGGCGAGCTGGCGGCGTGGCGCCAGATGCCTGATGGCCTGGATAGGCGCGACTACGCACTGCAACGCTGCGGGGTTGCGACGTTCGAAGGCTTTATTCTGATCAGTCTGGAGCCCGACAACGCGCCCATTGCCGAATCAATGCTGCGCCATGTTCAGGCGTATTGGACACGATACAAGCTTCCCAGCTGCAAGGTTGCGGCGACGCGGGTGTACCCGATTCGAGCGAACTGGAAGCTTTGTATCGAAAACAACCTGGAGTGCTATCACTGCCTCGCGAACCACCCGGAGTACACCGCGGTCAATGCGTTTGTGCGAGCGGACGAGCGAGTTTCGCAAGCCGCAATTGCAGAGTTTGCCACCTATCGCGAATTGTGGAAAACGCAAATGCGGGGCACCGCGACGCCGACGGGCGCCAGTGAAATCATCGCGACAGAAGGGCAGGTTTGTCGCGCCGGAACGTGGCCGCTGGGTCCCGGAAAGCTTAGCGCCTCACGCGAGGGGAAAGGAGTAGCCCCCTTGTTGGCCGGTATCGGGGCCTATGACGAAAGCGTCACCACGGGCTGCATTGGATTCCTCTCGTACGTGGCGGCGATGTGCGACTACGCGGTCGCGGTGACCTACGTACCTCAGAGCGTGGACAGTACGACTGCTGTAATGCGATGGCTGGTAAATGCGGACGCGGTCGAAGGTCGCGACTATGACGTGAATGAGTTGTGTTGGGTGTGGGATGAGACCAACAAGCAAGACAAGAGTCTCATCGAGATGAATGCCGCTGGGGTTTGTTCCCGCGGGTATGTACCGGGGCGCTATTCAAATCTGGAAACGATCACGGCGGACTTCATTGGCCGTTACCTTGATCTCATGGCCGATCCGACGTGAATAAAGAGCACTCGTCAGTCTACGCGGCTTACGTGGTGCTGCTTCTCTTTCTCGCCAACATGTCCAACTACGGGCAGCGAATGGTCATATCGATTCTTCTTCCCGAGATCAAATCAGAGATTGCGCTGACAGACGGCCAGCTCGGCGTGCTGATGGGCGGTGGCTTCGCCCTGTTGTATGCAATTGCCGGGGTTCCACTGGCTCGCTTGGCCGATCGCCGCGGACGCGTGAAATGGCTGGCGCTAGCCCTCATGTTCTGGAGCGCAGCAACTGGTCTTTTTGGGGTCGCACGAACCTTTGCACAGATGCTCGCAGCGCGGCTAGCGCTTGGAGCTGGCGAATCGATCTGCATACCGACTTCTCATTCACTTCTCGGCGACTGCATCAGGCCCGAAAACCGCCCCTTCGCACTCGGGGTGCATTCGACCGGAGGCGTGGTGGGGGCGACGCTTGCCATGGTGCTTGGAGGGTATCTGGGCACCCACCTGGGTTGGCGACAGACGCTAACGCTTTTCGCCATTGCGGGGTTGGGTCTGGGGCTCGTAATCCTGCTGAGCATACGTGAGCCAGCGCGCGGGGAAGCTCACGGATCATCAAGTCTCCCCGGCAGTGTTCCGCTGCGCGCCGTCCTAGGCCACTTGATCGCGCTGCGCTCCTATGTGCTGGTTCTGGTTTCCGTGTGTTTCGCGATGCTGGTGGAGTACGGGCTGAATCAGTGGCTTCCCTCGTATTACGTTCGCCAGTTCGCACTTCCAATCTCGAGCGTAGGCCCGCGTTATGGACTTGCAGTAGCCCTCGGGGGAATCCCAGGGAGTCTCCTGGGGGCAATGCTGGTAACGATCCTCACACGACGCGACATCCGCTGGCTGGTGTGGTTTCCAGCAGCGATGTATGTCGTGGCAATTCCACTCGGATTGTCCATGTTGTTGGCCCCGAACGCGAACATAGCGTTGACACTAAATGGACTCTATTCGTTTGCAATCTTCAGCACTAACGGCGCGCTCTGGGGCGCGTGCTTTGTACACGTGCCACCGGCAATGCGTGCCACGACAAGCGCGGTAACACTGCTCGTGGGCGGAATTACCGGCTTGGCACTGGGTCCCATTCTCGTCGGCGGGCTGAGTGACGCGTTCGCGGCTCACGCCGGCAGTCACTCCCTGCAGACGTCCCTGGTTGCAGTCGAATGTTTAGCGATTTGCGTGGTCGTGCCTCTTGTGTTCGCCGGCCGGTGCGTGGCACGCGAGCGCGGCATTCATCCATCGGCGGAACCGGCTGCCGCTGTGCGCTCTGCAATTTCGTCCTAGAGAAAGCGTGAGAAACCGCAAGACAACAGAAGACCGCGCTCTGGGAATGCAACGGCCGATCCCGCGGCGTGATTTCGTGAATGGCATCTTGGTCGGCTCGGGCGCTGCCCTTCTTTCCAGCCCTGCTCCAGCTTCGAGGCTGTCGCACGCCGCACCCGACCTCACGCCCTCCGGCTCGGCTTGGACGG
>Ga0307471_100000429_pt1 | contig 21445 bp, 20 predicted proteins | sample atmos_gasesAM3C__2_FD_204566 | JGI IMG/M metagenome (GOLD analysis project Ga0307471, IMG submission 204566) | Hardwood forest soil microbial communities from Morgan-Monroe State Forest, Indiana, United States - atmos_gasesAM3C_515 | ecosystem: Environmental > Terrestrial > Soil > Temperate...
CATTATGGTGCCCAACCAATTGAAGGTTTTTATGGCCGAGGGCACCCCGATGGCCATGGTCATCACGGAGAAAGCGAAAGCGGTATAAGGGCTCATTCCGCTCATGAACATATGATGCCCCCAAACCATGAAGCCCAGAATGCCGATAGACAGGATGGCGTAGACCATCGCTTTATAACCAAAAATCGGTTTGCGGGAGAAGGTGGAAAGCAACTGCGAACATAGCCCCATGGCCGGCAAGATGGCGATGTAGACTTCCGGATGGCCGAAGAACCAGAACAGGTGTTGCCACAAAAGAGGCGAGCCACCTTTGTGGGCGGTCAGCTGGCCATTGACGGTGACCAGCGGAACGTAAAAACTGCTGCCGAGATTGCGATCCATGAGCAACAAAATGCCAGCGGAAAGAAGGACGCCAAAGGCGAGCAGACCGAGAATGGCGGTAACGAACCAAGCCCAGCAGGTCAGGGGCATGCGCATCATGGACATGCCCTTCGCACGCATATCGAGTGTCGTGGTGATGAAATTCAGCGCGCCCATGAGCGCGCCGATGCAGAAGATGGCGATGCTGGTGATCCACAAGTCCGCTCCCAGACGTTGACCGGGTCCAGCCGACGGCAGCGCGCTCAGGGGAGCGTAGCCGGTCCAACCATGGAGCGGAGCTCCTCCAGCCACGAAAAAGGCGGCAATCAGAACGATGAATCCAAGGAAGGTTGTCCAGAACGAGAGCATGTTCAATACCGGGAAAGCCATATCCGGCGCGCCGATCTGAATGGGGAGGAAATAGTTGCCGAAGCCGCCTTGGGGCGCGGTGGTCAGCACGAAGAACACCATGATGGTGCCGTGCATGGTCAGCAGGCTGAGATAGTTTTCGGGTTTAATCTCTCCGACCAGCGGCAGTACGGCCGTAGGCCAGATCAGGTGGATGCGCATCAAGAGCGAAAGAAACATACCGACAAATACGGAGGCAAGCGCCAGGAAGTAATACTGCAAGCCGATTACTTTGTGATCGAGGCTGAAAACCCACTTTCGGATGAAGCCTTGCGGAGCTGCGTGCGCATGCGATTCCTTAGCCGCGAAATCGTGAGTAGCCATATTATTGCTTCTCGGCCTCCTGCGCCGCCATCCACTTATCGAAGTCTTCCTGACTGACGACTTTCACCATGCCATGCATTTTGTAGTGCCCCAGTCCGCAGAGTTCCGCACAGGCAATCTCAAAATCTCCCGTTTGTGTGGGAGTAAAGTGCATATGGATGGCGAGGCCCGGCACGGCGTCCTGTTTAAAGCGCAGGGAGGGAACAAAGAAACTGTGGATCACATCGTGAGAACGCAAAATCACTTCGATTTCGCGGTTCACGGGTAACACCAGGGTGCCAGTCACAACATCGTCTCTCGATGTGGGGTCACTCATATCGAGGCCCAAAGCTCCTTCACCCCCGATTGAGGCATCTTCGATTTCCGGGTTGGTGGCGCCAAATTTTCCATCCGGCCCCGGATAGCGGAAATACCAGGCGAATTGCATTCCTGTCACTTCGACACGCTGGGCATTGGGAACCGCCGGGCGAAAACGTTCCGAAGCCCAAATGGAACTGCTCATCAGGTTGAGGCCAATGAAGAGGATCGCTGTCAGGGCCGTCCAAATAAGTTCCAACTTCATGTTCCCGTGGGAATAAACCACTTTGGAAGAGGCCGATCCGCGATCCCGATACTTCCAGACCAGGTATCCGAGCGAAATCTGGGCAGCCAGAAAGACGAAACCCATCAAAACGAATGTTATGAAGAATTGATGGTCGATAGCGGGGGCCGCAGCCGAAGCCCCGACTGGCAGCCACCATGTCTTCGCGACAAAAAAGTAAGCGCTGAGTAAGGTGATCAGCCAGATGACCGCGAGAAGAACGAGACCCATGGAGCGGGACCTCCCCAACCGGTTTCTCGACCCTCCCCACACATCCAGCGCAGGCAATTCCTGAGTTCTGAATGGTGAGGATGTAAACTAGGGGGCGAGTCTATCACAGCTTTTTCCGCGTGCAACCAGGTTCTTACAAGTCTTTTCCGCTGCGCGACTTCTCCTTCGAGTGAGACGCTTACTGGTTTTGCAAATGGCCAAAACTCGCATTGACGAATTTTTTTGATTTGAGTAGAATCCGTTTCGTTTCCAGGGGACCAGGGAGATGTTGAGGACCTCGCGATGTCGCCGTGCCATGATCTTCCCAACCGACCGAAACGAAGCGCTGTTCAGAGCCGCTGCTTACCCGTGTAATTTCTCGAGCTCTTCTGCAAATATGAAGTGTGATTGCAAAGTGTTACACTCGGGCTCTTATCAGGCATCAGGCGCTTCCGGCCTGAGTCTTGCCGCTGTAGGCAGGAGTGGCCGCTGATGCGTTGAGAGCATTAAAAATGTAAGGATCGGCAAGTTGAACAGAAGGCGAGCCGCGTTCGGCCGGCGCCTTTTAATTTTGTGAACCAGTCAGCGTGGAGGGTCAGGGCATGGCAGGCTCGGAAAACGAATCAGTCAAACCTAAAGCAGAGGCCGGGAAAACGCCGACTGCCGCGGGGAAAGACGCGACGAGTTACGTTGGTACACCCGCCGTCGGTACCTCGAAGGCCGCTGCTGCCGCGGGCGTGGGGACAGTGGGACCCGAAGCCAGCGAAGTCAACGAACGGCGGCGTCGAATTGTGTGGTGCGCGGTCACCGGTTTTCTTACCGCCTGGTTTATCGCCTTCTTGAGATTTTTCCTGCCTCGTACGCTTTTTGAACCTCCCACAGTGTTCAAAATAGGCTATCCCTCGGATTACGCCCTGGGCGTAGACACGAAGTGGCAGCAAAAGTACCGCATCTGGGTGGACCGTTCGCCCGACCGGCTCTTCGTTATCTACGCGCGCTGCACGCATCTCGGCTGCACGCCCGACTGGAAATCCAGCGAAAACAAGTTCAAGTGTCCGTGTCACGGGAGCGGCTACGACAGCGAAGGGATCAATTTCGAAGGCCCGGCGCCGAGGCCCATGGACCGGGCGCATCTGGAATTGGCTCCCGACGGCCAGATCATTGTGGACACTTCCCGGCTGTACCAGTGGCCCAAGGGACAAACCAGCCATTTCGGCGACCCGGGATCGTTTCTGTCGGTGTGATCTGCGGAATTGCCAGTACCGTGTGAGTGGAGACGAAGAGGGAGTTCCAGCAAGGGGATAGACGGGAGCAGACGAAATGCCTGACGAGAGCAAGCCAAACGACAAGAACGGAAAGAATGGCAAGTCCACCGGGCTCCTGGATCGCGTCAAGACCGGCGTCAAGGAAGACCTGGAATCCCTGAAGAGCGACTTGCCTGCCAAAGCCAAGGAGCAAGTGGAGCTTCTCAGCAAGCCCACCAAGACACAGGTATACACCTCGATCTTCCGGCACAAACACGATGACACACCGCGGAATCGAGCCCTGGGCGTGCTCTCAAACGTCTTTCTGCATCTTCACCCGGCCAAGATCAATCGAGACGCGGTGCGGTACAGCTATACGTGGGGCATGGGCGGCATTACCTTCTATCTGTTCATTGTGCTCACCTTTACCGGCGTGTTGCTGATGTTCTACTACCATCCTGGCAAGGTGCAGGCTTTCCGAGACGTGCTCTACCTCGAGCACGACGTGCCTTTCGGCAAACTGTTGCGCAACATGCACCGCTGGGCAGCGCACTTGATGGTCATCGCCGTTGAGTTGCACATGTTCCGTGTGTTCCTGACGGGCTCGTACAAGAAGCCGCGCGAGTTCAATTGGAATGTTGGGGTGATCCTGCTGGTTTTGACCTTGCTGCTTTCCTTCACAGGTTATTTGTTGCCTGATGATCAGCTCGGGTTCTGGGCCGTGACCGTCGGAACGAACATGGCTCGGGCCACGCCGCTGCTTGGCCACGAAGGCCCCTTCGGACCGCAACTGGGAATGACTCCTTACAACGATGTGCGCTTCGGATTGCTGGGCGGTTCGATCGTGGACGCGAACGCGCTGCTGCGGTCCTACATCTGGCACTGCATCGGCATTCCCATTATCGCATCGGTTTTCATGATTCTGCACTTCTGGCGCGTGCGTAAGGACGGCGGCATATCGGGCCCCGCCGCGGTGGTGCTTGACTCCGAGGTCAAGGAGGGGAAGCGCTAGCCATGGATTGGAAACAATTGTGGGAAATCGTTTCCGCGCCGGATAACGTGCCGATCATCGCACTGATTCCCTTGCTGGCGTTCTACATTTATCTGGCGTGGAAGCAGGCACACGCGAATGACCTGCTCATCGAGCAACTTGAGAGCAATCCCGCACTGGCCAAGACGCACCACCGGAAGGCCTGGCCGTTTCAAGCCGGGTGGCAAAAAGAGGTTCATGTCTGGCCATTTCTTTTGCGGGTAGAATTCCTGGCGGCCATCATAGTCACCATCATTCTGATGGTGTGGTCGATAACTTTAAACGCGCCGCTGGAAGAGCCGGCGAATCCCAATCTGACCATGAACCCGGCGAAAGCGCCGTGGTACTTTCTCGGCTTACAGGAGATGCTGGTCTATTTCGATCCGTGGATTGCAGGCGTGGTCATGCCCACACTGATCATCGTCGGCCTGATGATGATTCCTTATATAGATACGAACCCGCTGGGAATGGGCTATTACACGTGGAAACAGCGCAAGTTTGCCATCGGCACGTTTCTTTTCGGATTCGTCATTTTATGGGTCTCGATGATTTTCATCGGCACGTTCATCCGCGGGCCCGGCTGGCAATGGTTCTGGCCGGGGCAGACGTGGGACCACAACCGGCTGATCTATGAAGTGAACCGTGACTTGCCGGACATCTTCGGAATAACGTCGAACTGGGTGAAGGGGATTTTCGGGGCCATTGTGGTGGGAGGGTTTTATGCCGTCGGCGGATTGCTGGTGCATGCCTTTTTCCGGCGCAACAATCCGAAGGACTACAAGCGCATGAGCCTGCTGCAATACTCGCTGATGATGGTTTTTCTGCTAACGATGATCGGACTGCCTATCAAGATGCTGCTGCGCCTGTTGTTCCACATTAAATATGTGTGGATCACGCCTTGGTTCAATGTGTAGGAGGAGTTGGTGGCCGACAAGTCAGCGCAACAAGACAATGATCCGATAGTCAGCAAGTCCCTCGCTCCTCATTATTTTGTGGCGATGGTCGTCTTGATGGCGACGCTATTCTGGGCTTTGTGGGACGAGGATTTTGGGCAACGTCCCTGGAAGACCTTTCAGGGAGAGTGGAAAACCCGCTACTCGGCATTTCTGAAGGGGGCACGGTCGAAATCTACCGCGACGGAAAAAGATGTTGAGAGCAGCGCGGAATATCAAGCGCTCCAGCAGGCTTACGAAAAGACCAGCCAAAATGCGGCTCCACAGATTAAAGAGATCAACGCGAAGCTGCGCGAGCTGAGCGCCAACATTTTGGCTCTGCAGAACGTGTTCACCGATCGTCGCGCGTATGTGAACGCATCCACCTACGATATCGAGACCGACACGAGTGCCTCGTCGAAACAGCGCAAGCAGGCGGCCCTCGAGAAATACAAACAGGAAGTCACGCCCGTCGAATTTTCCGACGGCAAAATCCAGAACTACAACTACCAACAACTCGAAGAAGCCTACAACGAGCTAAAGGCCGAACGCACCAAGCTGAGCCTGGAACTTGGCGAAGTGATTAAGCCGGTCAACGAGCAGAAGGAAAAGCTCGATGCCTATATCTCCGAACACATGGTGGAGTTGACACCCTCACAGCTAGCAGGCTTGCAGAACAAGACGGAGGCGTGGACGCCGAGGATCCTGCAGATCAACGTGCCAGAAGCCAATATCGTGGACCGCTGCGAGTCCTGCCACATGGGCATACGCGAGCCCGTCAAATTGACGGCCGCCGCGATGTCTGAGAAGGGCAAGAAGCCGGACGAGTACGCAAACGCGTTCACGAGCCATCCCGAACCGGCCCTGATGAAAATACACGATCCGGAGAAGTATGGCTGTTCGCCGTGCCATCAAGGTAACGGGCGGGCAACGACGAGCGTCGAGAAGGCGCATGGCACCTATGAACACTGGCTCTGGCCGCTTTTCCCTCCGCAGAATATGGAAGCGGGTTGCCAAACGTGTCACGCGGCAGACATGGTGTTGGTGATCAACGATGTTGGGTGGACTCTGAGCGAGGGAAAAGACCTGTACCGCCAGCGCGGCTGCGTGGGATGCCACCGCTACGAAGGCTATGACAAAGAACCGGAAGAGCTGCTTTCAATCGCGCAGCAAATCAAACAGCTAGAGCAAGAAAAGAAGAACAACTTAAAAGAAGCCGACTCCCTGATGAAACAGGCCGACGAGGCGAAAACGAACGAGGAAGCCAATAAACTGAACGATCAAGCTGTGGCTCTCCGGGTGACCAACAGCAAGCTCGACCTGAGAATCGTTCAGCTCGACCGCACGACGAAAAGTCTCCTCCAAGACATGAAGAAGGTCGGCCCCAACCTTAAGGACGTGCGGCTGAAGCTGAACAAGAATTGGATTCCCGTTTGGCTGAAGAAGCCAACGGACTTTCGTCCCACCACGAAGATGCCGAATTTCCGGTTGAACGAAGAGCAGATTAAGGCGATCTCGGCTTATCTCTGGCAATCGGGCCTGACCGATCCGTTGACGCAGTATCCCGCCGGGAACGCGACACACGGCAAGGAACTGTTTGAGTCGCGGGGCTGCCTGGCCTGCCATTCGATTGGCGAGGGAGACGCGATAGAGGGAGGGACGTTTGCAGCAAATCTCTCGCGAGTTGGAGAAAAGGACCACTACGAGTATTTGGTGCGCTGGGTACACAACGCGCGTCAGCGCACGCGTCCGTATTGCCCGCTTGAGAAAAAGGATATCGGCCCGGAGGATTACAAGAAGAAGGGCCTCCCCTACGTGTTCGACCTCGAACACTCGAAGTGCCCGAACGACGGGCACGAACTGCAAGTGCAGAACATGACGGTGATGCCCAGCTTGCGGTTGTCCTCGCAGGACGCGCAGGACGTGGCCAGCTATTTGATCACCTTGAAAAAGCAGGAACCCTCGTCCTATCCCGATGCACCGTTCATGGACGATCCGGCGTTAAAAGAGGAAGGCAAGAGGTGGATTCGCCACTTCGGATGCGCCGGTTGCCATGAAATCTCCGGGCTTGAAGATGAAAGCCGCATTGGAACGGAGTTGACATTCGAAGGCAGCAAACCGGTGGAGCGGCTGGATTTCGCGCTGCTGACGGAAACCGCGCAGCGCGGAGGCAGGGAACCAATCACCGATCCGGCGGATTTGGCGCGCTTACCCGAAGGCCCCGCCAAGAATCCCTGGTACGACCACAAGGGTTTCTTCGAGCACAAGCTTGCCGAGCCGAATATCTGGGATCAGGGCAAGATCAAGCCGGAAACAGAAAAACTGCGCATGCCGAATCTGCACCTGACGAAAGAACAAAACCGCGCGCTCACCACTTTTCTGATGGGCAGCCAAGAAAGCCCGTTGCCGCCCAGTTATCAATACAAGCCGCTGGATTACCGGCGCGATATTCAAGAAGGCTGGTGGGTCGTCAAGAAATATAACTGCATGGGCTGCCACCAGCTTCTGCCCGGGCAACGAACCTCGCTCATGACGATGGCGCGTTACCAGGGACCCGACGGCCAGGAACAATTGCCGCCGAAACTGCTTACGGAAGGGGCGCGCGTCAATCCCGAGTGGATGCTGCATTTTCTGGGGAATCCGGCGCTCAGCGAAACCGACACCAACCGAAATGGCGTGCGCTCCTATTTGCAAGTGCGCATGCCGACCTTTTCCTTCTCCGAGAATGAGCTGGGCAACCTGGTAAGGTTTTTCCAGGCGCTTTCGCGGCAGCCTTTCCCGTACATCCCCGAAGAAGTTCCGGTGTTGACGGCGAAAGAAACGGAGATGGCCCGCAGCTTGTTCAGCAGCACGGCGGCGCCTTGCCTGAAGTGTCATGCCACGGGTGATCCGGCGCACGATCGCACCGCGACCGCACCCAATTTTCTCCAAGCCAAAGGGCGCTTAAAGGCCGACTGGATGGAGCGTTGGATAATCGACCCACAAGCCATCAGCCCCGGCACCTCCATGCCTTCGGGATTATTCAAACGGGAGAACAATCACTGGGTCTTCTCCGGTCCTACGCCGCCCTCGTTCCAAGGCTACGATAAAGATCAGACACGATTGCTGGTGGATTACATCCTTCAGCTCACACCCGAGGAGCAACGCCGAGTGGGGGCAGCGATGGGGCACGCTTCATCGCCAAGTGGGAGCGCCTCCGAGGGAGGTGCGGGCGGCACGAGCGGCGGGCACCACGCCCCGTGAGCAGTCTTTTGATCGGCAATAGCTAGTAAACTTAGAGAGAGGTACGACAAGAACATGAAAAAGAAATCGACTGTGACCGTCTTGGGGCTGTCAGCATTGCTGGGATTTGCTCTGGCAGGCTGCGGCAAGAAAGAGACCGTCGAAGAAAAACCCGCGGCTCCCAGCGAAGCGGCAGCACCGGCCGCAACCCCGATTGATCCTGCCACGGCAGCTTCGATCAGCGGCACTGTGAAGTTCGAAGGCACCGCGCCAAAGGCCACTAATATTGATATGAGCCAGGATCCGGCGTGCAAGGGCACGAACACCGCGGAAGCTGTGATTGTGAGCGGCGGGAAACTGGCGAACGTTTTTGTCTATGTAAAAGACGGACTGGGCAATCGCACGTTCGATGTTCCCAAGGAGCCGGTCGTGCTGGAGCAAAGCGGCTGCAAATATCACCCCCATGTGCTGGGGGTAATGGCCGGGCAGACCATGAAAATCGTCAACGGCGATCCGACAACGCACAACATTCACCCTACACCTAAGGACAACCGCGAGTGGAATGAGTCTCAAGCGCCACAGGCCGCGCCAATCGAGAAAACCTTCACCCGGGAAGAGATCATGCTCCCGGTAAAGTGCAACCAGCATCCCTGGATGAGAATGTTTGTCAACGTGGTGAAGAATCCGTTCTATGCGGTGAGCGGAGCAGATGGAAAGTACGAGATTAGGGGCCTTCCACCGGGTGAATACACGCTGGTTTTCGTCCAGGAGAAGCTTGGAGAGCAAACTCAGAAGGTTACTCTGGCAGCCAAGGACAACAAGACGGTCGACGTGACGTTTAAGCCCTAAGGGCAAAGGGGTCTCACAAAGCTGCACACTGAGGGATCCGGTTGCGCTTGCGGGTTGCTGTGGAGTGACGGAAGCGGACTTGTGTGAACGCTTCAAGCGGTCCGCGGGCCCTGTCTGTGGATGAAGAGTGAAGGAATTTTAGGAGGTGACTTGCTTCCCGTGGCCCTATTGGTATCCATGGTGCTCGGTCTGGTCCCGCTCGGAGGGATTGCCTGGATCATCTACAGCGGAACGCTCACCACCGTGGATGGACTGTTTGAGAGCCTGATCCTCCTATCGATCTCTGGAATCTTTTTCCTGAATGTCCTTTGGGAGCTGCGCGACCGCGGGTTACTGCCCTTCCTCTCAAAAGACAAAGCGAATCCGAAGCCCCCTCCGGCCAAAGAGGGTTGAGAGTCAAACCATCGTGACAAGCGAAACTACTTCTTCAGACTCAGCTTATTTGCCTGAGGGGTCCGCACAGGTTTCTCCCGAGAAGCCCGCGCCGACTCACCGCATTTCCACCCGCAATCGTTTGCTGATTTTTGTGACCGCGTGGTTGATCGTGCTCATGCCTTTCTTGTTCTGGTGGAATACCTGGTTTGGCCGCCGCCTTTCTGACAAACAAATCAGCGAATACCTGAATGACGAGAAGCATCCCCGACACATCCAGCACGCGCTGGTGCAAATCGGTGAGCGCATGGGCCGGCACGACGCCGAGGCGTCACGCTGGAATGCGGACCTGGTGCGACTGGCGACGCACCCCGTGGAGGAAGTACGGAACACGGATGCGTGGGTAATGGGACAGGCCAGTTCGGATGCGGGTTTCCATGAAACGCTGTTGAAAATGCTGGGAGACTCATCGGCCGTGGTGCGTGGAAATGCAGCCCTTTCGTTGGTGCGTCTTAATGACACGTCGGGCCGCGCACAAATCGTGGCTCTTCTGCAACCCGCTAGAATTCTTGCTCCCAGTGCGGGGCGGGTCATCGACACCGACAAAATGGGGACGGCGATTCATCAGGGGGGCCTGATCGCCAAGCTGCAACAGGGTCAGCAAATAACCGAAGTTCGCTCACCCATCCCAGGGCGCATCCGAACGCTTTCTGTAGCGGTTGGCGCGGAGGTGACCCCGGGAACGGAACTGGCTACAGTGGACCCCGGAGACGAGCAGGTCTGGGAAGCCTTGCGCGCCCTCTATCTTATCGGACAGGCCGAGGACCTGCCGGCGATCACTCCTTACGAGCGGGAATCGGTAGAAATTTCCGATCGGGTGCGCCAACAGGCGGTGTTGACAGAGAAAGCCATCCGGGAGAGGGCAGAACGCCCATAAGTTTTGTTTTCATCACTGCTGATTTAGCAGATTGTTTCCCGGTTGCCCAATGGGAAGGGCCTGGAATCGTACAGGCAAACTTCAGATGGCCATCGTCCCGACTTCTTTTTCCACTTCGGCGATATCGACCATGACGATGGCATCCCACGGACAGCCATCCAGGAAACAACCGTCGGGACCCTTGCTCAGGCACTTCTTGCAGCCGATACAAAGAATCGGATCGATCTGGATTCGGCCAAACGGAGGGTTATCTTCGTCCGGAACCCAGAACATACAGTCTTCCACCGGACAATATTCCACGCACGCAGGCGACCCAGCGCAACCCGTGCAGCACTCGGTGATCACGGCGAGTTCCTTGGGTTTCTTTTTGCGCGCCGTGGTAATCCCCTTGGAGCGGGGTTCGTGCTTCAGCTCATCCGGGACCATCCCGGGGGCCTTGACGGATTCAGATTCGGGTGACATAGGTTGAGATTTTACCTGTCCAAGCCAGTTTTGTAACGGCGATTCTTGCAGCCATTTCTCCGCGGAAAACCCTTCGGGCACGGCACCACAGGGCAATTTAGCGGCGGGGTTCTCACTAGCGCGGGTCCGGAGTCTGCGCGACCATCACACCACGTTTGAATTCCTCCACCATCTCCGGACGCAAGCGCACTTCCGTGGGCCGCTTCGCCAAGGACATCCCGTCAATCTTGTCCTGGAGCTTTAGCAGGGCGAAGAAGAGGCCCTCCGGTCTCGGAGGACAACCTACCACGTAGACATCCACGGGCACGATTTTGTCAACTCCCTGTAGCACCGAATAGGCATTGAACGGCCCTCCCACGCTAGAGCACGCCCCCATAGAAATGCACCACTTAGGCTCCGGCATTTGCTCCCACACCCGCTTCAACACCGGGGCCATCTTGAGGGTGACGGTGCCAGCGACGATCATCAAGTCAGCTTGCCGCGGCGAAGGCCGAAATACCTCCGCGCCGAAGCGGGCGATGTCGAAGCGCGAGGTCGTCGAAGCGATCATCTCGATGGCGCAGCAAGCCAGGCCGAACGTTAGCGGCCAGATGGCGCTCTTTCGCGCCCAATTGAACACGTAGTCAACGGAAGTGATCATGAAGTTCTTTTCAAAGCGCTGGTCAAGCACACCCATTAGCAGATTCTCCCTTAGGCGCGGTCAGTATAATCACTGCGAGCGAAGGAGTCAAAACCTCGGGAGAGGTATGTAATCGTATTTGCCAAGCAGGATGGGGGACCTAAAGGGCTTACAGCGCGCAAGATTTCGGTTCACAAATGGAAGCAAGGCAGTAATGCAGAATTCCGCAAGGGAGCATCTTTGGCGATTAGCCGGATTTCCGATCGCTGCCGCGAGGATGTCGAGAAAAGACCCGAATCCCTTGGAGCGGCAGCGAACCAGCAGGTAAATTTTGGCAGGGGGTAGAGCTTTTTTACTCGATGGAACCATGGTACTTCATTGTAAATACAAGGCTTAGCAGTGGCCGAGGACGTGCAATTTCACGGTCAGTGGGGGAGACGAGCCGAGGATCCCTTTAGGGGATTGAGGGCTGGGCCGGTTCGTACTCCCTCCTTTTTGCTTTCACCTCCATTTAACCACCAGTTTCTACTCATGGTCACCACGTCTGCACGCGAGAACCTACAGTGCTCCGGTTTAGGCGTTAATCAAGCATAAGATACAGGGCAATCCAATTCGCACCAAGGCTAACCAGCTGTCCAAAGCCCGATCGATTTCATCTAGGGGCGCTAGACTGCGTGCAGGCCGGGATCATTCAAATGGGGGTGGTCGGTAGCCGATTCGTCCGTTTTCTTCGCCTGCCGATAGTTCGCGGATGCAAAGCTTAGACAAATCCTTTTCATCACATTGGTAAATTTGGTTCATGGGTAAATCTTCCGTGCGCACGATGTAGTATCCGCTTTCCATTTTGGCGGAATCGATTGCCGAATCAGTCACAATCGGGCTTCCCTGCGTCACGCGAATCCTGAATTGTTTAGTTGGCGGCTCGTAGCTTGCGAACGCAAAGCACTTCCCGATGCAAGCCCGATCAACCATGTGGTTGATGAACCATAGACGGGAGTCGTCCCTCAAATTGATGGTTTCGACCACCCGTCGCCCAAATGGCAGGACTTCCACCATCCTTTCCACTTGCCCTTCCATGTTGTTCAGTGTTCCTGTGTCTTGATAACTCCAAACGAAGAAAAAACAAGCACAGACAGAAAGGCCTACCAGATGCCAAAACTTCGGTTTCACCGAACCTAGAACACATAGACCCAGCACAGCGGTGACCGACGTCAACCGCGAGATTGCCAATGCAAATGGCATCGGGTCGGCAGAGAACCATATCACCTCGGGAATCATGGCCGCCGTGAAAAGTAAGACCGCCCAAATTTCCAGAGGTGCCCGGAACGCCCACCTGTCCGTGTTTCCTTTGAATTCTTGCATGGCACCGAAGGCGAAGCAGATGACCCCGAAGACGAAAACGGCCAGCGCTAATTTCGCATAGTGCCCTTGAAACAACACCAGTTGATCCGCTCCATTCATGAAATAAAAGTCTTTGCTATGCCAATACACGGCGCGCAGTTGCTTCACATAGTAGTGAAAACCCAGGATCACGAGAAAAGCGCTGGCGAACAAAACCCAGCGGTGCCAGCCGTGAAGCAGCCCTGCTAATCGAAAGTAAATGACTAGTCCGAGCAGGCAAAGGAATCCTAGCGGATGGGCAAGTAGTGCCAACAGCGCAAGAGCAGCAGCTACTATGCAATCGGTTCGATCCCCTCTCCAGGCTAGAGCCACTGCAAAAAAACCAAGGCCAAGCGACAAATAGAAATTCATGAAACCTGAATAGAACGTCCACCCGTAGGTAATCATGGCAATTGCCGGCACTAGATACCACGGTGAACGCCGGTTAGCAGCACTGATTAGAGCAAAAGCGCCCCAGAAAAAGATAAGCACCCACACCACCGCCAGGATTCGCTCGGCCGTAACGAACCCAACCCATACCCCGAGTTTTTCTAACGTGAGGTCGACAAGAATGTTGTTCCAGCGAAACTCGATATAAAGGCCCGGTGCTTGTCGTTGTGCAATCAGTTGTGCGAGCCATGCATTGTAGGTATGGCTGGGAAGATCGCCTGCCTCGAGTCTCCGATGCCAAAAGCAGGGCACCAGGATTAGTACTGAGACAACATGCACCCGCGCCAAGTTTGCCCGCAAGAAATCTCGCGCTCCCCTTATTTCCACCGGTGGATACTACCACAGCGCGGAAGCTCTCCAAGTATTGAACGATTCACCTTGGGACCACACGATTTCGACCACGACTCAGTGCAGGGTAGCTCATGAGTGGTAACTGATGAAGCGCGTAATGGTCGGGCAGTGATGCGCTTGCGGGTTCCCTGGACGCAGAGTAGAGAGTTGGAACGAGCCGGTTAAGCCTGAGAAACGTGGGAAACGGCTGACGGTGTGAGGCGGCCCACCCGCGGCGAGCGGGTCATGTAGTCGCTGGCCGTTAGAGCCAGAAGGATAGCCAGCCAGAAGGCGCTACAAATAATGACCAGTTGGGTGCGCTTTGGGCTGTAGCGCGCGTGCATGAAGTAGAGGACAACGAGAATGGCCTTGGTGGTGGCAATGGCCAGAGCAATGACGATGTTCCAAGGGCCAAAGTCCCTCATGGCCGCCTCGACGGTGAGAAACGTACCGAGCAACAATGCGAACAGGATGACCACGTAAATTTTTGGCGAAACGACGTGTTCGGACACGAGCGACTCCCTTTGGTTCGTCAGCCGAGATGCCGGTTGATCAAGTAGAGCAAAGCAAACAGGTAAATCCAAACAATATCGACGAAGTGCCAGTACAAACCCACGATTTCGATGGGGGTGTTATAACTAGCGGAAAAACGGCCCTTGAGCGAATCCTTGAGCACCCAAATTAGAAGGCCAGCGCCAACAAACATGTGCAGGGCATGCAATCCGGTCATGCCGAAGTAGAGGGAGAAGTAGAGTTGCGCGTGGGCGTTGAGGGCAACGAGCGCGACCTGAGGATTGGCCGGATCTTCGGTAAGAAGCGCCTCTTCAATTTCCCTTCGTTCAGCCGCGAGCTCCTTCGGATCATCGCCAGGCGCAGGATGGTTCATGCGATAGGTGAGATCAAACGACTGACCCGGTACCAGGTGATGATCAAATTTCTGTTTGTATTCGACGTACTTGATCCCGAGAAAGACTCCACCGAGAACCAGCGTCAAAAGCAGGAAGACCGGAAGGAGTTTCTTTCGACTGGTCTGGGCCGACCAAACGGACATAGCCATGGTAAAGCTGCTGGCAATGAGGACCACCGTATTGGTCGCCCCCAGCGTCAAGTCCAGCATGTTCCCGCCAACGCCGAAAGCGGTGAAATAGAAGTGGCGATTAACCGCGTAAGTCAGGAACAGGCCGCCGAAGAACAGGACTTCGGTGACCAAAAAGACCCACATGCCCAGGGTGGCCGAATCCTTCTGCTGCTCGAGCGTTTCGAACTGTCCGTAAAGCTCTCCGGTGCGATGCAATCGGTACTCCTCTTTGCCACCTAACGGGTGGCGACGGATAGCGTGAGTGCGCGCCAAGGCGACCCCGGCCGCCTCAAATCACTCTAGCGAGCTAATCATCTCCATGCGCCGGGGCAAGCGGCGCTGTTCCTCCTGCCAATCCAAGCTCCGGCCGACTCTTGTAGTCGTACGGTTCCCAGGTGACTTGCGGCGTAACATGGAAATTTTCCGTTGGAGGCGGCGAGTCGGTCGTCCACTCAAGACCTGTGGCGGGCCACGGGTTTGTCGATGCAATTTTGCCATAGCGCATGGACCAGATCAGGTAGGCCATCGGCAGGAGGTAGCCGAGCGCAAGAATGGAAGCGCCCGCCGTGGACATCACGTTGAGCACTTGAAACTCTGGCGGATAGGTGTGGTAGCGACGCGGCATCCCGAGATAACCCAGGATGAACTGGGGGAAAAATGTCAGATTGAATCCCACGAAGAGAACCACAGCGGCGAGCCGGGAAAGCGCCTCAGGATAGAGTTTACCGGTAATCTTCGGCCACCAGAAGTGCAGGCCCCCGACATAGCCCATGACCGCACCGCCAACCATGATGTAGTGGAAGTGGGCCACAACAAAGTAAGTGTCGTGGATGTGGATGTCGAGGCCCAGGCAGGCGAGAAAGAGTCCAGTGAGCCCGCCGATCAGAAAGAGCCCGATGAAGCCGAGCGCATAGAGCATTGGCGTGTCCCAAGAAATCGAGCCTTTGTACAGCGTGGCCGTCCAGTTAAACACTTTCACCGCCGAAGGGATAGCCACCAAATAACTGAGGAAGGAAAATGTCAGCGCCGCGTAAGTGGATTCGCCGGTGACGAACATGTGGTGAGCCCAGACCAGAAACCCGATCACGGCGATGGCGATACTTGATCCGGCGATGAACGAGTATCCGAAAATGGGTTTGCGCGCGAGAGTCGGAATAATTTCGCTGACGACACCCATCGCCGGAAGAATCATGATGTACACGGCCGGGTGAGAATAGAACCAGAAGAGATGCTGGAACAGAATGGGATCGCCGCCCAGGGCAGGATTGAAAAAGCCCAGATGAAACATGCGTTCGAGGCCGGCCAGCAGCAAGGTGATGGCCACCACCGGCGTGCCGAGAACCATAACCAGGCTGGTGGCATAGTGGGCCCAAACGAAAAGAGGAAGCCGGAACCAGGTCATTCCGGGGGCACGCATGGTGTGGATGGTGACGATGAAGTTGAGGCCGGTCAAAATCGACGAAAAACCGTTGATGAAGATGCCCAGGACCGCCGGCGTAACCGCGGAGTTGGAATAGACACTGCTGAGCGGCGTGTAAAACGTCCAGCCGGTGTCCAGCCCGCCGGTGGCGAAGGAATAAAGAACGAAGCAGCCGCCGACAATGTAAACGTACCAGCTCAAAAGATTGATCTTCGGAAAGGCCAGATCTTTTGCCCCAATCATGATAGGAATCAGAAAGTTGCCGAGGACGGCCGGAATGGACGGGATCAGGAAAAAGAAAATCATGGCCACGCCGTGCATGGTGAACAGCTTGTTGTAGTTTTCCGGCGTGACCAGGTAACCCGTAGGCGTCAGCAAGTGAATGCGGATCAAGGTGGCGAAAATTCCGCCGACAAAGAAGAAGAAAGTCACCGAAGCGAGATACAGCAAAGCGATGCGCTTGTGATCCGTCGTCAACAGCCAGGAGTGGATGCCGTACGTGGCGTTCAGATAATGCTCGCGCGGCAATTTGCGGTCGGGCGTGAGTGGAGGTGCAGTGCTCATAACCTATTTCTTTCCCGTGGCCGGAGCAATCCCAGAACCCTTTGCGGGAACCGGCTGCGTCCCAACAGACTTGATATAGGCGGTGAGAGCGAGAATCTGCTCTTCCGTCAACTGTCCCTGGAACGTGGGCATCAACGGCTGATACCCGGCCACTATTTTTGCCCTGGGTTGCAAAATCGATTCGCGGATGTAGTCGTCATTTGCCGTAACGGTGGATCCGTCAGCGAGAAGGACCTGGGCGCCGTAGAGACCGTTCAGCGAGGGGGCACGGCCGGATCCGTTTGCGACGTGACAAGTGATACAGGCCTTTTCGGCAAACAGTTTTTCGCCCATCACGACGGGATTGGTTTCGCCGCCAGTGGAACCCGCTAGCCAAGCCGCATAATCCGAGGGCTCCATGACGGTGACCCAGCCGCCCATGATCGCGTGGTTCGTGCCGCAATATTGGGAGCAAAAGAAATGGTAGCGTCCGGGCCTAGTTGGACGGAACCACATGGTGTTGTAATGCCCGGGAACCACATCCATTTTGACGCGGAATGCGGGCACGTAGAAATCATGAATGACGTCCTCGCTGGCCAGAATCAATCGGACATTGCGACCCACGGGCACGTGCAGTTCGTTGATTTCCCTCATGCCGTTGGGCTGCTGGGCCTTCCACATCCATTGCTTCCCGATGACGTAGATATCCAGGGTATCTTGCGGCGCGTGGCGGTAGTCCACATAGATCACCGCGCCCCAACTGAACATGACCATGGCCAGCATCAGGGGAACGACCATCCAAAGCGCCTCGAGCCGCGAATCTCCGTGGAGGGGAACGCCGACGGCGTTGGGCTTCGTGCGATGGTATTTAAAGAAGAAAACAATAATCGCGATAGTGACGCTTACGGCAAAGAACAGGCAGACCAGGGTAATGAAAACCATGAGCGCGTCCACGTGGGGCGCGAAGTTGGACGCTTGCTCCGGATACAATGGCAGTTGTGACTGCACGGTCTACTGTGCTCCTCGTTGCGGCGTTCCAGGAAGCTGCCGACGTCCATTGTTGGCATAGGCAAGATTTTCGCGGCGACGGAAAATCAGGATGCCGCCCACGATGCAGAGGATCGTGAGCACGCCACCCAGGCGGATAATCCTGAGAATCGAAGCGCTATACCTGGCGGCGGTCGGGTCGTAGTGAAAGCAGTAAAGTAGGACATGATCGATGGGCGAGCCGATCTTTCCGGCGGAGGCGTCGACAAGTCCGAGGCGCATGTCGCGGCCGGGGTACTCAACGCCGTAGAAGTAACGGGAAATCCGGCCATCGGGAGTAAGAATCATGATGCCGCTGGCGTGAGCAAAGAGATTCGATTTCTCGTCAAAAGAGAATCGGAAATTGGCAGCCTTGGTCACCGCTGCTACGGACTCTTGTGAGCCGGTGAGGAAGTGCCACCCGGAATCGGTTTCCGGGCGCCGGAAGTGAGCCATAGCGAGCTTCTTCTTTTCGGAAGCCATGCCTGGTGTCTCGCGAGGATCGAAGCTGACGAAGACAACCTCGTAGTCGCGACCAGGATTAAACGAGAGCATGCGCAAAGCGCCGACGACGCCCTGCTCGACCTGGTCACAGAGCATGGGGCAGCCGTAATAGACGAAAGCAAGCACCACAGGCCTTTGTCCAAAATATTCGCGGAGTTGCACAGTACGGCCGGTTTCGTCGCGGAACGCCAGGTCCAGCGGCATAGCTCCGTTTAGTGGCGGCTCGAAACCCACGTTGAGGAGAGCCTGAGGCAGAGTCGAAGCTGGCGGGCCGACGTTTTCCGGGATCGTCTGTCCCGGAGCGTGCAGCGCCGCCAAAAGCAGCACCAGAGTTCCAATCATGGTACGGGATCTGTTCATTCCCTTACTTCTTACCCTCCGCCGGTGGCGGGGGCGTCACAGGCAGTCCTTTCTCCGCAATTAACTCCATAGCATCCTTGACGGGAATCTGGGCGATTCCGGAACTCTTGTCGATCCAGGCAAACTTCTCATTGGCTTCCGAATCGGCTTTCAATTTGTCTCGCAGATCCTGCTGCGGATCGGTGACGTGGCCGGGAACACCCTGGAGCCGCGGTTCCGGCGGCAAGGGTCGAAAATCCTTGCCTAAGAGCTGGCGCGACGGGAGTGGAGGCGCATCCGTGGACGCGGCCAGCCGCGTGGTGAAACGCAACACGAACACGCAAATCACCAGGGAAGCCATGGTGGCCAGCCCCAGGAAAAGGAGGTACTTGTAGATCGCTCCGACCTTTATGTCTTGTTCCTCGAACGAGACATCCGTGTGGACCGGTTCCTTGCCCCTGTCCTGGCCTTTGTTCAGAGACTCAGTGTTCATGATGCTCAATGGCCTCCGCAAGTTTTGGATCGCCAAGCGGCAGAAGCGGGAGTTGCTTCAGGTTGAAGGCGAAAAAACCGAGCCACAATCCACCGAGAGCAATCGGTAGGACTAAATCCAGCCAAGTTGGCAGCGCGCTCGAGGTGAATTCCGGGCGAGTCATCCAGAAAAGGTCGACAAGGCGCATCAGAATGAGCCACAAGGCGACCTTAGGAAGGATTCTTATGCTGCGTTTCACGTTTTGGGACAGCAGCAGGAAAAATGGAACGAAAAAGTGAAAAATCAGCACGATTACGGCGACAACGCCCCAACCACCGTACAATCTCGTGCGATAGAAAGTGATCTCTTCCGGCAGATTTCCGGACCAGATAATCAGGAGTTGCGAGAAATCGAAGTAAGCCCAGAGCATCACAAAAGCCAGCAGCAGCTTTCCCAAATCGTGAAGATGACGCTCCTGGAGAATGCCGGAGTAGGGTTCCGTACGGGCGAGAAGCACGACGACGGCGATCATCAAGGACATCGAAGAGATCAATTGTCCGGCGACAAAAAGAAAGCCATAAATGGTCGAAGCCCAATGCGGCGACAGGGACATCACCCAGTCGAAGGCCGCGAAGGACATCGCAAAAACGTAAAGGATGATCCCCGGTCCGGCCAGCATTTTCAGTCTGCGGCGCAAGGTACGGTCCTCTGGGTTGAGGTCCTGCTGCTTCGAGAGCTGGTTGAAAAAGAACATCAACACAAGCCAGATGACGAAGTAGATGACCGCGCGCAACGCAAACCGTCCGGCCGTCAAGTAAGTCTGCTGGAACTGCGACAGCGGTTCCTTCTGCACTTCCTGTGGATTGAGCCAAGCGCCGTAAAGGTACTTCATGCCAAAAAAGGCGATGGGGAGGAAGAAGGCAGCGATCAGGGGAAGCGTTCGCGTGGCCGATTCCAGTGGCCGCCGTATGACAATTCCCCAATGGCCGCTGGTGAGATGCTGCAGCATAACGAGCCCCAGCGAACCGAGCGTCAGCCCCAAAACGAGCAGGAAGCTCATCAAGTAAGAATAGTAAAAGAGCCCAGGAGATTTGAGGACGCCGTAGAGTGAGAGCAGCAGGGCAATTCCGCCGATGGTGAGCGCGCGGGTCTGCAGACGGCCAACGCTTTCCGGCGCCTTGTAGTCTTGCGCGGTCATCTCGCGGTGCCCCCTGAATTCAATTTTTCGCGCATTTCGACGGAAAGCTCGGCTACGGGCGCGTTCCGGCTCAACTGGAGAGCGCGAATGTAGGCGATGATGGCCCAGCGGTCACGCGGTGGAATTTGCGCTGAGTAATCCAACATCTGGCCGAAACCGTTGCTGACGACGTCGTAAAGATAGCCGTTCGGCACCTGGCGAAGACGGTCCTGGTGATAGCTGGGGGGATGCTTCATGCCGCGCATCGCCACCATGCCGTTGCCATCGCCTTGTAAGCCATGACAGGGCGAGCAAAAAATGTTGTAGCGTTCCTGGCCGTGTTCGAGAAGTTCCAGGTTTACAGGGAGGGGGAACTTATTCGAATCTTTTGGAACGAACAGTTCGTCGTTGGCAATCGAGCCGCGCGCCACGGTGTTCGCGACCAGCGGGCGTTCGGAACGGCCATCGGAGAAAAAGCCGGAAGGCGAGAGTGGCTTGTTTTTTGGCTGCGTGGCCATGTCCTGGCGGAAATGATCACAGCCGGCGGCAAAAAACAGGCAGGCTGCAGTGAACACGATGAGCAGGGAGCGGGAGGCCTTAATCATCGGCCACCTCGTTTACATGGTGCGCGTTGAGACTCTGGAGCAGGCGGGCGGTCTCCTGGAGGTGAAACTTGCGATCGCGGGCTTCGATACAGAGAAAGAATCGGTCTGCGGAGGCATGCGAGAAGCGCTGCACGTTGAAAATTGGATGGTGGGGCTGGGGCAGCCGATTCAAAGCCAGCATACCGAAGACGGCGCTGAGCGCCGCACCGAGGACGGTGAGCTCAAAGGTGACAGGGATGAAAGCCGGCCAACTGTTGAGCGGGCGACCGCCAATATTCATGGGGTAGGTGATCGCGGCGGCCCAATACTGAAAGAAAAAGCCGCCGACACCACCGATCAACCCACCAAGCAGGGTAAGGGTCGGCACGTGGCTGTGCTTGAGGCCAAGCGCTTCCGAGAGGCCTTCCACCGGGAAAGGGGCATACGCGTCGAGATGCCGGTAGCCAGCCGCACGGACATTTTTAACCGCATGAATGAGCTGCTCCGGGGTCTCGAATTCACCCAGCAGGCCATAACAGTGTGAACGGTGCAGGATCATGTCTCTTCCTCAGACGTCTCGGCCACCAGTTCCC